>Ga0081538_10005019_pt1 | contig 12050 bp, 10 predicted proteins | sample TabmetS5T2R1_FD_71022 | JGI IMG/M metagenome (GOLD analysis project Ga0081538, IMG submission 71022) | Tabebuia heterophylla rhizosphere microbial communities from the University of Puerto Rico - S5T2R1 | ecosystem: Host-associated > Plants > Roots > Rhizosphere ... | reverse complement strand
CGCCGCGGTCGAACTCGCTCCAGTGCACGATGTTGTGGCCACGCTCGCCGTAGCGGCGGATGGCGTAGTCGCCGGCGAACACCGCCACCCCGACCGGGACGGTGACGGGTTGCGGGGGCACGAAGCCGGCATGCATGTTCTCGTAGTACAGCCGGGCCGAGGAGCCGGCCGTCCCGGTCAGCCAGTACAGCATCACGTTGGTCAGCAGCTGGTCGCGGTCGACGGCGTCCTCGGGGACGTCGGCGGCCCAGGTCCATTCCTTGAATCGCTCCACGATCCAGGCCAGCTGCCCCACCGGGGAGTCGGTCAGCGCGTAGGCGATCGTCTGTGGCCGGGTGACCTGGACCTCGAAGTAGCCGTTGCCGGGCCCGGCGGTGCTGGTGCTGAGGCGCTCCAGCCGCTGCTTCTCGGCGTCGGTGAAGCTGGCCAGCTCCCCCGGGTCGACCGGCCCGAAGGGGATGAACCCGAAGGTGGCCGCGTTGAGGTGGACGCCGACCACGTGCTCGGGGTCGATGCGGCCCAGCTGCGGGGAGACGAAGGCGCCCCAGTCGCCCCCTTGGGCGCCGTAGCGCGCATAGCCCAGCCGAGCCATCAGCTGCGCCCAGGCCCCGGCGACCCGGGCGGTGGTCCAGCCGGCCTGGTGGGTCGGCCCGGAGAAGCCGTGGCCGGGGATCGAGGGAATGACCAGGTGGAAGGCGTCGGCCGGGTCGCCGCCGTGGGCGCGTGGGTCGCTGAGGGGGCCGATGACGTCCAGGAACTCGACCACCGAGCCGGGCCAGCCGTGGGTCAGGACCAGCGGGAGGGCGTCGGGTTCGGGGGACCGCACCTGCAGGAAGTGCACCTGGGCCCCGTCGATGGTGGTGGTGAACTGCGGGAACTCGTTCAGCCGGGCTTCCTGCTTGCGCCAGTCGTAGCCGTCGGCCCAGTAGGCGGTCAGCTCCTTGAGGTAGCCCATGGGCACGCCGCGGGTCCAGCCGACCCCGGGCAGCTCGTCGGGCCAGCGGGTGCGGACCAGCCGCTGGCGGAGGTCGTCCAGGTCGGCCTGGGGAACGTCGATCCGGAACGGTCGGATCGTGGTGTCGGAGGGGTGGGTGGCGGTCATGGCTGCGGCTCCTCTCAGGTGTCCGGGTGCGGGTTGGCGAACCCGGGAGCCATATGACAACATGTTGTCATGAAGCCCACGGTAGCAGTACGACAACATGTTGTCAATGATGACGGGCCCCCGTCGCGCACGCCGGCCGGGGACGCCTTCACCGCCTTCCTCGGCCAGGTCATCGGGCTCACCCGGCGCTTCACCACCGTCGGGGAGGCGCTGGCCAAGCCCGCCGGCCAGACCCTCGCCCGCTGGCTGGTCCTGGAGACCATCCAGGACCAGCCCGCGACGGTGGCTCAGATCGCCCGTAGCCTGGTGCTCGCCCGCCAGGGCGTGCAGCGCCTGGCCGACCTCCTGGTCCGCGACGGCCTGGCCGCCTACGAGAGCAACCCCGCCCACCGCCGCGCCAAGCTCCTGCGAATCACACCCCAGGGCCGTACCGCCCTTCGCACCATCCAGACAGCCCAGGCAGCATGGGCCGACGCGCTGGGGGCCAAGATCGGGGAGGCGGAGCTCCGGCAGGTCAGCATCCTGCTGGACCGGGTGCTGCAAGCTGTCGGCCGCGACGCTCCCGATGCGCTGCCCATGGACGGCGCCTAACGCTCTCTACCGGTCACCAGCCGTTGCTCGGTCACTGTCATCGCCACCGGTCCCTCCCAGAGGTCAGTCGGCGATGCGGAGGGCCACGGCGGGGCGGATGCCGGCGGCCTGGTGGGCCGGCCAGGTCGTCGTTCCTGATCACCAGGTAGCTGGTGAGGATCGACAGGGCGGCGCCGAGGACTCGGTGAGGAACGCCCGCCGGATGGTGGGTGCGGGGAAGCCGAGGGCGCGGAGCACGCCGATGGCGCGGCGCCGCTCGCGCACGGCGCGGACCATGACCACGCCGAGGCCGGCGATGCCGACGAGCAGGCCGAGAGCCAGAAACCCCTGCATGAGCTGGAAGAAGCTGCGGTTGGCGGCGAAGTCGCGCTCGACCCGCTCGCGGACCTGGGTCGCGACCAGCCCCTCGGCCAGGAACTGGCCCTGGAGGTCGGCGGCGAGGGCGCGGTCGTCGGCGCCGGCGGCCGGCTTGACAAGGGCGCCGGCGAGCGCGGCCTCCGGGCCGAACTGGGCCTTGGGCGGCCGCCTGGCTCATGATGACCGGGCTCACGAACCCGCTGTTGCCGACGCCGAGGAAGCCCAGGCCGGTCAGGGCGGTGACCAGCCACTGAGCGTAGGGGAGCTGCCGGCACAACCTGACCGCCTGGTTGGAGTTGTCCAGGGCGGCGTCCAGCTCGTTTCGCTCGCGGTGCACCCCGGCCAGGCCCACGTGGCCCGTGCCGGCCAGTGGCAACGGCCGGCCGGCCTCGCTGGCGATCTCCACGAGCTTGGTGAAGGTGACGAGCGCGGCGTCGGGGCGGCCCAGGATCTGCTGGATGCGGCCGAGGTCGTACCAGGGCCGGACCGAGGTCAGGTGGGGGTCGGCGACGACCTCGGCCAGCGTCCACTCGGCCTCCTGGAGCCGGCCCTGCATCATGTCGGCCATGGCCAGGGCCCAGCGTGCCAGCGTCCGCAGTGCCTGGTCGGCGTCGGTGAGGCGGGACAGGCCCAGGCGGATGAGCTCGGCGGCGCGCTCGGGGTCCCCGCGTTGCCGGGCAACCTCGGCACGAAGGAACACGATGGCGGCGGGGATGGTTGGCCAGGACGCTCAGCTCCCGGCCGACCGACGGCTCGAACGGCTCGTCGGCGGTGGCGGCCAGGGCGGCCTCGGTGGCCTGCAGGAGCGGCTCGACCTCGTTCAGCCGGCCGGCGACGTTCGCCCACCTGGCCAGCTGCAGGCACAGCCGCGGCCGGGAACGGACCAGGTCGTCGGGCAGCGAGGCGAACCAGCGCTGCAGCGTGGCCGTCTCGCTGCGGCGGTACAGCGCCTCGACGTGCCGTTCGATCAGCCGTGCGGCCCACAGGTCGTCTCCCGCGGCGCGCGCGTGCCGGATGGCCTCGTCGGCCAGTCCCTGCCGTTCGCACCAGGCCGCCGCGGCCCGGTGCAGCTCGGGCACGCGATCGGGGAACGCCTGTTGCAGGCGTGCCTGCAACAGATCGGCGAACAGGTGGTGGTAGCGCCACCAGCCGCGCACCTCATCCAGCGGCAGCAGGAACAGATTGGCCCGCTCGATCTGCTCCAGCAGCCGCTGGCCGTCGTCGCGGCCACAGACGGCGTCGCACAGCGGCCCGGAGAGCCGATCGAGGATGGATGTCTCCAGCAGGAACCGCACGACGTGGTCGGGCTGGCGGGCCAGCACCTCCTCGGTCAGGTAGTCCAGCACGAACCGGTGGCTGCCGGAGAAGGTGGCCACGAACCTGGCCGGGTCGGCGTGACCGCGAAGCGACAGCGCCGCCAGCTGCAGGCCGGCGACCCACCCCTCGGTCTGCGCCGCCAGGGCCGCCTCACTGCTCGCCGGCAGCTCCAGCCCGGTGGCCCGCCGTAGCAGCGCGGCTGACTCCTCAAGGGTGAAGCGCAGGTCGGCGGCGCGGAGCTCGGCAAGCTGGCCGCGGGCACGCAGCCGCGCCAGCGGCAACGGCGGGTCGGCCCGGGTGGCCACGACCAGACGGAGCTGCTCCGGCTGGCGCTCCAGCAGCGCCGCGATGGCGCCGTGAACTGGCTCGGTCTCGATCAGATGGTAGTCGTCGACCACGAGGGCGACCCGCTCCGCCTGGGATGCAAGCTCGTTGATGACCACCGTGACCACCGCCTCCAGCGGCACCGGCGGACCATGCAGCGTCGCCGCCACCCGTTGGCCGATCCCGGCCTGCACACGGTCCAGTGCCGCGGCCACATAGCGCCAGAACCGGATCGGGTCGTTGTCGCCTGCGTCCAGTGACACCCAAGCCACTGTTGCATCGAGGCGCCGGGCCCAGTCCGCCAGCAGGGTCGTCTTGCCGAACCCGGCTGGGGCGCAGACCAGGGTCAGCTCGCATGCCATCCCCTCAGCCAGGCGCTCGAGCAGCCGGGGGCGGGGCACGAAGCCGGGATGGGGGCGGGGGCGTGCAGCTTGGTGGCCAGCAGCGCATCCCGCTCGGCGACGCTGGCCGCGGGCGAGCTGGTCCTGGCCGGCTGAGCCATCAGCGCCTCGCATCGGCAGCTTGCTGGACAGCCAGTTGTAGGCGGTTGCCCTGGGAGGTTCCCACCCCGCCGTCCCACTTACGGGCGATGCCCCCGCCCCGGCCAGGTCGTAGCGTGGCCAGCAGACGAACGGAGCCAACGTGCGCTACGAGATCCGTGTCAAGGGCGTCCTGGACAGCCGCTGGTCGGCCTGGTTCGACGGCCTCCAGATGAGCAGCGACGATCGTGACGTGACCACGATTGCCGGAGAGGTCACCGACCAGGCGGCCCTCCATGGCCTGCTCGCCAAGGTCCGTGACCTGGGCCTGGAGCTGCTCGAGGTGCACCGTACCGAGTGAATGAGCTCTCCCACTGATGAGGGGCCACGCCCGCCACCCGGCAGTCGGGCAGAGGGTTCCCCTTCCAGGATGGGCAAGCTACGCTTCTCGCCGGAAGCGCTCCATCTCGCAGAGCCGCTCGGGTCGGGCAGGAGCGGAAGGGGGGCAACGTGCGAGCGCTCGTGCGGCTGATGACGGTGCCGGCGTCCAAGCGCGACGACCGGTGGCTCGAGGAGAGCCTGCAGGCGGCCATCCAGTTGGAGTTGAGCACCATCCCGCCGTACCTGTACGCGGCATGGTCGATCGACGCGGGCCACGACCCGTCCGCCACCCGGCCGGTGATCGTCGGCATCGCCGTCGAAGAGATGCTGCACATGGGCATCGCCTGCAACCTGCTGGCCTCGATCGGCGGCCAGCCGAGGATCGTGCAGGCCGCCCCCACCTATCCGGCCGAGCTGCCCAAGGACATCCACCAGGGCCTGTCGGTCGGGCTGGAACCGCTCTCGCGTGAGTTGCTGCTGCGCACGTTCATGGTCATCGAGGAGCCCAGCGTCCTGTTCGTGGAGGACCCCGACTTCGTCGCCTCCGGCTCCACCCTCATCGGCGAGTTCTACGACGAGGTCCAGCAGCGCTTGGAGCGCCGCGCGACCAGCTTCTCCACGGCCCGGCAGCTGGACCTGCGAGCCTTCCCCATGGCCACGAGCAGCTACATCATCGAACGCCTCGACGACGTCCGTGCCGCGGTCGACCTGATCAAGCGGCAGGGCGAGGGGACGGCGGCGGGGCCGTTCGAGGTCTCCACCCCCGAGAAGGTCGAGCTGGCCCACTTCTACCAGTTCGGCGAGATCGCCCACGGCCACCGGCTCACCCGGACCAGCCCCTTCACCTACACCGGCCAGCCCGTCGAGATGCCGACCGTGCGTGCGGTCACCCCGGCGGCCAGTGCCCGGCCCGAGGCGGCCGAGTTCAACCGGTTGTACAGCGACATCCTCCGAGACCTGGACCGTGCCTGGGAGGTCGGCGGCGCCGCGGGCGGCGACTCCCTGGGGGACGCCGTCGGCACGATGTTCGCCCTCGGGCCAACCGCCGAGCAGCTCATCAGCCAGGGCATCGGACCCCCGTTCATCCTGGTCGACGAGTCGGGCACACCGGTGACCCCGCCGCCGGTGGGCAACCGGTTCGCGCGCGTCAAGGAGATCCTGGACGCGGCCGTCGGATCCCGCCGGTTCGGTGCGCACGGGCCGTTCTGGCGCGGCCAGACCCGCGACCAGTTCGTCCAGTTCATCTTTGCCAACCAGCCCTTGGTCGTCGTCGGGAACGGCCGCGACTCGAACCTGGTGAAGGCGTTGCGCGGCCAGAAGCCATTCGGCAGGGACATCGGCACCCCGGGTGCCTTCTTCAGGCGGATGCCGGCTGGGCGTCCCCCGGTGGCCCCGGCCGACATCGACTTCATCGAGCAGTGGATCAACGACGGCTGCCCCGACGCCGCCCCGGAGGTCCTCGAGCCGCGCGTCTCGCTGACGACCGGCGCCTTCCGGCCCGACCCGTCGGTCCACCTGGCCTACTTCCGTGACCTCGACGACTGGTCGGCCTTCCACCCCACCCCGGAGGTGCGGGGGGCGACCGACAAGGTGTTCGCGGCCTTCACGGCCTGGATGCCCTTCGCGCAAGACCCCTCCCAGGAGGCGGCCTGGATCGAGGCGCTGGCCGACGACGGCGTCGGCCAAGCGGTCGCGATGTTGTCGGCCCGCCGGCAGCAGACCGTCGAAGCGCACTACGGGGTGCCGGTGCCCTTGCTGGCGCTGCTGGACGGCTTCGAGCGGTTCGGGAGTGACGGGCTGCCCGACGACCCGCTGCGTCCCGATGAGCGCCACAACATGAGCGAACCCATCATGTGGTTCGTGCTGAGCTCGTTCGCCGACGCCTGCGTGCAGCTCGACATCTCCACCGAGTTCTGGCTGTTCTTCATGCGCCCGATCCTCTGCGGGCTGCTCAACGACGGCCTGTTCCGGGGACGCTTCCCGGTCCAGGGATTCCAGGCCATCCCCGAGGGGCGGATGGCCGTCTTCCAGCACGTCCAGGACGTCGCCGACGCCGACCTACGGGCCGAGCTGCGGCAGCGGTTCGTGGACGCCCAGCTGTAGTGGGGGAGGATCGCCATGGCCGATCGGCTCGTCCGCCAGGACGTCTGGACCCTCGAGCAGGACCAGCGCTTCCACCCGGTCATCCTGGCGTATGCGCTGGCCGTCCGCGAGATGCGGACCCGACAGCCCAACCACCCCACCAGCTGGGCGTACCAGACCGCCGTGCACTGGACGAACGAGCCGAACCCCGGGCCCTTCTTCAACCAGTGCCAGCACAACACCTGGTTCTTCCTGCCCTGGCACCGGATGTTCCTGTACTGGTTCGAGCAGATCGTGCGATCGGTCCTCCGGGAGCTTCCCGAGTCGGTCCTCCAGGCCTTCCCCGAGGTCGACGAGCAGACCATCGCCACCTGGGCCCTGCCCTACTGGGACTACTGGGACCCCCGGCCACCGACCGCCACCCAGCCGCCCCCCTTCAAGGACAGCCTGCCGTCCTCGTTCCGGGCGACGACCCTCCCCAACGGCGACCCCAACCCGCTGTTCGAGGAGAGGCGGAACCGCGGCCGTCCCAAGAAGGCACTGGGAGATCCGCCGATCTCTCCGGTGGCGATCAACCGGGGGGCCCGCCTGCCGAGTCGCGTCACCTCGCCGCACCAGGCCCTGAACCGGCCGCTCTTCGTCGACCGGGCCGTCGGCTTCGGCGGGCCGGTCACCAGCTTCCACCACTTCGGCGAGGACCAGATCCGAATGGCGGGTGCGCTGGAGCTGACTCCCCACGGCGCCGTCCACAACACCGTCGGCGGCCGGGGTGGGCTGATGACGTCGCTCCGCACCTCGCCGGGCGACCCGATCTTCTGGCTGCACCACGCCAACCTCGATCGGCTGTGGGAGGTGTGGCTGGGGCGGCCCGACCCCTCCGACCCGATGGTCCGGACCAACCCAACCGACGACCGCTGGCGGGACTTCGAGTTCGACTTCAAGGACGAGCGGGGTCAAGCCGTCAGAGAATTCAGGACCCCGAGCGAGGTCGTCGACCTCACCCGCCTCGGCTACCGGTACGCGGATGTCTCCTGGCCGGCCGCACCGCTGCCGCCGGGGGCTGTTCCCGTGCCGCCCGCGCCACCGCTGGAGGCTGCCATGCCACCCGCGCCACCTCCCGATCATCCCCCCGAACTGGTGGGGGCGACCGAGCAGCCGCTGGAGCTCCGCGGCGAGCTCGCCACCGTGCGCTTCCCGGTGGCCAGGCCGACCGGCCCGCTGGCCAGGACCGAGGCCGCCACCCCGAGCCGGGTGTTCCTCTACCTGGACGACATCACGGGCGACGAGAACCCCGGGGTGGTCTATGCCGTGTACGCCAACGTCCCCGACGACGATGACGACCCCACCAACGACGCCCACTACGTGGGCACCCTTTCGTTCTTTGGGATCGAGGACCTGCGGGACCTGGACCAGGACCACGCCGGCGGGCTGCGGGTCGCCTACGACATCACCGACCTCTACACCCGGCTCCGCGACCAGGGACGGTGGAACGAGCGGCAGGTCACGGTGACCTTCGAGCCGCTGGAGCTGGTGCCGGCGGCCGGCGCGGAACCGGGTGGGGGAGAGCTGGAGCTCGAGGAGGAGGCGGAGGTCGAGGACGAGGCCGTCCCGCCGGTGACGGTCGGCCGGGTCAGCCTGTTCCTCCAGTGAGCGCTCGGGACGCTGGCGGCCGCCCGCGCCGCAGCGCGCCCGGCCGGGTGCGACGGGCGGCCTGGCACCATCCCGAGTGGACGCTGGCGCTGGTCGCGGTGGCCTGCTGGGCCGTGCTGGTTGCCCTCCACCTGCGCGGAGGCGGGGTCGCCGCCGGCCCCGCGCCGGGTGCAGCGCGCGCCTCGGCCAACGCCACGGCCATGCACCATGCGGCCATGCACCATGCGGCCATGCACCATGCGACCGGCCAGCCCCCGGAGGGCACCGGCGGCTGGCTGGCCGCCCAGGGCACCTGGTTGCTGATGGCCCCGGCGATGATGCTGCCGTCGGCGTTGCCGGCCGCCCGCCATGTCGCCCTGAACAGCAGATGGCGCCGGCGCCAGCGCGGCGGAGCGGTGTTCGCGGGCGCCTACCTCGCCGTCTGGCTGCTGTTCGGCCTGGTCGCGGTCTCGGTGGCCCGCTTGGCGGGGCTGCCGGAGCGTGCCGGCTGGCCGCTGGCGGCGGCCCTGGCGGTGGCCGCCGGCTGGGAGCTCACCGCGGCCAAGCGGCGCTGCCTGCGGGCCTGCCACCAGACCTTGCCCCTGCCGCCGGACGGATGGAAGGCGGACGCCGCCTGCGCCCGCTTCGGCCTCCGCTACGGCTGGGCGTGTCTCGGTGCCTGCTGGGCGCTGATGCTGGCCATGGCGATCGCCGGCCATGCCAGCCTGCTGCTGATGGTCGTCCTCACGACCATCGTGGTCGCCGAGGAAGGACTTGTGAAGGGCACCCGGCTGGTAGGCGTGGCCGCGCTCGTCCTGGCGGCCACCGCGGCGACGGTCGCCGTCGCCGCCTAGCCCTCCGCCGAGACGCCCGCTCGCGCCGACGCCGAGCCGGTCCGGCCGGTCACCGGTTCGCCGGGCGGTCCCAGCGGCCACTCACCTCGGCCCAGGTGGGTGGCGGACCGGCCAGCGGTCCCGGAGCCGGGGTGCGCAGGCCGTCCAGCAGCAGCCCCAGGTAGCGGTGGCGGAGCTGGCGGGTGCGGTCCGGGCCGTCGAGGCGGACCGACGCCACCTGCTCGAAGATGAAGGTGAGGTCGTTGACGTCCAGGTCGGCGCGGACGGCCCCGGCGGCCTTGGTGCGCTCCAGCAGCCGTACGTTGAGTTCTTGGGCCCGTTGGGCGTCGTCGTACAGGTCCTTGGTGGGGGTGAAGGTGCCGGCCAGGCGCACGGTGAGGGAGTGGGTGTCGGCGTCGACGATGCGGCCCATGAACCCGGCAAAGGCGGCCCAGGGATCGCCGTCGTCGGCCAGGGCCGCCTCCACCGCGGCGAGGTAGCGGCGCAGGCCGTCGCCGGCCAGCCGCTGGAGCAGCTCCTCCTTGCTGCGGTAGCGGCGGGACAGGGCGCTCATGCCCACGCCGGCCCGCTCGGCCACCGCGGCGATCGGGGCGGCCGGGTCGACGACGAACACCTGGCGGGCGGCCTCCAGGATCAGCTGGTCGTTGCGGGCCGCCTGGGCCCGCCGGCCGCTCAGCGGCCTAGTGGTCGGTTCCATGTCACCAGAGTACTTGAACGGACCGCTCTATTCCAGTACTATGGAGCGGAACAGTCCATTCCAACTTTGCTCGGGGCCACGGAGAAAGGAGTCCACATGACCGACACGGCCAACCCAACCGCCCGCGCCGACGCCGAGATCCGACCGTTCCGCATCGAGGTTCCCCAGGCCGACCTGGACGACCTGGCCGACCGGCTCGCGCGGACCCGCTGGCCCGCCCCGCTCCCCGGGGACGACTGGACGACCGGCCCTCCCGTGGCCTGGCTGCGGGAGCTGGCCGGGTACTGGCGCACCGGCTACGACTGGCGCGCCGCCGAGGAACGGCTCAACCAGGTCCCGCAGTTCACCACCGTGATCGACGGGCAGCGCATCCACTTCCTCCACGTCCGCTCCCCCGAGCCCGACGCCTTGCCACTGGTCCTCACCCACGGCTGGCCGGGCTCGGTCGTGGAGTTCCTGGACGTCATCGGCCCGCTCGCCGACCCGCGCGCCCACGGGGGCGACCCGGCCGACGCCTTCCACCTGGTGATCCCGTCGCTGCCGGGGTTCGGCTTCTCCGGACCGACCACCGACGCCGGGTGGGGCACCATGCGGATCGCCCAGGCGTGGGCGGCGCTGATGGGGCGGCTGGGCTACGACCGCTACGGCGCCCAGGGCGGCGACATCGGTGCCGAGGTCGCCCCGGAGCTTGGCCGGGTGGCGCCCGATCGGGTGGTCGGGGTGCACATCAACGGCAACCCGGGGACGCAGCCGCCGCTGCCGCTGCCGGAGGAGGAGCTGGCCAGCCTCACCGACGTCGAGCGTGACCGGGTCCGTCGCATCGAGGCGTTCATGCGGGAGGAGTTCGGCTACATCGCCCTCCAGTCGACCCGCCCGCAGACGCTTGCCTACGGGCTGGTCGACTCGCCGCTGGGGCAGCTCGCCTGGGTGATGGACAGGTTCCGGGAATGGACCCACCCGCGTTCGGCCCTGCCCGATCAGGTCATCGACCGCGACCGCCTGCTGACCAACGTGATGGTCTACTGGCTGACCGCCACCCCCGGGTCGGCCGCCTGGGTCGGCTACGCCCAAGAGGGCGGATGGGGGGCGCCGAAGGTCAACTCCGGGGTGCCGACGGGCGCGATCATGTTCGCCCACGACATCGGGATCCGCCGCTACGCCGAGCGGGAGAACACCATCACCCGCTGGACCGACGTCGACCGCGGCGGCCACTTCGCCGCGCTGGAGGAACCCGAGCTCCTGGCCAACGACATCCAGGAGTTCTTCCGGTCGGTGCGCAAATGACGCGCGCGGCGGACAGGGCCGAGCAGTCGTCGGCGTGTGCTCCGGGGCCGCAACGGCGACGTCGTCGTCGAGCGCGAGCTCATGCGCCGGCGACCGGCGGAGCAGGATCGGCCTCGCGTGGCATCGCGTGGTCCTCAGCTACGGGGACCAGAACCATCTCGGTCGGGACGCCGGCTGGCACGGCGACCTAGACGCGACAAGTGGCGGTCCTCAAGGCCGTCGAGCATCGCCATGCCCAATGCGCCGCCAACCTCCGAGCCCGTCGCCAGCGTGAACGCGCCCCGATGACGCGTGGTAGTCCCACGGTGCGACCGCTCCGTTGAACGAACTTCAGGAGGAACATGTGATCGTCACGCTGCTACGGGTCGACTGCCGCGACGACGCGGCGGCCGACGAGTTCGACAAGCTGACAGCGAGAGTGTTTCAGCAGGTGACCCGCCACGAGCCAGGCACGCTGGTGTTCGCCAACCACATGGTGGCAGGCCAGCCGCTGACCCGGGTGTTCTACGAGATCTACCGGGACCAGGAAGCCGCCAACCTCCACTCGCGAGGCGAAACGCTCAAGCAACTCCTCGCAAGCCAGGACGCCTTGGTCGCGGGGTTCCACATCGATCAGCTCACTCTCGAGCTGGCCAAAGGCCTGCCACCCGGCGCCACCTGAGTCCCCGGCACTGCATACGGCCGCTTCCAGATCATGGCCAGTAGGGATTGGACAGGTATCCGTGGACGCCAAGTGGACAACAAGCGCGGAAATGGCGCATCGCCGCAGGTCGATTGGACAAGTTCGCCTGGACCCTACAAGCCCGCTTCGATGGTGGACCGGGCGACGACGGGACCGAGACCACCGTCCGCCTGAGCACCTGACCGGCTACGTGCGAGCAGGCGCCGGCGGTGTCGCGGCGCCGTCGCGGATCACACCGCGGACCTGGTCGACCGAGACGGGGACCCACGGG
>Ga0081538_10005018_pt1 | contig 12052 bp, 9 predicted proteins | sample TabmetS5T2R1_FD_71022 | JGI IMG/M metagenome (GOLD analysis project Ga0081538, IMG submission 71022) | Tabebuia heterophylla rhizosphere microbial communities from the University of Puerto Rico - S5T2R1 | ecosystem: Host-associated > Plants > Roots > Rhizosphere ... | reverse complement strand
TGTCCTGATTCGGGGTCGAGCGGACGGCGAGGCCCGTGCCGTCGTGGACAAGCCAGGTCCACCCGCTGCCAAAACGCTTGACGCCCGCGTCGTTGACGAACGCCTTCAGCTCGTCGACGCTGCCGAACACGTCGTCGATCGCGTCGCGCAAAGGCCCCTCGGGCTCGCCACCGCCGTTCGGGCTCATCAACTCCCAGAAGAGCGTGTGGTTCGCGTGACCGCCGGCGTTGTTGCGGACGGCTGTGCGGATCTCCTCCGGCATCGCCTCGATGTCGGCGAGGACGGACTCGACCGGGTTGTCCGCCCACGTGGTTCCTTCGAGCGCCTTGTTCGCGTTGTCTACGTAGGCCTGGTGGTGCTTGTCGTGGTGGAGGCGCATCGTCTGCTCGTCGATGTGCGGCTCGAGCGCCGCGTAGTCGTAGGGCAGCGGCGGGACTTCGAACGGCATCTTTCGCTCCTCTCTCTCGCTCAGGAGGACCCTATTCGACTCGGCCACGCGTCATGACCGCGTCAAGTCGCGGCACGCGTCGCTTTGCTCGAAGGCGCTCCGCAGCTCGCCTTGCGAGTCGATCTGCTCGAGGCTCTGGACGGCGGACGAGACCTGGCCGGTCATCGTGTTGAGCGACGCTCTCGCCGCGTTGGCGGAACCGCTCTCGGCTGCACGGTCGACCGCACCGATGTCCGTCTGCAACTCGTCCGCGAGCCGGTCGATTTCGTCCTGAGCCTCCTGTCCCGCCTCGATGTCGGGGCGGTCGAGATCCTGAAGTCCGCCGACAAGCGCCTCCGTCGCGTCGGCGACTTCGTTCGCCACGTTCTCGAGCTCCTGCCGGGAGACGCCTCCGCCCTGCACGGGGCCGACGGCCTCCGCGACGGAATCCCTCCACGTGCTCAACTCCGTGCAGAGGCTGTCCGCCCACTCATCCGGTGACGTCGAGCCGCCCCCGCCGTCACCGCCACACGCGATCGGTACCAGGAGGCTAAGCGCGGCGAGCGTGAGCGCAACGAGCTTCACGCGCTCCGAGTTCACACCGCGTCGATCCCCGCGACATCACCCCAACCGGACGATTGATTGCACTCCCAGAAGCCAGGTCAGGTGGGCCGTGAAGGATTCGAACCTTCGACCTTGGGATTAAGAGTCCCCTGCTCTACCAGCTGAGCTAACGGCCCGCGGCTGGCGAGTATAGCTCCGGCATAACAGGCCGCTAACAGCGCGCCCCTACCCTGAATCACGTGAAGCCGGCACTTCTCATCGTGCTCGGACTCGCGGTCCTCCCGGTCGGGGCGGCCGGGGCTCCGACGGGCGTCGCGCGGTCCGCCGCAGACTGCTCGATCAAGTCAACGGGGCTCGTCCCGCTGACCGACCTGAGCGGCAGGCGGACCTATCACGGCCACCGCGGCGGGCTCTATCCGGGCGGCATCAACCGCCCGCCGCGTGCATACCTCCAGCAGGGGCTCGCTGCGGCCAGACGTGTCCGCCCGATCAACGGCCGCATCGTCTTGCTCTCGATCGGCATGTCGAATGCGACGCAGGAGTTCAACCCCTTCATCGCGCTCGCCCACCAGGATCCCGCATTGAGCCCGGCCGTCAGGCTCGTCGACGGCGCGGTGGGGGGCTGGGACGCGCGCCGCATCGCCCGCCCGGCGGCCGGCTACTGGCGGGCCGTCGACCGGCGCATCGCAGCCGAGGGGGCCACCGGCCGCGAGGTTCAGGCGGTGTGGCTCAAGACGGCGATCTGGGGCGAGGACCGAGCGTTCCCCGCAGACGCCCGCGCGCTCCAGTCGAACCTTCGCTCCATCGTCCGGATCCTGATCGGGAAGTATCCGAACCTGCGACTGATCTACGTCTCGAGCCGAACCTACGCGGGCTATGCCGTCACGCCGCTCAACCCTGAGCCGGCCGCCTACGACGGCGGCTTCGCGGTCCGGTGGCTGATCCAGGACCGCATGCAGCGCCGTCTTCGCGGGCCGTGGATCGGCTGGGGCCCGTATCTCTGGACCGACGGCGAGAAAGGTCGCGGCGACGGGCTCACATGGATGTGCGGTGACGTCCGGCGGGACGGAACGCATCCGTCTGCGGCGGGAGCCGGCAAGGTCGCCCGGCTGCTTCTCACCTTCTTCAAGAGCGACCCCACGGCGAAGAGCTGGTTCGCCGCGGGCTGAAGCTCAGGCGTCGACCTCGACCCGCATCAGCAGCCAGGCGAGGAAGACGCCGACGCCGACGATCCATCCCATCAGCAGGTAGGCGGTGTCCCGCTCCGCGTAGGCGATCACGCCCCCGAGCCATCCCGTCGCGATCCCGGCGAGGTAGAGAAGCGCCACGGCTCCGCGCGGGCTGATGCCGACGGCCACGAGCCGGTGCGACACGTGGTCGCGCCCGCCGCGGAAGATCGAAACACCCCGGCGGATCCGGGCGGCGCAAGTCATCAGGGTGTCGAGAATCGGCACGGCCAGGATCGCGACCGGGACGAAGAACGTGACCTCCTGAATGTTCTCGAACCGAAGCTCCAGCCCCAGCGCCGCGAGCATGAACCCGAGGAACAGACTGCCGGAGTCGCCCATGAAGATTCGCGCCGGCGGGCGGTTGTGCCAGAGAAAGCCGAGCGCGCCGCCGGCGAGCGCCGCTGAGAGGACGGCAATCGCGGACTGGCCCGCGTCAGCTCCGAGGACGAAGAGATACGACGCCGCGATGACCGAGATCCCGGCGGTCAGACCGTCCATGTTGTCCATCAGGTTGACGGCGTTCGTGATCCCCACGATCCAGCCGAGCGTGAGGATGAGATCCAGGCCCCACACGTCGAAGAGATGCGTTCGGACACCCGCGAAGTAGAGACCGGCGGCGAGGCCGATCTCGACGAAGAACTTGAAATGAACCGGAAGGGCACGGGCGTCGTCCCAGAGCCCCGCCGCAGAGATCAGCACACCTCCGGCGAGTATGGCCCACGTCCTCGACGAGAACTCGAGGTCGCCCACGAGGCCGGCGGAGGCGACGGCAAGGACGAAGCCGACGACGATGGCCGCACCGCCGAGATACGGGACCGGTTCGAGATGAACCTTGCGGACGTCCGGCATGTCCACGAGGCTCACCCGAAGGGCGACTCGGCGGGCTCCCGGCGACGCAGCCAAAGCGCCCGCGAAGGAGACGACGAGTGCGGTGACGTAGACCTCGGTCAATGGTCGGGGATTCTCACGGCAGCTGGCGACGTTTGGGGGCCTGCATAGGCTCTCGCCCGTGAAAGTTCTCTCCGTCGTCGGAAACCGCCCGCAATTCATCAAGTCCGGTCCGCTCTCGGTGGCGCTCCGCGATCGGGGAATCGAGGAGACGGTCGTTCACACCGGCCAGCACTACGACCGCGAGCTCTCACAGGTCTTCTTCGACGAGCTCGATCTCCCGGCCCCGACGTACTCGCTCGATCTCCAGACCGCCGAGACGGAGCCGATGCGTGCTGGCATCGCCGCGGTGGTCGACGCGGAGCGGCCCGACCTCGTCCTCGTCTACGGCGACACGAACTCGACGCTGGCGGGAGCCAGGGCCGCGGGGGCGACGCCGGTCGCGCACGTGGAGGCCGGGTTGCGGAGCGGTGACCTGTCGATGCCGGAGGAGCACAACCGCATGGAGGTCGACAGGATCTCAGCGTTGCTGCTTGCGCCCGACGAGCGCTCACGGGACGTCCTACTGCGTGAGGGCGTCGGCGGCCGGACCGAGGTTGTCGGCGACGTCATGGCCGACGCCAACTTCAGGCTCGCGCCGATCGCGCGGGAGCGCTCGCCGATCCTCGGCGCGCTCGCGCTGCAGCCGAGGTCCTATGCCGTGGCGACGGTCCACCGCGAAGCGAACGTCCGGCCCGAGCGCCTCCAGCGCATCCTCCAGGGCCTGTCGCGCATCGACATGCCGGTGATCCTCCCGGCCCATCCGCGCACCGCCGCCGTGGCCAGGTCCAGGGGCCTGGCCCCTGGACCGGTCCGAATGATCCAGCCACTCGGGTATCTCGACTTCGCCGCGCTGGCGTCGCAGGCCCACCTGATCCTCACCGACTCAGGCGGGCTCCAGAAGGAGGCGTACTGGTACGGCATCCCGTGCGTGACCATGCGGCCGTCCACGGAATGGAAGGACACTGTCGAGGTCGGCGCGAACGTGCTCGTAGACGACGATCCCGACGCGATCGCCCGTGCGGCGGCCGAGGCGCGGATGCCCGACGAGCGGCCTCAGCTGTACGGAGACGGGCACGCTGCGGAACGGATCGCTGAGGTGTTGCGTGTCGGCCGGTGACGTTGCCACGCTTCTGGGGTGCAAGAACCAAGGCAGGCCCGGGCTCAGGGCGCGGGCATATCAAGCGATATGTTCGCGGCCTGAGATCGCGTCTGCCGCCGCGTTATTGCGCACCAGAAGCCTGGAGGACGTCGCCGGTCGAGGCGCAAGTTAGCCTTTGACGATGCTGGAACGGACAGTCGAGACCGAGCTTCGGCAGGCGGCCGAGCCCAAAACCTGGGACGCGGCGGTCGTCGGCGCGGGCTACGTCGGCCTCCCGCTTGCGCACACGCTGGCGGCTGCCGGCCGCTCCGTCCTGCTGATCGACGTCGCCGACGACGTCGTCGCCGCCCTCAACCGGGGCGAGAGCCACATCACCGATGTCTCGTCGACGGCCCTCGAGCCGCTGATCCGCGACGGGCGCATCCGAGCGACGACGGACTACGACGAGCTCCAGAGCTCCGCTGCGATCCTGCTTGCGCTGCCGACGCCGCTGTCGAAGCAGCGCGAGCCCGACCTCTCGATCGTCACCGCCGCCGTCGAGCAGATCGCCAAGCGCCTCCGTCCCGGCCACCTGGTCGTCCTCGAGTCCACGACGTACCCCCGTACAACCCGCGACGTCGTTCTCCCGATCCTCGAGGGCAGCGGCCTCAAAGCCGGCAGCGACTTCCATCTTGCGTTCTCCCCGGAGCGAGTCGACCCCGGCAACACGACGTGGACGACGAAGAACGTCCCCAAGATCGTGGGCGGCATCACGCCGGAATGCACCGAGCGCGCGGCGCAGCTCTACGAGGGTGCGGTCGACAACGTACACCGCGTCTCGACACCCGAAGCCGCCGAGCTGACGAAGCTCCTCGAGAACATCTTCCGAGCGGTCAACATCGCGCTCGTCAACGAGCTCGCCCAGCTCTGCGAGCGGATGGGCATCGACGTGTGGGAGGTGGTCGAAGCCGCGGCGACCAAGCCGTTCGGCTTCATGAGCTTCCAGCCGGGTCCCGGCCTGGGCGGTCACTGCATTCCGATCGATCCCTTCTATCTGACCTGGAAGGCACGCGAGTACGACTTCTCGACGGAGTTCATCGAGCTCGCCGGCAAGGTCAACGAGAACATGCCGTACTACTGCCGCTCGCTCGTCTCGCAGGCACTGAACCACGGCCGGCAGCGCTCGCTGAGCGGCTCGAAGGTGCTCATCCTCGGCGTCTCGTACAAGGCGGACATCGCAGACACGCGCGAGTCACCCGCGCTCAAGCTGATCGAGCTTCTCCGCAACGCGGGCGGCGAGGTCGCCTACCACGACCCGTTCGTCCCCGAGCTCGACGAGGTCGGCCTCGCCTCGGTCGAGCTCGATCCGCCCGCCTACGACTGCGTCGTGATCGTGACGGCCCACTCGGAGCTCGACTACACGGAGATCGTGGAGCAAGCGCACGTGGTGGTCGATCTTCGAAACGCGACCGGCGCGGAAGGCCGCGCGAACCCCAAGGTCTGGACCCTGTGATCAACGTCGGCCTCGCGGGCCTCGGCTACTGGGGCCCGAACCTCGCGCGGAACTTCGACGATCTCGCCGAGCTCACCTGGCTCTGCGACCTGTCACCTGATCTGCTCGACCGCTTCGGCGCCCGGTACCCGAACGCGCGAACCACGGATCGCTTCGACGACCTGCTCGAGGACGACTCGCTGCAGGCGGTCGTGATCGCGACGCCGGTCCCGACCCACTACGAGCTGTCGCGGCGCGCTCTCGACGCCGGCAAGCACGTCTTCGTCGAGAAGCCGCCCGCCCTGAACGCAACCGACGCGGAGGAGCTCGTCGCGCTCGCCGAGGAGCGCGCACGCGTGCTGCTGCCCGGCCACCTGCTCCTCTACCACCCGGCCGTCGCGAAGCTGCGCGAGCTGATCGACTCCGGTGAGCTCGGCCAGATGCTCTACATCTACGGAAACCGCCAGAACCTCGGCCAGATCCGCAAGGACGAGAACGCGCTCTGGTCGCTGGGCGTCCACGACCTCTCGGTCATCCTCCACCTCGTCGGCGAGGAGCCGTCGGAGGTGTGGGCCCGGGGCGAGTCCTTCATCCACGAAGGCGTCGAGGACGTCGTCTTCTGCTACCTGCGCTTCCCCTCGGGCGTCGTCGCGCACATGCACCTCTCTTGGCTCGACCCGCACAAGATGCGAAAGATGACCGTCGTCGGCCGGAACAAGATGGCCGTCTTCGACGACATGGAGCTCGAGCGCAAGGTGACGGTCTACGACAAGGGCACCGAGCAGCGCGCAGAGAGCTACGGCGAGTGGCGGACGCGTACCGGGGACATCTACATCCCGAAGATCGCGAACGACGAGCCGCTGCGCCTCGAGTGCCGGCACTTCCTTTCGCTCGTGGCCGGCGACGGGGATCCGATCGCCGCGGCCCGAGACGGCGCCGCGGTTGTCCGTGTGCTCGAGCAGCTCCAGCACAGCCTCGAACGCGCGCCAGCGTGAGCTACGAGACCGGCGAGAACGTCGTCATCTATCCCGGCACCGTCATCGGCGACGGCTGCCGAATCGGGGACAACGTCGTGCTCGGCAAGCAGCCCTCGCTGTCACCACGCTCGACGACGAGCCGCGAGGAGCTGCCGCCGCTCGAGCTCGGCGAAGGCACGATCGTCTCGACCGGCGCGATCGTCTTCGCCGGGACGACAATCGGAGCGCGAACGATCATCGGCGACCAAAGTTGCGTGCGTGAGCGCTGCGAGCTCGGCGACGACGTCGTCGTCGGTCGCGGCTCCCTCGTGGAGAACGACACTACGATCGGCGCCAGGACGAAGATCCAGGCGCACGCGTACGTGACCGCCTACTCGACGCTCGAGGAGGACGTGTTCATCGCGCCCTGCGTGATCACGACCAACGACAACTTCATGGGCCGGACCGAGCGCCGCCACGCCCTGCGGCGGGGGCCGACGGTGCGCCGCGCGGCCCGGGTCGGAGGTGGCGCCGTGCTCCTGCCGGGCATCGAGGTCGGCGAGGAGGCGTTCGTCGGCGCCGGAGCGGTCGTGATCCGCGACGTGCCGGCGCGCGCCGTGGTCGTGGGGAATCCGGCGCGACAGATCCGCGACGTTCCCGACGAAGAGCTGCTACCGGGCTAGCTTCAGCTGGTACTGCCCGGCGCCGGGCGTCGAGATCTTGACCTGGACGTAGTAGAGGCCGGTCCTGGGCGCCCGGAACACGAGCCGCTCGCTCGCCCCGGGCCCGCTTTTGTGACTGATGAGCTGGTGTACGGAACGGTGGTGATCGACGCGTCTCGTCCCCGGCCGCCAGACGGCCAAGTTCAGATCGCTCCGGATCCCGTTGAGGCCCTTCAGTCGCAGGCGCAGCCGGCGGCCCTTCCGAACCCGCACGGCGTAGACGTCGTTCTGGTCGTTCCAGTAGTCGAGGCTGGCGACGAGGCTCTTGCGACGGCCCAGGCGCTTTGCTCGAGCTCCGGCGTCGTCGTTCGTCTCGTACTTGTCCTTCGCCGGAAGCGCGCCGTTCCACTGGATCGCACGCAGGACGTCCAGTCGACCCCAGCCCGTCAGCGGGTCACGATTCTCGGTGCAGCGCCGGCAGCCGTTGGCGGGCGTCATGTCCAGCGCGGAGCGCTCGATAAGCCCGATGACCTGCTCGGCGTCTAGGGCCGGCCACTCGTTCCAGACGAGCACGGCCGAGGCCGACACGATGGCGGCGGCGAACGAGGTCCCCTGCGGGTTCCGGAAGTCAACCGGGCCGCAGTCGGAGTACCCCTGGGCGAGACAGGTCGGGCGGAGCGCGGTCAGGCCGCGCGGGAGCGTCGAGACGAGCTCGTCACCCGGCGCCGCGATGTCGTTGTAGAGCACGTCGCGGTTCGAGAAGGCCGGCACGCTTCCGTCCCGCCCCATTGCGCTCACGCCGAGCACGTGCGGCAGCGCCGCCGGGTAGCTCGCGTACCGCCAGGGCTGCTCCGGCGCCTGGTCGCCGTTCCCGACTGCGGCGACGACGACGGCGCCCTTCTTGACCGCGTACGCAACCGCGTCCGCCTCCAGCGCGGAGAAGCTGTCGTGCTCCGGATCGAGCGGATCGCGGATCCCGCCGAGGCTGAGGTTGATCACGCGCGCGCCTCGGTCGGCGGCCCAGCGAATCGCCCTCGCCTCGGCCTCGAGCGGGACGACGCCGTCGGAGCGGACGACCTTGGCCACGAGCAGCTGCGCCGGGAACGCGAGGCCGGCGATCCCTTCGCCGTTGTCGAGACGCGCCGCCATCAAGCCGGCGACGAACGTCCCGTGTCCTTTCGTATCCCGCCATGGGCTGCCGCCGACGAAGCTCTTCCCTGCAGCGATCCGCCCCGCAAGCTCAGGATGGGTACGGTCGACGCCCGAGTCGATGACCGCGACGAGCATTCCCGGCCACGTCGGCCGCTGGGCCCAAGCGTCGAAGGCGCGGACGGCGGGCAGGTACCACTGGCGGGGGTAGAGCGGATCGGTAGGTGTGAAGGCGAGGCGCCTCCCGGTCGTCAGCCGCTCGACGTAGGCAACGCCAGAGGTGCCGGCGACGCCGCGCGCCGTGGGCGCCGACAGCGCGACCGCGAACGGTCCGATCACCGAGGCGGTCCCGCCCGTGCGGGCTTCCAGCTTCGCCGCGAGGGCTTCGGGGTCACCGCCCGGTGCGACCCCGACGGCGAACCGCGCAGCGGCGGCCGTGCCCGGGACGACGAGCGCGGCTCCGGCGAGTAGGACTGCGAGTCGACGCATCATCACTTCACGACCAGCGTCGAGCTCGTTCCCGCGACCAGGCCTCGTCCCGGCGCCGGTACACGTGCACGGTAGCTCCCCGGCGGCACATGCATCGCCGCGGTGAACTCGCCGCGCGCATCGATCGTCGTGCGACCCACGGTCCGCCAGACTGCGCCACCGTTCAGCCGCTGGATCTCGACAGCCGCGCCGGCGAGTACGGGTCGCACGGTCCCGCGCAGCTCCATTGGGTCGACCACGGGGCTCAGGCCGATTCGCGGCGCGACGCCGACGTTCGTGACGGCGGTTCGGGCCGAGCTCGCATTCAGGCGGTACTGCGCGCTCGTCGTCGGCCTGACCGCGACCGTGAATGTCCCGTTCGCCTGCGGCTGGACCGCGGCGATCGTTCGCCACGAGGAGCCGACGCGCTGCTCGAGCACCGGTCTCCCCACGCCGCGCGCCAGTCCCGTGAGCTTTCCGACGACGCCGTACGCGAGTGGCTTTGCCGGCGGCGCCAGCTGCATCACACCGACGCGGAACCAGGTCGACCGCAACCCGAGCGCGCGACGGACGTCGCTTCCGCGCAGCGAGGCCTCGCCGAGCGAGCCGACGCCCGTGACCGCAGTGATGCGCGCAGAGGGATTCACCTGTGTACGAACGTCGAGCAAACGCCCCGGCGTCTTGAGCACCCGATCGAGCCGGGCCGCCGGAACGACCACCGGCCCCCACACGTGGTGAGGCGACAGGGAGTCGTACGGGTCTTCCACCGAGACGAGGTACGGGACCGCGCTCGACGCGGGCCACACGTCGACGACAGACGCGGTGCGGCCGCCGGAGGTCGAATGGAAGTACGTCGTGATGATCCTGCCTCGGTATTGGAGTACCTCACCGGCCGTCTCGTCCACGGCCTGATTCGTCGACGTGACCTCTTCGTCGATCCCCCGGTAGACCTGGCTGCGCACGTCGGAGTAGAGGTCGAAGTCGCCGCTCGTCTTCCTCGTCGCCAGGGCGTAGGTGCGCGCGGCAACGGCCTGGGCCTTCAGCACCTCGGCGGGCCAGTCGTCCGGAACCTCGGACGGAACGACCCCGTACAGGTACTGCTCGAGACCAACGATGTTGATCGCGCGCAGGCGACCGCCTTGCACGTCGACCTGGATCGTGCCGCGATAGCGCCGGTCGAGCTCGAGCGGCTCGGCGCCGGGAAGGAAGACCAGCGGCCCTGTGAAGGCGATCTTGCGCTTCGCGGCTCGCGGCTTGAGCTTCAAGCCGGGGCCGAATACGTGCTTGCCGGCGGCGAGGATGCGCATCTCGCCGCTCCCATTCTGGACGCGGAACGGGGCTTTGGAGGCGATCGCCAGAGAGCGCTTCCCGGCGGCGAGCAGCACCCGGACCTTCGCCACCGGCGCTTTGCCGAGCAACGTCCCGCGGTAGTAGTGCGTGAGGATCCGGTCGTAGGCAGTGCCGCGGCGCGCGAGGCCGTTGGCTCCCCATTGGCTCATACCGACGCCGTGGCCCCAGCCGCGTCCGTTGATGACGAAGACGGCTTCGCCGGGCGCGGGCCCGGCAGGCGCCTGACGAGGCTTCCGCGCGGACGATCCGGCAAACGCGAGCCCGGCGACAACGAAGCCGCAGAGAACTCCTGCTGTCAGGACTAGGCCGCGAGACATGATGTAGGTGACCCAGGTTTCGACCGAAACCGCTCTGAACTTAGCGCATCCTCCCCTGGGCGAAATATTTCCTTACAGGGTTTTTATGAGGCGCGCATCGGCAAGATGAGACCTTGTGGCGGTCCGCCTCGACATCTTCCCGCCGCGCTACCGGGACGTCCAGCACCTCGCGCGTGGAGGGATGGGCGACGTGTACCGCGCGACCGACACCGTGCTCGGCCGAACGGTCGCGCTGAAGCTCCTCGCCGAGCGCTACGCGGACGACGACGACATCAAGCGGCGCTTCAAGAACGAGGCGCTCGCGGCGGCGCGCCTGTCCAACGCGCCCTTCACGGTCACGATCTTCGACGTCGGCGATACCGACGATCAGCCGTTCATCGTCATGGAGCTGCTCGAGGGAGGCTCCCTCGAAGAGCGGCTCCGACAAGGCCGTCCCGACACGGGCGACGTCCTGCGCTGGCTCGAGCAGGCCGCGGACGCTCTCGACGCCGGGCATGCCGCCGGCGTCGTCCACCGCGACGTCAAGCCGGGAAACCTGCTGCTCGACAGCCGCGGCGACGTTCATGTCGCCGACTTCGGTGTCGCCAGCGCGGTCGGCCTCGACTCGTTGACCATGACCGGCATGGTCCTCGGGACCGCCGGCTACCTCTCGCCTGAGCAGGCACGCGGGGAGCGGGCGACGCCGGCCAGCGACCGCTACGGGCTCGCGGTCGTCGCCTGGGAGCTCCTGACCGGGAGTCGGCCATTCGAGTCGGAGAGCCCGACTGCGGAAGCGGCCGCCCACGTCAACGCCGACGTGCCGTCGATCTCGGTCGAGGGCGGACTGGCCCGGGAGCTCGATCCCGTCTTCAAGCGCGCGCTCGCGAAGGATCCGGCGGCGCGACACTCGACCGCCCGCGAGCTCGTCGACGAGCTTCGCGGCGCGCTCGAGGGAACCGGGACGACACAGCGCCTCGCGGCCGTCGAGCACGAATACGCGCCGACGAGCGCGGCTCGGCGGCGGCCGCGCGGCCTGCTCGTCGCCGCGCTGCTCCTCGCCGCGATCGCGGCCATCGCCGTGGCCGCCGTGCTCGACAGCCTCGACGGCCGGATCGCCCGGCTGCTCGACGCCACCAGCAAGATGGGCGCGGAGCTCGACTCGCTCGCCGACGCGATCTCCTTCGGCGTCTCGCCCGCGCTGGTGCTCTACATCTGGAAGTTCGAGGGCAACCGGCTCGGCTGGGTCGTCGCGCTGGTCTTCGCGGTCTGCATCATCCTCCGGCTCGCGCGGTTCAACACGCTGCTCGACGACACCGAGCAACCGCCGTACGCCAAGGAGTTCTTCGTCGGCGTGCCCTCGCCCGCGGGCGGGCTGCTCGCGCTGCTGCCACTGATCCTCACGCTGCAGATCGGCCACGACGGCTGGTGGTCGTCGGTGCCGGTGGTGATGG
>Ga0081538_10005017_pt1 | contig 12053 bp, 11 predicted proteins | sample TabmetS5T2R1_FD_71022 | JGI IMG/M metagenome (GOLD analysis project Ga0081538, IMG submission 71022) | Tabebuia heterophylla rhizosphere microbial communities from the University of Puerto Rico - S5T2R1 | ecosystem: Host-associated > Plants > Roots > Rhizosphere ... | reverse complement strand
GCATGCTTTTACCTCAGGAGGAATGAAGTCAGTACTTGATTACATAAACACATTTAGAGATAAAATAATTCATGTTCATTGGCATGACAATCATGGAAAGAGAGATGAACACTTGCCTATTGGGGATGGTTTAATAGATCATCAAAGAGCAATCAAAGCATTAAAGGACATTGATTATGATAGAACAATTACTTTAGAAGTTTTTACAAACAGTAATGATGCCAAATCCTCTGCAAATCAGCTCAGGACAATGTGGTCTAAACATTAATGTCGGCAGGGAATGCCGGATGTAATAAATACAGTTATATGAATTTGATTAAACTTGCAAGGAAGAACATCTCAGATCTGTTTTAAAATAGTGGTTACCCGCGAGAAAATTATCAACGGATAATGAACAGATACAACAGCAGAAGCCTCAGATGAGACAGGTAGATGACCACTTCAACGGGGTACTTAAGATTATTTCAATAGTTCAGGGCGAGACAGAGGATATACTAAATAAATGGATATGGATAGATGATGAATATTAGAGGATGATGTGACCCAACAATTAATACATAAACCTTTAACGCTCATTGCACAGAATCTCTTCATGGGGGACTTTTGCAATCCCATTGAATCTGTCATTTAGTTGCATTGAGTCTCTCAATTTTCCGAAGGTTCTTCTGTGTCGAGTCCCTCTGGGCCCCCTGGTTTTCTAACAATAACAGTCCATGGATGGCCTAAGCACAACCTTTTGCGGGTCCAATGGTTTCTACAGAAATCATTTCGACAGCGCTACAGGGCAATGGATTTTGGGTAGATGATCTCAGTCAATCTCCTGTCCTTTTATGACGCTGATTCCAAAGAAAAAAGATGGAAAGATGACGCGGCACAAACAATAGATCCTTCTCTTCTCCCCTCAGTCTCTGCAGAGGAAAAGGGGTATATGTTAGAACATGTTTCTATATGTCGATTTTGGGTTATCGCTTAGGGAATTAGCCGAATGGAGGCAGGAACAAGTGGATGATTATGATGACAGTAATACAAAACGCCTCATTGAAAAATTAAATCTGCTTCTAGTACAAACACCGAACTATTGCCATGATTTTAATATCGATTGAATAAACGAATTAGACAGATTGGTTTTTGAGGGCATACCTACAGGCTATGAACTGCGGTTCCTGATGGATATTGGCATTGCGCTTGCCGCAGGCTTTGCAATCGGCGCGGAAAGAGAATCGAGGGGCAAGCCAGCTGGAATCAGTACACACTGCCTCGTAATTGGCGGTACAGCAATTTTCACATTCTTATCTTCAATGGTGGATCCAGACTCTACATCGAGAATTGCGGCACAAATAGTTTCAGGAATCGGCTTTCTTGGAGCTGGCATCATCTTGAGAAACGAGACGAACAAGAAAATCACGAACCTGACCACCGCGGCAGCGGTATGGTTTGCAGCATCAATCGGCATGGCTATTGGCTATGAGTTCTATTTCTTAGCAGCAGTGGCTACCGCGTTTGCCGTTGGGGTGCCAAGGATACCTCACATCTCGAAGATAGTGAAGAAGGGCGAAGAGGAGTAAAATCGGGTTGTCATCATCATCACTCGACACTTGATAGAACCCAATTCTGACTGCCTAATATACTGCATCCAAGAAATTACATATACCTAATTGTAACTCTACACATAGGTTGCTCTGGCTGAAGTTATACAGCGTGGTTGGGTCATTTCTACCCTCAAGGTCTGGAAGGAGCAAAAGTATCTTGAATACTACTACAGTAAAAGGTGTTTTTGATTATGTCGAAATGTCAAACAAAACTATCCACTTATCTTTTTTCTCTTTGTTCTCTTTCTTGATAATTACATAGTGTCATCCTATGCGTTATAAAGATACTGCTTCAAACGCTATAATGTTATAATGTTATGACTGGTAAGTACATAGCAACCTAGCTAGTGACCTACCTTTATTTAAGAGCCGCTTTTCATCCTTTGATTACTCCGTAGCTCTCACTTCTAGGTTTTCGACATTTATCATGGATAATGAAGAAAAACCACTGTGGCACAGCAAATCTTGATAGCAGGATGGGGTGATTTAGGATAGTCTTTGCAATTTCCAACTATTATCGCACCGCTTGTGTTCCTCTATGTAAGACAAAGCCCTGAATCAGTGCGCTGCAATATTGGCATTTTTTCAGATAATGGCTTTCAGCCCATTTGTCGTAAGATGGTGCGTAGATGGTATTCATTTGCTACTCTGCTCCTTACCTTGAAAAAGTTTTCCCCAATAACGCATTTGACAGACTCTTGGTGGACTGTACAAATAGTAGATGCGCTCGATTGTAGGATGGTATACATATGCCTCTCTTGCTAGTATGGGCTTTTTGCAATATGCACAGACTATGATTTCTGAGTCACTCATGGTAATAAATCTCCAACAAAAATCATCAGCTGTGCCTATCTATGATATCTTGGTCCCAGTCTATGAGTTCCTGCGGGGCGCCTATCTTCTTGAAAGCATCTATCGCAGCCGTATGATACTCTAGATTACAAAAAGAAGGAGAGCTCACGGTCTTGCTTCAAATACTAGATTAAATGGTGTCTGTGTAGCACGCCGGAACTTTGAAAAACCTGCCGACCTTACTACTTCTCTTATTCTTTCTTCACCTGCCTGCGCTCCTAATGCAGGTCCATTTTCATTTAAAGACGCAGGAACGCAGATCATAGTAGATGCAGCATAGAATACCCTTCCAACTGGATTCAAATTATCCTCTACCTTATCATTGGCAAAAGGCTCTATGAGCATCCATGTGCCATCTTTTTTCTTCAATGTTTGCAACACATGCCTGGCTGCCGCAGAAGGATTCCCCATGTCATGGAAGCAATCAAAAAATGCTACCAAGTCATAATCGTCGCCAGGGTAGTCTGTTGATTCTGCCACTTCAAATGTTAGGTTCTTCAAGCCTTCTTTTTCTGCCTGCTTCCTAGCCCATTCAATTGAGGGTCTGTGGTAGTCAAATCCTATGATTTTTGAATTGGGGTATGCTTTTGCCATCAGAACTGTCGATACCCCATGACCGCAGCCTACGTCTGCTACCTTTATGCCTCCTCCTCTCCTAAGCTTGTCTTCAACGCCTTCTAGCGCTGGAATCCAGTTTGTTATCAAGTTTGCCACATAATTCGGTTTGAAAAACCTCTCTGTACCTTCGAACAGATAATGATGATGGTCTCCCCATCCAAGACCTTTCCCAGTTCGAAATACTTCAATGATTTTCTCCTGGTCTTTGAAAAGACTTACTAGCGTTTGGTAGAATCCTGCTATGTATGCTGGGCTATTCTCATCTGTTAGCGCAAAAGCCTGCTCTTCTGGGAGCGTATATGTACCTGCAGCAGGGTTGTATGTAACAAAGCCTCCAGCAGCTTGAGCAGCAAGCCATTCCTTTATTATTCGTGGATGTGTGCCTGTCTTTCTTGCTAGTTCTTCTGGTGTCAGTGAGCCTGCTCCTGCCATAGCTTTAAACAAACCAAGCTTGTCACCTGCAAAAGTGAGCAAAGCGCCTTCTGCTGCTCCCCATTCATTCACAGCTTTCCCAAGCAATTCATTCAACTTTACCTCATCTACTACCATTGTTATCCGAACTTCCTTTAGAATTCATAGCAAGCTGTTGTTGTATTTCTTGTTTCTCTTCTTGTCTTTCCATTTCAATCACTTCTGGTGATATTTTTTCTTGTATCATGATATACAGTATATGTTGCATGGATGATAAATTAAGGACGGGAAGGCGATACCCGCATTCTACACAAATCCTTTTTAAGGCTCTCTAGCTAGGGAAGCTTGAGTAGAGTAATCACTTGGATGCCAAAGATGTAAGGATCTTCTGTGAAATAGCATTCAAGGGTCTGGATTATGATTCGTTCACGGATAGGCGAGTTAGCCCATTAGCTATCGGAAGGAAGCTTGGATTAGATGAGAAGACAGTTCGAGTAAGAGTAAAGAAGATGGAGGATGACGGATTTATCAAGTACTATCAGGCGATGCCCAGTCTGGCACTTTTTCAACTCAAGAATGTGAATACCTATAGGTTCGAAGCCTTAAACATTGCCACAAAGCACCGAGTCATAGAGCACATTCAGGAACTTCCATTTATTGTGGAGGCAATTGACTATTTGGGGCAGGTAGTGTCCGTTAGCATCTCCGGCACTTCCTCTGAGGAAATAGATCAGATGGTTTCTGGACTAGTAAATCGATTCGAATTGTATAAGTGGATTCTTGGAAGCCGCGTAATAAAAGAACCTGTATCGGTTGCAGATAGATTAGATTGGCAAATTATTCAAGAGCTTAGATATGATGCTCTATCAGGCGTCAAAGAGCTCTCTGAGTCGTTGTCAATAACGCAGAGGATGGTCGAATATAGGATTAAAAAACTCTTAGGTTCAGATATGCTGCTAGTTCGAGCAATAATAAATAGCCAGAAGCAACAAGGGCTGATATTTTATGAATTGGAAATGTCAGTTGATGAAACAAAGCAGTACGAAGTTATCAAGCGGTTAAGTGAAATTTACGCAGAAAAGCTCTGGTCAGTACGTACCTTGGCGGCGGGAGTCTTGCTGGCGAATTTTTTTGCCTTTACTCTTGCAGAGCCCGAAGAAGCATATGTAAACACACTTAAACTTGAAGGCGTAAGATCATGTTCTCTTTTCATATTCAAGGAAACCCTTGAACCGAAAAGACCAAACTGGATGGACGGCCTAATAGAGCAAAAAATAGTATCATCATCATCAAAATCCAGGTGAGACGCTACTAATCAACAGATTCTATTCGACATCATGACAACAAAAAAATCTTCCGTCCACTGTTAGAGACACTAGACAGTCTTGATCATCTTTACGACTTCGTCTTCCGTCTCAGTCAGCCCAGGATGACAGTCCTTAGCATGTATCATTGCATGCTTTTTTATGTCCTCCTCTCCCTGGGGAGATATGAGTGTCCAACCGCAGGGGCAGCTGAGCATTTTTGCCATGAATTATGTTTGTAAGTGAGTTTAGTATATACTTTTTCACTCGATATTGCCTATTATGATTACTATATTGGTTGTAGGATGTAGAGTTGTTGTAAGGCCAAGGGAAAAGATAGATACCTGTCGATGGGATTGTGATAGAAGGCGAGTCTTCTATTGACGAGAGCATATGATAACAGGAGAATCGATGCCTGTAACAAAGAGGCCTAACTCAGATGTTATAGGTGCTACCATAAACAAATCCGGCAGCAGCTTCAAGTACAGGGCAACTGAGGTAGGCAAGGACACTACGCTTGCCCAAATAATAAGGATGATTGAGTCTGCCCAAGCATCAAAGGTGCCGATACAGAGAATAGCAGATAGAATATCTAACTACTTCGTTTCAATAGTTTTTGCAGCGGCAGTTGCAAGCTTTGCATTTTGGTATTTCCAGAGCGCAGGAGCATCTCTTGCCCTTGCCGTAACTACGTTTGTATCTGTTCTAATAGTGTCCTGCCCTGATGTTCTAAGCTTAGCTTTCCCTATATCAATAATGAATGAGAATTTATTGTCTTTATCCTTCTATGTTTTCCATTTTATATAAAAATGACAGCCGGGGCTAGAGATGGATTTTGTATGCACCAGAAAAACAGCCGCCTTGCCACAAATGCCTGTGGATTAACGAAGCCTCACGAATGTTCATTCCCGGATACAAGGTTACCCGGTTGAACTAATAGAATATAGTCAAACAAAACTATCCACTTATCTCTTTTCTTCCTTTTGACAACGCTAGGTATATAATCAGTCATAAGACACAACTTCTTCATCCTTCTCTGAATCCTTCCGCCGGCGACATCACTTAGAAGCCGAGTCGATGAAAGAAAGAAAGAAAAAGTAGATTTGCTGACCTGATCAAAATTGCAACAGCTGCTGCTTCTTGCTACCTACTTGTCCAGTATCCTCACGGAATCGCAGCCCATGAATGGGGTCCCATCTTGCAGCAGGCCAGCAACCGCACCATTCGTAGCAGAAACTTGAACCACTGATTATTCGTATCTCTGTATACACGGACTGGGATTATAATATGATATTGTTTGTGCCCGTCACAAAATTACAATATCCGCTTGAAAGCAGACGAGAAAATATAGAAGAATCTACCAATTATTTTTAAATTTTAGCTTGCCGAAGGATATCATGAAAAATGTTTATTGGAGTCAAGTTGATACTTGTATTTCTAATAATTTCTGTTATTCCAATTGCTATATTTGGAACAATAAATTACATCAACACAGAAAAGCAAATCATTAATGATACTCTATCAAAGCTTGAAGCAATATCGAAAATTCAAGAGAATAGAGTTCAAAATATCATTGACCAAAATTATGAAAGATTGGCATCACTTACAAGCCGTTTGCAGTTAAGAATCGCCTTGAATGACTATAATGTTAATGGAACACGAGAATCCCAACAGTTAATGAATAATATACTATTAGCTGCAAAATCTGGAATTTCCGGTTTCAAAGATATCCACATATTGAATCCAAGAGGCGATATAGTAGCCTCAACCGATAAAGACCAAATAGGGACAAATCATGCTCTACAGGACTTCTTTGTTAAAGGAAAGCAGCAAAACGATATCTCAGTATTTTTTAAAGATAAGAATCAAAATCTAAGTGAATTTCTGACTGGGCCACTACTATTGGAAGACAAATTTCTTGGAGTTGTATTCATAGTATCTGATGCAGAGAACCTATTATCACAATTTGCAAATTACGAAGGACTTGGTGAAACTGGAGAATCTGTAATGGCCAAAAGAACTCCAGAAGGAAATGCATTATACCTCACGCCGCTTAGATTTGATAAGAACGCTGCCTTTCAAACGATGCTTCCAAACGATAGGATAAATTCTCCGACAGCGCAAGCTTTGTCTAAGACTGAAGGCACATTTGCTAACCTAATTGATTATCGTGGTCAACCTGTTCTCGCGGCTACTCGTTACGTTGAAAGTATGAATTGGGGTCTTGTGACGAAGATAGACAAAGCTGAAGCATTCGCCCCGCTCGACAATGTAAGAAACTTTATGATACTTTCAGGAATTACTCTAAGTACACTGATAGTAGTTGCATCGCTATATTTGGGTCGATGGATTACTAAACCCCTTACTAAGCTAAGAGATGCAGCTAGAGAAATAGCAAAAGGCAACTTTGAAGCCAAAACTGTTGAACGAGCTGATGGTGGCGCTGATGAGATAAAGGAAATGGCATCAAGCTTTGAGGCAATGAGAAAATATATTGTATCGACAAATAGGAATCTAGAGAAGTTAGTGGAATCTAAAACAAAAGAGTTACAGGAGACAAATGAGCAGCTTGCACGGGCAAACCGGGAGCTTGAAACTAGGGATAGAATACAAAAAGAGTTCATAAATATTGCAGCTCATGAACTTAGAACACCAATAGTACCTATACTTAATCTTTCTGAATTACTGTATTCTAATATATTACTGTATCCTAACGTAAAAGGGCAACAAAAAGAACAGGGACAAGAAGAACAAAAACAAAAAGAAATGCTAGAGATAGTAGAGATTATTCTCCGAAATGCAAACAGATTACACCAACTTACAGAGGATATACTGGATGTAACAAGAATTGAAAGCCATACACTGAAGCTAAGAAAAGAGAGGTTCAATCTAAATGATGCAATATTAAATGTTGTAAAGGATTACAGAACACAAATTGCAGATGATAATGTAAAGATGATGTACGAACCGGGGAATAACAATATCTTGGTAGAAGCAGATAGACGGCGGCTGACCCAAGTTATTTCTAATCTGCTAAATAATGCTAACAAATTCACAAAAGAAGGTACTATAACTGTTACTACTACTATACAAAGAAAGTATGAGGGAAATGGAAAAGGAGAAACAGAAGTTGTTATAGCTGTCAAGGATACTGGTACTGGCATAGATCCTGAATTAATACCAAGGTTATTCACAAAGTTTGCTACAAAATCATATCAGGGGACAGGACTTGGGTTGTTCATATCAAAAAGTATAATTGAAGCACATGGTGGTAAGATGTGGGCAGAAAACAATTCAGATGGCAAGGGGGCGTCATTCTACTTTACACTGCCAGTTATGGATATGGATGAACAGACAAGAGAGGATAAGGAGGAGGCAAGATTAGTCAACGACCAACTACAATGATAAGAAAAATAAGAGAATCCTGCTGGTAGATGATGAGCAAGATGTCATTTACGCAATAAAAAAGGTTTTAGAAAACAGTGGATTTGTAGTAGATTCATATAACGATCCTACTTTGGTATTGTCCAATTTTAAACTTGGATTATATGATTTGTTACTCCTTGATATTAAGATGCCAAAGATGAATGGCTTTGATTTGTATCAAAGGATTAGGAAAATAGACAGCAATGTTAAGATCTGTTTCTTAACTGCTAGCGAACTGTTTTACGAAGAAAATCGAAGACTTGACGCATATCCAACACTAGATAAGGAGTACTTTATTCAAAAGCCACTCAGGACTGAAGAGCTGATACGTCAGCTAAATGAAATATTATATTCCCATTAAATAATCAAACGTAACACTATATTATTATCTCCCAAAATGAATAATATAGCCACACTGGTTTTTACATCATGCACTTAAGCTGTTAAAATGAACAGTGCTATTATTGTTAAGCACTGAATTTATCTTGCTGACAAAATACTCTCTTTTTATTGGCTTTTTGATGATATCGTTATATTTTATTTCAGGTAATATGCTTACTATCTCTTCTGCTATATCAAGAGCAGAACAAAACATTATCTTGGTATTTGGGCTTAATGTTTTTATCTTATAAAATAGCTGAAGTCCATTTAATCTTGGCATCCTTACGTCCAAAAGTACTAGCTGGTAGTAAGAAGAAGGGTCTAGTAATTGTACAAAATGTTTTAGTGCTTCCTGAGGATCTGTAAATGCTTTTACGTTATATCCTTCGGCTGATAAGAGCGATTTGTAAGTGAACAGGATGTCTGGTTCGTCGTCTACTACCATGATATTGGCAAAATATTTCTGTTGCGTCACCCTAGCCTGAGCAGCTTCTAATCTAGGAGTCTTACTGCTAAATAGATTCATACTGCTTCCCTCTAAGCTAGCTCTATTCTTAGCTACTACTGCATAAACTGGATATGCACTCTTAAAGCCAACAGAATATCCTCTAACTTCTCCAAACTCATACTCATTAGAAAAATAAAAGGACGTGACTAATTGATGTAGGTCTCCACCTATCACTATTCCATTTGGCTTTGCCATTGAATTTATCTTTGCACATATGTTCATAGTAGAACCAAACAGATCTTCGCTTTTAGAACTGGTTGAAGTGGCAACTTCCACTCTACCATAATCTGCACTAATTCTATAGCTAACTGACGGGAGGTTCTCTGAATGCAACTTTGCATTAATAATATCATGAGCTAATATCATTGTAGTAAAGCATTCAAAGGCTCTATTGAAAACTGGTTCGTTGGTTGGGTCTGATGTTTCAGGAAAGTAAAATATCAACGCATCTCCAGCATTCTTGATTATCTTTGCACCATAGTTTTTTGTCAAGATTGCCATTGTATTAATGAATATTGAGTAATATTGTCTAACTTTTTGACGGTCGGAAATCTCAGCCGTAATCTTGGTAGAATTTACCATATCAACAAAGCATACACAATAATTCTCTGAGTGAGCAAGAAAGCAAATTTCTTCAGAAGCTAGATCAAAAATGGACTGGTTATCATTAGAGCCGGAGTTATCTGGAGAATGTTGCACAGGCCCCCCACTATTGTACCTAACTGCGGAAGTCAAAGCAAGCTGACAGGTGTAACTGAAATGATTCTTATAAGCATTGAAAAATATTCTTCTAGCATCAACTTCTTTGTATGCATAACAATATCTTACGAATTAACATTCGCCATTTCATACTGACGACAGTATCTCCGACATTTCTTTTTCCTTCTCTCTACTGCTCATACGTGGAGCGGGCGCGTCTAATATAAGAAGTCACATAGGTCATAAAGGTCATGCAATGATAATCAGAACTCAATCATGTAATAGCTGATTGAATCAGCAACTACGCCAAAGTGACCTATATGACCATTATAACCAAATGCAGGCTCGATCCATTTGTCAAATCAAGCAATTAAATAAGATCGACAAGAAGGAAAGAGAAATCAGTCATTGGCATCTTGAGTGTGGTAATAACATTCCTATCTGTTGCAAACAAGTCATACATATATACGCCTGCATCATATGCTACTACAAGTCGGCGCTCAAAATTACATAGATTGTCGTATAGATTGTTGTCTTGAATTGGCATCCGGCATAACACGCATCATTCATTCATTCATTTTTGGAAATACATACACACGTACACGTCCGCTGAGATCATGATGTGTTTATACCTTTATTATTAAATAAAAAGACGATAACTGACCGGATTTATACGTGTCTCGACTGCCGGAAAACCTTTATTTTTCTCTCTCTGAAGTTGAAGAGCATAAGACTGCGACTGGTGGTCATGATAATTATCATGAATTTCCGATAATTTATTTATTGAGCCTGTAAACTGCAGTGTGGTAGTCTATACTGTTTTTCTTTTTGATTCGCGCAACGCTCGGCGTAATTATTTTTTAACTGCGCCAGGTACGAGAATTTATCAAGTAAATTGACATTGTCTCAGGAAGAGTTGCTCCGTTTGGTTGTCATGGCAGTATCGTTGGTTACAAAGCACCCCTTTTTACAATTAGTACAAGAAACTGAAATATGTCAACTCAAATTATGTTTTTTAACTCTTAAATTATGTCACTTGTAGAAAAATATATGAGCACAACCAGGATGGCAGGTGTAAAGTCGCCTGCTTGGATAAGGGCGCTACAAATAGGCCTAGGCGCTGTTGCTATCGGGTTATCGATATCGGCAATGATTTATCCAGCTATTGCGGTTGTAGCAACTTTCACAGCAGCTTCAATAATCTTGCTTTTGTTTGGCATCGAGCAAGTAGTTACTGGAATATTTCTGTACGAGGAGTCTCGATTCAGTCATATGGGACTTGGAGGATTGGTCATTATACTTTCTATGATTATAATGTTGTTTCCTCTTGCCACTGCCACGCTGGTTGTATGGCTGGCAGCTATCGCGCTACTACTCGCCGGCATTGCCAGTATTATTTCAGGTCTTAGGGCGAAGAACAGAAAGAACCAGTACATTGCTAGCAGAGGCTCAAGGGCGTTAAGCGTCGGTGCGGGATCACTGGCAATTGCCCTGTCAATCGCGATAATAGCGTTTCCAGCGTTTGGAATAGAGCTTGCTGGCGTTCTAATTGGAATTGCTCTTTTGGTATATGGAATAAGACTTGTTGTAACGGGCATCTCTGGGAAAGGGCGCACGGTGAAATCTGCCTCTTCGGATAGTATGGTGGCGTAGAATGGCATTTAGGGCGGGGGATGAGATACAGCCTTGAAAAGACTCGATTTTTCCTCCGAACCCCGATCCCTGTGGCCGCGATTCAAATTGCAGTCGGAATAGCTTGCATTGCATTATCAATTTCGATAGCTTTTCCCCCGGCTTGGAGACTATGCTTTCTTATTTTTGGCCGGCACGGGCCTCATAGTTCTAGGCGGGGAAAGAATAGCAGCTGAGATGCGCTCTCGCCAAGTTAGACGCACCTCTCGTCTCATCAATATCGTAATTGGTGCGGCCACATAATTGTTTGAATAGGATCTGGCTTTTTCTTTCCTGCAATTGCCACCAAATGCCTTGTCCTCTTTCTTGGATTTGGCCTGCTGGCAAATATATGAAAAGATAAAAGCATCTATAAATTAACAGAGCCTAGCTAATGAATTTTCAAACATGTTCTAAAAAATCTGGTGTTAAATGACTCAATTCAATTCTACAGCTTAGAGGATCTTAAGTTATAGTTATAGGAGGTTATAACCGTTCGTCTAGCCGCACCATTTAGCTTACATCTTTGATAACAAGTCCGCTTTGAGTTTCTGAAATTCTTCTTCCGTTATTAAGCCTTGTTGCTTGAGACTA
>Ga0081538_10005016_pt1 | contig 12056 bp, 13 predicted proteins | sample TabmetS5T2R1_FD_71022 | JGI IMG/M metagenome (GOLD analysis project Ga0081538, IMG submission 71022) | Tabebuia heterophylla rhizosphere microbial communities from the University of Puerto Rico - S5T2R1 | ecosystem: Host-associated > Plants > Roots > Rhizosphere ... | reverse complement strand
CGTCAAGCCATTCGAGCGTGAGGAGCTGCTGGCGCGGCTGCGCGCCCTCCTGCGGCGCAGGCCGCCGCGCGGTAGCGCCTTCATCGTGGTCGGCGATTTACGCCTCAACCCCGACGCTCGCGAGGTTTATCGGGGCGACCGCGAGATCGAACTGACCGCGCGGGAGTTCGAGTTGCTCGAGCATCTGATGCGAAACGAGCGCATCGTGGTGTCGCGCCAGGCGCTGCTCGACGAGGTCTGGGGCTACGACCCGTTCGCGGAGACGAACACCGTGGACGTGTTCATCTCGAACCTGCGCCGCAAGCTCGAGTCGGGCGGCGAGCCGCGAATCCTCCACACCGTGCGAGGCGCGGGCTACGTGGTGAGGCCGGCGTGAGGACGCGCCTCCCGGTCAAGGTCAAGCTCGCGGTCGTCAGCGCGGCTCTGACGTTCGTGATCCTCTGTCTCTTCGCGGTGGTGATCGGCACGCTCACGGAGCAGCGGATCCGCGACAACTTCGATGACGACCTGCGGGCGACGGCGTCCGATCTGCAGAACAGCCTTACGCCCGAGATCACTCCGGACGGCAGGTATGCGTTCGATGACCAGGACGAGGCCCAGCTTGTTGCCGCTGCCACAGGCAGCGCCGAGGTACGCGTGCTCAGCCGGGACGGCAGGCGCATGTTCTTTCCCCGCGAGGGAATTCCGGACCTCGGGCCGCCGATCGATGGTGTCGTCGATGCGGGCGGGTTGCGGGTGGTCTCCCGCCCGCTGGTGGCCGGTGGGCTCGAGCGCGGGGGCACTTTCGATCCAATACCGCGGCCCGTCGCGCGGGCGGTCGCCTGGGTGCAGTACGCGAAGCCCGAGCAGAGCGTCGCGCAGACTGTCAACCGCGTGCGTGTTTTCCTGGCGTTCGGCGTGCTCGGCGGCACGCTGCTCGCATTCTTCGGCGGGATGGTCGTCGCGCGCCGGGCGATGCGCCCAATCGCCGGGCTCACGCGCGCCGCGCGTGAGGTGGCCCGCACCCGCGATCCGGACATCACCCTGCCGGCCCCGCGCGCGAACGACGAGGTTTCCGATCTCGCTCATACGTTCGAGGACATGCTGCGCGAGCTGAGCGAGGCGCATGACGAGAGCGAGGCCGCGCTCGCCCGCCAGCGGGAGTTCGTGGCCGACGCCTCCCACGAGCTTCGGACGCCTCTGACCAGCATTCTCGCCAACCTCGAGCTGCTCGAGGGCGAGCTCGAGGGCGAGCAGCAGGAGATGGCGGCCTCCGCGCTGCGCTCCTCGCGGCGCATGCGGCGCCTGGTCGCCGACCTGCTGCTTCTCGCTCGCGCCGACGCCGGCCGCGAGGCGACCATGGCGCCCGTCGACCTCGCGGCGATCGCGCGCGAGGCGGCCGCCGAGGCGGCAGCGCTCTCAGCTGACCACCCGATCTCCCTGGATGCTCCCGAGCGCGTGACGGTCACCGGTGTGGCGGACGATCTGCATAGGCTTGCCGGGAACCTCGTCGAGAACGCCCTGATTCACACGCCGTCCGGCACTCCGGTGACGGTCTCGGTGCGCCGCGACGGTCCTTCCGCGGTACTCGAGGTGGCGGACCGGGGGCCAGGCGTGCCGCCGGACATGCGGGAGCGTGTATTCGAGCGCTTCGCCCGCGCCGGCGGGGACGGCGAGCGGCGTCGGGGTAGCGGGCTCGGGCTGGCGATCGTCCGCGCCGTGGTGGACGCCCATGGCGGCAGCGTCGACCTTCTGGACGCCGAGGGCGGCGGGGCCCGATTCGTGGTCACGCTGCCCGCAGCCGGCGCCCAGGCGCCGGAGCCGCCGGCGCCCTTGCGGCAGCGCGCGCTCCGATCGCGCCGCTAGCGTGTTCTGGGTTCCTGAGCCCTAACCCGGATTTCGGAGGACCTGCATCGTGAAGTCGATCCTGCGCCGGCGTCCGTCGCCTGCCCTGGTCATCGCCCTGATCGCCCTGTTCATCTCGCTGAGCGGCGTCGCCTATGGCGTCGCCACCGGCTCCATCGACAGCCGCGAGATCAAGGACAACACGGTCCGCAGCCGCGACCTGCGCAACAACGACATTCGCACGAAGGATCTCCGGAACAACGAGATCCGCGGGCGCGACCTCCGCAACAGCACGGTGCAGGGGCGCGACGTGGCGCTCAACACGCTCACCGGCGACGACATCAACGAGTCGCGGCTCGGCAAGGTCGCGAGCGCGACGGCAGCCGACACCGCCGCATCCGCCACATCGGCGGGCAACGCCAACACCGTCGGAGGGCTCGCTGTGAGGAAGTTCTTCGCGAAGCAGCCCGCAAACACGGCAGCGACCGAGGTCTTCAGGGGCGACACGTTCATCATCAGGGCGGGCTGCAATGCCCTCGGAGACCCCATCCTGCAGATCGGCGGCCTGGCCGGCGCTCCGCCGACGAATCTGAGTGTCCAAGGCGCCGAGGGCGCACCGGCGGCGGTCGCCGCCTTCCACCTCAGCGACTCCGCGCTCGCTCCAGGGGACAACCAGACGCTGCTTGGCAGCGGGACGACCGCGGCCGGCACCGCGGTCGTGTCCGTCACGGACGGCCGGGTGGCGACGATCGCTTATGCCGCGGACGGCACGAACGCCTTCTCGGGCGAGGCCGTGTGCGCGTCGCGCGGGACCGTGACGTCGGGCTGAGCCACCTACCGTTCCATCTAGGCTCGCCCGGGCGCCACGCTCGGCGGCCGCGCGCGGCGCCGCAGCGCGTCAAGCGCCGCCGCGAGCGCCGGCCGCCGCGCGGCGCCGCGGCGGACGAGGGCCGACACGTGCCGGCGGGGCGGCGAGGGTGTGACCTCGGCGAAGCGGACGTCCTCCGAGCGGGAGCAGGCCAGCTCGGGAAGCAGCGCGACTCCGAGGCCCGACGCGACCAGCGTCTGGAGGAGCTGGCCGTCATCGGCCCGGTGGACGATTCGAGGGGTGAAGCCGGCCGAGCGGCACGCCTCCGCCAGCACCGCGTCGAACTGGGTGCCCGCCAGACCGGCGACCCATGACGCGTCGCTGAGCGATTCCAGGCGGACGGGTCCACTCCCCGGGTGCTCGCTCGGCAGGACGAGCAAGAGCGGCTCGGTCAACAGCAGACGGGCGTCGAGCCCGCCGACCGGCGCTGGATCGACGGCGTCGTAGCTCTCGGAGACGAGCAGATCGAGCTCGCCCGAGCGCAGCAGCGGGAGGCCGTCCTCAGGCTCGTGCTCGCGCACGGTGCAGGACAGCTCGGGATGCCGCTCCGACAGATCGACGATCGCGGGAACCACCAGCCCAACCGCCGCACTCGGGAACGTGCCCATCACGAGGCTCCCTCGCACCGCCTGGTGCTCGGCCGCGAGCTCCGCCTCGGCGGCGTCGAGCTCCGCCAGCACGCGGTTGGCGCGGGCCACGAGACCGCGCGCGGCGGGGGTCAGCCGGACGCGTCGTCCGTCCCGCTCGAGCAAGGTCACCCCAACCTCGCGCTCGAGCTGCATCAAGGACTGGGAGATCGCCGACGGCGTATAGCCGACGACCCTTGCGACCTCCGCGATCGTCCCGCGCCGCGCCAGCTCGCTCAGGACCCGTAGTCGCTTCACCTCGAGCATCGTTCAGCTGAGCTTACGCTCACCCCAAGGTATCGGTGCTTGTGCTTGACCTGGCGCTACCCAATACTGTGGGTGTTCCGTCCCCTCAGCAGAAGTCCACCCACCCCGAGCGGTACGAGCCGCTTCCCGGCCTCCCCCAGCTGCCCGGCTGGCTTTGGCGCAGGATGGGCCGGGGCGCGCGGCTTGCCGCCGCCGCGGCGTTGGTCGCGGCGATAGCGATTGCGGCGGCCGTACTGCCTGGGATCCTCGAGTCGAAGCGGGAGCGCGCCGCCTCCGACGCGCGTGAGCGGGCGCAGCTTCGCGCCGAGCGCATCCGCGAGCTCGAGGCGGAGCAGCGGCCGCGATTCCGGCGCTCCGAGTCCGTGGCTCCCGCCGGTGCCGGAGCCGAGGCGCGGCTGGGGGCGCGGTCGGGGCTGATGGATGAGCTCTCCCGGACCGTCCTGGCCGACTCTAGAAGCCGCGTCCGGCGGAGGGAGCTCGACGGGCCGATCCGCCGGGTGGTGTGCGAGCCGTTCCCGCGCACGGTCGAGGGCGTCGGGGCCGACGGCGACCTGTCGCGGCGCACCGGCCGCTACTCGTGTGTGGCCGTCACGGCCGAGTTCGGGCGAGGCGAGGCGAGCGTCAGCGGGGTGATCGGGCACCAGTACCGGGTGCTGGTGGACTTCGAGACCGGCCGCTACGCCTTCTGCAAGGTCTCCGGTCAGGCCGGACCGTCGCGGGAGCAGCTGGTGACCACACCCCGCGCGTGCGGCGGGAGGTAGGCCGGGGCCTACCTCCCGCCGCGTGGGGTTCAGTCGTTGTCGTAGAGCATCCGGCTGAGCTGCCCGCGCACCGCGCCGTCCGGGAACGACGCCGTGTGGAAGTTCACGTAGTAGCCCTTCGGATTGCTGAGGATGCGGCGCAAGGCGTCCAGCTCGCTCTGCTCCTCGAGCACCTTGCAGCCACTCGACGCGCCGGGATCGCCGGCCGGCTGCCCCTCTGCGTCCTTGGGCGGGTTGTCAAACGGAATGACGATGTCGCCATTCTTGCCGGCGACTCCCTTGTGGATGTGAACCGCGTTCGGCTCATCCGCCCCGCGGATCGCGAACCCGTAGCAGAGGGCGCGCTCATCGGCGACGAGGAACGACGCCGTGCCCTTGGCGTTCGGGTCGCCGGCGCCGTCCTCGCCGTCGTCGTTCACCTCGGCCTTGCCCGTCAGATAGGCGGACAGGGCAGACTGTGACTCCCTCAGGCCCTTGAAGCGGTGCGACTTCTTCGCCTGGCTCTGGCCCTTGTGGCCGCCGTAGTCCTGGGCGCCCGCGTAGCCGACGCCGATGGCGGCTACGAGCGCAATGCCGGCGGCGATCGTAAGTAGGCGCTTCATCTCTCAAGTACCTCCTGTCGTTTCCGGATGCACGCCTCTCCCGCTCGAGACGGGAGAGCGCCGCTCCGGTTCCATCGCGGGAACACCGATCGGCGAAATCGGCCTCAGTGATTTGCCGACGCGCTACGACAGCCGGAAGGTGAAGTACGGGGCGCCCACGCCGTTGCCGCCTGAGCAGAGCTTGCGAGGCCGCGACATCGCGCAGAACCAGCCGAGCTGATCGTGGGGAAAGCGAGTGTTCAGCCACCGTCGCAGCTTCGTCCTCGCCCTGCGGCACGACACGTTGTGCGTGCGGATATGACTCGCGGTGCCGTCTCCCCGCACGTGCACCTTTGCGCACCCCGCGGCGTCGGCGCGCTCGGTCAGCGGCCCCGCCTGGACGAACGCGGCGAGCGCCAGGGCGAAGATCAGCCCTGCCGGGGCGCACCGGCGGATCACGAATCCTCCGCGCTCCGCTCGGAGCAGTCGGGCTTGCCGCGGGCGTGCTTTCCGTCCTGGTCCACCATGCAGACCGTGAGGCGGGGGACGTCGCCGTTCAGGGTCACCTTCTCCACGCCGCAACCCTTGGTTCCCGAAGTGGTCTTGTTGGCACCGCCCGTGTCCCTCGCCTCGTGAGTGTCGAACGCGCCGTCGTCGGACTCCGCCCACGCCCAGACCCCGTAGCCGTCCTTCAGGACATCGCACACGATCAGCGTGTAGTTGCGGCCACCCTTGTGAAGGAGCGTCCCATCGCCGGCGCGCTTGCCCTTGAAGTGAACGGTCGCACCCAGATCCTTGCCGGCGATCGCCGGCATAGCAGACGCGAGCAGCATGGCGCCGGCGAGGGCCGCGATCAGCAGATGTCGAGTCTTCAGCACGTCGTCCTCCTGCCGCCTTTGGGGTCGCCGCTGAAGACGTGAGAAGCGGGCCGTTTTGTTCCATCGAGAGGTGCGATCGCAGGGATCGCGCCCCGGAATTGGCGGGCGCGCTGGGCGCGGCGACCATCGCCCGGTGATCAGAGCGCGACACCCACTCACGACCATCGCACTCGTGCTGGCCGCCCTGCCGGCGACGGCGCCCGCGAGCGCGCAGGCCCCTAGCCTCGCCGACTTCAAGCTCCGCCAGACGGAGCTCGACCTGCAGGCGCGGGTGAACGCTCTCGACCGCCGGCTGATCACGAGCGGCGTCGAACCGCTGTTAGCCGAGGCCAACCGAACGGCGGTCGCGAACGGCCGATGCATGGACGACGCCTTCAGCGACATACCTCCGGGAAGCCGCTGGTTCTGCTTCGACCGCTCGGACGCCGGTGAAGGGGGCGGCCGGGTGGAGTGGATTCCGCAGGGGGTGAGCACGGTCGCCGACGCCGGAGCCGGCCCGGAGAGCCTGTTGGTGAACTGGTACGACTCGGCGGTGGAGCCGAAGAAGGGTGTGCGGGTCACGTTCCTCGACCCGAACCGCGAAAAGTATCGGCACGTTTTGCTCGTCTACCCCTACATGGCCGCGAGCGGCGACCCGAACTATGAGATCGTCGGACGACCCCAAGGCGGGATTCATGCCGGCGGAATCCTCTGGTACGGCAACTACCTGTACGTCGCAGACACCCGCCGTGGCATCCGCGTCTTCGACACGCGCTACATCTTCGACCTTCAGCGCAGCCCGAACGGCGACACCACGGACAGGAGCCGGATCGGCTTGGCGGCCGGGAAGTACCGCGGCTTCGGCTACCGCTACGTGATGCCGCAGGTGGATGCGTGGGTGAACGCCGCCGGCCCCGACAACGACGACCCGGGCTTCAGCTGCTCTGGGTTGGGCGCGCCCAGGTTCTCCTACATGGCGGTGGACCGCAGCGAGAATCCGAATCGCCTGATCACAGGTGAGTACTGCGACAGGTCGAACGACGTCGGCCGGGTCGCACGCTGGCCGCTCGACGGCCAGACGGGAAGGCTCGCGGTGGACCCCGCCGACGGGCTCGTCCACGCCAGGGAGGCCCACCGGCTGGCGGCGAACCAAATTCAGGGCGCGGTCTCCTACGGCGGCACGTGGTATCTCAGCCGCAGCAACGGCTCGACGCAGAACGGTCAGCTGATAGTCGCCGCGGCCGACGCCGCCCCAACCGGGTCGCTGCGGGCGACCGAGACGCGCCGTGCCGGCATCGGCCCCGAGGACCTCTCCTTCTGGCCTGCCAGGAACGAGCTCTGGACCGTCACCGAGCACGCCGGGCGGCGAATGCTCTACGGGGTTCCCCGGTGAGCGTAGCCCTCGTCACCGGCGGGGGACGCGGCATAGGCCGCGCCGTGGCGCGCGAGCTCGCGATCGAGGGATTTGCGGTGGCGGTGCTGTCGCGGACCGGATCGGAGCTCGAGCAAACCGTTCAGCTCATCGCCCGTGACGGCGGAACGGCGATCCCCATCGTCGCCGACGTGACCAGTCCCGCCGATGTCGAACGCGGCCTCGAAGCGGCCCGCACCCTGGGTCAGATCGACCTGCTCGTCAACAACGCCGGCGTGGGCGGACCGATTGGGGTGATGTGGGACGGCGACCCGGACTCCTGGTGGCGGGCGGTGGAGATCAACCTGCGGGGAACGTTCAACTGCATCCACGCGGTGCTGCCCGGCATGGTCGAGCGCCGGACCGGGCGCATCATCAACGTGGCCAGCGACGCCGGCGCATATCGCTGGCCCCTGGTCTCGCAGTACTCCGTCGCAAAGGCGGGCGTGATCAAGCTCACCGAGAATCTTGCCGCGGAGACCCGCAGGCACGGCATCGCGGCCTTCGCGATCCATCCGGGGCTCGTGCGCGTGGGATTGACCGAGCACTCGATGAACGGCAACGCCGCCGAGGGTTCGCCGCAGGCGAGCGTCCAAGCCTGGGTCCGCCGACAGGTCGAGGAGGGGCGCGGGGTCGAGCCCGAGCGCGCCTGCGACCTCGTGGTGCGTCTTGCATCGGGTGAGGCGGATGCTTTGTCAGGCCGTTACCTCACCGTCCACGACGACCTCGCGGAGCTGGTCGCACAGGCGGAGACCATTAGACGCGACGATTCCCTCGTCCTCCGACGGCGCTGAACGGAATAAACCTCCGAGGCGGTCCGTCCGGGGAGGTTATGAACAACAGAGATGCCTGGTTCGGTGTGGAGCTGCGTCACCTTGCGGCCCTCTCCGCCATCTCGCGCGAGGGCTCGTTTCGCGCGGCGGCGGACAGCCTCGGCTATGTCCAGTCCGCCGTCAGCCAGCGGATAGTCCAGCTCGAGCGACTGGTCGGCGTCCGCCTGGTCGACCGGACACGAGGGTCCAAGGAGATCAGCGTGACGCCGCAGGGCGAGCTGCTGGTCGAGCACGCCGAGGAGATCCTCGCGCGACTGCAGGCCGCCCGGGCCGACCTCGCATCCCACACCTATCGCGAGAAGACGCTCCGCGTGGGTGTCTGCCCCTCGGTGGCCACCGGCCTGCTCCCCGGTGTCCTGCGGGAGGTTGCCTTGAAGGCGCCCGCGCTGCGAGTCGAGCCCGCCGAGTCCGCCAGCGATTCCGCGCTCTTCGGGCGCGTCGAGCAGGGCGAGATCGACGTCGCCTTCGCGGACCTGCCCCTCCCCGCGGGGCCGTTCGAGTGGCGCCGGATCCTCCGGGACCCGTGCGTTCTACTGGTGTCCGCCGGCTCCCACTGGGCCGACCGCGCGGAGGCCCCGACCGTCGAGGAGCTCGCACAGGCGCCGCTCGTCGTGCTCGACGGAGCGCGCTCCACCGCGGCCCTCGAGATGTGGTTCGCCGCGCAGGGCCTCGCGCCGAAGGTCGTCGCGCGGGCCGGGAACGAGGCGACTCTCCGAGCGTTCGTCGTGGCCGGGCTAGGGGTCGCAGTCGTCCCGCGACTCGCCGTCGAGCCCTGGGACGCGAGAACCGTGTCGATCGGCCTGGACGGCGTCGTCCCGCAGCGCCAGGTTGCCCTCTTCTGGCACAGCGACCGGGTCCATGCCGACGCGCTCAAGGCTTTCTGCGACGCCACGACCAGGGCGGCGGGCGAAGCCGGCAAAGCCCTGCGGCCGATCGAGCTCGCCGCCGCATAGCTCAGTCGTTCAGGCCCCAGTGGACGATCGCGCCGCGCCGCGGGCCCTTGCCGTGGCAGTGACCGTACCCACTGCCCTTGCCGGCGCCGGGGCAGCGCCAGCGCTCGAAGCGCTTGCCGTCGCGGACGATGCCGGTCGCGACCTTGCGGGCGACGCGGCACGAGACGCGAGTGGCGCCCACCTGGAGCATCCGATCGGCCGCGACACCGCACACCCGGTCGGGAGGTGGCCCATAGGTGCCGGGATGATCGGCGGTCGCGCCCGCCGGAACCGTGAGCATGAGCCCGGCGAGCGCGATCGCGATTACCTCTCTCGTTGGCACGAAGGCATCGTCCACCGGCTCCCGGCCACGCTCAACGCCGTCCCGTGCTTGACGTGATCGCGAACGGAGATCAGACCTCGACCACCACCGGCAGCACCATCGGCCGCCGGCGCAGGCGCTGGTAGACGAACTCCGCGAGATCGTCGTGGAGATGGTCCTGGAGCAGGTCGATCTCCCTGATCTCCTCGTCGGCCGAGCGCGCCAGCGAGTCGTCCACGGCGTCGCGCAGCTCGTCCACGAAGCCGTCGCTCTCCTCGACGAACGGCACCCCGCGGAAGATGATTTCGGGTGGGACGACGGAGCGGCCGTCCTGCTCCGAGATCGTCGCGACGACGATGAAGATCCCATCGGCGGAGAGCATGCGGCGGTCGCGCAGGGCCACGTCCTCGATGTCCCCCACGTCGACCCCGTCCACGAAGATCATGCCCGCCTGCTCCTGCGGGCCGAAGCGGGCGCCGTCGGCGTCGATGTCGAGCGGAAGGCCGTTCTCGCCGCGGAAGATCGCCTCCGGCGGGATGCCGACTGCCTCGGCCAGCTCGCCGTGCAGCCGCAGGCGGCGGTGGTCGCCGTGCGCCGGCATGACGTAGCGCGGCCGGGTGAGATTGAGCATCAGCTTGAGCTCCTCCGCGTAGCCGTGTCCGGACGCGTGGATCGGTACGTCGCGCGGAGTGATCACGCTCGCGCCCAGGCGGTAGATGCGGTCGATCGTCTCATTCACCGCCCGCTCGTTGCCCGGGATCGGTGTGGCCGAGAAGATCACCGTGTCGCCGTCGTGAAGCTCGAGGTTGGGGTGATCGCCGTGGGCCATGCGCCGGAGGGCGGAGAGGGGCTCGCCCTGGCTGCCGGTCGAGAGGACGACCAGGCGATGGTCCGGGTAGTCCTCGATCTCCTTCGGGCCCACCAGCATCCCGTCTGGGATGTCGATGTGGCCGAGCATGCGCCCGATGTTGACGTTTTTGCGCATCGAGCGGCCGACCAGCGACACCCTGCGACCGAGCGCGGCCGCCGCGTCCACAACCTGCTGCACGCGGTGGATATTGGAGGCGAAGCAAGTCACGACGACCCGCCCGGGACAGCGCGAGAACACCTCCTCCAGTTTCGGCCCCACGCTCGACTCGGACGGCGACGTTCCGGGCCGGTCGGCGTTCGTCGAGTCACCGAAAAGCAGGAGCAGCCCCTCCCGGCCCAGTTCCGCGAGCCGCGAGACGTCGGCCGGCACGCCGTCGACGGGCGTCTGGTCGAACTTGTAGTCGCCGGTGACGAGAGTGGTGCCGAGTTCACAGGTGAGCGCGACGGCGAAGGCGTCCGGGATCGAGTGGGCCATCTTCACCATCTCGACCGTGAACGGGCCGGCCTCGAAGCTCTGGGCGGCGAGTACGTCCTCGACGGGGGCGTCCTGGAGGTGATGCTCGTCGAGCTTCGAGCGCACCATCGCCGCGGTCAGGGGTCCACCGTAGATCACGGGGTCTCGGCCCAGCTGACGCAGAACGAACGGGAGCGCGCCGACGTGATCCTCGTGCGCGTGCGTGAGCACGATCGCCTCGATGGCGTCAGCGCGCTCACGAAGGTAGGCGAAGTCGGGCAGCACGAGGTCGATCCCGAGCTGGTCGGGCGCCGGGAACATCAGCCCCGTGTCGACGACCACGATGCGGCCGTCGTACTCGACGACCGTCATGTTCTTCCCGATCTCGCCGAGCCCGCCGAGAGGCAGGACCCGCAAGGTGCCGGTGCTCACACCCTGGCGAGGAGGTCGTGGCGCTCCATCGCCTCGCGAATGACTGCCTTCTCGTCCTCGGAGGCCTCAACCATCGGCAACCGCAGGCCGCCCACGTCGTGGCCGGCGAGATTCAGCGCCGTTTTGACGGGAATGGGGTTGGTGGTGACCGTCAGTGCCTTGTAGAGGTCGCGTAGCCCATCCTCGATCTCATGCCGGCGCTCGGGCTCGTCGATGATGCGGCGCATCTCGCGCCCGACGAGGTGCGAGGCGACGAGGATTCCGCCCGCGCCCCCCAGGTCCATGACCTTGGCGAGAATGTCGTCGTTGCCCGCGAGCAGGTCCATGCCCTCGATCGGCGCGAGATCGTCGTACCTGGCCTGCTTGACCGCGACGACGTTGTCAATCTGTCCCAGCTCGGCCAGCAGGTCGTTCGGCATATCCGTGCCCGTGCGGCTGGGGATGTTGTATGCCACGATCGGCTTTTCGGTGGCTGCGGCCACCGTCTCGAAGTGGGCCTTGATGCCGCGCCTGTTCGGCCTGTTGTAGTAGGGGGTGACCACCAGCATGCCGTCGACGCCGATCGCCGCGGCCTGCCGCGTGAGCTCGACCGAGTGATGCGTGTCGTAGGTGCCGGTGCCCGCGATGATCGTCGCGTCGCCGCACTCGGCTACTCCGAGCTCCCACAGGCGAGCCTTCTCCCCGTCCGTCATGGTGGCGCCCTCGCCGGTGGTCGCCGCCAGCACCAGTCCGTCCGAGCCGTGCTCGAGCAGGTGGTGCATGAGACGGACGGCGGCGTCCTCGTCGAGCGCGCCGTCGGGGTCGAACGGCGTGACCATCGCCGTGAGGATGCCGCCGATAAAGCCCACTGCCTTCTCCTCGGTTCGCCTCGGAGCACCTTACCGCGCACGGCGGCCTTCCGGAACAGCCGCTGCAAATGGCAGAATTCCTTGCCGCAAGATGCAGACCGAACGCGATTACAGCCAGCGCACGACGGTTGAGAAGCTCGGTGTCGGGCCGGCTGAGCGCGTCGAGATTT
>Ga0081538_10005015_pt1 | contig 12057 bp, 15 predicted proteins | sample TabmetS5T2R1_FD_71022 | JGI IMG/M metagenome (GOLD analysis project Ga0081538, IMG submission 71022) | Tabebuia heterophylla rhizosphere microbial communities from the University of Puerto Rico - S5T2R1 | ecosystem: Host-associated > Plants > Roots > Rhizosphere ... | reverse complement strand
CGCGGGATGGCGCCGAAACAGCGACAAAGCGACCATCGTCCCGAACGAGTGACCGACAAGGTGCGGCTGCTCGAGGCCTAGCGCGGCCACGAAGGCCGCGAGGGCGTCGGCGAACTGCGGCGCCCGCCAGCCGTCATCGATGTCCGACGACTCGCCGAAACCCGGCGCGTCCCACGCGATGACGGTGTGGTCTTGGGAGAGGTCGGGGAGCATCCACTGCCAGGTACGGCTGTCGCTCGGCGCTCCGTGCAGCATGACCAGGGCCGGCCCGCTGCCAGCACGCCTGTAGGCGATCCGCATCCCGTCGACCTCGGCGTGATCCACGCCTGAAATTCTGCCGCGGAAGAGCATCCAGCGTCCGGCGCAACATCAGGGAGCTACAGGCCGCTAATTCGTCGCCACCCAACCCAACAGCGCGCCAGAACAACAGTTCGGAGTCGGTTCGTCATCGTCACAAGCAGCCTCAGGCGACGCGCGTTCGCAGTCCGTCCGCGCCGCGCCAGATCTGCCGATCTCGCGCCCCGTCGTTCTGTGCCGACGATCCGTCCGGCGAGGGTCGCCCGCAGCGGGCGATCGGTGCGCGGTACTGGGCTGTACCGCCCGTTGCTGAAGCACCGTACGAACTGCCGTGGACGGCGGCGACAGATCGCCGCTTATGGGCGCCGTGGGCCGATCCGACGCCGATCGAGATCGTGGCACGCGAAGCGGTCCGACCGTCGCTGCTACAGGCGGACCCTCGCCTCGGAGAGGAAGGCGCGTTCCTCGCCGGCGATCGAGCGGGTCTGACCCGTGACGGTGAACGTCGCGCTGGAGCGGATGTCGCTTGAGCTGCTGCCTGCGCTCAGCTCGACCCAGCCGGGCTCCATGATGATCTCGCCCGAGACCCCGGTGTAGCCGAGCATGCTCATCGGCACGACGAACTCGACCGACTTCGCCACACCTGGCTCGAGGTCGACGCGAGCGAACCCGACGAGCTGCTGTGCGGGCAGGGTCACGCCGGTGGCCGTGTCCGCGGCGTACAGCTGCACGACCTCTGTACCGTGCCGGTCACCCGTGTTGGCGATCGTTAGCGATAGTCGGAGCTCACCGTCGACATCGACCGTGTCGCTCTCCAGCTCGAGTGGACCGTACTCGAAGGTGGTGTAGCTGAGGCCGTGGCCGAAGGCGAATAGCGGCGTGGACGGCATGTCGAGGTAGCCCTTGTAGATGTCGGCTTCGGCTCGCCGGTAGCCGCTGCCGTACCGCTGCCCGTGGTGGATCGGCACCTGGCCGACGTGTCGCGGCAACGTGAGGGGCAGCTTTCCGCCGGGGTTCGTGACCCCGAAGAGCGCGTCGGCGATCACGGCTCCCTGGTGTGGTCCGCCGTAGTAGGCGGTGAGAACGGCCGGCAGGCGGTCGATGACCGGGGTGAGGCCCTGTGGGCGCCCGAACGACACGACGGCGACCGTGGGCTTGCCGATGTCGGTCACAGCCTTGACCAGTTCCACCTGCTGCGGCGGCGTCGATGTCCGCTGTGTCGCCGCCTTCCTTCTCGGTCAGGTCGTCCCCGTACCAGCCGGCCTTGCCGCCGATGTACAGGATGACGAGGTCGGCCTGCCGGGCCGCCGCGACCGCGGCAGGAATGTCGCTCGGATTCGAAGGCAACACGCCGGTCCCGGCCACCGCGGTGACTTCGGCATCAGGGAGCAGTCGACGGATCGCCTCGGCGAGCGACACCGCCAAACAAGGCCAGCGGAACGACCGAGGAGAGCTGCATCGCTTTCTCCTCGAGGGTCATCTCGCGCAGCAGCTGGTCTGCTCGTTGAATCGGCGTGGCTGCGGCGATTGCCATGTCTGACCCCTTTCAGGCGTTTCGTGCGTCAGCTGAGAGATAGCACTCCTGCAAATGTCGCCGTCCCGGTGAGTCGCAGTGTCGGCGGGCGTTACCGACCGCGAAGCAGTACCGCGCTTTCGCGATGTACCACTGGCCGAGCGTCGCCGTCGAACCGCGCGGCAACGCGCGTCGCAGGTCAGGGTCTCGAGCGGGATGATGCGCGACCGCGAACTCGGCGGCAGATAGTGGAGGCCCGGTGAGAACCGCGTGCATGGTGCGTCTCGGGCGCTCAAATCCGATCGGGCGATCGCCGCAAGGGCAGGGTGAGACTCCCGAGAGCCAGGTCAGCGTCGAGTCGCGCCGCGCCAGATCGACGGTACGGAGGGCGCGCCACGGCGCCACGGGAATTTCGCAGTCGGCGACACCCCGCGAGACGCATCGCCGCGCCAGATCTGACCGATCGGCGTCAGCCCTGGCGCTCATCGTCCGTCGGTGGTCGTACATGCGGAAGCACTCGCTCCTCGACCGCGCCGATGCGGGAGAAGTTGCGGCGCGCCTCACTCAGGCTGAGCGAGTAGTTCGGCCCGCCGCGCACCTCGTCGGCATCATGATCGTCCTGCCCGTCGTCCTCCCAGAAGCACACCGGGCAGATGTCATAGGCGCCGCGCTCAGGAAGAGTCACGAATCCGCAGCAGGGACACGGGTAAGGGCCACCGTCCGCCGGCCGGGTGACGTTGACGAAGGGCACGCTCCATTCTGCGCACCAGATCTGCCGATCTCGCGCTGGGCCGTTCCGGTGCTGACGGTCTGCGGGGCTAGGGGTGCGCGGTTCGGGAATCGGTGTGCGTTTCGTCCCACCTCCCCCGGGGCTACGGGGCCAGGACGGTCTCGGTTGTCCGGAGGGGGTCCGGCGAGACTGTGGTCGTGGGCGCCTCCGCGGATCTTCCTCGCGAGCCTCTCAGCGACCAGTACGGCTTCGATCGAGGCACACCCGTGGACCGGCGATATATCGAGGCGTTTTGAATTCGCGTCGCGACGCGATCCATGGGCGGGTGCTCGAGGTTCAGGACAACACCTACACCACAAGATTCGGCGCCGATCGGGTCGCCGAGAGCCTCGTCGTCGACATCGACGCCAGGAACCCGAGCGCGACACTCATCGCAGACCTCCAGCAGGTCGGCTCACTGCGGCAAGAGTCCTATGACTGCATCATCCTCACCCAAACGCTTCGCCTTCTCCGCCGACCGGACCACTGCATCGACAACTGCTTTGGCGCCCTGCGGCGACGTGGCGTCCTGCTCGCCACCGCTCCCTCGCTCAGCCGCGTGAGCCCGACGTGCCCCCAGGGCGACTTCTGGCGCTTCACACCGGCCGGGATAGGCGAGCTCTTCACGCGGCGCTGGCGGGGTGCCTTTTCAGTGCACGCGTTCGGCAGCCTCCGAACCTGCGTGGCCTTTCTCCTCGGTGAGGCTCAGGACGACCTTCCCAACGCTGTGCTCGACTACCACGACCCCCGCTTCCCGCTCACCGTCGCCGTCGAGGCGCACAAGACCAACTGATGCGACCCCTAATGAACCATCCTCAAGGTGCCGATGGGGAACGGAGGACGCGCCATATCTGCCGATCTCGCGCACCGTCGTTCTGTGCTCACGATCGAGAAGGCGACGAGTGCGCCGTTCGGGCAAATCGGTACGCGCTTCGGGCCGGACTGTCATGGCTTGGTCACCAATGCGACCGACAGCAGCGACCGCGACAGATCGCCGACTCTGTGCGCGTCGGGCTCGGTGGTCGATCGCATGCCAACCGCGTCGTGTCGGGGATGACCGTCGGGTCGTTTCTGGGCCAGCGCCGGCGGGTAAGAGTGGCATGGGGGACGGGACACCGATGGGGAGGTGTCCGCATGCGATCCGTGTACCGCTACCCCGACCGGACGGCGCTCGATACCCGCGGCGGGCAACAGCGGCCGGAGACCCTCGGGAGGTCGTCGCCCCTGGGCGGCTCTGAGCGCGGCGATGAGGGGCTTGGGCCGCAGGTGGTGGAGGCGCCGCCGACGCTGGAACGCTGGGATCTGGTCGAAAGCCGCTGGGGCCTGGGCAGCGTGGTGGTGTTGCTGGCCGGTGCCGCCCTCGCCGTGCTCGGTGTGGTGGCAGCGGGCCGCACGGGCATCGATGACACGTGGGATCGGCCGGTCGCGGCCGTGGCGGGTTTGCGCCACACCGCTCTGCTGGCGGTGCTGGATGTCGGTGTGGGCGTGCTGTTGGTGATCGCGGGCCTGGCGGGTGCTCGGGGCGGGGCCGCGCTGGTGTGCATCACCGGGGCCATGGCTGCGGGGGTCGCGGCCATCGAGCCCGAGCTCGTCGCCGACCAGCTGGCGCTGGAGCGCTGGTGGGCGGTCGCGTTGGCAGCTGCGGGCGCCGGGCTGGCGGTGGTCTCGATGGTGCCCTGGCCGCACTTCGTCGAACGCCACTACAGCCGCGCCGCCGGCACGCTCCACGCCGCGGCTCGCGCCAGCACCCGGTCGCCGGCCGGTGAGCAGCCGGTCAGGACGCCGAGCTCAGTGGGTTGGCCATGACCTCGCGCCTCGAGGTCTACGACGTGGTCGAGGAGCCGGACGCTGCGAGGCTGGCGGGGGCGCCGGCTGCCCGCCGCATTCTCTATCGACGGCGGTCCTGCACGGCAACCAGCGACGCGGTGCACCACACGCAGACCCCCATACCCCCCAGGACAGGGACGCTCGATGTCAGCGTCGAATCGGGTGACGGCGTGATCGTCATGACTCCGCTCGGGCCACTGCCCGATCCGTTGCCTGCCGGGCTTGTCGCACAATTCGAAACCTCGATCGCGGCCCGCCCGGTGATCGTCGACCTGAGCCAGATCACCCTGGTATCGGCCGCGCCGGTGATGGGCCTGGCCGCATGGGTCCTCGGGGCGAGCCGACAGCCCGATCGGTGCTGTGTGGTCTGCCCCCGTCCCACCGCCCGAGCCCTGTTACGCAGATGGCACGTCACCCGGTGTGTCGCCACCTTCGGATCGGTCGGCGACGCACTCCAAGCCCGCCGCTTCGCCGAGGCCGGCTACGGGGCAGGCTGGTACCCCGACCCGCCCGGTCGGCCTGCATCGAGGTCTGGGAGCGAGCACAGCCCCCAGCGCAACGGCGGACAACCCGGCCAACGTGTGCTCACCCACGAGCTGCAACAACTCTCGCCATGACCGCCGCCGCGGGCACAACTGCACCCCCGGGTCGAGGGTGCCCGAATCGTGCAACGTTCGATCTCAACCGCGGCGAAATCCACGTGGCGACCACGAGGGGCTTGTGGCTATGAGTGGTGGGGCGATCTCGGCTGGTGGTGTCGTGTTGGCGCATTGTCGAGGGGAAGGGAGTGAGGCGTTTCGGGGGCTTCGAAGGGGGAAGGGCCCGGGAGCCATGCTGCGGGAAGGGAGCTGGGAACCATGCTCGCAGTCCGCAAGAGCTACCGCCGCATCGTGCGGGACGCCCGTCGGCGCGACACCGCGGAGCTAACCAAGATCGAACGTACGCTGCGTCGTAACGTGCACTCCCTCGACAACGGGGGGCTGACCAACTTGTTCGCCATACGTGCTGTGTTGCGGGCCCGAGGTGTCGAGCTGCCTACCTTTGGGTCGCGGCCGACTACCGACCCCGTAAGGCGTTCCTGAACGGTCACGACCGCGTGAATCGCCCCGGGTTCGGTTGAGGCTCACCTGAGTCGCAGCCGCCGCCACGTTCACGCGGGGGAGGGTACTGGCCCCGCCCCGCCTCACGCAGTCGAAGCAGATCGACGGTTCTGCGCCGAGTCGAGCGACGTTCGCATTCCGAGCGAGGCGACGCACCTAGCGGCCCGGCACGCACACCGATTTGCCGATCTCGCGCCGCGTCGTTCTGTGCTGACGGTCTGGCGGGCGAGGAGTGCGCGGTTAGGGCAATCTGAGCCATGTGCTCCCCTCGGGACGCAGGAGGCTGGACCATGGTCGAGCTCGAAGTGTTTGGCATCGTGATGCAACTGCCGTCCGAGGACGAGAAGCAGCGCTTGCGCGACGCCGCCACGACCGCCGGTGCCGTCATCGTCGACTCCGGAGCCAGATATCAGGTCAGGCTCAAGGAGCGCGACGGCGACAGGGTCCTGACCTTCGGTATTGCCGAGTTTGAGGCGGGAGCCATCGAGTTCGCGACGCAGGGGTTGATTCAACCCCGGCCCATGACCCACGACTTCATCTGCAACCTGCTCGGCGTGCTCGACGATGTGTCCGCGACGGGGCTTGTCCTGTGGTACGACATTCTCCGTAATGAGGCACCCCTAAATCTTCAATACAGCTACGAGGATGGCGGATTCGACCAGGACCAGCCGACACGACAACTGACGGAGATTAAGCTGTTCACTGGTTTGCAGGAGCCTCCCGGTGAGGGTCCAGAGGACCTCGTGGAGCCGATACTGGCGACCCTCGCGAGGTCTGCGGCCGCCGCCGAGGGTGCAGACGAGAGCACTCTGACCCGGCCCCCGGATAGTGGTCCACCTGTTGTGGGAGTCCGACGTCCAGCATGCTGGGCAGGAGGACAGGACCACGATGAAGCGTCACCGTCATACGCCCGAGCAGATCGTCCGCAAGCTGCGCGAGGGTGACCGTCTACTGAATGAGGGCAAGGACCTCGCCGAGGTGCTCCGGCACCTCGAGGTGTCCGAGTCGAGCTGGAACCGCTGGCGGAACCAGTACGGCGGCATGAAGGCCAACGAGGCGAAGCGCCTCCGGGAGCTGGAGTCCGAAAACGCCAGGCTGAAGAAGCTGTTGGCCGAGGCAGAGCTCGACAAGTCGATGCTCAAGGAGCTGGCCGAGGGAAACTTCTGACCCCGGAGCGACGGCGGCGAGCCGTGGTCGTGCTCGTCGATCGCTTCGGGGTCTCCCAACGCCGCGCCTGCCTGGTCGTGGGCCAGCACCGCTCCACGCAGCGGCTGACGCCACGGCCTCGACCGGCCGAGGAGGACAAGGTTCGCCGGCGATTGCGTCAGATCGCCCGCAAGCACCCGCGGTGGGGCTGGAAGACCGCGCACTCGATCCTGCGCCGGGAAGGTCACACCATCAACCGCAAGCGCACCCGCCGCCTGTGGCGGGACGAGGGCCTGCGCCGGCCGCCGGCCTGCAAGCGCAAGCGAACTCGGCCGCCCGGCGGCGGGCTGCTACTGCGGGCCGAGCAACCGAACCAGGTGTGGGCCATCGACTTCCAGTTCGACGAGACCGCCGATCGCAGGAGGCTGAAGCTGTGCAACATCGTCGACGAGCACACCCGCGAAGCCCTGGCCATGGAGGTTGGTCGCACCTGCACCGCCGATGACGTCGTCGCAATCATCGAGCGGCTCGTCACCGAACGCGGCGCTCCTCAACACCTGCGCATGGACAACGGGCCCGAGCTGATCGCCTGGACGCTGCGCGACTGGTGCCGCATGCACTGGACCACGACCACCTACATCGAGCCTGGCGCCCCGTGGGAGAACCCCTTCGTCGAGAGCTTCAACGGCCGCGCCCGCGATGAGCTGCTCAACATCGAGGAGTTCGGCACTCTCCTCGAGGCTCAAATCGTCATCGAAGCCTGGCGCATCGAGTACAACACCTACCGACCCCACAGCTCTCTGGGCGGGCTCACCCCCGCCGAGTACGCCGAGCGGTGGACCATCAACCAACCAGCGCTCCCATGACAGCTGGACCACTCAACGGGGCCCCGTCAACTCCAGCCAGCCAGTAGCCGGAGCGGCTCGCCAAACCGGTTAGATGATGAGCCGAGAGGCACAAACCGAGAGGGCTCGGCCCTGCCAGTATTGGCGCCGACCGTGGCGAGATGACAGCCGCCCAGATCTGCCGATCGGCATCATTTGATCGGGTGCAAGAGAATGGGACTCATGGCCTCGACCGTGACGTTGTGCGTCTTGCTCTGGGCAGTCCCCGGACGGCATGACGATCTCGTTGCGTATGAAGATCGTGTGCTTCCTCTCGTTGGTGAACACGGTGGCCGCGTACTGAGCCGGGCGCGAGGGAGTGGCGAGAGCGGCCAACCGCTCGAAGTTCACCTGTTGGAGTTTCCCTCTCCGACTTCGCTCGACACTTACATGAGCGACGAGAGGAGAACGGTGCTTGCTCCTCAGCGAGAGGCGGCCATTGCTAGGACGGAGGTGATCAGAGTTGAGCTCGTCTGAATCGAACACCGCGCCAGATCTGCCGATCTCGCGCACCGTCGTTTTTGTACCGCGGACCTCGGTGGCGGCCTGAGGCGCGGTCCGGGCAATCGGTACATGCGCCGCCCCACCTACCCGGCGTTATGGGGCGGTGCTTGATGTGCCGTGCGTACGCTGAACGGTTGTGGAGCCTCGCGACTTCGCCCTCGTCTGCGAGATCGAGCCCGCGACGCGCCCCGATCTCAGGTACGTCCGCCACCAGATCGGCGTGATGAGCCGTGCCGCACGGCACGCGCTTAGGGTTGGAACATGCCGACGGCGAGGGGGGCCACGCGACCGATACCGAACTGCCGATCGGCATGCCCGATGTTCTGTGCCGCCTGCCTAGCAAGCGGCGTGCGCTCGGTTCGGGCAATCTGCGCTCGTGGCTCAGGTCCGTCGCCTGATGAGATCTCCGCTGCTTGGTGTGCAGCGACACGTAGATGTCAGTGAAAACAACGCGGTCCTGTCAGTAGAAAACGACTTGGATGTCAGCACAAACGACAGCGATGTCAGATTTAGCCATCGCCTCGTCGTCGTGCTGGTTGGCTCAGGAGGCCAGGCGGGCGCGGCGCCCAGGGGCGGCGAGCACGGCGCCCAGGGCGGCGCCGACGACCATGACCGGGAGCAGCACGCCGATCGTCCAGGGCACCACCCAACCCGCCATTTCGTCGATGATCCCCGCGCGCTGCACGCCGTCGCCGTACCAAATCTCTCCATCCCGGGCGAAGGAGACCAGCGCGCCCACCACGAACGCCGGGATGCCCGCGAGGGTCGTGAACGCTGAGGCCCAGACCGCGGTCCGCACGCCCGAGCGAAAGGATTGGCGCACGGCGGCAACAGTCACCGTCACCCACGGAAGGCCCACGACGCCCAACAGTATGGGGAAGGGACCGGCCGCGAACGTCAGGAGCCCCATGGCGAGACCGGTGCCGAGACCGACCTGGAACGCTTCCTTGTCGGTCCCGAGCGTGCCCGGGGTGGCGACCGCCAGCCAGACGACAGCGCCGAAGCCCAGCGCGCTGAGGGACAGGACGACCGGGTCGTGAACCGGCGTGACCCCGATGGGGCCAGGCTGCCAATAGCGGATCACGAGGTAAACCACGGCGGCGATGCCCAGGCCGCCGAGGACGAGGGCGGGCGGCGCCGCAAGTCGCCGCAGCGGAGCGGGAGTCGAGGCGGCCCGGCGCGCACGGCGTGGCGGGAACAGCGCGGCCGGCACGCAGGAGAGCGCGAACCGCCACCGCTCGGTGCGCCCGGTCAACCCGGCCAGTTCGGCCGTCATCGCTGCGCCCCATTCGCGGCGTGAGCCCGGCGTGACGGCCACGGCGAGCCCGAGCAGACCGGAGGGCCCGTCGGGGACCGGGGCACGCAACCGCCACGAGACCCACAAGGCGAGGACGGCGAGCACCACAATCAGGGAGTGTGTCCTCCATACCTCGCCTCCGCCCCCGTCATATAGCGCAGCGCGCAGGAGGGTAGGGACGCCGGCCACGATCACGACGCCCTCGGCCGTCACGCGCCACCAAGGGACCCGGGACCGAGGCGCGTCGGGCGTGTCGGTCCCGGGTGTGGCGCTCATGTCGTCCCCCAGTTCGGGGCCAGGTTGATTGTGGACCGTGCCACGCGTCCTTCGTCGTGGACCGGGGCTTGGGAGAGTTCGGCGGCCAGGGCGCGACCCTCGCTGGTGAGGCGGTACAAGTGCCGCGGCGGGCGGCCGGGCGGCGCGTCGCTCTCCCAGGTGGTCTCGAGCAGGCCCCGATCGGTGAGCCGCATGAGGATCGGGTACATGGACCCGGCCTTGATCTCCAACCGGCGGGACAACTCGTAGCCGTAGCGCCAGCGAGTGGGCTCCTCGGCGAGCGCGAGGACCACAGCGACGGTCTGCGGGGAGTGACGGCGCTTCCTGGCCATGCACGGAAATCTATATATACAGACAAATCTACGTCAAGCCTTGGGACGGGAAGCCAACACGCGCTCCGGGTCACGTGTCGGCGGCGACCGGCCCGCCCACATCACCCACTGACATCCGTGTCGTTTCACTGTCCGCTTCGCGTCGCTGCACACTTGGGGGCGGGTCGTGTACGACTGCGGCTGCCCCGACCTCTACTTCTGCCCGCAGAGCAACGACATCGAGTGCCCGCGACATAGTGGCTTCGACACATGCTGCGCCGCATCCGGGCGACATGTGCCAGTCGGACAAGCCCGCCCATATCTGCCAGTGAGACTCGGGATATGTCGTTGATCGGGGGGTCCACCAGCTCGGTGGGGGTGGTGGATACGGTCAGCGGTTCCTGCGGTCGGGTCTGACTGGGGTTGTCGCACCGAGGTTCGTTGGGTGCTTGTCGGCTGGGGCCGTGGGGCTGGAACGTGGCACGCCCCGTTCTGGAGGGTGACCGAGCCAGCTGGGCCAACAGCGGGCTCGACACGGTCTCCTTCCCGGGACGTGCGTGCCACCCCTTGAACCGTTGAGAGAGGAAGGGATGGCGATGACCATCGTAGAGAGCACGCGCCCGGTCACGGGGGGAGTCGATACGCACCTGGACAGCCATGTTGCGGCGGCACTGGATGCCAGTGGCGGTGTGCTGGGTGTCGAGTCGTTTCCGGCTACTCGGGCCGGATACGTGTCGTTGTCTGGTTGGCTGGCCGGCTTCGGGCCCCTTGGGCGGGTCGGGGTGGAGGGCACGGGCGCCTATGGGGCGGGGCTGGCTCGCCACCTGCGCAGCCTCGGTGTCGAGGTGATCGAGGTGGACCGTCCGAACCGTCAGCTGCGCCGGGCCCAGGGCAAGTCCGACACCCTTGACGCCATCGAAGCGGCCCGGGCGGTGCTATCGGGACGGGCCAGGGGCGTGGCCAAGACCGCGGACGGCAACGTGGAGGCGATGCGGGCGCTGCTGGTCGCCAAACGCTCCGGTCGCGAGGCCCGGATCATGTGCTTGAACCAGATCCGCCACCTCGGTTTCACCGCACCAGATGAGCTGCGGGAACGGTTCCGGTCCGCCCCGCGCACGGCGTTGGCCGCCCAGGCCGCCGCCCTTGCGTCCCCGACGCGACCGCGACCCGGTGCGCTACGCCACCAAGCTGGCGATGCGCAGCCTGGGCCGACGCGTGCTGGCCATTGACGACGAGATCACCCAGCTCGACGTCGCCCTCGCCGAGCTCGTCACCGCCACCGCTCCGGATCTGGTGGGCCTCTATGGCGTCGGTGTCGACACCGCCGCCATCCTCTGCGTCGCCGCCGGCGACAATCCCCAACGAGTGCGCAGCGAAGCCGCCTGGGCGCACCTGTGCGGGGTCGCACCCCTCGAGGCAACCTCCGGCAAACTCACCCACCGCCACCGGCTCAACCGGGGCGGGAACCGCCAGGCCAACCATGCGCTGTGGCGCATCGTGTTCACCCGGCTCGGCTCGGATGCTCGCACCCGCAGCTACGTCGCCCGCCGCCTCGACCAAGGCCGCAGCCGGCCCGAGATCATCCGCAGCCTCAAGCGATACGTCGCCCGCGAGACCTACCGACAGCTTCCCCGCTGACGATCTGCAGCGGCGGGCCACCCCCCATAACTGCCTGACCCCGCCCCCGCGGTGTGTCCTCCGATCGACCTGCCGACCCGCCACTGCACACCCAACCGGCACCGCCTTGGCCGCATAAGAGCCCGCCCTCACCCAGTGGCCCATCACTAGTCTGCCAGCACCGCCCGAAGCACCTTGACAACACATAGGAGCGTCGAACTCGCGCCGCGTCGTTCCGTGCTGACCGTCGGGCGGCGGCCGCCCGCAGCGGGCAATCGGTGCGGGTGCAGGACGCCGTGGCCATCGACCCGTGAGGCGCTTCTGGTGTGCCGTGGGACGGAGGGGAACCTCCGCCCCACAGGCTCGATTCGAAGCTGTCCCTGTCTACGGGATGAGTCGTCGCACGAAGATGCTGGCGGGATCGGTGGCCTCAGTTTGGGTGAACGCTGCCATGAACCCACCGCTGCGCACCGCCAGCCCCATGTAGTCGCCCAGGAAGTACCCGCGGGAGACGGG
>Ga0081538_10005014_pt1 | contig 12058 bp, 15 predicted proteins | sample TabmetS5T2R1_FD_71022 | JGI IMG/M metagenome (GOLD analysis project Ga0081538, IMG submission 71022) | Tabebuia heterophylla rhizosphere microbial communities from the University of Puerto Rico - S5T2R1 | ecosystem: Host-associated > Plants > Roots > Rhizosphere ... | reverse complement strand
TCTCCTCAGCGTGACGAAGGATCGCCAGGCGCCGCTTGGCGCGACGGGTCAGCTCCTGCTCGGTCACGGGGTCTCCTCCCTAGTCGGAGACCCGAAGTGTCAACCATCCCCGTCAGTTCCAGACTTTAGGGCCGGCTTGAGGGCTTCCAAGGGAAGGGGTTGACCTATCCGGTTCGTCGTGATATGGGATGCTTGAGGAGCGGGACGGCTTAGAGGGTTCCAAGGTTTGCTCTCCCTTTGGGCCGCGGCGGGTAGCGTCGGCACGCTGGGACGGCGATCAACGGCGATTGACGTGTTCGCTGCCTGCGCGACTACTTGACCAGCAGGTGTCGAGGAGACGGGCAGCGCGTCCCGTCTGGGGGGTGATCTCCCGTGGCCCAAGGTAGCCTTCTCAGCGAGCAGGAGGAAGCGAACCTGCTGCGCTTGGCTGAGCAGCAGCCGGAGTCGGCTGGCGAGTTCCAACTGTTGCTTGAGGTGCTGGCCTCTCGGGCAGTCGAGGCGGCGCTGCGCGACCCGCAGGTGGCAGCACGGCTCGAGGGTATACGCCACCGCGTGGTCGGTGTGGAGCTGCGCTTGGAGAAGCCGAGGGAGGAAGGCGGCGAGGTCGAGCGGCTGATGGAGGTGGGTGTCTACGACTACGACGGCGATGTGCTGGTGGTGCCGATCGTCAATATGCGCTTGGGGAGCGTGATCGGGATTGAGGAGCGGGCCGGGCGCCAGCCGCCGTTAGCTCCTGAGGAGGTGGAGGAGGCCAAGGGCATCGTCTCTGCCGACCCGCAGCACGAGCGCCTCGGGCGTGATGAGGGCCTCGAGATCGCCGCGTTTCCAGCGCAGTTTCTACGTGAGAATCATCCGGCCCTCGGCCATCGCTTATTCACGCTGTACTTTTGGACTACCGGCGATCGACCAGAGCGGGTAGGTGCCGTCAACGTGGACCTCAGTACCCGGCAGGTGGTTCCGCTGGAGGAGGAGGAGCTGCGCGCGCTTGAGGGGCGACCCTAACCGCTAAGAGTAGGGAGGCAGCATGGGCGGCACGGTGAATTTTGCCGACTGGTCATTCTCTTGGTCGATCCCTGTGTTGTCAGGCGGCGGTGGCCTGAGAATCGAACAGGCCAGGTTTCGAGGGACTTCTGTGCTGTTCGAGGCGACGCAGCCATTTGTTTTAGTGCCCTATCATGGCGACTCGCCAACCTTCAAGGACGGCTTAAACTTTCTTGCCTGTGGGCAGGGAGTTGGGTTCAGGGCGATGGTGCCAACGGCGCCGAATGCGCACGTAGCACAGATCCCACCGAGCGGGCAGGCTCAGAACGACAACCAGTACGATCCAATCACAAACCCCTCCGGGGCGGTGATGGTTGAGCTGGAGCCGGCCAACCTTATCGAGCCGGCTAGGGCGATCATCTGGGCGAAACTCCAGGCAGTGAACTACCAATACGTTCAGCTATGGGAGTTTCGGGCCGACGGCTCTATCGAGGCCATGGTTGGCCTGGCCGGACGCTTGTTCACCTTCAATGAACCCAGGGCTGGCCACACTCACAACTTTTACTTTAGGTTGGACTTCGACATCGTTACGTTCAGCAACAACCTGGTCCAGGAATCTGCCCACCTGAGCAACGCGCCGGGGCGGACATCACGCACGACCTGCCGCTTGAGACGCATCGGACCTTCGACCCAGTGACACGGACCACCTGGCGGGTGCTTAACAAGACTCCCAAACCCAACGGCAAGCGCCGCTCATATGAGCTCGTGCCCGGCTCCAACGGAAGTCCCGACGGAACCTACTCCAGCGCCGATCTCTGGGTCACCCGGTTCGATGCTACCCAGGACGGAAGCCATGTCGCTTGCAAGGACACCGTTCTCAGCAATCAGTACGAGAGCGGCCAAGGAGTCGATGGCGAGGATGTGGTGGTCTGGTATTGTCTGCGTGAGCACCACATGCCCCGGCAGGTCGGCGAGGAGACAAGGGTCGTACCTTACGAGTTCCACGGCTTTCACCTGAAGCCGCGAGACTTCCTCGACGACACTCCAACCAACCTCTATCCGACGTCGCCCCCATCGCCACTCTGAGGCATTAAGGTCGTTCCGTTTCGTCGTCGATGCTGGATTCATGTCGCATTGGTCGAGTACGAGCAGGCGGTGAGGAGTAGCGAATTGCTGTTAGTTGGAGCACGCTGTTTCAAGTCGATCATATGAGGCCGATCGGGGGAAGCTATGGCTGATGGAAGAAACCCTGCGGATCCGACAGGACGCGAGGACGAGGACGTATTCGACGTCGTGTACGAGGCTCAGCTGCAGGCAGGAGCGGCGGAGCGGGTGGATGCGTACCCGCTTCCCGACGACGCGGTGTATGAGGAGGAGAGCGAGCCCAAGCGGGTGGACGAGCCAGAGCCGCAACGTGATCGGGACAAGGTCCATCCGATTCTGCGCGAGTGGTTGGACGGCCGATCCGGTGACGAGCGGGAGCAGATTGTCGTCGTACTTGCTGACCCTGTGTCGATTCCGCGCTTCCCTGAGCGCGCGATCGACGAGCCGCGGGACTCGGACCGTAACCGGCAGCTGCTCGAGCGGGCGGAGGAGTTGGTGCGCTCGATCGAAGCGGAGCGGGCACCGGGCTACGAACGGCTGGAGGCTGAGCTGGCCGACTACGAGGCGGAGCTGGTGGAGCGGTTCTGGCTCATCAACGGCGTCGTGGCGGATATGCCGCTCAGATCGGTGGAGCGCCTCGCGGGACGTGAGGATGTCGTGTCGATCGAGCCGCGCTTTTCCGGTGAAGAGCCGCCGCAGGACGAGGTGGACGACGGACGGGCACGTATCAACTCTGATCCGTACTTCAACCTCGGGCTTACCGGTGGCTGGATCGGGTTGCTCGACACCGGGGTGCGATTCAGCCACACGGTGTTCACTAATCCTTCGAGAATCGACTTTCGCAGGGACTGTAACAATGGTGGACTGGACTGCAACACCGGTACCAACCTCAACCCTAACGACGACTGCTGGAACCACGGCACGTCGTCGGCGGCGATCATTGTGGCAAATGCCAATCAAGGGAATGACTTCCGTGGCGTCACCGGAATCACCCTTGATAGCTGGAAGGTCTATGCAACGGCTACTCCCTGCGCAGGGCTCGATACAGTGGCGGTGCAAAACGGCTTCGCGGAAGCAGTAAAGTGGGGTGACCGGGTGATCGTGGCGGAGATGCAGGGGGGAGGCGACCACAATAGTGCGATCGCTCAGGCCGCGGATAAGGCCTTCATTGCCGGGGTGGTGGTGATTGCCGCCAATGGGAACAACGGCCCCATGGCCAGCAGCGTGAACTGCCCCGCTAATGCGCGTAAGGTGATCGGTGTCGGAGCTTTCGACATCCAGACCAGCAACCAGTACGTTCCCCAGAGCCGCGGACCCACTGCCGACAACCGTGTCAAGCCCGACATCCAGGCCCCGACAAACACCGAGACGGCGAGCAACGCATCCGACACCGCGAGGCGGGTATTCGGCGGCACAAGTGGCGCCACCCCGTATGCGAGCGGCGCGGCCGCCCTCCTGCGCAACTGGCTACGAGGGACTAGCTTCTCCATCGACCCAGGCCAGGTGTACGCCTTCCTGATTCTCTCCGGCCAGACGCCAGCGTTCAACAACACATCGGGTGCCGGGCCATTGCGTCTACCTACGGACGGCACAGCGTGGTGGGGAAAGGTAAACGTTACGAATCAGGCTACGATCAATATCCCATTGGGCGTCGGCAGTGGAACAGCCAACACGCTCGACGCCGCAATCTGGTGGCCCGAATCCGGTACTCACAACGACATCGATCTGCGCTTGATCGACCCGTCTGGCAACGTCCGGGCATTAAGCATTGATATTCCTAGCGTTTATGAGCGGTGCCGGGTCGCCGGGGCTGTAACGCCCGGCACGTGGCAGCTGCGCATCCGAGGCTTCAGCGTCCCAGCTGGTCCCCAGGAAGTCTTTTGGGCAGCCCACGTACGACTATGACGCCGCCGGGGGTTATCGACATCTACCGCGGGCAGCCGTGGTACGTGGAACAACCCCAGTCCGAGCAGGTAATCGTCGGCACCTTGGAAGCGCTTCCAGCAATCACCGGACCTGGGAACCGACCGTCGTTGGCGTTTGTGCTACGGACCGCGCACGACCAGATTCCGGTCTACGCCTCCGGAGTCATGGATGTGATCGGATCCCTAGTAGGACCACGCCTGCGCCTCCGAGGCAAAATCGTCGACCTCTCCGGCGAAGGCGGAACGCGGGAACTTTGGATTGCCACAGTCATCTCGGTCGAGAGGGATTGATGCCAAGAGCGCTTGCGCTTTACCCGTCAGCCACACAGCGAAACGCCATGGTCTCGGCAACCTCGACCTCGAGCGAGTCGCGCAAGTTGTTGTCACAACTCAGCGCCGCCGGTGCGCCCTGGCATCCACGGTTCCGACCTCGGCCGACGAACCAGCGTGGGACCGGGTTCAAGTCCCACCCGGCTGCCGCGACGAGCCCGACGGGCTCTTGCCCGCGAGGTGGTGAGTCACCGAGGAGGGGCTTTGCCCTGCTGACAAGCTGGGACGTCGCCGGCGCGCGCGAACATCGTCGTCCTCGCCAGCCACTGCCACTGCAACAGTCACAAGGGGTCTTGCAGGCCTGAACCGCTGGTCGCCGTGGGGCTGGTCGGGCCGGAGGGGGTCAGCGGCCATCGGCCAGGATCTCCCGCTCCTGGGGTTAATGGGACCGGCTGGTGCGGTCGGCTCGGTCGGCCTGGCGGCGTCGGGCCGGCTGGCGCGTTGGCCGGCCAGCCGTTGGCCGCGGTCGGCCCACCGGATGATCGCCCAGACCCGGGTGGAGGGCTTGTGGGCCCGGCTCTCGCTGTTCAGCTCGACCACCCCATTCGCGCCCAAGATGGCGTACTTCTCGTCGCGGCGGACCCACTGGTGAAGCTCCGCCGGCGACCGCGGCCGCCGGGAGCACAGTCGGGTTACCAAGGCGAAAGCCGGATGCTGGACTCGCCGGAGGGAGTTTGCGCACGTCAGGCAGGATCCGAAGATCCAGCTACTTCCGTACTTTTTAGTAAGGGCGACATACACCGGGTCCAGCGGCGGGGTGGCCGGCTGGCCGCTGCGCTGGTGGGCTGCGGCGACGGCCCGCTGGCGGACGGCTCAAGAGTTGCGGGCGGACATGCCCAGGCTGTAGCGGGGAAGGCTTTGCGCAGCGACGGCTAGGTGGTGCCCCGCTGGGTGGCGGCGGCGTTCACGCTGCCGAGCTGCTCGGCCAACGCGTAGGCCCGCTCAGCTTCGACCTGGTCGGTGAGGAAGCGGCTGGGCTGCCAGCCCAGAGGGACGTCGACCGGAGATCAGCTTGCGCTCAGGAGACAGCAGGGAGGGCTGTCTCGGCGACTGTCATCTTGTAGTCGATCGTCGACCTTGAACACGGCCCGGTTTCTGGACAGATGTCGCGACGCCATTGCCATGGCCCTGACGCGAAGGTGGTCTCGGCCAGCGCAATACCGCCGTTCGACCTACTGTCCGGCCGTAGGTGTGACAGCAAGCACACCCAACACGTGATGCATGGCACTGTCAAAGGACCTGCAACCCGCTACTACGCTTCCCAACCGGATCGAGCAGCACCGCAATGATGTCGCAGAGCAAAGAAGTGCCGACCCATGGCAGAGCTTCATCACCGCATACTGCATGTCCGGCCCCGAGGCGTCAGGCGCCGCGCTGTGCTCGTGGCCTCATCCGTGAGTACCACGCGGTCGCGGACTGATGGATGAGGGTTTCCGCGCCCACACCCGGCCTCGTCGGGCTGCTCCAACCCCTCCCCGGCAATATCCCCGCAAGGCTGCCCTCGGCAACGTCACCGGAGAGGAGAAGAGGCCATGAATGCAGACATCCTTACGAGGCGGAAGGACAACTTCGTACTTTGGCGGGCGGCATCAAGCACGCCTCCGCCCAGGTTGATAATCGGCCAGCTACAACCAGGCGCCCCGGTCACCCTTGCAGGCGAACAACAGTTGGACCTCCAGCAATCCGCAAACTTCCCTGACCTCTGGGTGATACCCGCAGCAAACTGCAACCTAACCAACGGTCAAGTCTACCACTACTGGTTCGAGGTCACGGATACCCACCCAAAACGATCGGGCAAGCGTATTAGGGTGACAGATCCGATGGCCTTTACCGTTGACTGGCGGCTGCGTGCTCAAAAGCCGGCGGCACCGGGTTATGGCGACGACGACCGATATCCAGCGGCGGTCGTGAAGTTCAGTCAGGGAGAGTTGATCTCGTGCGATGCAGGCGGCGAAACCGGCGAATTGCAGAACGAACCATCTCTTACCACCCTGCCGCCGAACAACCGGATCGTCATCTATGAATTGCCGACCGCCTGGACGCGGATCGGTTCGGACGGCGTACACGAACGGGGTGTTGGTACGTTTCGCGATGTCACCGCCCTCGTAGACCATCTTGAAGTAGGCGCGAACTTTGCCGGGTTGGCGGTCACCCAGCCGGGCCGATCTTACCTGAGCGAAGAACTCGGAATCAACGCGCTCGAGCTGCTCCCACCTGCCGACAGCTTGTTAGTCCGGGAGTGGGGGTACGGGACGACGAATTTCTCTGCCCCAGATTTCGAACTCGGCTTTCCCATGGACTCCTCCCACCCGACACCCAACCGGGATCTGCGGACACTAGTCGCGGCGTGCCACGCGCATAAGATCCGCTTCTTTGTCGATGTCGTGATGGCCTTCGCCCGGACGAGCGCATACCTGGCGGTCGCGACCGACGATTTCTTTATTCTTGATCCTCGGAGCACGCCGTCCGATCCCGACGCCCACAACTCCAGGGGCAAGGACGACAAGAACTTCCGGGATGGCTTCGGCAGCACGCTGTTTCGCTACGAGACGTTCATCGACAGCTATGATCCCGTATCCGGCCAGGCGGGCACCCTCTCTCCGGCGCAGCAGTTGATGCAGGCTAGCTTGCTACGCTGGATGAACGAGTTCCATATCGACGGTATCCGCATGGACAGCGTCGAAAACGTGTTCAGCTGGGATTTCATCCAGAAATACAAGGACCAAGCGCGTAGCACGTGGCGGCAGCGCTTTGCAGCCCAAGGGGCAGGCGACGACGCAGACGAACGCTTCCTCGTGGTCGGGGAAGAACTTCAAGAACCTCTAGATATCCTTCGCCAGCGCCGACTCGACGGCCTCTGGCACGAAGGTTTCAAGAGATTCATCCGCGCCGCCCTCATTGGCCAAAATGCCGATGGCGAGAGCTTCGAACAGACCGTGCGTAAAGCCATCGATTGCCGGAACTTCGGCTACAGCGACGGATCTCAGGCGGTCATCTACCTTACCTCCCACGATGTCGAAGGATTTCGGAACGAACGTCTGTTCAACTACTTCCAGGCCAACAAAGTCTCTGACATCGAAAAGCGCACCAAACTTGCCTTCGCTTGCCTGCTGACGGCCGTAGGCGTACCGCAGATCCTGGCCGGCGAAGAGTTCGCCGACCAACACGACCTCTTCGACAAGGACGGGCACGTCACGCAAGAGGGCGGCAAACAGGTTGACCCGGTGGACTACTCGCGCCTGAATGATGATTGGCGGCAACGAATCAAGGATTATGCCGCGCGCCTGATCAAGTTTCGGACGACCAGCAACGCACTCGCGGTCAACGACACCGACTTCATCCACGTCGACCTCGATGGCAAGCGGGTCTTGGCCTGGCGACGAGGCCGGCCCGACTCGGACAACATTGTCGTGGTCGTCGCGAACTTCTCCGATTTCTGCACCGACGATCCGTTCAGCGCATTCGCGGAGTACGTCGTACACAACTGGCCTGAGACCCCCGCAGGCAAAAAGTGGAGGGAGATCAGCCAAGAGCGCGACGTTCCAACGCAATGGGCTGGACGCGAGCCGATCTTTCCCTGGGAAGCGAAAGTCTACGCCATGGTTTAACCGATCATGGAGGCGATTTCGACAGAGCCATCATCCGGCCCCCTTCGGCGTCGGACTCGACTAACCCATCCCGGACAGCAGTGGCAAGATCAGAGAGCACGGCCGTGACCTGCTCGGCCCCGACCACCGCTCAAATGCGGCGCGACCCCGCAGGTGCCGGCGACATTCGCTAGAGGGGTCACCCGCTTTCTGACACAGATCCGGCGGTAGGGCCGAGTTGCTCGACCGCGTGCTGGAACGCTGCACGCGCAACGGTGCGCCTATCTATGTCATTGACACCAGCGGCAGCAAGGAGCCCCGTGCGGGCGATCCAGGTGAGCGCCTCGCCATGCCAGTGGCGATCGGCCGCATCCAGACTTCTTCCCCCGCCGGGATGCGCGACACCGGCTCGCTCGCCGGCTATCGTGCTAGGAAACGTCGGCGCGGCCTTGAGCACGGCGTCGCCGCACGCGCCCGCCGACCGGACGACCTCCTCGATCTTCTGGGTCAGCGGCTTATCGTTGCGCGACCGCAGCACCCGTTCCGCCCAGGCCACCGTGTCATCCTCGACACCGGCGGCCTGGGCGGCGCGCACGATGGCGGCGACACGCTCCTGGTGAGAACGCCGGTCCAGCTCGCGGCCGGTGAACCGCGGCTGATGGTGCAGCGCTTCAACAGCCTGAACTGCAGCGCCGAACTTGTGTTGGCTATACATGAACGATGCGTGGAACGGCGCTAGCAGGTGCATGATTGCCTCCCGCTCTTGCATCCACAGCTCATACCAAGCTGTCAGCAGCTCTTCCAGCGGCACCCCCGCGTCCCGGCGGGTGACCAGCGTTGGTGCGCTGTAGTTGAGCAGCGCCTGCGGTGACGGACTCGCTTTCCGCTGGGCCTGGACGACCCCGAATCGAGCGTCGCACAGCGGCGCACGTGGGCCGGCGTCGGCCGGCCGAAGGCGAAGCTCGGTGAGCCGCACAGGTCGACCAATCGAGATGGTCAGCAAGTCATGGAACGGGCGAATCCAGCTGTCCAGAATGGTCCGCCAAGGCTGCGGCTCGTTGAGATCGATGCTCACCGCGGACCACCGATCGAGATGGATGGCGGAAGGTCCCTCCCGGCCAGCCACGCCGGTGATGAGCCGGAGCGTGCCGCCGACGATCTCCGCGCGGGCAAGCTCTGAGCGGCCGACGCGGACGACCGTCTCGTCGTGGGAGCCGGCACGTTGTCGTCCACAATCGATGGCGGGTCCAACCAGGCATCGAGCCAGTCGAATTCCGCCCGCGCCTCGATGAACGCATCCCCGCCGAAGTGTCCACCGATACATGCGACTGCGACGGTGTGCGGTTCGCGCACCTCAGCAGCGAACGGGACCGGCTGACTCATCACGCTGCCAGCGTCCAACAGAGTGATGTCCGCGCCATCGCGAGTGTGACCGTGGACGACCGGCGTGGCTACCCATTCGGATCCTTCGAGCTTGCTGACTCCGACCTTTGCGGGAATCGACGGTCGCAGTGGCTCGTACACGACGAGTTGGACGCCGTCCTCATCGGACGTGAGTGTTCCGGGCACCCGATGCTGGGACGCCTCGGGTCGCCACCACACTCCCTCTGCCGAGTAGACCTCCATGGGTCATGCTCTCGCTTGGCCTGACTTGATCCAGTAGATCGCTGCCGCTCCAATCGCCAGCCCGCCGACAACGAAGTAAGAGCCTGCTCCATCCGCTTGGTAGCCAAGTTGGCGGAAGAGGTCGGCTGCAGCATCTTGGTAATCAGGCTCTACGCAACCAAGCGTGGGGAGCGACCTCAGTCTTGCGGTCCGGTGCGTCTGCCACCTGACGCCGCATTGCAACAGCAGCCATAGCCGGTAGGTGCCAAAGCGCTCCATGAGTGCGAACTCCCCGACCAGGTGGGCCTTCGCTTGGGGTCGCGCTCCCCGGCACGATGCGACACGGTCGAGGGTCCCGCCGAAGTTGGGCCAATGGCCCCTACTGGCGGCGTCCCAACCTGGCAGCATCTGGGCGTCGGCCAGCAGCCACACGGCCCGCGAGGCCAAACTGGCACAAGAGACGTGGGCTGGCCAGGTCCGTCGGCTCGACCGGAGGAGGCGATGCGGATCCAGACCCCACCCTGGCTTGTAGCCGGGCCGCCCACCGCGGCGCCCTCTTGCCGCTCCGTCGGCTGACGGCCATCTGAGACGGACGCTCGTGGCGGCGCGACCTGTTCGCCGACCCGACCACGACAGACGATCCGATCAGCCGCCGGAGCGTTTCGTGTGCGGCCTCGATGCCGCCAAGTGTGGGGAGCGGCCTCGCAGCCTCGCCGTCAGGTGCGTCGGCCAAGCTGACGCCGCAGCGCAACAACAGCCCCTTGACGAGGTCCAGGCGCTGCGGGCAGACCGCGGCGTGGCCGTTGCTGGATCCAGCCGACTCGAGGACCAAGGAGCGCTACGGCCTATAGCCGACAGAACGCTCTGGGCCTCCGCTGCCGTGTGGTCGTCAGGGTCGTCAGGATGGTCATCGACACTTTGCCTGGCGACGCATGTCGAGTACAGCCTCCCAGAGGCGATGGGAACAGCGGACCGGTCTATCCGCTGATCGTTTCGGCTTGTTACAAGTTCCTCTTCGCTTCGTCAAGGCTGGCCTGCAGACGGCCGCCTCCGGCGGCCGTCCTCGGCTGGCGGCGGCCGAGCCATGCGGACCTCCCCAGCGGCCGCCGGGCCGGCGTAACTCCACGCAAGGCTTAATCCAGGCGACAGGAGTAGAAGGGCTTTAACTATCCAAGGGTGTGAGCTAGGCTTCGCGCCGCTACACCAGGTAGGCACCTGGAGCGCAGGGGGGTGACAGGCTTGGACCCGCGTGCCTTGTCCGTCGCTGAACACCCAAGCCGGCATCCCCCCTCGGCGCTGTCAACTCGTGGTGGACCCTCCTGTCGCGGTCCCCCGCGTGCCCTCGTGCGTCTGCGGTCCCACACCTGGCGAAGCAGAGGAGTGATTTCGGTGCGAAGGCTCACCACGGCGCTGCTTGTTACCCTGCTGTTGGCCCTCGGCCTGCTCATGGCGACCGCCGGCCCGGTGCCCGCGCTTCCGACTGAGACCGGCTGCCCAAGCGCATTCCAGGTGCTCTCGGTCGCCGAGCTCACAGCGCAGGGCTACCGCGCACCCGCGCTCGTGGATGCTCCGGCCAACGGCGGCAACGGCAACGGCCTTGTCTGCGGACTGCCACTACCCCAACAAGCCTGCGGTCCGGACTGCCCGGTCCCTGTGTTCTACCAGTTCGGCGACGACAACCTCCCGGCTAGGAAGTAGCTCCCAGCACCGAGCTCCGGCCATGCGCTGACCTGCCTGGGGGAAGAAGTCGCGCGTCCTTCCCCAGGATCGGTCGACACAGGTCGTGGCGTCGGGTCTGGCGATCACCGAGCCAGTGTGAAAGGAGATCGCAGATGGCAAAGTTCGCCCGAGTGACCTTTGGAGAAAGCGATCCGGCCCGGTTCGAGGAGGGGATCGCGAACCTGCAGGAGACCATCATTCCGCGTGCCCGTGAGCTGCCTGGCTTTGCGGGTGGGTATTGGCTGGCCGATCGCGCGACCGGCAAGTTCCTTGCCGTGGCGGTGTTTGACAGCGAACAGCATGTTCGCCAGTCCGATGAGGCCGCCGTCCAGCTTCGCCAGCAGGCCGGCGGCGTCGGTGGGGTGACCTTCACCGGTGTGGAGACTTACGAGGTCATCGGTCAGGCCTGAGGTTCTGAGGAGGGGGGCGTATGCCGTTCGAGGAGCTGAAGGCCTGTCAGAGCGTGGTGTGGGGGCGCGGGCGCCTGCGAGTCCATCGTCGAGATCACTGGGCGACACGACCCGGCAGGACCCATGGGTCCTTCAAGCCGAGCATGCGGCCGCGGTGAGGATCGCTATTGGTCCAATGGGCCGGGGCACTCCTGGCCAGCAGGCATTCAAACAGCTGGAGGTCCACGACGAGGGTTGCGTCGCTGAGAGTGGTGTAGGAGGGCCGGCGGGCTGGATGTGGGTTCGGCCATCGCGGGCCTCATGATCGTCGGTCTGTTCCCGCAGACAGGCGAAGGAGACACCACGATGGCCGACCGGCCCAGGATGACTGCTGCCCACTGGTGGACAAGCTGCTGGC
>Ga0081538_10005013_pt1 | contig 12060 bp, 15 predicted proteins | sample TabmetS5T2R1_FD_71022 | JGI IMG/M metagenome (GOLD analysis project Ga0081538, IMG submission 71022) | Tabebuia heterophylla rhizosphere microbial communities from the University of Puerto Rico - S5T2R1 | ecosystem: Host-associated > Plants > Roots > Rhizosphere ... | reverse complement strand
CCGGTGACTCGCTGATCACCGTCGCCGGCCGCTTGAACTTCGCGAGGGCGTCACGGAGCGGCTCGGCCCGCAACGTCCCTTCCCCGTAGGGGATGTGCTTGGTCTCGTTGCGGTTGGCGTAGGCGATGTCCGAGAAGTGGATGTGGAACGGGGAGCCCGGCTCGGTGACCCCGTCCGCGAGCTCGAGGATTCCCGCGAACGACGCCTCGTCCACGAACCCGCCGTCCGTGACGGCATGAAGATGGGCGAAGTCGAGCACCGGCCGCACCCAGTCGAAGCGCGCAGCGAGCCAGAAGACATCCTCCGCGGTTCCGAGCTCGCGGACGCGGCCCATGATCTCCGCGCCGAAAGCGACCGCGCGCCCCTTTGGCTCGAGGCGCTCGCGCAGGGCGGCGAGGTCGCCTGCGACGGACTCGAGCGCGTCCTCCCGGCTCCGGCCCAGGAGGTAGCCAGGGTGCACGACGACGAGGTCGGCGCCGCAGGCGACCGCGACGCCGGCCGTGTGGTCGAGCATGCCGAACGCGCGCTTGCGTTTGGCCTCGTCACCGGGAAGGTGGCCGAGGATGGCGGCGATCGGGGAGTGGACGGAGAGAGCGATTCCCTCCTCGTGGGCCAGCTCGCCGAAGCCCCTTGCCCATTCCCACTCGTCCTTCATCCAGAAGCCGCCTTCGAAATCGATCTCGCAGGCGGTGTAGCCCCGCTCGAGGAGGAGCTCGACAGCCGCCTCGGGGCTATCGCGGCTGGGGACGCGGGCTGGTCCGAAGCGCATCGTCATGCCGTCCGACGCCAAGAGTACGGTCTTGGCCATGGCCAAGCGACCGACGCGCATCGAGCTTCTCGAGCTCGACATCGACCTCCGGCTCGCGGACCTCTGGAGCGAGGCCTGCGGCGTGAACGAATGGAATCTGGAGGTCGTCGCGGCTTTCCTGCGGGCGGCGTACGGGAAGGGCTACTGCGACGCCCTCACGGAAGACGCACCGGGCTCGCTCTGCCGCGATCACGGCTACCGGATCCCGGCTCGTAAGCCTGCGCCTATCCCCGAAGCCTAGGCAAGCGGCTCGCTAGACTCGGGGCGTGCCCAAGCGGCGCAGTCCCGCGCGTCTCGTCATCGCGCTCTCGGTCGCGGCGACTCTCGCCGTGTTCCTGCTCTACACGAGCATTGCCGGCGGCTCGACGCCGTCGATCCAGCCGAGCGAGCTCGCCGACCACCGGGGCACCGTCAGCCTCGCCGGCGTCGTCCTCGGGCCCATGAGCGGGGACGCCGAAGCTTCGGGACTGCGCTTCCGCCTGCGCGACATCGGCGGAACCTCCACGGTGCCGGTCGTCTACCGCGGCACCGTCCCGGATCTCTTCCGGGCCGGACGCGACGTCTCGGTTCGGGGCACGCTCGAAAACGGCGTCTTCGTCGCCGAGCGGGACTCGCTCGTCACGAAGTGCCCGTCGAAGTACGCGCCGGCGAAGACGTCCTAATGCCCGAGCTGGGCCGCGCCGTGCTCGTCGTCGCTCTCGGGCTCCTCCTGTACGCGTGCGTCGCGGGTGCGGTCGCGGCTGTCCGTGGGCGCCGACGGTTGCTCGAATCCGCCAGGAACGCCCTGTTCGCCTCCTTCGGGGCGGTGGCCGTCGCGGCGGTCGTGCTTCTCGTCGCGCTGGCCGATCACGACTTCTCGGTCGTCTACGTCGCCGAGCACACGAGCCTCGAACTACCGCTCGGGTACACGCTCTCCGCGTTCTGGAGCGGCCAGGAAGGATCGCTCCTCCTCTGGCTCCTCGTCCTTACGGGCATGGGGGCCGCTGCCGTCGCCCTCAACGGCCGTCTCACACGCGACGTTCTGCCGTGGACGGTGCCGATCCTGGGCGGTGTCGCGACCTTCTTCGCGTTCCTGCTCGTCTTCGTCGCCTCGCCGTTCGCGACGGCGGCGGCGCCGGCGGACGGCGCCGGTCTCAACCCGAGCCTGCAGAACCCCTACATGCTGGCCCACCCGCCGCTCCTCTATCTCGGCTACGTGGGGCTCACCATCCCATTCGCCTTCGCGATGGCCGCTCTCGCCTCGCGGCGCACCGATGAACGCTGGATCGTCGCTACGCGGCGGTGGACGCTCGCATCGTGGACGTTCCTCGGCGTCGCCATCCTCCTCGGCGCCAAGTGGGCCTACGAGGAGGTGGGCTGGGGCGGCTGGTACGCCTGGGATCCCGTCGAGAACGCGGCCCTCATGCCGTGGCTCGTCGCGACCGCCTACCTCCACTCGGTGATGGTGCAGGAGAAGAAGAACATGCTGCGCGTCTGGAACGTCGTCCTCGTGGCGGGGGCGTTCGCGCTTTCGCTCTTCGGAACCTTCCTCACGCGGAGCGGCGTGATCAACTCGATCCACAGCTTCACGCAGTCGTCCATCGGCGCCTGGTTTCTCGCCTTCATCGCGGTGGTGATCGCGGCGTCGGTCACGCTCATCCTCGTACGGCTGCGCCTGCTCCGCTCGCCCACGCGCCTGGAGTCGCTCGTCTCGCGGGAAGCGGCTTTTCTCTACAACAACCTCTTCCTCGTCGCGCTGGCTCTCACGATCCTCTGGGGGGTCGTCTTCCCGCTCGTCTCCGAGGCCGTTCGCGGCGTCGCGCTGACCGTGGGGGCGCCGTACTACAACTTCTTCGCCATCGCGTTCGGGTTGCCGCTCGTGCTCCTCATGGGGATTGGCCCGCTCGTCGCCTGGCGCCGTGCCTCGCTCCGGGCGCTGGGAAAGTCCCTCTCCTGGCCCGCGGGAGTTGCGCTGACCGTGGGAGTGATCCTCACCCTGCTGGGCGCGGGCTCGAGCCCCGCAGCGCTCGTCGGCTACACCTTCGCCGCGTTCGTCCTGGCCGCGATCGTCCTCGAGTTCGTGCGCGGGACGCGCGCGCGGCGCGCTCTCGCCGGAGAAAGCTGGCCCTCGGCCTTCGCCGGGCTCGTCGGGCGGAACCGGCGCCGCTACGGCGGCTACATCGTCCACGCCTCGATCGTCCTGCTGCTCGTCGGCGCCGCCGGCATCGGCGGCTTCGGCAAGACGACCGAGGCCAAGCTCGCCCCAGGCGAAGCCCTCCGCGTGGGTGGGTACGAGCTGACGTACCTCGAAAGCGGCGAGCGCCGTGGGGCCAATGCGATCGAGGCACGTGCACGATTCGCGGTCTCACGCGGAGGAGACGAGCTTGGAACCGTCTCCGCTGGGAAGAACCGTTACCTGGCCGAAGAGCAGGTGTCGAACGAGGTGGCGATTCGCTCCGACTGGCTGCGCGCGGAGGACGTCTTCGTCATCGTCAACCAGTTCGACGCCGACGGCTCCGTGTCCGTAAAGGCGCTCGTGAATCCCCTCGTGAACTTCATCTGGCTCGCCGGCCTCGTCTTCCTGCTCGGGTCGGTCGTAACCATGTGGCCCGACGCCCGGGAGCAGCGGCGGCTGGAACGCCGATTCGCGTACGCCCCAGCGTAGTGAACACCGTCGCGGTCATCCTCGCGGTGCTGCTCGCCCTGGCCTGCGTGGCGATCGTTGCGCGGCCGTTCCTGCGGGAGCCCACGACGGAGGACGATCGGCTCACGGACCTTCCGGCGGCCGAGCAGGAGCGCCTCCGGCTCGTCGAGGAGCGCGACCGCGCGCTTGCCGCGCTGAAGGAGCTCGAGTTCGACCATCGCACGGGCAAGGTCTCCGACGACGACTACCGCGAGCTCGTTGGGCCGCTCCGGCACCAGGCCGCGCAGGCCCTGCGGGCCCTCGAGCCCAGGGCCGCCCCCGGAGGGCGAGCGGTCCCGAGAGAGGACGTTCGTGCCTAACTGCCCGACCTGCGGGACCGAAGTCGCAGCCGAGAGCCGTTTCTGCCCGGAGTGCGGACGTCCGTTGACCGACGAAGCGCGCGACACCGTTGTCCGGCCGGTCGAGCGCCGCTGGCCGCCGCATCCCGTGCTGGTCGTCGCCGTGCTCGTCTGGATCGGCGCGATCATCCTGCTGGTGAGCGGCGTGTGGGCGTGGGGGGTGGTGGCTCTCCTCGCAGGCGGCATCCTCATCCTCTCGCAGCGCGAGGCCGAGCGCCGCGCGGCGAAGCACGCGCTGGTCGACTTACGGGAACGCGTCGTGGCCACACGGGCGGCGGTGGCCGCTCGTTCGCGCGGCCATCTGGAAATCTTCCGCGCGCGGCGCGAGCTCGCCGAGCTCGGGGCCGAGCGCAACCGGGGCCTCCACCGTCTCGGCGAGGCGGTGTTTGCAGGCGACAAAGCGGGAACGAAGGCAGCGAAGGCCGACATACAAGCGGTGGCCGACCGCATCCAAGAGAAGGAGGCCGAAATCCAGGCTCTCATCCGACAAATCGACGAGCGGGTCGATCGCGCGCAGGTGGGCGTACGACCGACCGAGCGCATCCAGGCGGAGCAGCCGCCCGAGCCGGTACGCGTCCCCGAGCCGTGGCCGCCTCCGGACGAGGGCGATCCGCCGGCGCCCGTGCCGGTCCCGGAGCCCTCGCCCTCCGAGCCGCCTCCGTCGCCGGAACACCCGCCGATGCCCCAGACGAAAGGAAAGCGCAAGAGCGCCTAGGGGAGGGGTGGGGGGTTCACGGTGGAAAATCCCCGCAATCTGAGGTAAAACACCGGGCTTCCACCCAGGAACGGCCCCCGTCGGGTGCGCAGGGACGTCCGTGCCCCCGGCGAAACTCTCACCCGGTGCCCACCCCCCGTCGGATCATCCTGTTTCTGGCCGCGTTTGGCGCGCTTGCGGCACTGAGCGTCCCGGTCGCGCTGGGCCAGTCGCTCTACGACCGCAAGAACGCGGTCGACACCCGAATCTCGGGGCTCCGGAGCGAGATCGCGCGGGCAAAGGCGCGCGAAGGGGTCCTCACCAACGAGATCTCCGCTGCAAGCTCGAGGATCGACGCCCTCGAGGGCGACATCGGCGCCCTCACCGACCGGCTGGCCGTGCTCGAGCGGGAGTTGGCCGCGTCCCGTGCCCGCCTCGCGCGTCTGCAGGCGCGGTATCGCGAGCAGACGGAGCATCTGGAGCGGCTCACCCGCGAGCACGAGATAGCTCAGGAGCGCCTGGCCGACCGGCTCGTCGAGCTCTACCAGGCGGGGGAGACCAGCGAGCTCGAGATCCTGCTGCAGGCACAAAGCTTCGAGGATCTTCTCGACCAGCTCGACTACTTCCGGGCCATCGGAGAGCGGGACCAGGAGATCGTCGAGGAGATCAAGCGTATCCAGATCGAGGTGCGCGAGGCGCGTCAGGAGACGGCGCGCATCAAGGCGGACGTGGCCGAAGAAACAGCGGTTCTGGCGGAGAAGACGGCCGCCGAACGTGCGGCGCGGGCACAGCTGCTTGCGCGCCAGGCCGCTCTTGCGGCGGCCCGCGACGACAAGCAGGGCCTCCTCTCAGGGATCCGCGAGGAGCGGCACCACGACCAGGAAAACCTCGAGGAGATGCTGGCTACCAGTGCCGCCATCGCGGCGCAGATCGCCAGCGCGCCACCCAGTCCGCCCGGCGACAACACGCCCTCCTCGGCCGGGCTCGTCTGGCCGGTGAGCGGACCCATCACGAGCGGTTTCGGCTGGCGCTGGGGCCGCATGCACGAGGGGATCGACATCAGTGCCGGTTGTGGGACGCCCATTCGAGCAGCTGCGAGCGGCACCGTCATCTACGCCGGCTGGATGGGCGGCTACGGGAATCTCACGATCATCGACCACGGAGGCGGGATTGCGACCGCCTACGGGCACCAGTCCTCGATCGCCGTCGGCGGCGGTTCCGTCTCGCAGGGCCAGGTCATCGGCGCGGTCGGCACGACGGGTTTCTCCACCGGCTGCCACCTCCACTTCGAGGTGCGTGTCAACGGCAGTCCCGTCGACCCCCTCGGCTACCTGTAGCTACCGAAAAACGCCGTAGAGAATGATGCCGGCCAGGACGAGGACGACGATCCAGACGAGCGGGAGGAGCCGAAAGGCTCGGCGCTCGCCGGGCGTCGGGCCGGGCTCGGGCGTGTAGGCGTCGCGCGGGAAAGAAGGCTGCCGCCGCAGCTCGTCGTTCCCCTCGAGCACCTCGGGATCCTCCTGCACCGGACGTTCGCGCTCCATAGGGAGCTTCGTCCCCGCCGGTCGCGACCGAGAAACTACCGGTGGACGACGCGCAGGTCGGCGAGCCCCCGGTAGCGGCCTTCGAGGTCGAATCCGTAGCCCACGAAGTACTCGTCCGGGACGGTGAAGCCGACGTAGCGAATCGGCAGGTCGTCGACGAGCCGGCGATAGGGGCGGTCCAGCAGCGTGCAGGCGGCGACGCTCTGCGGCTCCCGCAGCTCGAAGGTCTTCACGAGGTAGTTCAGCGTCAGGCCCGTGTCGATGACGTTCTCGATGATGAGCACGTCCCGGCCCGTGATCGGCAGGTCGAGATCCTTGATGAGGCGGATCTTCTTGCGGCCGCCGAGGGCTCCCTCGTAGCCCGCCAGGATGACGAAATCGAGCGCGTGCGCCATCGGCAGCGCGCGCGAGAGGTCGGCGAGGAAGATGAAGGCGCCCTTCAGCACGGTTACGAGGATCGGTTCCCGCCCCGCGTAGTCGTCCGTGATCTGCGCGCCGAGCTCGGCGATGCGCGCCTGGATCTCGTCCTGCGAGAGGTAGATCTCCCCGATCCTCGGGTCGCGCGGCTCTATGAGGCGAGGTTCAGTTTGTATTTCTCGGCGAGGCGATCGAAGTCGCGCCTCGTAAAGAGCTTGATCTTGACGTCCGGGTAGCGCTCCCGGAGCTTGCGGATCTTCCTGTTCTTACGGGTCACGAGCGACTGCTTCATCACCGTGACCTCGAGGTAGAGATCCTGCTCGGGGAGATAGAAGTCGGGCGTGAAGGCCTCGAGCACGCGCCCGTCGTCGTCCGTTTCGAGAACGAACGACGTGGGCTCGTACTCCCATTCGATCCCGTAGAAATCGAGGATTCGAGCGCACTCGACCTCGGCCTGATTGGCGAACTTCGTCGAGCCCCCTCCAGAACTTGCCTGGAAATCGGATATTTCCGAGGCCATCCTCAATTGAGGGTACCAATGTGCCCGGACGACCCGGCATTACACTTCGAAGAGGTCCGGCGGTCGGCTCAGAGGGGAGGCGGGTGTTTCGAATCGCACACATCTCCGACCTGCACTGCGGGTCGCCGTACTTCGTGCCGGACCTGATGGAGCGCGCGATCATGGAGATCAACGAGCTCCGGCCCGAGATCGTCGTCTGTTCCGGTGACCTGACGGCCTACGGCTTCAAGCAGGAATACGCCGAGGCGAAGACCTACCTCGACCGGCTCGAGACCGGCACCCTGGTCGTCGTCCCGGGGAACCACGACTCGCGCAACGTCGGCTACATCCACTTCGAGGAGCTCTTTGGCGACCGGAACCCCGTTGTCCACGTGCACGGCGTCTCGGTCGTCGCCGTCGACTCGACCGAGCCGGACCTCGACCACGGCCATATCGGCAGAAGCCGTTATCCCTGGATCCTGGAGCAATTCGCGCCTGCAGCCGACTTCCGCATCTTCGTGCTCCACCACCACCTCCTGCCCGTCCCGGGCACGGGGCGAGAGCGGAACGTCGTCTACGACGCCGGCGACGCCCTCGAGGCGCTCCAGCGCGCGCGGGTCAACCTCGTCCTCTCCGGCCACAAGCACGTTCCGTACGCGTGGCGTCTGGAGAACATCTTCATCGTCAATGCCGGCACCGTCTCCTCGCTTCGTCTCCGGGGCAATACGCGCCCCTGCTACAACCTGATCGAGATCGACGGGCGGCACGTCGACGTCTGGCGGAAGTATCCGTACCACGACCAGGAGCGCATCATCCAATTCTCGGCGGACACGCTCGAGTTCGAGAAGTACACGACGCGCATCGAGAACGAGGTGACGAGCCGGCCATGAGAGCGCTGGCTCTGATCGACGGCGAGCACTATCCGGACGTCGTGCGCGTCGCGTTCGTGGCGATCCCCCAAGACGTCGTCGGCGCCGTCCTCGTGGGCGGGACGGAGAAGCTGCGCGAGGAGGAGGACTACGGCGTCCCGCTCTACGAGAGCCTGGGGGAGGGGATCGAGGCCTCGGGCGCCGAGGCAGTCGTCGACCTCTCCGACGAGCCCGTGCTCGATCCGCGCCGGCGCTTCGAGCTCGCCAGCCGGACACTCGCAGCCGGTCTCTCCTACATCGGCGCTGATTTCCGCTTCGATCCCGTCCAGTTCGAGCCGTTCGAGCTGCCGGCCATCTCGGTCATCGGAACCGGGAAGCGCGTGGGCAAGACCGCGGTCGCCGGTCACCTGGCCCGCCGCCTGGCCCGCGACCGCGAGGTGGTCGTAGTCGCAATGGGCCGAGGAGGCCCTCGCGAGCCCGTCCTCGCGGAGCCCGGACCGGCCCTCGAAGATCTTCTGGAGCTCTCGCGCTCCGGCCTGCACGCGGCCTCGGACTACCTCGAGGATGCGGCGATGGCGCGGGTGACGACGGTGGGCGCGCGACGCTGCGGTGGAGGTCTCGCCGGCGCCCCGTTCTTCTCGAACGTCCAACCGGCGGCCCGCCTGGCGGCGTCGCTCAACCCCGACCTGGTCGTCTTCGAGGGGAGCGGAGCGGCGATCCCACCCGTCGAGACAGGGGCCCGCATTCTCGTCGCGGGCGCAGCACAGGATCCGGAGACGATCGCGGGGTTCTTCGGCGCCTACCGGTTGCTGCTCTCCGATCTCGTCATCCTCACCGGCTGCGAAGAGCCGCTCGCCACTGACATCCACATCGACCGGCTGCGCTCTGCGATTGCCGAAGTGAAGCCCGACCTGCCCCTGATCGAAAGCGTCTTCCGGCCCCAACCCCTCGAGCCGGAGCGCGTCCGCGGTCGCCGCGTCGCCTTCTTTTCGACCGCACCGGACGGGATCCACGCGCGACTGCGTGAGCATCTCGCCCGCGACCACGGCGCCGACGTCGTCCTCGTGTCGGGCAACCTCGGCCGCCGCCAAGAGCTGCGGGCCGACCTCGCCTCCGTCGAGGCGCGCTCTGCCGAGGTCTATCTGGTCGAGTTGAAGGCGGCGGCGATCGACGTCGTCGCCGAAACGGCGGCCGAGCGGGAGGTCGAGCTCGTCCTCTGCGACAACGAGGTGCGGCCTCTCCGCGGCGAGCACGATCTCGACGAGCTGCTCGCAGCCATGGCCGATCGCGTCGCACCCCAGGTGCCCGCATGACCGACCGCAGGCCTCCCGACACCGCGCTGATGGCGACCGCCTCGCCAGCGGGGATCGAGGCGCTCGAGCGGCTCGACGTGCCGCTCGTCGTCCTCGTCGGCGGCGCAACCGGCACCGGGAAGTCCACCGTGGCGACGGAGGTGGCCCACCGGCTCGGGATCACCCGCGTCACCTCCACGGACGTCGTGCGCCAGACGATGCGCGCGTTCTTCTCTCATGAGTTCATGCCCTCGATCCACTACTCGAGCTTCGAGGCCGCGCCGGCGGTCCCGGCTCCGGACGACCCGGACTCCGATCGCGTTCTCCTCGGCTTCCTCGAGCAGACCCGCAACGTCCTCGTCGGCGTGCGGGCCGTGCTCGCCCGCGCACTCGAAGAGGGCTATTCGGTCGCGCTCGAGGGCGTCCACCTCGTCCCCGGAGCGATTCCGCCGGTCGACGGGGCGGTCTTCTGCCAGGTCCTGCTGTCCATCGAGGACGAAGAGGAGCACGCCTCCCACTTCTGGACGCGGGACGGTGAAGGCTTGCGACCCTTCGACAAGTATCTCCGTGCGCTCTCGGACATCCGCCGCGTCCAGGACTACCTCGTCGGGCGCGCCGCCAAGGCGTCCATCCCGGTGATCGAGAACGTCAGGATCGACGCCACCGTCGACCACGTGATCGATCTGGTCCTCGCGGAGGTCGAGCGCGTGCGGACCCCGGCTTGAGCGCGGCGACCGGCACGCTCTGCCGCTGCGAGGCCTTCGCGGGCGTCACCGAGGCCGCTGCACTCGCGGGAGCACGCTGGCTGGGGCGGGGGGACGTCCAAGGCGCGGAGCACGCGGCGGCCGACGCGATGCACGAACGCCTGGAGGAGCTCGACATCGAGGGCCGCATCGTCGTCGGCCGGGAGGAGGACGACGACCGGCTCGCGATCGGGTCGAACGCAGGACGCGGCGGCGAGCCGGTCGACCTCGCCGTCGATCCTCTGGAAGGCCGCGCCGTCGTCGCGCGGGGCGACTACGGCGCCATGGCCATGATCGCCGTCGGCGAATCGGGAAGCTTCCCCAGCCTGCCTCAGATGTACATGCGCAAGATGGCCGTCGGCCCGGTTGCAGGGGGACATATCGATCTCGGGCAGCCTGTGGGTGACAACGTCAGGGCGATTGCGGACGCCTTCGGGCGGAACACCCAGGACATCACGGCGATCGTCCTCGACCGCCCGCGCCACCACGACCTCGTCGAGGAGCTACGCGCTGCCGGGGCTCGCATCAAGCTGATTCAGGACGGGGACGTCACCGCGTCGATCACGGCCGCGATCCGCGGAACGGGCGACCACCTCGCCATCGGGATCGGGGGCGCGCGGCAAGCGCTGCTTTCGGCCGCAGCCCTGCGCTGTCTCGGTGGGGAGCTGCAGGCGCAGCTCTGGCCCACGACGCGGGGCGAGATCGACGCCGCCGCCGAGTACGGCATCGACAACATCAACAAGGTGTTCACGACCGAAGAGCTGGCGCCGGGGGAGGTCATCGTCGCCGCCACGGGCGTGACGAACGGAGACCTGCTGCGCGGAGTCCGGTTCCTCGCCGACAGCGCGCGGACGCACTCGATCGTCATGTGCACCCGGCACAACTGGGTGCGGTTCGTCGACGGGATCCACTTCTTCGCGCGCGAGCGGCGCGAAGAGGTGCGCCTGCTGGGCTAGACCAGCTCGAGGACCCGCTGGGAGCGAATGAGAGCTTCGGCCTCCTCGCGGGAATGGACGCCGAGCCGGCGGTACGCGTTCTTGATGTGTGTGCGGACGGTGTGCGCCGAGATGACGAAGAGGTCGGCGATCTCCTGGGCGCTGAGCCCGTCGGCGTAGAGCGAGAGGATGACGAGCTCGCGGGGCCGCAGGAGATTGCGCACGCGCTCGGGGGCTTCGTCGGTCGCGTGGACGGAATCGCGCGCCACCCGGCGAGAGAGGGCGTCGAGCGCGACCGAGCGGCGGTCGACGTCCTGCAACCGGTCGGCCAGCGAGGTCGCGAGGGAGGCGAGGAGCGCGAGCTCGCTCTCGTTGGGCCGTCGCTCGGTTCGGCAGCCGACGGTGATCGTTCCGATGGGCTCCCCGGCGAGCTTGAGCCACTCGCCGTGGAGCCAGCGCAGCCCGAGGGCCTGGCTGTAGCTGTGCCGGTGGCCGAGGACGAACATCGAGCGCGCCTGGGCGACCGTCTGCGCAGTGAAGATGAGCGGTAGCCGGTCGCTCGGCGGCGTCCCCTCGACCGCCGCGACGTGCAGCACGCCCTCCCCGTCGCTGTCGCGCAGACGGATGGCCACCTTCTCGACCGATGCGGCGACCGGGACCTTGCGCGCCACGAGTGCGAGCGAGGCCGCCAAGTCGTCGCCCGGCACGTTCAGAACCGCCTCCTGAAGCGCAGCCCGCGCCGACTTCGCCGTCTCGGGGTGGGCGACCACGTTCTGAGGATACCCAGTTGTATGGGTACACTGCGAAGCGTGCCAAGCCGTGAAGAAGTCATCGACGCCCTGCGGGTCGTAGAGGATCCGGAGCTCGGCATGGACATCGTCGAGCTCGGTCTCCTCTACGACGTCGAGGTCGAGGGGCCCAAGGTGCACGTGACGTTCTCGCTGACCTCGATGGGCTGTCCCGTGGGCCCGATGATCGAGCAGCAGATCCACGAGACGGTCGCCGAGATGGAGGGCGTGGAGGAGGTCGAGGAAGAGCTCACCTGGGACCCGCCCTGGTCGCCGGAGCGCATGTCCGACGACGCGAAGTTCATTCTCGGAATCGGCTAAGTCCCGCAGAAGCGGACGGCTGCAACCGCGAGCGCCTGCGCGCACGCGACGAGATCGTCCACGGGCACGTACTCGTCGATCGCGTGCGCGGTCCCGAAGCCCGAGGGGCCGAAGGCGATCGCCGGTGTG
>Ga0081538_10005012_pt1 | contig 12061 bp, 9 predicted proteins | sample TabmetS5T2R1_FD_71022 | JGI IMG/M metagenome (GOLD analysis project Ga0081538, IMG submission 71022) | Tabebuia heterophylla rhizosphere microbial communities from the University of Puerto Rico - S5T2R1 | ecosystem: Host-associated > Plants > Roots > Rhizosphere ... | reverse complement strand
TCGCGGAGCGGTACGGGCTCGAGAAGATCAAGACGATCGGCGACTGCTACATGGTCGCCGCCGGCGTTCCGACACCACGCCCCGACCATGCTCGCGCGCTCGCGCTCATGGCGCTCGACATGCTGGAGGCGACGCGCTCGGACGACAAAGTCGGGCACCTCGGCCTCGCGCTTCGTGTCGGCATCAATTCGGGCCCGGTGGTGGCCGGCGTGATCGGCCGGAAGCGCTTCCTCTACGACCTCTGGGGCGACGCGGTGAACACGGCCAGTCGCATGGAGTCCCACGGGACGCCGGGGCGGATCCAGATCACCCGCGCGACGTATGAGTTGCTGGCCGACGAGTTCGAGTGCGAGCCGCGGGGGCCGATCGCGGTCAAGGGGAAGGGCGAGATCGAGGCGTGGTACCTCATCCGTCCCAGCGGCGACCGTGCGTCGGCCGCCAACGACCCGGCCCGCGAGCCAGCGCTCGCCGACCGAGGCCGCGCCTGGGGATCGCTCGACGCCGAACCGCGATCGACGAGGTCTTGACGCCGCACGAGCGGCGCGCCGCTCCGAGAGAACTAGCCGCCTCGCTTCCACCCCCGAAACGCCGTCAGCAGGTCGCGCTCGGCCTCCTCCGAGAGCGACTCAGGCGGCACGGTCCCGAGGATCCGGATCGTCTCCCGCACCTGGGCGAGGTGGGCCCGGCAGCCGGGGCAGCTCGACAGGTGCGCTTCGAAGCGGGTGCGCTCGCGCTCCGAGAGGGCGTCCTCGAGGTACTCGGTGACGAGCTCGACCAGCTCCCGGCATGTCAGATCTTCGGCGCGCACCCTTCATACCCTGTCCGCGCCGGCGGCGATTCGTTACCGGTCGCGCAGCAGCCGCCGCATGATCTTGCCCGACGCGGATTTCGGGATCTCCTCCACGATCTCGACCGCGCGGATGCGCTTGTACGGCGCGACGCGCTCTGCGACCCATGCCATCAGCTCGTCGCCGTCGATCCGCTCGCCGGCGCAGACGACGCAGGCCTTCGGCGCCTCGCCCGCCGCGTCGTCGCGCATCGGGATCACGGCGGCGTCTGCGACCGCCGGGTGGCCGACCAGCAGCGCCTCGAGCTCGGCCGGCGGCACCTGGTAACCCTTGTACTTGATCAGCTCCTTGACGCGGTCGACGATCCTGAACGCGCCGTCCTCCTCGACGCGCGCGACGTCGCCGGTCTTGAGCCAGCCGTCCTCGGTCAGCGTCGCGGCAGTCGCCGCCTCGTCGCGCAGGTAGCCGCGCATGACCTGCGGGCCGCGGATCCACAGCTCGCCGTCGCCGTCGGTGTCCTCGCCGCTCTCCGGATCGACTATGCGCCCCTCGGTGCTGGAGACCAGCGGTCCGATCGTGCCCGGGTCGAGCTGCTCGAGCTCGTCGTCGGCCGCGATGTGCGTCACCGGGCTGGCCTCCGTCATGCCGTAGCCCTGGCGGATCGGCGCGCCGAGCCGCTCGCCCGCGCGCTCGGCGGTCTCGGCGTCGAGTGGCGCGGCGCCGGAGATGACGACGCGCAGAGCGAGGTCGCGGCCCTCGACGCCGGGCACCTTGGCGAGCCCGAGCACAACCGGCGGCGCTATGTGCGCCCGCGTCACCTGGTGGCGCTCGAGCACGTCGAGGAACGCACCCATCTCGAAGCGCGGCAGCGTCACGATCGTCGCGCCCTGCGACAGCCCGAGGTTGAGCACGACCGTCTGGCCGTAGATGTGGAAGAACGGCAGCACGCCGACCAGCACGTCGTCACCGCCGATCCGGTGCACGGAGCGGGTTTGCTCCATGTTCGCGACGAGATTGCGGTGCGTCAGCATCACGCCCTTCGACAGCCCGGTCGTGCCGCTCGAGAACGGCAGCGCGGCGAGGTCGTTCGCCGGGTCGACGGTCGCTCCGGCATCGCCGTCGCCGGACGGGAGCGACTCCAGCGCGAACACCGGCAGCCCGGCCTCCGCGACCGCCGCGCGCAGCGGCTCGGCCGCGATCACGGCCTTGGCGCCCGCCGTGCGGAGCTGGGCGCCGACCTCGTCGGCCGTGAGCAGCGGGTTGAGCGTGCTCGCGATCGCGCCGAGCGAGATCACCGCGTGGTACGCGACCGCCCAACCGGCGCTGTTCGGTCCCAGCAGCGCGACCGCGTCGCCGGGTCCGATGCCCTCGGCCGCGAGTCCGGCGGCGGCCGCGCGCACGCGCTGCGCGAGCTCGGCGTAGGTCGTCACGGCGCCGCTCGCTCCGTCGATCAGGGCGGGCTTGTCGCGGCGCGCCTCGGCGCCGGCGAGCACGAACTCGGTGACCGACACCGCGGGGATCTGGACGTCGGGATACGGGCTGCGATGCACCATGGCGCGCAGCCTACGCCCGGCTACATCGAAGGTGGAGGAGTCGACACGGCGAACGCCGTCTCCGACGGCGGCTCGCCGGTCTCGTCGAACGTCCCGAGCGTCTCCAGCTCGACGCCGACCACGATGTGGCGCACCGAGACGGCGAGGTACTCGTGGTGCTCGGGCTCGCGCCTGCCGCCCGGCCACGTCAGCACGGCGTCGGTGATCGGGAGGAAGTCCGAGTCGTGCGAGTTCAGGAAGTCGGTCATCCGCGAGCGGTAGCCGTCGCTTGGCAGCTGCAGCGTCCCCTCGATCGCATGGCGATCGGTCTCCAGGCGTACGCGTAGGCGGCGGAAGCGCATCTCGTGCAGTATCGGGCAGCGCGCCGACGGCCTATAGGGTGGCCGGTCAGAGTGCTGCCGATCGACGACGCGATGCGGCCCTGGCTGGAGCGGATCTTCGCCGACACCGGCCCGCTCGAGCTGTTCGACGCGCACACGCACATCGGCAGCAACGACCCCGACGGCTACCGTCAGACCGCTGACGAGCTCCTGGACGCGCTCGGCCCAGTCATCGCGCGCGCCGTCGTGTTCGCGATGCACGAGCCCGACGGCTACACGGCCGCGAACGACGCTGTGCTCGCCGCGGTCGCGGAGTGGCCGGAGCGGCTGGTCGGGTTCTGCCGCGTCAGCCCGCACGACGGCGCGCTCGCCGAGGCGCGGCGCGCGCTCGGCGCGGGCGCGCGCGGGATCAAGCTGCATCCGCGCGCGGAGCGGTTCGGGATGGACGAGCCGGCCGTCGCCGAGCTCGTCGCGCTCGCGCACGAGCGCCGCATCCCGGTCCTGATCCACGCGGGGCGCGGCATCCCGGCACTCGGCCAGAACACGGTGCGGCTCGCCGAGCGCTACCCCGACGCGACGCTGATCCTCGCGCACGCGGCGATCTCCGACCTCGCGTGGCTGTGGCGCGTGCTGCCGTCGCATCCCAACGTGCTCGTCGACACGTCGTGGTGGAATCCGGTCGACCTCGTCGCGCTGTTCGCGCTGGCGCCGCCGGCGAACGTCGTGTGGGCGAGCGACTCGCCCTACGGTCGTCCGATCGTCTCCGCGGTCTGGGGGCTGCGCTGCGCGCTGCAGGCGGGCTGCACGCCGGCGCAGCTGCGCGGGATCGCCGGCGGCACGATCGCGCGCGTGCTCGACGGGGCGCGCCCGGAGGACCTCGGCCCGCCGCCCGGGGCGCCGCGCGCGCCGCTCGACCTGCTGCTCGAGCGCGTCGTGACGAACCTCTGCGCCGCGTTCGGCCGGCTCGCCGCGCAGACTGACCCGACGGAGTCCGTCGTGCTCGCGCGGCTGGGATGCGCCGTCGGCACCGACGGACCGCTGGCCGACGTGCACGCGGCGGTGCTCGAGCAGCTCGACCGCTACGAGGCGGAGCTCGCGCCGCCGCCGCCGGGACTGCGCTTCCCGGTCGCGACGCGCTACCTCGTCCACGCGCTCTGCATCGCACGCACTCCCGACGTGCCGCTGGCCGCGCTGCCGGCGGCCCCGCCGCCGACGCGCGCCGCGGCCGAGGGCTGAGGTCGGCCGCGGGTCAAGTGCCGCCCGTTTGCCGCTCGACGCGCGGGGGGTAGCCAGGGACTGGTCGGTTCTGAACCGAAGGGAGGCGATCGCCGTGGCGTCCGGCCCGGTCGAGCTGCGCACCATCGAGACGAACATCCCTGCCCGCATGGACCGGCTGCCATGGGCGCGGTGGCACTGGCTGGTCGTCATCGGCCTTGGTGCCGTCTGGATCCTCGACGGGCTCGAGGTCACGATCGTCGGCACGATCGCGAGCCGGCTCACCGAGGAGGGGTCCGGCATCCAGCTCACCGAGTCGCAGATCGGCTCGGCGGCCGCGATCTACGTCGCCGGCGCCTGTCTCGGAGCGCTGTTCTTCGGCCACCTGACGGACCGGTTCGGGCGCAAGAAGCTGTTCATGATCACGCTGCTCGTCTACCTGGCGGCGACGGTCGCGACCGCGTTCTCGGAGTCGTTCCTGTGGTTCGCGGTCTGCCGCTTCTTCACCGGCGCCGGCATCGGCGGCGAGTACGCGGCGATCAACTCCGCGATCGACGAGCTGATCCCCGCCCGCGTGCGCGGGACGGTCGACCTGATCATCAACGGCTCGTTCTGGCTCGGCACGGCGTTCGGTGCGCTGCTCTCGCTGGTGCTGCTCGACACGTCGGTGTTCGCGGCGGATGTCGGCTGGCGCATCGCGTTCGGCCTCGGCGCGATCCTCGGCATCGGGATCCTGCTGGTGCGCCGCTACGTGCCCGAGTCGCCGCGCTGGATGTTCATCCACGGCCGCGACGACGAGGCCGAGGCGCTCGTCTCGGACATCGAGCGCCAGGTCGCGGAGCAGACCGAGCAGGAGCTCGAGGAGCCGCGCCGCTCGATCACGGTGCGCCAGCGCCGCGCGATCGGCTTCGGCATCGTCGCCAGGACCGTCTTCAAGCTCTACCCGAAGCGCACGACGCTCGGGCTTGCGCTGTTCGTCGGCCAGGCCTTCCTCTACAACTCCGTCTTCTTCACCTACGCGCTGGTGCTGGACACGTTCTACGGCGTCGGCGCGGATCAGGTGGGCTGGTACATCGCCGCGTTCGCGGTCGGCAACTTCATGGGGCCGCTGCTGCTCGGCCGCTTCTTCGACAGCGTCGGGCGCAAGCCGATGATCGCCGGCACTTACATCCTGTCGGGCGCGCTGCTCGCGGTGACCGCGTTCCTGTTCCAGGCCGGGACGCTGACCGCGGGCACGCAGACGCTGGCGTGGTGCGTGATCTTCTTCTTCGCCTCGGCCGGCGCGAGCTCCGCCTACCTGACGGTGTCGGAGATCTTCCCGATGGAGACGCGCGCGATGGCGATCTCGTTCTTCTACGCGGTCGGCACCGCGATCGGCGGCATCACCGGCCCGCTGCTGTTCGGGCGGCTGATCGAGGCGGGCGGCGAGACGAACGTGATGTACGGCTACCTGCTCGGCGCCGTGCTGATGATGGCCGCGGGCGTGGTCGAGATCTTCCTCGGCGTCGAGGCGGCCCAGAAGCAGCTCGAGGACATCGCCAAGCCGCTCACGGCGGAGGACGCCGAGGCCGGCGAGGGCGATCTGGAGCTGGAGAAGATGGAGGGCGAGGCCGGGGCGCCGATCGAGTCCGAGTCCGAGGAGGGCCGGCGCTTCGAGCGGCAGCCCGGCGAACGGCCCGCGGGGCGGACGGGGGGTGAGTCATGAGCTCGTCGACGGGGTGGTCGCCGTTCCTCTCGAGCTCGAGCCGCGACATCGAGGAGAACGACCTCTACCTGGCGCGCGAGATCGACATGCTCGAGCGCGCGGTGAAGGACAAGGGAGAGCTGCCGCGGCGCGAGCTCGGACGGCTCGTGGGCTGCAAGTACTGGGGGCCCGGCCGGTTCGGCCGGGCGCTGCGCGCCGCCGTCCGGCAGGGACGGCTGAGCCGTCCGCGCCGCGGCTTCTACGGCCCGGCGCGCTAGACGGCACGGCGGCCTGCGAATGCGCGGCCGAGCGTCACCTCGTCCGCGTACTCCAGGTCGCCGCCGACCGGCAGGCCGGAGGCGAGCCGGGTGACCGCCACGTCCGGCGCGCGGTCGCGCAGGCCGTCGGCGATGTAGAGCGCCGTCGCCTCGCCCGTCGTGGTCGGGTTCGTGGCGAGCACGACCTCGCGCACCGGCGGGTCGGCGCGCTCGACGCGCGCGTACAGCTCGGCGATCTTGAGGTTCTCCGGCTCCACGCCGTCGATCGGCGAGAGCGCGCCGCCGAGCACGTGGTAGCGCCCGCGGTACTCGTGCGTGCGCTCGACCGGGATCACGTCGCCCGGCTCCTCGACGACGCAGATCAGCGCGGGATCGCGGCGCTCGTCCTGGCAGATCGTGCAGCGCGGGCCCTCGGCGAGGTTGAAGCAGATCTCGCACAGCGAGATGCGCTCCTTGACGTCGCGGATCGCGTCGGCGAGCGCGTGCGCGTCCTCGCGCGATGCGCGTAGCACGTGGAACGCCAGCCGCTGCGCCGTGCGGTTGCCGATGCCGGGGAGCTTGCCGAGCTCGGTGACCAGGCGCTGGACGGGCGGGGCGAGCAGCTGGCTACCTCTGCCGGCGCCGCGCGGCGCGGTTTGGCTGCGGGCCGCCTGGCAGGCCGCCGCCCAGTCCTCCGAGACCGCCGAGGCCGCCGAGCGCGTCGAGCGCCGCCGCCGGGTCCATGCCGCCGGCGCCGGTCAGCTTCGTCTGCAGCTCCATCGCCTGGCGCAGCGCCTCGTTGACCGCGGCCATGACCATGTCCTGGAGCATCTCGACGTCATCGGGATCGACCGCGTCGGGGTCGATCGCGAGCGACTTGAGCTCCAGGTCGCCGCTCATCGTGACCTTCACCATGCCGCCGCCGGCTGAGGCCTCGACGACCTCGTCCTTGAGCTTCTCCTGGGCGGCCATCATCTCTTCCTGCATCTTCTGCGCCTGCTGCAGCAGGGCTCCGAGGTTGGGCGGCTGGGGCATCACGACTCCTCTTCGGCTGGAATCTCCTCGGCGTCGAACTCTCGCATGAAGGCGTCGATCAGCTCGTCGTCCGAGAGCTCGGGGCGCGCGCGGTCGGCGGTCGCGGGGTCCTCGTCGGCGAGCGCGTAGGCGAGCCGCAGCGAGCTTCCCGTGACGCTGCGGATCGCGGTCGCGATCTGCTCGCGGCAGCTCGGGTCCTCGGCCTTGCGCTTGTAGAACGCGGCCGACTCGGCCCAGCTGAGCGTCAGCTCGCCGCCGTCGAGCGCGGACGGTCGCGCGTTGACCATCAGCGCGTGCAGCATCGGCGAGCGCTCCTGCACGTCGGCCAGCACGGCGGGCCAGAGCTCGGTGACGCCGGGCAGGTCGAGCTCGACGCCGACGCGCACGTCCGGCTCGGAGACCTGCCCGTCGGGCTCGACGACCGCGACCGCCGTGACGGCGGGGCCGCCGGCGATCTCGGCGGACGCGGCGACGACCGCCGGCGCCTCGGCCTGCGGCACATCTTCGGACCGGCTCGCAGGCGCCTGCGCGGCGCGTCCGGCCGCGGTCGCCGGGACCTCGGGGCGGCGCGCCGGCGCGGGCTTGTGGCCGCGGCCCTCTAGCCGCTCGAGCCGCGTCATCAGCGCACGCAGCGACGGGTCATGCTCCGGCCGCGCCGCCTTGATCAGCGCGAGCTCGAGCTGCGTGCGCGCGTCGGCGCCGTCCTTCATCGCGCGCAGTGCGTCGGCGATCAGGTCCAGCAGTTGCACGACGGCCGCCTCGCCGACGCGGCCGGCCTGCTCGGCGAGCCGCTCGTCCTGCTCCGGCGTCACCGCCAGCTCCTGCGGCACCTCGCCGAGCGTCTGCACGATCATCAGCCCGCGCAGGTGCGCCTCGAGGTCGCCGAAGAAGCGCCCGACGTCGCGGCCGGAGTCGGCCAGCCGGGCCGCGGCGTGCAGCGCCGCGCGGGCGTCCTCGTTCGCGACGGCGTCGACGACGCCGAACAGCAGGTCGGCGTCGGCCGCGCCGAGCACCGCGAGGACGTCGTCGAGCGTCACCGCCGCGCCCGAGTAGGCGACGAGCTGCTCGAGCGTCCCGAGCGCGTCGCGGAACGAGCCGGTCGCGGAGCGCGCGATCAGCGCGCTCGCCTCGTCCGGGATCTCGATGCCCTCCGCGTCGGCGACGCGGCGCAGCACGCCGGCGATCTGCTGCTGCGTAGGCCGCGCGAAGTCGAAGCGGTGGCAGCGGTCGACGACGGTCGGCAGGACCTTGTTCGCCTCTGTCGTCGCGAGCACGAAGATCGTGTGCGGAGGCGGCTCCTCGAGCGTCTTGAGGAACGCGTTCCACGCCGCCGTCGACAGCATGTGCGCCTCGTCGAGGATGTAGACCTTGTGGCGGCCGGAGACGGGCGCGAAGGCGACCTTCTCGCGCAGGTCGCGGATGTCGTCGACCGAGTTGTTCGACGCCGCGTCCATCTCGATCACGTCGAGCGAGGTCGCGTCGGCGATCGAGCGGCACGAGTCGCACACGCCGCACGGCGTGACCGTCGGCCCGTTCACGCAGTTCAGCGACGCGGCGAGGATCTTCGCCATCGACGTCTTGCCGGTCCCGCGCGAACCGACGAACAGGTAGGCGTGGTGGACGCGGCTCTGCTCGATCGCGTTGCGCAGCGTGCGGACCACGTGCTCCTGCCCGACGACCTCGTCGAACGTGCGCGGGCGGTGACGGCGGTAGAGCGAGGCTGCGGCTGGCACGGGAGGCTGAGTCTAGCCCTCGCCCCGGGCGGTCCCGCCGGGTCCGAAATCGCACGGCTCGCCGAATTCAGAGCGCCGCGGACGGCGTCCTCGCGTACCACGCGGGTGCCGCCGGCCGCCGGGGACGCCGGCAGACCACGGCAATCGCCGGGTCGTGGGAGCGGTCTCCCGCGGTCCGGCGGCTAAACGGACCGTGCACCCTCCGTCGAAGCCGGTTCCCCGGGCGCGTCCGCTGCTGTCGGCTCCGGCGCGGGCGACCCCGCAACGCCTGCCGGTGACCGCTTAAGGCTGCTTCCTTCCGGACCTGACCTGGTTCACGAGCCGGCACCGCGCGGGACCCGGCCATCAACGCCTACACCAGCGCGCTGACCCCGGGGGCCTGAGCCCCTCGGGAGGGGATTCAGCCCCGCTAGAGCGGATTGCGGATTCAGGGCACCGCTACCTCCCCGCCTAGCACGGTCCGTGGCCAATGGTAGCCCGTGGTTGCGGTCGTGTCAGGCCCGCATTCCGCGCTCGACGCGCTATTCATCCGCCTACCGCGCGCGGACGACCGCGGCTGGCCGAGCTGAGTAGACTGGGCGTCCCTGGGGCGCGTAGCTCAGTGGGAGAGCGCTCGCTTCACACGCGAGAGGTCGCAGGTTCGAAACCCGCCGCGCCCATCTTCTGAAGTTCCCCGGATTTCCGGGGACTTCGTCGTTTTCGGGGTGTTGATGCGCCTCGGTCTGGAGCGGATCCGAGGTTGAGCCAGTGCCCAATGGTGCCCAACCTCGGCCATCCACGAGCGCTCTGAGGCGCGCTCTGTCGTCGTCGTCGCGGCGCATCGCGTGGGCGTAGACGCGCAGCGTGAAGCCGGGATCTGTGTGGCCGAGCTGGGCCATCACGTAGGCCGGATCCTCGCCGCGGACGTACAGGATCGAAGCGAACGTGTGCCGGAGCTTGTGGGCGGTGACGCCTTCGGGTAACGGTGCGTGGCCGCGACGGGCGAGCAGCGCGTCCGCGGCGGCGACGACGGGCCGGATGACGCGCTCGCGCGCGTTGTCCTTGTCCCGGCGAGAGCCGCTCGAGGTGGGGAAGACGAGGTCTTCCGGCCGCGTGGTCGGCGCGGCGTGCCGGTGGCTCGCGAGCTCGTCGCGTAGCGCCGGCAGGACGTCGACGAGCCGGATGCCGGCCTCGGTCTTGGAGTCGCCGACCGAGATCCGGCCGTTGGCGAGATCGATGTCGGCCAGCGCAGCGCGGTCGCTTCGCCGATCCGCAGGCCGGCGTAGATCAGCGTGGCGATCAGCGCGCGCCGGCCGGCGGTCCGGGCCTCCGGCTTCGCATCGAGCTCCGTAGCTGCGTCGATCATCGCGACGATCTGCTCGGCCGAGTCGAGGAACACGGGGCGGCGCCGCGTCGTCTTGAGTTTGCGGTTCCGCGTGTTGACGCGCACGGGGTTGCGCGCGATCAGGTCGCGTTCCTCGGCGACGGCGAGGATCTGACCCAAGCGCGTGATCGTCTTGTTGATCGACTCTGCGCCGAGCACGTCCTCGCGCACCTTGAAATCGCGGTAGGGGATGCGCGCCGCTGTCGCGCAGTCAGCCGCACCCGAGCGCGGGAGCTGCGAAGCGGTGCCTTGACTGTCGCCGGCCGGTGAAGCTCGTCGTTCGAGCGATTCTGGTCGCGCTAACCGGGTTGCGCGGGGCGGCGATAATGCGGTCCTCCCCATGACCGTCGCGCATCTCCCACAGTCGGGGCTCGTCGATCGTCGGGGTGAGCGTGAGATGCTGGACCGGCTGGTCGGGGGCGTATTGGCGGGGCAGAGCGGGGTGTTGGTGGTTCGTGGCGAGGCGGGCATCGGCAAGACCGCGCTGCTGGACCACTTGGCGGGTGTGGCGGCGAGATGCCGGATCGCACGGGCGTCCGGTGTCGAGTCGGAGATGGAACTCGCGTTCGCCGGCCTGCATGCGCTGTGCGCGCCGATGTTGAGACGCCTGAAGCACCTGCCGGACCCGCAGCGCAACGCTCTGGGCACGGCGTTCGGCCTGAGCGGTGGACCGCCGCCGGATCGCTTCCTGGTCGGTCTGGCCGCCCTGAGCCTGCTGGCCGATGCTGCCGAGGAACGGCCGCTCGTGTGCATCGTCGACGACGCACAGTGGCTCGACCGGGTGTCCGCGCAGACGCTGGCGTTCGTGGCGCGCCGGCTGTTGGCGGAGCGCGTGGGACTGGTGTTCGGGCTGCGCGACTCCGGCGACGAGCACCTGCTCGAAGGGCTACCGGAGCTCGTGGTCGACGGGCTGGCGACCGACGACGCCCGCCTGCTGTTGGACGCGAGGATGCCCGGGCTGCTCGACGAGCGCGTCCGGGAGCGGATTCTCGCCGAGGCGCACGGCAATCCGCTCGCGCTGCTGGAGCTGCCGCGAGGGCTGACGCCTGCGGCCGTGGCGGGCGGATTCGGCCTGCCCGGCAAGGTGTCCTTGACCAGCCGTATCGAGCAGGGCTTCGTGCGGCAGCTGGAGCCGCTCTCGGCGGACACTCGCCGGCTCTTGCTGCTGGCGGCGGCGGAGCCGGCCGGCAATGTGGCGCTGCTGTGGCGCGCGGCCGAGCGGCTCGGGATCGGGCGCGAGGCGGCGGGACCGGCCGAGGCCACAGGCCTGGTCGAGATCGGGGCACGGGTGCGGTTCCGGCATCCGTTGGTGCGCTCGGCCGCCTATCGCGCCGCGACCGCGCCTGAGCGACGGCAGGTCCATCAGGCCCTGTTCGATGCGACCGATCCGCAACTGGATCCCGACCGCCGAGCGTGGCATCGCGCCCACGCGGCCGAGGGTCCCGATGAGTCGGTGGCCGACGAGCTCGAGCGCTCGGCCGGCCGGGCGCAGGCGCGCGGGGGCCTGGCCGCGGCGGCGGCGTTTCTGGAGCGAGCGACGGCGTTGACGCCGGACCCCGCCCGGCGCGGGGTCCGCGCGCTGGCCGCCGCGGAGGCGATGCTGCGCGCCGGCGCGTTCGAGGAGGCGCTCGTCCTGCTTACCACCGCCGAGGAGGCACCGCTCGACGAACGTTCGCGCGCGCATATCGACCTGCTGCGCGCCCAAGTCGCGTTCGCTTCCAGCCCGGCTTCCAGCCACGGCGGCGAGGCTGTGTCGCTGCTGCTCGCCGCGGCGCGCCGGCTCGAGCCGCTCGACGATGCACTCGCGCGCGAGACGTATCTGGAGGCGTTCTCGGCCGCGACGCTCACCGATCGGGCGGAGGGGCCGCGTGTGGCGCGAGCCGCGCGCCGGTTGCCGCCGGCGCCGACTCGGTCGCGCCCGGTCGACCTCTTGCTCGACAGCATGACCGCGCTGTACACGAACGGCTACGCCGCCGCGAAGCCGATCAGGCAGCGAGCGGTGCACGCATTCCGCAGCGACGACCTGACCGTCGAGGAGGGACTGCGCTGGCTCTGGCTCGCGGCGGTCGAAGCCGCCGAGCTGTGGGACGACGAGAGCTATTGGGTGCTGTCG
>Ga0081538_10005011_pt1 | contig 12062 bp, 10 predicted proteins | sample TabmetS5T2R1_FD_71022 | JGI IMG/M metagenome (GOLD analysis project Ga0081538, IMG submission 71022) | Tabebuia heterophylla rhizosphere microbial communities from the University of Puerto Rico - S5T2R1 | ecosystem: Host-associated > Plants > Roots > Rhizosphere ... | reverse complement strand
AGCCGACGGTACGGACCTGACACTCGGGGTGGCGGGACGCCGCTGGATCCCGTGCGTGGGCGAGCACAACATGCCCGATGGGGAATTCTTCACCGGACCGGTGGAGGACTCCGTGGCAGGCGAGATCGCATTCTCGTTCCCGGCGAGCTATGGCGGGCGGACGGTCTCGGGGGTACGTCTGCGATTCGAGGACGGCAAGGTCGTGGATGCGAGCGCCCAGCAGGGCGAGGAGTTCCTGCACGAGATGCTCGACACCGACTCCGGCGCCCGGCGCCTGGGTGAGCTCGGGATCGGCACCAACTACGGCATCTCGACCGGCACGAAGGAGATCCTGCTCGACGAGAAGATCGGCGGGACGGTGCACCTGGCGGTCGGGATGAGCTACCCGGAGACGGGAGGAACGAACAGCTCGGCCGTCCACTGGGACATGGTCTGCGACCTGCGACACGGCGGCTCGATCACCGTCGACGGGGTAGAGCTCCAGCGAGACGGCCGTTTCCTGGTCTAAGTCCCAGCCTGGCGCGAATAGACTTGTCCGGCCATGGCCGGACATTCCAAGTGGGCCTCGATCAAGCACAAGAAGAAGGCGGTCGACGCCAAGCGCGGCCAGCTGTTCACCAAGCTGTCGCGCGCGATCACCGTCGCCGCGCGCGAGGGCGGCGGCGATCCCGAGGGCAATTCGTCGCTCGCGCTCGCGGTCCAGAAGGCGCGCGACGCCTCGATGCCGAAGGACAACATCGAGCGCGCGATCGCCAAGGGGACGGGCGCCGATTCGGAGGCTGAGGCCTACGAGTCCGTGGTCTACGAGGGCTACGGCCCGGGCGGCGTGGCCATCCTGGTCGAGGCGCTGACCGACAACCGCAACCGGACGGGCTCCGAGATCCGCCATATGTTCACCAGGTCCGGAGGCAGCCTCGGCGAGCCCGGCTCCGTGGCCTGGACCTTCGAGAAGAAGGGGGAGATCGTGGTCGACGGCGGCCGCTATTCCGAAGACGATCTCCTGCCCGCGATCGATGCCGGCGCCGAGGACCTCTCGCTCGACGGCGATGTGTGGGAGATCGTCACGGCGCCGTCCGACCTGGCAGCCGTCCGGGCGGCGCTGGAGGACGCGGGCGTGGAGCTCGAGTCTGCGGAGCTGGTCCAGCGCGCCACCACCCGGACGCCCGTCGAGGAGGGCCAGGTGGGATCGCTGATGCGCCTGATCGAGTCGCTCGAGGACCACGACGACGTGCAAGCCGTCCACGCGAACTTCGACGTGGACGCCGAGGTCCTGGAACGGGTGGCGGCCGTTTAGCCTGGATCCGCGTCACGGAATAAACGCCGACCCGGACGCGTCCTCTGCCGTGGATGCGCGTTCTCATAACCACCCGTCGCGGCGCCGGCCACTTCGGTCCACTGGTTCCGTTCGCACAGGCGTTCCGCCGCATCGGCGACGAGGTTATGGTCGCCGCACCGCACGCCGCCGCCGCAATGGTCGAGGGGGTGGGGCTCCCGTTCTGGGGCTTCGATGATCCGCCCCCGGAGCGGGAGGCCGTCTACTCGTCGCTCGACGGGCTGACGGACGATCAGAAGAACGCGATGGTGCTCGCCGAGGTCTTCACGCGCCTGGACGCGCGGGCCGCCCTTCCCGGCGTGCTCGACGCCTGTGCCGAGTGGCGGCCGCACCTTGTCGTGAGGGAGACGTGCGAATTCGCGGGTTATCTGGCCGCCGAGCGCCGGGACATCCCGCACGCGCGCGTGGGCATCGGGCTCGGCAGCAGCGAGGACTTCATCTCGAACATCGTCACTGGCGTTCTCGCCGACCTCCGCGCCGAGCTCGGCCTGCCGGTCGATCCGCGCGGCGAGCGGCTTCACAGCGCCCCGTTCCTGACTCTTACGCCGCGGGGCATGGAGGATCCCGCGGCCCCGGGCCCGCCGGGAGCCCTCCGCTTCCGCGAGCTCAACCCGGGCACCCCGAACGGGCTGCCGTCGTGGTGGCCGGGCGACGACCGCCCGCTCGTGTATCTCACCTTCGGCTCGGTGGCCCCGACCATGGATCTGTTTCCGAGCCTGTACCGGGCGGCGATCGAGGCGCTTGGCGAACTAGCGGTGCGGGTGCTGGTGACCGTTGGGCGGGACCGCGATCCGGCAAGCCTGGGACCGTTGCCCCCCAACGTGCACGCCGAGCGCTGGGTGCCGCAGCGCCAGGTGATGCCCCATGCGTCGGCGATGGTCTGCCACGGCGGCTTCGGCACCGTGCGGATGGGCCTCACGAGCGGGATCCCGCTGGTTGTCCTGCCGCTGTTCGCGGACCAGCCACACAATGCGCGCCGGGTCGCGCAGCTCGGCGCCGGGATCGCGCTCGAGCGCGGACCCGAGGGCGTCTCCGAGCTGGCCCAAGCGGTCGAGGTGGTGCTCGAGGACGACACCTATCGCACTGCGGCCGACCGCGTTGCGGCCGAGGTCCGCACGCTGCCGCCGGTTGAAGGCGCGCCCTACGTGCTCCGCGGCCTGCTCGACGTCTGAGTGGTACGGGAAGGCGTCCGCTCTCGCCCGCAGAATCCCACCAATTGGTGGTCGTACTCGGCATCGATCCCGGAACCGCCCACACCGGCTTTGGGGTGGTTCTCTCGCGCGCGCGCACGCTCGCCGCGCTCGACGGCGGCGTGATCCGCACCCGGCCCGGAATTCCGCTCGAGCGCCGGCTGGCCGTCATCCACTCCAAGGTTTGCGACCTGATCCGCGAGCACAGCCCCGAGGCCGTTGCGGTCGAGGAGCTCTATTTCGGCCGCAATGCGCACACCGCGTTCGCTGTGGGACAGGCCCGTGGTGTCGTGCTGCTGTCGGCGGGCATGCACGGGGTGCCGTGCTTTTCGTACACCCCGCAGGCCGTGAAGCAGGCGGTATGCGGCGCCGGCAGGGCCGAGAAGGAGCAGGTGCAGCGCATGGTGGGCGCGCTGCTGTCGCTCCCGGAGCCGCCGGAGCCCGATCACGCGGCCGACGCCCTCGCCGTGGCGATCTGCCACGCGAACGGGGCGCCGATGGCGGAGGCGATGTCGTGAGTGGGCGGGTGGTCGCGTGATTGCCTCCGTTCGCGGCGAGGTGCGCACTCGGCTGCCCGGCAGCGTGGTGATCGAGGCCGCCGGGGTCGGGTACCGGCTCGCGGTGTCCGCGGAGACGCTCCGCGAGGTCCCGGCCGTCGGCCGCGAGGGCCGGCTTCTCGCGCATCTGGTCCTTCGCGACGACGGCATCCACCTCTATGGCTTCGCGTCCGAGTCGGAGCGCGAGCTGTTCCTGCTTCTGATCGGCGTGCAAGGAGTGGGGCCGAAGGTGGCGTTGGCGGTGCTCTCGGGGGGCAGCCCGCGCGAGCTGTTGAACGCGATCGCGTCCGGCGACAGCGCGCGTTTCCAGGCCGTCCCGGGTATCGGCAAGCGCACCGCCGAGCGGATCATCGTCGAGCTGCGGGAGAAGGTTGCGGGCAGGGCCACCGACGACATCGTGGTGCGTCGAACCGCCAGCGACGACCCGCGCACGCTGGCGCGCGAGGGACTCGTCGGACTCGGGTTCAGCCCGCAGGAGGCCGACGGGCTGCTCGACGGCGCCGCGGGCGAGACGCCGGAGGACCTCATCGCCGGGGCGCTGAGGGCCGCCCGGTGAGCGGCGGGATCAGGACACCGGGCGTCGAGCGGGTCCACGATCCGATGGCGCTGCCGGCCGAGGACGACCTCGACCGCTCGCTGCGCCCCAAGCGCCTCGAGGACTTCGTGGGGCAGGAGCGCGTAAAGGAGCAGCTCGCCGTATTCATCGAGGCCGCGCGCGGTCGCGGCGAGGCGCTCGACCACGTACTGCTCGCGGGGCCGCCCGGGCTCGGCAAGACCTCGCTCGCGCAGATCGTGGCGAGCGAACTCGGCGTGGAGTTCGTTCCCACGGCCGGGCCGGCCCTCGAGCGCAAGGGCGACGTGGCGAGCTACCTCACCGCGCTCGAGCCGCGCAGCGTGTTTTTCGTCGACGAGATCCATCGCCTGCCGCGCGCCCTCGAGGAAACCTTCTATCCCGCGATGGAGGACCGCAGGCTGCCGATCACCGTCGGGCAGGGCGCCGGCGCGCGGGTCGTGACGCTCGACCTGCCCGAGTTCACCCTGATCGGCGCCACGACCCGCACGGGGCTGCTCACCACGCCGCTGCGCGACCGCTTCGGCGTGACCCACCGGCTGGAGCTCTACGCGCCCGCCGAGCTCGGACGGATTGTGCGGCGGTCTGCCGGCATCCTCGAGGTGGAGATCGACGACCCCGGCGCGGAGGCGATCGCGGCCCGCTCGCGCGGAACTCCCCGGGTGGCCAACCGGCTGCTGAAGCGGGTGCGCGACTTTGCCGAGGTGCGCGGGGCAGGCCACATCGACGAGGCCGTTGCGCGCGAAGCGCTCGACCTGCTCGAGGTCGACGAGGCCGGGCTCGATCGCCTCGACCGCGACATCCTGCGGGCGATCTGCACCAAGTTCGCGGGCGGTCCCGTCGGCCTGTCGACGCTGGCCGTGTCGGTGGGCGAGGAACAGGACACAATCGAGGACGTATACGAGCCCTACCTGCTCCAACAGGGCTTCCTGATGCGCACGCCGCGGGGCAGGGTCGCCACCGAGGCGGCGTACGAGCACCTGGGCCTCGAGGCCCCCCGCGACGGCGCGCAGCGCCTTTTCTAGTGCCTGTGCGTCCTCTTTCGGAAACCTTGAAGAACCGGCGGCTAACCTGAGGCGTCCACATGCCGATCTTCATCTGCCCGAACTGCGGGGACCGGAGCGTCTCCACGGAGCGCACCGCCGGGTTCCAGAGCCGCGCCCGCGCCTGCCAGAAGTGCGGGTTCGGGTTTCTGTTTGAGCTGCTAGACGACTACTATCCGGCCCCTAACGCCGCCTTCTTCATCCTCGACCAGCAAGGGCGGCTCATCGGCACCGGTCGCGGCGCGCGCGAGCTGACCGGCCTCGGCGACCTCGACGTGATCGGCCGCTCGGTGCAGGACGTATTGAATCTCCAGTTTGAGAACGGTGACGATCACATTGGGACAGCCCTCGAGTGGGGTGTGCGGGTGCTCGACAAGCCTGTCGTCGTCCACGCCGAAGGCGATCGCCCGGAGCAGGCGAAGGCAGACATCTTCCCGGCGTACGATGAGGACGGCGGGCTGCTCCTGGTCCTGACCCCGCGATGACCAGCCGCACACGGAACTTCACGATTATCGGGCTCGTCGTCGCGCTGCTGCTCGGCGCCGGATTCGTGATCGCGACGAAGGCCACCTCGCTCGGGCTCGATCTCGAGGGCGGCGTCGAGCTCGTCTACGAGGGCCGGCCGACCCCGAAGGTGCCCGAGGTAACCCCACAGGCGATCGATGACGCGATCACAACGATGCGCGAGCGGGTCGATGCCTTCGGCGTCTCGGAGCCGGAGATCCAGCGCTCGGGGCGCGACCAGATCTCCGTCGGCCTCCCGAACGTCCAGAACGCGGAGCGCGCGAAGGAGCAGGTCGGGACCACGGCGCAGCTCCAGTTCTACGACTGGGAGCCGAATGTGCTCGGCGACCGTGGGCCGGAGGCCCCCTTCGCGGGCTCAAAGGCGCTCTTCCAGGCGACCGAGGACGCCTCGAAGCAGAAGCCCAAGGCGGAGCGGACCGATGTGCCCCCGGGTTCCAACCTGACTCCGAAGCAGGCCGACGAGCGCAACGACAGCAAGGCGACCGACCAGTACTACCTATTCGGCCCCGACGAGTTCCCGATCGGCCCGCAAGGCGAGCCGGTCCGGACGGGCGACTACACGCCGTCTTCGAGCTGCGACGAACTGCTATCGGACTACCAGCCGGAGCCCGGTCCGGCGCCGAAGTTCGCCGAGGGCACCGAGTGCCAGAAGGAACTCGAGGCGCTCGGCTCGGGCGGCCCGCCGGCAGGCTCGAAGGTGGTCAGCGTGCCGAAGGGCGTGCTCGTGATCGAGGCCGAGCGCCTCCCCGACCAGCCGCCGCAGCTCCAGCGCTACTTCGTGATCGAGGACGACTCCGAACTGTCCGGGTCGGACGTCAAGAACCCCGAGGCCAACACCGACCCCAACACGCAGGCGCCCGTCGTCACGATGGAGTTCACGGACCAGGGGCGGGAGGCATTCGCACGGGTGACGAAGCGGATCGCCGAGCGCGGCTCGAAGATCATCCTGCCGCCGGGCTCCGACAGGGAGCAGGCCTTCCAGCGCTTCGCGATCACGCTCGACGACAAGATCGTCTCGCTCGCGACGATCGACTTCATCCAGAACCCCGAGGGGATCGACGGCCGCACCGGCGCCCAGATCGAGAACATCGGCGACTTCCAGGCGACCAATGACCTCGCCGAGAGCTTGCGCATCGGCGCACTGCCGATCGAGCTGAAACTGATCTCGGAGACGCAGGTGTCCGCGACGCTCGGCCAGCAGGCGCTCGACCAGGGCCTTCTCGCGGGCGCGGCGGGCCTGGCGCTCACGATCTTGTTCCTGATCGTGTTCTACCGGGTGCTCGGCCTGGTCGCGACGGTGGCGCTCCTCATTTACGCGGTGCTCCTGTTCGCGCTCGTGAAGCTGATCCCGATCACGCTCACCCTGCCTGGCATCGCGGGACTCGTGCTGACCCTGGCGGTGGCGGCCGACGCCAACATCGTCATGTACGAGCGAATAAAGGAGGAAGTGCGCGCCGGGAGATCGATCCCAGCCGCCATCTCGGCCGGCTATTCGAAGGCACTCAGGACGATCATCGACGCCAACGTCGTGACGATCGGGGTGGCGTTCATCCTCTTCACGCTCGCCACCGCCGGCGTGAAGGGCTTCGCGTTCACACTCGGGGTCGGCACGCTCGTGTCGCTGTTCACCGCCGTGCTCGCCACCTCCGCGATCCTCGGCTCGATGGCGCGCTCGCGGCTGCTCCGGCGCCCAAGCGCCCTCGGCGTAGGCACCCAGCACAAGAGCTGGAAGTTCGACTTCATGGGCAACTCGCGCTGGTTCTTCTCGTTCTCGGGGGCGATCATCGCCGCGGGCGCGATCGCCATCGCCACGCTCGGCATCAACTTCGGCATCGACTTCGAGTCGGGAACCCGCATCACCACCCCGCTCGAGCGTGCCGCCAGCGTCGACGACGTGCGGAGCACGCTCTCGCCGCTTGGCTACGGCGACGCCAAGATCCAGGAGGTAGACGACCCGGACCTCGGCCAGAACGTGGTCCAGATCGCGGTGCCGCAGCTCGAGCCCGACCAGGTCGACGAGGTCGAGCGAGCGCTCGACGAGGACTACGGCGTGGCGGTCGACGAGTTCTCGTCGACCTCGATCGGGCCCACCTTCGGCGAACAGATCGCGCGCACGGCGGTGATAGCCGTGATCGCCTCGCTGTTCCTGATCTCGGTCTACATCGGCTTCCGCTTCGAGTGGAAGTTCGCCGTCCCGATCCTGATTGCCCTCGCGCACGACCTTCTCATCACCGCGGGCGTGTACGCGCTCACCGATCGCGAGGTCACTACCTCGACGGTGGCCGCCTTGCTCACGATCATCGGCTACTCGCTCTACGACACGGTGATCGTCTTCGACCGAATACGCGAGAACGTGCCGCGCATGCCGCGCGCGACCTTCTCGCAGATCGCGAACCGCTCGATGTCGGAGGTGCTGACGCGATCCCTCGCCACCAGCTTCGTTGTCTTGATGCCGGTCGGCTCGCTGCTGCTGTTCGGCGGCGAGACGCTTCAGGACTTCGCCTTCGCCCTGCTGGTGGGCGTGGCGTCCGGCGCCTATTCGTCGATCTTCATCGCCACGCCGGTGCTCGTGGAGTGGAAGGAGCGCGAGCAGACCTACATGCGCCGCCGCCGCCTCGTGCGAGAGGAGCACGGCGGTCTCGTGCCGGCGTTCGCGACGGCCACGATCGGCGAGGAGGCCGCCGTCGCCGCCCCGGCGGGCGCGGCGGCCGGCCCGGCCGGGGCCGAGCGCCAACGCCGCGTTGCGCGGCGCGCTGGGAGCCGCCGCGCGGCGGCCGCGGCGCCACCGCCGCCGACCGTTGAGCCGCCGGCCGGGGAGCCGCCGGCTGCCGAGCCCACACCGCCTCCCCGCGAGCCCGCGGGGCCGCCAGCTGCCGGGCCGCCGGCCGGGAAGCCGCCGGCTGCCGAGCCGCCGGCCGCCGAGCCCACACCGCCTCCGCCCGAGCCCGCGGAGCCGCAGCCCGACGAGGGCGCGGAGCCGCCACCCGCGCGCCCCGAGGAGCCGGCCCCGGCGGGCGACGGCGCGCCCCGGACGGGCGACGGAGCGCCGGCCGGCCGGGCCAAGTCCCGCGTCACGAGCACGGCGGGCGCCCGCAAGCCCAAGCCGAAGCGCCAGCGTTCCCGGAAGAAGCACGGGAGGAGGTAGGCCGTGTCGCTACTCGTCTGGGTCATGATGGGCATCGCGGTATGGCACTTCACGGTCTTCCTGCCGGACCGCTTCTGGGGCGGGATCGTGGGTGCCTTCCTGGCCGCGGTGGTGGCCGCGGCGATCTTTGGCTTCGCCGTCAACGGCGGCACGGTCCCCGGCCAGAACGACACCGAGCTCGTGCAGGCCATCGTCGCGATTCCAGGCGCAGCGCTCGGGCTCGCCGTCTCCTACCTATGGGGAGCACGCATGGACCGCGAGCACGGGATCGACCACGGCTTCACGCGCGCAGGCTCTCACTAGAGGCAGCCGGCACACGCGGGTGTTGGAGCGGATCGGCGCCCAATCCCTGGCTCACACGAAAACGCAAACCCGAGCCGGGCGGCCCGGGCGCCCGTCCCACCACCCTCCCCACCCAGTCTCTTGCCCCCGACCGCACAAACCGCCAACCGGCGCCGAAATCGAGCGGCCTCGCGTCTGCCCGGCGGGGTGGGGCGACTTATGCCTCCTCGAGTTTCGTGATCTCAGGCCTGCAGGAGCTGGGCCGCGAGGCTGAGGGCGTCGTTTTCCGGTCGGGTGGGGGCTGGGATCGACTCGGCCCGAAATTCGGCTCGGATCAGCTCGCGGCGCAGCGCGACGAGCATGTCGGCGAACGAGGGCGAGCGTTTCTGGCGGTACCAGGGGGCGCGACTGCGGTGCTGGGCGACGTCGGCGTCGGCGTCGCCGTTGAGCGCGTACCAGACGAGCACGAGCGCCCGGCAGAGAAAGCCGAAGGGGACGGTGCGCTCGACCGCCGCCGGGACGCGGTTGCGGGCCTCGCCGACGCCGAGCTGGCGCTTGGCCTCGGCGAAGGCGACCTCGATCGCCCAGCGCTCGCCGAAGCGGCGCAGGATCTCGGCCGCGCTTAGGGCGGGATCGGTCGAGAGCAGGGCGAGCAGCGGCAGCTCGGGCCGGCCCGGCTCGCGCGCGATCACGACCCGCACCGGACGCGGGCCGAGCACCTTGTACCAGAGGCAGTCGAGCACGAGCGTCTCGAGCCGGCGCCGCTCGCCGCTGGCGGTCGTCACTCGCAGCTCGGTCCAGCGCGCCTTGGAAGCGGCGGCCAGCTCGCGCATCGGGCCCAGCCGCTCGCCCTTGGTGCGCGGGCGCCCGCGGCGGCGACCGGCGGGCGCGGGCGGCAGCTCCCAGAGCGCCGCGTTGGCGCGCAGCCTGACGCAGGCCGAGACGCCCTCGGGCAGCTCCCGCAGCCGGCGGTTGGCGTAGTAGGCGTCGGCGGCGACCGCGATCGCTCGCCCCACAAAGCGCTCTCGAAGGCGGGCGATCAGCTCGTGCGCGAGCGCCACCCGCGTCACCGCCTCGGCGTCGCCCGCGGCCGGGCGCCAGAGGCGAAACAGAAGCGGCAGACAGACCGGGCGCCCGTGCAGGCGGATGAGGACCCCCAGGCAGACGAACGAGTTGCCAAAGCGCAGCCGTCGCGTCGGGTGCAGCGGAGCGGCCGAGTCGAACTGCCAGCCGGCGGCGAAGACCTTGGCGCCAGCGCGCGGGAACAACGTGTCGTCGATGGCGACCCGGATCGGCTCGTCGGGCGCCAGGAAGCGCCCGACCACGAACTCGGCCAGCGCCAGCCCGAGCCGATCGGCCGACCAACGCCGGCGGGCGAAGAAGTCGTGGCCGCGCGAGTGGTGAAGCACCCCCGCCAGCCGCGCCGCCCGCCAAACGCCCGTGATCGTGTGCTCGCCGACGCGGCCGATGAAGCCGTGCACGAGCCAGCAGAAGGTGTCGAAACTCGCCGCCGTGAAGGCGGGGCGAAGCAGGGACAGCAGCCTGGCGAGAGAATCAGGCAGGGCAGGCGGCATCGGCGGTCAGCCTCCTCCAGGGTCGTGGAACAACCACTGGATTCGGCCCGGCCGCCGGTCGCCCCTGCCCTCCCCAACCCACTCAGCCCGTCGCCCTCGGCGCCCTCACTCCTGCCTCAGTGCCCGAAAGTCACGAAACTCGAGGCCTCCATCTCGACGCAAAAGTCGCCCCACCCCCCCTCGTGAGGCGGGAGCTTGGCCCGCTTCCGCGCGCCGGCATACCGCCGCCCACCAGCGTCCCGCAGCAGTTAGCGCCACGGCGGTGGAGGCCCAAGACCCGCGCGAACCGGACACGCACCAGCGGGCTAAAGCCGCAGCGCCTGCCCGTGACGGCGCAGCCATCGCTCACGTGCGCGCCACTCCGGATAGCGGGAGGCGAGCAGGTCCCAGAAGCGCTGCGAGTGGTCGGGGCGCTCGAGGTGGGCGACCTCGTGCTCCACGACGTAGTCGAGGATCTCGGCCGGCGCCAGCAGGAGGCAGTAGTTGAAGCTCATTGCGCCGCTTGACGAGCACGAGGCCCAGCGGGTCCGCTGCCCGCGGATCGACAGCGTCGTGTAGTAGGTGCCGGCGCGGGCCACCGCGGCGTCGAGCCGCGCGCCCACCTCCACGCGCGCCCGGCGGCGGTACCAGGATTCGAGGGCGTCGCGGAGCGACTGGCCCCCGAGGGCGACCTCCAACGTGCCGCCCCGCCATGTCACACGGGAGCGGGTGCGCCCGCGCTCCTCGCGCACGCTGAGCGCCAGCCGCTCGCCGAGGTACGGGACCTCGCCTCCGTGCTCGAGCCGCGGTGGCGGAAACTCCCTGCGCGCCGCCTCCATCCGGCGCAGCGTGCGCTCGATCCAGGGGCGCTTCTCGCGCAGCAGAGGCTCGACCTCGCGCAGCGGAAAGCGCCGTGGGACCACGACCTCGACCCCCTCGCCGTCCACGAGGATGCGGGCGTTGCGTGCGCGCGGAGAGCGGCGGATGCGGTACGGGATCGCTGTCATGCCGTCTCGATCAGGGTATGGGGCGCTGCGGACGCGGCGGCAGATTCAGATGATCGAGGGCGTGGAGCCGCCGTCGACCGACCAGGCCGCCCCCGCCACGTCCGAGGCGCGCTCCGAGCAGAGGAACACGATCACCGCCGCTACCTCGTCGTCGGCGGCCATCCGGCCGACCGGGATCGTCGCGCCCGTTGCGGCGAGCACTTCGTCTCGCGTGCTGCCACTGCGGGCGGCGATCTGATCCGCGAGGCCACCCTCACCGGTCCAGGCCGGCGTGGCCGTCGGTCCCGGTGCGACCGCGTTGACCAGCACCCCCTTGGCCGCGTAGGCGTCCGCAAAAACGCGCGAGAGCGACAGCTGGGCGGCCTTGGTTACCGAGTAGGAGGCGTCCAGCCGCCGCGAGGGCCGCTTGCCGGACGACGAGGCGACGTTGACGACCCGGCCGCCGCCGGCCTCGGCCATCGCGGGAGCGAGCGCCTTCATCAGCCGCATCGACGCCATCACGTGCAGCTCCCACTGCGCCTGCCAGTCGGCGTCGGTGAGCTCCTCGAGCGGGCGCGCTCGGCTCCCGCCGGCACCGTTGACGAGCGCCCACGGCGCACCGCCGCAGGCCGCAAGCACGCGCTCGCCCGCATCCGGGCCCGTGATGTCGAGCTCCAGCTCGGCGCCACGCCGCGCGACGGAAAGCACGCGCGCCCCCTCCTGCGCGAGCATGCGCGCGGTGGCGGCGCCGATCCCGCGCGTGGCGCCCGTGACAACGCAGGTCCTGCCGTCGAGACCGAGATCCATGAGGAGGATCATTCCCAAATGAAGTCGCACACGGTCTACCGGACCTTCAATACTGAGCAGCGCCGCGAGT
>Ga0081538_10005010_pt1 | contig 12063 bp, 10 predicted proteins | sample TabmetS5T2R1_FD_71022 | JGI IMG/M metagenome (GOLD analysis project Ga0081538, IMG submission 71022) | Tabebuia heterophylla rhizosphere microbial communities from the University of Puerto Rico - S5T2R1 | ecosystem: Host-associated > Plants > Roots > Rhizosphere ... | reverse complement strand
TGAAGGGAACCTCGGGTCGCCACGGAAACGTCTTCAACCCCAACACCGGCGAGGTCCAGGCCAAGGTTGCCTTTGCCAAGCATGCGGAGGTTGAGCACGCCATCGCGGTCGCCGAGCTGGCGCAGCCGGCCTGGGCCGCGACCAATCCGCAGCGGCGCGCTCGCGTCCTGTTCCGGTTCCTCGAGCTCGTGCAGAAGGAGTTCGACAGCCTCGCCAAGCTCCTGTCCTCCGAGCACGGCAAGACGTTCGCCGACTCAAAGGGCGACATCCAGCGCGGCCTCGAAGTGGTCGAGTTCGCCTGCGGCGTCCCGCATCTGATGAAGGGCGAGTTTACCGAAGGCGCCGGTCCGGGCATCGATCTCTACTCGATGCGCCAGCCGCTCGGCGTCGTCGCGGGCATCACCCCGTTCAACTTCCCGGCCATGATCCCGATGTGGAAATTCGCACCGGCGCTCGCCTGCGGCAATGCGTTCATCCTCAAGCCGTCGGAGCGCGATCCCTCGGTGCCCATGCGGCTCGCCGAATTGCTGATGGAGGCGGGACTGCCGGCCGGCGTGCTGAACGTCGTCAACGGGGACAAGGAGGCGGTCGATACGATTCTGACCGATCCGCGCGTCAAGGCGGTGGGATTCGTCGGGTCTTCCGCGGTCGCGGAATATATTTTTGCTACCGGCACGGCGAACGGCAAACGCGTTCAGTGCTTCGGCGGCGCCAAGAACCACATGATCGTGATGCCCGACGCCGACATGGACCAGGCGGTCGATGCCCTGGTGGGAGCCGGTTATGGCTCGGCGGGCGAGCGCTGCATGGCGGTGTCGGTGGCGGTGCCAGTGGGCAAGAAAACCGGCGACATTCTCGTCGAGAAACTCATCCCGCGGGTCGAGAGCCTGAAGATCGGCCCGTCGAGCGATCCCCAGGTCGACTATGGTCCGCTCGTCACCCGGGCGCATCTGGAAAAGGTGAAAAGCTACGTGGATCTGGGCGTGCGGGAAGGCGCCAAGCTGCTGGTCGATGGGCGCGGCTTCAGGCTGCAGGGATACGAGAACGGCAACTTCATGGGCGGCTGCCTGTTCGACCAGGTGACGCCGGCCATGCGCATCTACCGGGAAGAGATTTTCGGCCCGGTGTTGTCGGTGGTGCGGGCCAGGGATTATGAAGAGGCTGTGCGGCTTCCATCCGAGCACGAATACGGCAATGGCGTCGCCATCTTCACGCGCGATGGCGACACCGCCCGGGACTTCACCAGCCGCGTCGAGGTCGGCATGGTCGGCATCAATTTCGCCATTCCGGTGCCGCTCGCCTACCACACGTTCGGCGGCTGGAAACGCTCCATCTTCGGCGATCTCAACCAGCACGGGCCGGACTCGATCCGCTTCTACACCAAGACCAAGACGGTGACGTCGCGCTGGCCTTCGGGGACGAAGGAAGGAGCCGAGTTCGTCATCCCGACCATGAAATGAGATGACCTTGCGCGCCCCCACGACAGAAGGCGAAGCGCGGTCGGCGGCCATCCGGCGGGCCGGCCTGGCGGCACGCCCGTGGGCCGCCGTCATCGGCGTCCTGCTGGTGTGCGGGCTCGCGGGCTGCGCCGAGCGCCTCAACAGTTTGGGCGGCGGCAGCAACAATGCCGGCGGCACGGGCACGACCGAGGCGCTGCCGGCGGCGCCCACCGGGCCGGTCACCAGCGCGCCGCTCTCCACCCAGGGTGCGGCGCGCACGCCGCCGCCGATCGCCATGGCCGGACGCTGGACCTTGACGTCTCCTGGCTCGGGCGGCTGCGCCATGAATTTCGGCGGCAACCCCGGCGCAGCTGAGGGCACTATTGCGCCCGAAGGCGGCTGCCCGGGAAACTTCTTCACCAGCCGCAAGTGGGTGTTCGAGGAAAGCGGCCTAGTGATCCGCGATCATACCGGCCAGCCGCTGGCGCGACTCGCGCTCGGGACCTCGGGACGGTTCGACGGCCAGGCGGCCACCGGCCAGCCCGTGAGCTTGGCGCGGTAGAGCATTTTCCGCAAATTGGGTACCGGTTTGCCGTAGAGAACCCGATCAGGAATGAACCGAGAATGGCCGAATACCAGCTTTATTGCTTCGCGCAGTCGGGCAACGCCTATCGGGCTGCCCTGATGCTCAACCTGATCGGTGCCGACTGGGCTCCGGTGTTCGTCGATTTCTTCCTCAAGGGCGAGCCGCGCACGCCCGAATTCCGCGCCAACATCAATGAAATGGGCGAGGTGCCGGTGCTCGTGCACGGGAGCCGGAAGCTCACGCAGTCGGGGGTCATTCTGACCTATCTGGCCGAGCGTTCCGGGCAATATCTCCCGCAGGGCGAGGCCGAACGGCTCGAGGCGCTGCGCTGGATCATCTTCGACAATCAGAAGGTCAACGGCTTTCTCGGGCCGTACCGGTTCCTGCGCTGCTTCGCCAAGCCGCCCGGCGATGCAAAGGTGCTCGGATTCCTCAAAGGGCGTATCGACAACAATCTCGGCATCCTCGACAAGCGCCTCGCGGCGCGCGCCTTCATCCTCGGCGAGCGGCCAACCATCGCCGACCTCTCGCTTGTCGCCTATCTCTACTATCCGGCCGAGGAGTTCGGCTTCGACATCGCGGCCGAGCATCGCAACATCGCGGCCTGGCTCAAGCGCGTGCAGGCGCTGCCCGGTTGGGCCCACCCTTACGACCTTATGCCGGGGCATCCGTTGCCGGCGTGATCACCGCGCGGTCAGGCCGCCGTCGATCGCCAATTCCGCACCGGTCACGAACAGCGCCTCGTCGGACAACAGATAGACGATGAGATCGGCCACTTCGGCGGGGGTACCGAGCCGACCGAGGGGGATCTCGCGCGTCATGCGCGTTCGCGCGCCCTCGGGATGACCGGTCTCGGCGGCGATGCCGTCGATCAGCGGGCCCTCGAGGAAAGCCGGGTGCACCGAGTTGCACCGCACCTGCGGATCGAGCCGCGCGCCGTAAAGCGCAACCGACTTGGTGAGGAGGCGGACGCCGCCCTTGGAAGCGTTGTAGGCGGCGAGGTTGTGCCCGCCGACCAGACCGGACACCGAGGAGAGGTTGACGATCGAGCCGCCCTGGCGCTTGAGCAGCGGCATGGCCTGCCGGCAGCCGAGAAACGTGCCGTCGAGATTGACCGACATGATCCGCCGCCACGTGGCGTAGTCGGTGTCCTCCACCGTGCCGAGGGTGGCGATGCCGGCGGCATTGACGAGACCGTGAATGTAGCCGAGCGCGCGATCGACGTCGGCGACGACGCGGCCCCAATCGTCTTCGCTGGTGACGTCGAGTACGTGATCGATCCCGCTGCGCCCGGCGAGATCGGTCGCGATCGCGATGCCGCCGGCGCGCACGACCGCTTCACCGACCGCCGAGCCGACGGCGCCGGCGGCGCCGGTGATCAGCACGACCTTGTCCTTGAGGCGACCCATGCGTCTGTCGTAGCCGCCGGGCGCACGCTGGCGCAAGAATCAGTTCAATCGGGAAGGACGTTTGTCTTCCGGCTCTTCGGTGGGCGCAGGAGCGGATGGAGGATGCGGCTCCTCCGGCGTGCCGGGCCGACCGGCACTGGGCGCCAAGCCTTCCGCGCCCGCACGCGGGGGCAAGGCCGCGGTGGCGGTTGCGCGCTCGTATTGGCGGTAGCTCAGCCACCCGAACGGGAGGCTCGCGAGGTAGCACAGCGTGCCAATGGTCAGCACCGGCCACGGGTAGCTGATGAGAACCGCCACGAACAGGACCACGACCACGAAGATCGGCAACACCATTTCAGGCGCCACGCGGGTGCCGACCTTCTTGCCCGAGAAGACCGGCAGGCGCGATACCATCAGCAGCGCGATGATGAGCGTATAGATCAGGGCGAACGGCGCCATGACGCCGGGCCGCGGCACCCCGAGGAGGTTGACATAGATCGGCAGCAGCACCGTGATGGCGCCGGCGGGAGCCGGCACCCCGGTGAAGAAATTCGCCGCCCACGGCGGACGATTGGGATTGTCGATCGCCACGTTGAAGCGGGCGAGCCGCAGCCCGGCGCAGATCGCAAGCACCATGGCAGCGATCCAACCGACGTTGCCGAATTCGTGCAGCCCCCAGAAGTAGAGGATCACGCCCGGCGCCACTCCGAAATTGACGAAATCGGCCAGGCTGTCGAGCTCAGCGCCGAAGCGCGACTGGCCCTTGATGAGGCGGGCAATACGGCCGTCGATGCCGTCGAGCGCCGCGGCGAACACGATTGCGGCGAGCGCCCACTCGAGCCTGCCCTCGACGGCGAAACGGATCGCCGTCAGCCCGGCGCACAGCGCCAGCAAGGTAATGACGTTGGGCACCAGCGTCCGCACCGGGATCGCGCGGAAGCGCCGGCGCCTGAGTTCGTTGCGCGTGGGGTCGAACGGCGGAAACAGCATGATTCCTATATAGCGAGGAAATGGCCCCGCTGCCACCGCCCTGCCCGCGCGCGGTTAATTTACTCGGATGCGCTGCGGGCGCCGCTTGTGCGTCGCGACAGGCGGAACGCGCGCGCTTGATCGCATTCTCTGCGGCGAACCTCGCGCACCCGGGTCGAGTCGGGGGGCAGGCTTTCGCCGCAGAATCCTCTAATGCGCGATCTTGATATTGTTCGCGCCCAGCAGGGCGCTGACCGGCGGATGGCGCTCCCATTGCACTGACCGTTCGGCGTTCCGGCGTTCCTGCAGCCAGTTCGGGAACCACATGGCAATGGACGGAAAGACGAGGACGAGCCCGACGCAAATGCACTGGATGACCATGAAGTCCGCCATGCCGCGGTAGATGAGCTTCAGGTTCCATTCCCTGACCACCTGCTTGAGGTAGTACGCCGACATCGCCACCGGCGGCGAGAGAAATGCGGTCTGCAGCACCACGGCGACGATGCAGCCGAACCACACCATGTCGTAGCCCAATCCCTTGGCGACGGGCGCGAGCAGCGGCAGGAAGACGAGCACGATGGCCGGCCATTCGAACGGCCAGCCGAGCAGGAAAATGACCGTGAGCAACAGCGTCATCGTGCCCCAGGCGGGCAGCGGCGCCGCCAGCAGCGCGTTGGTGATCCAGGTCGCGGTGCCGAGCCAGGCGAAGACGGCGCCGAAAACGTTCGAGGCGACCGCCAGAAACAGCACCATGCTGGTGGTCGCCAGCGTGCTGTAGCAGGCGTCGAGCAGCCCCTTCCAGGTGAACTCGCCATAGGCAATGACGAGCAGGATGGCCCCGAGCGCGCCGAGCGCCGCCGCTTCGGCTGCGGTCGTCAGTCCGGCCAGGATCACGCCCAGGGTCATGATGGTGAGGACGGTGACGGGCACCAGGCCCACCAGGCATTCCCAGAACACGACGCGCATGGAGGTCGGGCGTTCCTCCTTCGGGACTGGCGGGCCGAGCTTCGGATTGAAGTAGCTGCGGCCCAGCGTATACGCGATGTACATCCCCGACAGCAGGAACCCGGGTCCGAATGCTGCCGCGTAGAGATCGAGCACCGAGATGTCGAGCACCGGCGCCATCACCACCAGCATCACGGAAGGCGGAATGAGGATGCCGAGCGTGCCGCCGGCCGCAATGGCGCCCGCCGACATGCGCGCGTCGTAGCCGGCCCTGATCATCATCGGTCCGGCCATGATGCCGAGCAGCGCCACCGTGGCGCCGACGGTGCCGGCCGCGATGCCGAACAGCGTCGCGGTGACGATCACCACCACGTAGAGCGCGCCGCGCACCGGCGCGAACAGGTCGCGGAACGCCTTGAACAGTCGTTCCATGAGCCCGGCCTGGTCGCACACGTAGCCCATCAGGATGAACATGGGGACTGCGACGAACTCGTCCTGCTTCATCAGGCCGATGGTCTGCAGATAGGCGAGATTGAAGACCCTGACCCCGAGGCCGAAGTAGCCGAAGATCAGCGCGAGGAAGAGCAGGGTGAAGCTGATCGGGAGGCCGATGAAGATGGCCCCCAGCATCACCACCAGCATGATCATGCCGAGGAGCTCGAGCCCGGTCATAGCTCGATCTTTTCCCTATGCTCGAACTCGCGCCCGAAGCGGATCTGGTACCAGCACTTCAGCGTTTCCGATATGCCCTGGACCATGAAAAGGAGCGCAGCGAGCGGGATCGAGGCGCGGAACGGCCACATGATGGCCCGCCATATACTTTCCTGCGAGCGCTCTCCGGTCGAATACGAGTGCCAGGCATCGTCGATGCTGATCAGCATCATGGTGATCATCGCCGGGAAGAACAGAACTAGGTACGACACCAGGTCGACGATGCCCTTGGTCCGCGCCGAATAATTCTCCCAGAAAATGTCGGTGCGCACATGGGCGCCCTTGTGCAAGGCATAGGCACAGCCGAGCATGAACGCCGCGCCGTTCACCATGTAGCTCGATTCGAAGACCCAGATGGTCGGCGCGCGAAAAAAATAGCGCGCAACGACCTCGTAGGTGATCGACCCCACGAGGAACAGCATCGACAGGGCGATCAGCTTGCCGGTGACGTCCGAGAATCGATCGATCGTGCGGATGACGGCGTAATAGGCCGGCGGAAAATCGCCGCTGGCGCCGTTTGCAACTGGCGGCCCCGCTACTGACATCGATTCTCCTTGCCGGCGTTCTGGTGCGAGCCGCTCCTGTTCATCCGGCATGACGGCGGGCGCCGGAGGACCCAGCAGCCCGCCGAACGTCAGACGCGAGGCGCAGGCGCGCGCCTACTTGCCGCGGTAGACTTTGCTCTTCCAGTAGTAGTTCCCGGCGAACTCGTAGGGTGGGAACCACGACAGGCGGAACGGCACCACGACCTCCGCGTAGGCCTTCTGGCTGTCCAGCACCTTCTTGTAGAACGGATTCTTCTCCGCATACTCGGCCTGGATCTTCTCCCATTCGTTGAGGAAGTTGATCAATATGTCGTCCGGGGTGCGGTGGATCTGAACGCCTTCCTTGATCAGGTCCTGGCATGCGTCGGCGGTTTCACGGTTGAAGGCGAAGTTGCGCATCGTCGTGGCGTACACGGACGCCACCCTGACGATCTCCTGGAGATCCGGCGGAAGCTTCTTCCATACGTCGGTATTGAACATCAGTTGACCGCCGGTCACCGGCTCGTGCATGCCCGGCGTGTAGTAGTGCCTGGCGACCTTGTGCAATCCGAGCTTCTTGTCCTCGAGGCAGTTGATCCATTCGGCCCCCTCGATCACGCCGCGTTCCATCGCCGGTACGATTTCCTGACCCGGGATCGTCACGACGGCGACGCCGAGCTTGCCATAGGTCTCGGCGCCGATGCCGTAGATGCGGTACTTCATGCCCTTGAGGTCGGCGAGGCTGTTGATCGGTTTCTTGAACCAGCCGAGCCCCTGCGGGTAGTCGGTGGGGATCGGGAAGCCGACGATGTTCAGCTTGAGGTGGTCGCGGTAGAACTCCTCGAGCAGCTTCATGCCGCCGCCATCATAGTACCAGGCGTAGTAGTCCTGTCCGTCCATTCCGAACAGCGGGCCGTGCGACATCGGGATCGTGGCCGTGTTGCGGCCTTGAATGTATCCGAACGGCGCCATGCCGACGTCGAGCACCGCCTTGGACGTCGCGTCGAACACTTCGAACGGCGGGACGATTGCGCCGCCGGGCAGGGTCTCGATCTTCAGCCGCCCGCCCGACATCTTCTCCACCTGCTCGGCCCAAAGCTTGAAGATGAGGTGGAAGTTGGACGCAGCGGGATGCGAGGACTGGCCCTTCAGGACGATCGGCTTCACGGCCGGGGTTTGCCCCGGGGCCGGAGAGGCCGTCATCAGGCCTGCCGCCGCCAGGGCGCATAGAACTGCAACGCGTTTGCGCATGTTCAGTCTCCTCCCTACTGCGCCTGGTGTCTGGCGCCATTTGTCTCTTCGACGGGAAAGCGTAGGTGCGAGCTCTTCCGACTGTCAAGAACTCGGCAGGGCGGGACTTTCACGCGCCGCGCGTCAAGGAAGTCAGCTCACGCGGTACACGCGCGCCATATCGCCGGCGCCGAGGTCGGCAAGCACCGTCTCGCCGGCAATCGCGGTCTGCCCCTCGGCGACCAGCGGCGTTACGCCTTCCGGCAGATAGACGTCGAGGCGCGAGCCGAAGCGGATCATGCCGATCCGCTCGCCGGCGCTGACGACGTTGCCCTCGCGCACGAACGGGACGATTCGGCGGGCGACGAGCCCGGCGATCTGCACCACGCCGATGCGCGCGCCGCCGCAGGCAATGACCAGCGAATTGCGCTCGTTGTCCTCGCTCGCCTTGTCGAGATCGGCGTTGAAGAACTTTCCGGGCGTGTACACCATGCGCTCGATGCGGCCGCTCGCCGGGCTGCGATTCACGTGGCAATCGAACACGCTCATGAAGATCGAGACGCGCGGCACCGGCCGTTCGCCCATGCTCGATCCCAACTCCCGGGGCGGCACCGCATTGGTGACGAGGCTCACCCGGCCGTCGGCCGGCGAAACCACGAGCCGATCGCCGATCGGCGTCACCCGCGGCGGATCGCGAAAGAAGAACGCGCACCACGCGGCGCCCAATGTGCCCAACCATCCGAGCGGCGACCAGACGATGAACAGGACCAGGGTCGCCAGCGCGAAGGCGCCGATGAACGGATAGCCCTCGCGATGAATGGGCACGAACTGCGCGCGAACGGAGGCGAGGACGGACATGGTCACTCCGCTGCGTCGGCAGCTGCCAGCTCGTCTGCGACCGACGGCGGGTTGCGGTTGGGCGCGCCCTCGTCGTCGGCAATACGCGCGAGCTTCTCGCGCGCCTCCTCGGCCTCGCGCTGGCGATTCCACATGCTGGCGTAGAGCCCGCCGGCGGCGAGGAGCTCGCGGTGGGCGCCGCGCTCGGCAATCAATCCCTTGTCCAGCACGATGATCTCGTCGGCGCCGACGATGGTGGAGAGGCGGTGCGCGATGACCAGCGTGGTACGGTTGCGCGATATCCGCTCGAGCGCGTCCTGGATCTCCTTTTCGGTATGGCTGTCGAGCGCGGAGGTCGCCTCGTCCAGCACCAGAATGGGCGGGCCTTTGAGGATCGTGCGCGCGATCGCGACCCGCTGCTTCTCGCCGCCCGACAGCTTAAGGCCGCGTTCGCCCACTTCGGTTTCGTAGCCATGTGGCGACAGCCGGATGAAGCCGTCGATCTGGGCCAGCCGCGCCGCCTCCTCCACCTCGGCGTCGCTCGCCTCCCAGTGTCCGTAACGGATGTTGTAGCGAATGGTGTCGTTGAACAGGACGGTATCCTGCGGCACCATCCCGATGGCGGAGCGCAACGACGATTGCGTGACGTCGCGGATGTCCTGGCCGTCGATCAGGATGCGCCCGCCGGTCACGTCATAGAAGCGGAACAGAAGCCGTGAGATGGTCGACTTCCCGGCGCCGGACGGGCCGACGATCGCGACCGTCTTGCCGGCCGGCACCTCGAAGGCGAGCCCCTTGAGGATCGGCCGCTGCGGCTCATAGGCGAACTTGACGTCGTCGAACCGGATCGCGCCGCGCGTGACCTTGAGCGGCTTGGCGCCAGTGTGGTCCTGGATCTCTGGCTCGCGCGCGAGAATCGAGAACATGATCTCGATGTCGGTGACGGCCTGCTTGATCTCGCGATAGAGCATGCCCATGAAATTCAGCGGCTGGGAGAGCTGGATCATCATCGCGTTGATCATCACGAAGTCGCCGACCGTGTTGGTGCCGGCCCTGATGCCGTAGGCGCACATCACCATCACGGCACCCAGGCCCACGGTGAAGATCACCGCCTGGCCGGCATTGAGTACGGCCAGCGACGTATAGGCCTTCACGCTCGCCGTCTCGTAACGCTCCATCGACCGGTCGTAACGGCGCGCTTCGCGATCCTCGGCGCCGAAGTACTTGACCGTCTCGTAGTTGAGCAGCGAATCGATCGCCTTGGTGTTGGCGTCGGTGTCGCTGTCGTTCATCTTGCGGCGAATGGCGATGCGCCACTCGGTCGCCTGATAGGTGAATCCCAAGTAGAGCGCAACGGTCGCGAGGATCACGGCGACATAGCGCCAATCGAACGCGTAGAGCAGCACGCCGACGATCAGGGCCAACTCGATGATGGTGGGAGCGAGCTGCAGGATGACCATGCGCACGATGGTCTCGATGCCGTTGCGGCCGCGCTCCAGCACCCGGGTCAGGCCGCCGGTCTTGCGCTCGAGGTGAAAGCGCAGCGACAGCCGGTGCATGTGCTCGAACGTCCGATAGGCGAGACGCCGCACCGCATGCATCGCCACCTTGGCGAACAGGCCGTCGCGCGCTTGAGTCAGCCCGGCCATCAGGATGCGCATGGCCGCATAGGCGATCGTCATCAGGATCGGCGCCGCGATCGTCCAGGCAAGCCAGTCCGACGGCGCGAACGGCGCACTGCCCTGCCCGACCAGCGCATCGGTCGCCCATTTGAACGTGAACGGCACGGCGATCGTCGCGAGCTTGGCGAGCAGCAGGAGCAGCATCGCCGCCACCACGCGCAGCTTCAGGTCGCGCCGGTCCGCGGGCCAGATGTACGGCCACAGGTGGACGAGCGTGGGGAAGAGCGCCGCCCGATCGGCGGAGATCGCCGCCTTGTCGATGGGCGGCTGCCTATGGGGAGCGTTCATGAAGTCCCGGACAACGATAGAGCAGATTGGAACGACTCTCATATAGAGCTTTACCGGCCGCCATGCACCCGGCAAAGCCGCGCCGAGCAAGGCGCGATTCCCAGCCCCGCGCGGGTCAATGCGCGGCAGCCGCCTGCGCCGGCCGGTGAACCGGGACGCTGTCGCGAGATATCGGTGCCTCGAGCTCCGCCGGTCGGATATCGTTAACTCTCCCGGCCGCGGGCCAAGGCCCTGCCTTGACGCGGCCGCAAGGCCCCTGCCACATCCATCGAATGAGCGTGATTCACACGATTTGCGTCTATTGCGGCTCAGGTCCCGGCACCGATCCGGCCTTCGTCAAGGCCGCGCGCGACTTCGGCCGGATCCTCGCCGAAAATCGGGTGCGGCTCGTCTACGGCGGCGGCTCGCTCGGGCTGATGGGCGCCCTCGCCAACACGGTGCTCGACCACGGCGGCGAAGTCACCGGCATCATCCCGGAATTCCTCACCGAACGGGAGCGGAAGCTCACCCGCGCCCAGGAGATCATCGTCACGCGCGACATGCACGAGCGCAAACGGCTGATGTTCGATCGGGCCGAAGCCTTCGTTGCGCTGCCGGGCGGAATCGGCACGCTCGAGGAGACGATCGAGCAGATGACCTGGGCCCAGCTCGGCCGTCACAGGAAGCCGATCCTGCTCGCCAATATCAAGGAATTCTGGGACCCGCTGTGCGCGCTGCTCGAGCATATGAAGGAGCTCGCCTTCATCCGGCCCGGGCTGGTGGTCGAGCCGCTCGTGGTCGCGCGCGTCGAGGACATCCTGCCGACACTGCGCGCGGCCGTGGCGCGCCTGACGGAAGCGGAGAAGCGCGCGGCCGCGCCGAGCATCGAGCGGATGTAGGGCACTGACGCAACCGCGAACTCGGCGCGCTCCATGGCGGGGATCCCAGCACTTCGCATTCGTGCCATCAAGCTGCGCAATCAGGAAGGCCGTCGGGGAGAGGTCCGAAGGTCTCAACCATCTTCTCCGTATGCTGGCTGCCCTCCACGGCCTCGATCAATTCGTAGTAGAGGGTCTTGTACGTGAGGAAAACCGCACCCTCGGCTTTCATGCGCGCAATTGCCGAATCCACGTTGCGCGACGAGGAAAACAGCAGGTCCTCCACCACATAGACCTCGTAGCCAAGATCGAGAAGACCGAGGCAGGACTGAAGAACGCAGACATCGGTTTCGCAGCCTGCAACGATGACTTGTTTCTTCTTCAGGCGCCTGAGGTAATCGCTGATCTTCTTCTCCTTGGTCAGATCGAAAAAATCCTTCTCGAAAAGTTCTGCCCGGTCACCCAGGTGGCTCTTGATTCCCTTGGGCAAGGACCCTTTGCGATAAATGGGCCTCTCGAGGGTCACGACGATCGGAACCCTGAAATAGCCGAGCAGGCGGGCAAAGTTCCTCGTATTCGTCTCGATTCGGCAACGAAGAAGACGGTT
>Ga0081538_10005009_pt1 | contig 12064 bp, 17 predicted proteins | sample TabmetS5T2R1_FD_71022 | JGI IMG/M metagenome (GOLD analysis project Ga0081538, IMG submission 71022) | Tabebuia heterophylla rhizosphere microbial communities from the University of Puerto Rico - S5T2R1 | ecosystem: Host-associated > Plants > Roots > Rhizosphere ... | reverse complement strand
GCCTCACCGACCGCGAGCGCGAGGTCCTCGTGGGCCTCGCCGCCGGGTGGTCCAACACCGAGCTGGCCGCCGAGCTGTACCTCAGCGAGGCCACGGTGAAGACCCACGTGAGCAGCGTCCTGAACAAGCTCGGCCTGCGCAGCCGTGTCCAGGCGGTGATCGCCGCCTACGAGTCGGGCCTGGTCCAACCGGGCGACGGCCGCTTCAGTCCCAGGCGGGCAAGCGGATGATGAGGGATCCGCGGGTACCTCGACCGGTGGCGGCCGATACACGCTCGAGAACCTCGTGCCGGCCTGCCGGTGGCGCAGACGGGCCCCGAGCCCGAAGTGGTCTAGGTGCTCGCCTCTCACATGAAGTGCTCGAGCCAGGTCTGGTTGTGCTCGACGCGAAGGGAGGCGTGGTCGCCGGGCAGCTCCTGATCGACAACCGTCCGGTAGTACGGCCGGCCGTCGGGATCGTCGGTTAGGACGACGACGCCATCGCCGGTCGAGGGGCAACCGATGACGAAGTTGCTGGCGTCCTCGTCGTGACCCCACTGCCAACCGTGGACCGGTGGGCCGAGCTCGATGCCCCAGCCTGCGCCCCAGGCAAGTTCGTCGTCGATGCGCCACAGCGGCAGCCACCGCTCGTCATCGAGACAGAGGACATGGGCGAGGAACCGTCCGTAGTCGGCAGCGGTAGTCATGAGCGGTCGGTAGCCATGGAAGCCAGGTTCTGGCTCGGTGAGGTAGCTCTTGTTCATCTGGAGAGGCCGGAACACGCGCTCGTCCGCGAGTGTGGTGATCGAGTCGCCGCTCCGTCGCTCGAGGTGTCGTTGGAGCAACACGAACCCTTCGCCGGAGTAGCCCCACCGTTCTCCCGGCCGACGGAGGGGCTCGAGCGACTGGCCCTGGGGTCGCCAGTTGGGCAGCCCGGTCGTGTGGGTCAGCACGTGGCGGACGGTGATGTCGCCGTGGATGGGCTCGTCCAGGCCATCGATGAGTTCGAGTGCGAGGTGCGCGATGACCTGCTTGACGAGTGACGCAGCGTTCATGACCGCGGTGTCGCCATCGACCCGGGCGAGCTCCCAGCGACGAACGACAGCGACCGACCTCCCCACGCCGACCGAACCTACGACAGGATCCGGCGTTCTGGGACGGGGCCGATGTTCGCGAGGAAAGCCATAGTCATCGCCGCTGATGCAGGAGCTGGTTGAGCCGAGCAGCCTGGCGAGTCTGGTGATCGCGCTCTGCGAGATTCGGAGCTCTGCGGGCGGCGGCGGCGTAGAGGCGGGCCGCGAGCTCGAGATCGCCGTTGCGCTCGTGTAGGTGGGCAGCGACCGCATCTCGCCGCGGGATGCTCTCGTCGATGTCGGCCAGTGCCGCCAACCCGGCGGGTGCGCCGTCCGCTTCGCCGAGGGCTACCGCACGGTTGAGCCGGATGATCGGAGTGTCGGCGAATCGGAGCAGCTCGTCGTACCACTCCAGGATCTGGACCCAGTCGGTGTCCTCGAAGCGGGGGGCGTCCGCGTGGAGCGCGGCGATCGCCGCTTGTGCCTGGTACTCGCCCAGCCGGTCCTTCCCGAGGGCGGCCTGCAAGATCTCGACGCCCTCGGCGATGAGCTTGGTGTCCCACTGGCTCCGGTCCTGCTCGGCGAGTGGCACGATCCCGCCGTTCGGTCGGGTCCGACTGCGGCGGCGGGCGTGGTGCAGCAACATCAGGGCGAGCAGCCCGTCGACCTCGGGATCGTCGACCAACGTCGCCAGCTGGCGGGCCAGCCGGATGGCCTCGGCGGCGAGGTCGACGTCGCCCGAGTAGCCCTCGTTGAAGACGAGGTAGAGCACATGCATGACGGTGCGTACGTCGCCGGGACGATCGAGACCGGCCCGGCTGACGGTGCGCTTGGCGCGGCTGATGCGCTGCGCCATCGTGCTCTCGGGCACCAGGTAGGCCTGCGCGATCTGGCGCGTGGTGAGCCCGCCCACCGCCCGAAGCGTGAGGGCGACCGCCGATGACGGTGTCAGGTCCGGATGCGCGCATAGGAAGTAGAGGTGCAGCGTGTCGTCGGCGCTCGGCACCACACCGAGTCCCGGCTCGCTGTCGAATCGAACCTCTCGATCGCGACGGGCGACATCCGATCGCGCCATGTCGAGGAACGCCCTCCAGGAGACGGTGATCAGCCAGCCCTCGGGATCCATGGGTGCGTCGTCCCGCCACGCCGAGAGTGCGCGGATGAGCGCCTCTTGCACCGCGTCCTCGGCCGTCGCGAAGTCTGCACCGCGACGGACGAGGACGCTCAAGACCTTCGGGACCAGCTCGCGCAGCCCGACCTCGTCCACGATCACTCAGTGATGGTGGGGGGCGCCGTGAGGAAGGGACGGACCTCGAGCCATTCGTGGATCGGTTCGCCGCCGGCGCCGGGTGCTGCCGACAGCTCGCCGGCGAGCTCGATCGCTCGCTCGTAGCTGTCGACGTCTATCACCATCCAGCCGGCGATGAGATCCTTCGTCTCCGCGAACGGACCGTCGGTCACCGGCCGGCGCCCCTCGCCGTCAGAGCGGACCCAGACGCCGTCGGGCGACAGCGCTTGTCCATCGACGAACTCGCCGGTGCCCTCGAGCCGAGCGGTCCAGTCGCGCATGAACTGCATGTGCGCCTCGACCTCCTCCGGCGTCCACTGGTCCATCGGGACGTCGTTCACCGACGCCGGCGCGCCTCGATAGTGCTTGAGCAACAGGTACTTGGCCATGAGTGTCCTCCTCGTGTCACGGCGACCCGGCTGGCCGCATTCGCCCCGAGGGACGGAGCAGAACTCGGACTCTCGACATCCGATCCGAAGATGCTCGGCCGGAGGCCGGCCACGACCAGTCTCCCCCAGGCGCCGAGTTGCCATGCAGAGATCCGTCGTCGAGCCGGCAGTAGGTGACCTCGCCCAGGGAAGTCACCGCCACTCGCGGCCGCCGGCGTGCAATCCTGGGTCGATGCCGTCGGCCGAGAGCAGGATCTGGCGACCGCCGCGCCAGGTCAGCGGGTGCGCTCGGTTGGTGACGTGAGCATGATCCGTGAGGTCCAGCCGGGCGAAGGTGCACTCGTCGCGGAGGTGCTCCATGAGCTGCGGCCGCATCGTGGTGTCGATGAGATCCCTGAGCTCATCGATGCCCAGCGCGCCGAGGGATATCGCGTCGTCGGCTCATTCGTCGACGACGTGGTCGTGGCGGCAGCGGGCTTCCGGCTATCGACCAACCTGGCGCTCGGTCGCGCCATCTACATCGACGACTTGGTCACGCTGCCTCGAGCGCGCGGTGCAGGCCACGCCGGCGCCCTTCTCGAATGGGTTGCCACGGAGGCGCTCCGCCTCGGCTGCTCGCACGTTCACCTTGATTCGGCGACGCATCGCCATCCGGCCCACCGTCTCTACCTCGACGCCAGGTACGACATCACGGCCTTTCACTTCGTCAGATCGGTCTGACGAACTGATCGTGGCAACCCGGTGGGATGCCAGACCGAGCAGCCCATGCGAGTGTTCATAGCCCGCGGTTTGGGGCACCCGGGCGTCTGCTGATCGCTGTGCGCCCGCGGCAGGGCAGTGCCGCTCGGGATCGGGCGGGGCGTGGCACCTCGGTTCCGATGGTCCGCGTGGCGACCCATGCACACCGGTGGGCCGGATCGCGAACCAATCTCGCTATGCGCCCGTATTGATGGGTGCAACGGTGATCCGCCTGGGTTTCCTCCTCACAAGACAAGGACGACCATCATGCAACGAGTTCTTCGTGCTCCCATCTTCTGGATCTCTGTCGCAGTCGTCGTCGCGGCTGTGGTGATCCTCGCTCTCACCATGGGCGGTGGCGCCTCCGGGGGTGGGGTCGGCTACTGACGCCGCTGAGTACGACCCACGCGCGGCCAATGCGTGCCTGTCGCGAGCGACGCCAACGATCGGTGGGCCGTAGGACAGGCGCCAGATCTGCCTGATCCGCGGCCCTCCGTGTCCCGTACGCTAGGACTTGTGCTGATCATCTTCGGCGCTCTCGCAATCGGCGTCGTGCTCGTTGGGGGTGTTCTGATGGCCCGACTCCTGACAATGGCCGCGGACCGCTCGGACGTGTGGAAGCGCCACGGGTGGCTCGACGATGAGGGTGGGGAGCACCCGCGGCGCAAGGACTCGTAGCCGCGCGCGGGTGGGGCTGCCACTAACTCGACGAACATAACCGCAGCCGATATGGCGGTGGCTGGCAGCCCGCAGCCGCACATCCTGCGTGGCAGCCGTCGGCCCGTCGGGTGGTGCGCGGGTACCAAGTGGCCTCTCGGGAGCAGCCAGGGTCATGGGCCACGAGCTCAACCCTCTGGGGTACCGTGGGGATCTGGTAACGGATCGGGGTGCGCATGGGCAGGGTGGTTCGCCGGACAATTGTGCTCCTGGTGGTCGTCTGGGCTACGGCGATAGCCGCTGCGGGGGTTGTGGCGGCCCAGGACGGCTTGACCGTGACGGCGACCAGCGCCGAGCTCGGCCCGAACCGGACGAGCGTGGTTCTGCGGGGCAGCTACTCGTGTGGGCCGTTCGCGTCCGGCGTTCCGAACCGCGGTGTCATCGATCTCAGCATCGAACAGGTGCGCCGAGGACACACGGTTGCCGCTTATGGGTTTCTTGAGCCGTCAGTTTGTGATGGAACCTCGCAGCCATTCGACGTCGTGCTCACAGGTACCGGCGGCAAGCGCTTCCGAGCCGGCGCCGCGACGTGGGCCGGCTCCGGCTACGTAGAAGGCGACACCGGCCTGCAACACGTCCAGGTAGCCCCCACTCCGATCACCCTCACGCGGTAGCCGCCACGCTCCTCGGCCGGCGAAACGATCCGTCCAATGGCACAGGATGGTCGGCGGCCGCAACCGATGGCGGGCGACAAGCGGCGCCGTCAGTCTTCGAGGATCCACACCCGTAGGGGACCCACGGTTTCGAAACCATGGGTTCGCGCTGCAACCAGCCGCTGACCTGATTCGTAGCCGACGAAGGTGGATCGCGGAAAGAGCGTGACGGCCAGGGCAAGGCAGCCTGCCCAGCTCGCGGCGCCAGAGTCACGGGTGAAGAAGTTGGAAATGCCGACCACCACCGAGCTGCGGGTTAGGACCGCGCCGCCAACAACACCGCCGCCGACCCACGCCGCAAGCACGGTCACCGCGTCGTGGTCGAGTAACACGGGGCGGAACACGCCGGGTGGGCCAGCGTTGCCGGCCCACGCCCGCTCCCACGCCGCAAAGCCAGCCTCGTCCTGGACCACCTCCCAACGAGCGTCGTCGGAGCTTGGCGGGACGGCTGTCGCCCGACGGACGATCCACTGGGCGTCGAAGAGCATTCTGAAGCCGTAGGCGGCCATGTCCAACGAGGCGAAGCTGTCCTTGATCGAGCAGCCCACCGACGTGTCGATTCGTGTCAGCAGATCGGGAACCGATACATCAGGGACCAGCGTGACGGCATCCGGGTACCCCGGCGGCGTAGGCGTTCGACTTGTCCAGGCGTCATCGTCGAATCGCGTCTGCGCACCATGAGTTCCGCAGACCAGGTCACACCATTGGGCGTTGTTGGCCGCCGCCGTCATCTGCCAACTAGCCACACGAGCGAGTGTGCCAGAGCAAAGTCTCGAATCGCCGGCGCCGGAAGGCACATCGGCCGCTGCAACTAGGTCCACCGAGATGACTACGGCGTGGTGAGCTCACAGCGTGAGGGGCGGACCAACGACCTTGACGTGCCGGCGCTCGAAGACTTCGCCGAACCGCTCTGGATCGGCGAAGGCTTCTTCGAGTCCGGCGGGAAGCATGAACACGAGGACGCGCGCCTCCTCCTCGCTGACGCCGAGAAAGGAGTGAGGCACTCCACGTGGCAAGTACACGAACGCACCTTGCTCGGCCCGGAACCGCTCTTCACCGCAGACGAAGTCGACCGTCCCGTTGAGGACGTAGAAGCCCTCGTCCTCGTGGCGGTGGACATGGAGCGGGGCGCTGTGGCCGCGAGGGACGGCGGTCTCGACAAGCCCGAAGGCACCTGACGTGTCGGCAGCGGCCGCCTTGACATCGCCGGCCCCAGTGTCTCCTGGCCCCACGAACAGCGCACGATCGGAGTCCATCGCGTCATTTTGCCGGGCCAGGGCCGACCGCGGCCGCCGCAAACGTCGTCACAGCCTGCTGGGCGCCCGCTGCCGTTTGGCACGGAACCGCCGTCCGACCTATACGCCGAGCGCCGTCCGTACCCCTCCCGACGTGTCCAGCGATCGCGGTGGGGCAGCAGCAGAAACTGGCACGTGCGGAAGGGTCAGTCGGCGGAGGACGCGGTGCCCGCGTACATCTGGTCCCTGGATACCGAGACCACGCAAGGCCGCACCAAGGCGACCGTTACCTTGGAGGGCAGCCTCGACCAGCACAGTTCCGCGTCATTCCGCGAATGTGTCGACGAAGCCATCGGCGCACACCCAGCGTTCGTTGTCGTCGACGCCCGGGGTCTGACGTTCGTCGATGCGGCTGGCCTGGCTGCCTTGGTGCGGGCGCGTCGTGCGGCCAGCGAGGCAGGCGTGGCGTTCCGAGTCAGTGACGCTTCGCCCGCCCTGCGGCACGTGGCCGAGGAGGCTGGCTTCAGGGCCCTGTTACCCGACAAGTGACGCGCAGCCACCCCTCCCGCCCGAACCCGGGGCCGCGGCCCGGCGTCGCCTCATGGGCGCCATCCAGTGTGTGAACGGCACGCGGCGGTCGAGCCGTTCGCACATGGATCCGTGACTGTCCGCCTTCGTTACGAGTCGGTCGGCGCTGCCAGCCATCGTTGACGATGCGGGCGACATCGCCGAATGTCCCGGATCGTCGGGGCGGCACCAAGCGCAGAACCGGTTGGGCCACCCAGCCGTCGCCGTCCGCCGCGGGGAGCCTTAACGCCTGCCCCCGGTGGCTGTTGGAGAGACTCGGACTGGCGGCGCCCCACCGTCGCGTCTGTACCAGTTTGAAGGATCAGAAGGTCCCAGAGTCACCCGGGACGCGTCGCGCTGTGCCCCTCCGGCTGACGAGGGCCCGGTAGATCAATAGCGCGATCACGGCACCGATGATGGACCCGAAGAAGCCAGCGGGCTGGAACGCGCCCTCATCGAAGTCCTCGTTGAAGATGAGGTACCCGAGAAAGCCACCAATGAACGAACCGACGATGCCGAGCAGGACGGTCTGGACGAAGGACATGGGATCGCTGCCCGGGACGAGGAGGCGGGCGAGGTAGCCGGCCACGATTCCGACGAGGATCAGGAAGAGGATGAATCCGAGCATTGGTCGTGTCTCCAAGGTTGTTCGGCCGTCCACACGGCCGGCACGCAGGTAGTTCCCGTTCGCGCCGAGTTGTATGCGTTCTGGCGGCTCAGGTCTGCTTCTCTCGCTGCGCTGAGATGCTCGAGCTGGCGGCGATGAGGGCCGCGAACCAGCTGATCACCCAGGCAACTGCCATGAACACACGCCTGAAGCGCAACGTGCGGCGGACGGCCGCCACGATCCGGTCCTTCCTACTTCTGCGACGACGGAACAGCATCATTAAGACCTTCCACTCCAAGTGAGTGCGAGTATCAGCCGGACTTGGCCGGCTTCTTATGGCGACCCGATCGGCTGCGAGACGACGCCTTGCGAGGTGACCGGCTGCGGGACGACCTGTTGCGAGGCGCTTGAATGTGCGATGCCCGGGACGACTTCCCGTCTTTGCCGACGTGTTGGGACGCAACCCGACCGGCCTCGACAGCAAACCGCTCGGCCTCGCGCCCCGCTTCGGCGGCGGCCTCAAGCGCCGCCTTGGATGCCTTGCCGGCGAGTTCCTTTGCCTGGGCAAGTTCTCGCGTCGCTGCAGTCACGGCTTTCTCCGCCCACTCACTTGCCCGCTGCTGCGCCTGCTCTGCCTCGGCATCGGCCTTGGCTCGTGCGGCAGCGATCACCTTGTAGGCGTCCTGTTCGGCACTCTGACGTTGTTGCGTGACGCGCTCGTCGGCCTTGCGCCTGATCTCCCTGAGCCGCTCGTCCGCTAGGCGCTTGGCGTCCTTGATCCGCTCGTCTTCCTCGCGGCGCAAGGTGTCGACCTGTCCGTAGGCCTCCCTACGTACGTGATCGACTTGCCGGCGGACCTCTGCCTTGGCTTTGCGCTCGGCGTCGGCTGCCCGCTGGCGGGCGGCTCTCGTTATGCGCTCCGCCTCGGTGGTAGCCCGTTTGGCCTCCGCGGCCAACTTCAAGGCCTTGTCCTCGGCCGCACGAGCTCCTTCCGATGCGCGGTGGGCTGCGTCGATGAGTGCCGCGACCGAACCGTTGTCGCGGCCCACGTCCGGAGCGGCATCGACGACGGACCGTCCGGCGTCCGCAATGGCCTCGCCCACACTGGTCCCCGCTGCGCTTACGGCATCGGTCGCTCGGTGCAGCGCCATCCTGGACGACTGCTGCGCCTTTCGTGCGAGCCAGGCAGCGTTGCTCGGCATGTCCTTCACACCGGTCGTAGCCCGCGTTCTCAACCATACGACGGGATGGTGCTGGGGCATGGCCGCCTCTCGATTCTGCCGAGCCGCAGATGGCTACCCGCGTCGCGGCCGGCTAAACGCGCAGCGTGGGGCAGCGTCCCGGGGCGCCGACAACGCGTCCCGCGAGGCTGCCGGGGCAGTCATGGTCCCCGTCCTGAGAGGACGCTGGGGTCCGCCCGTCGCGCCCCCAGCTGCCCCATCCCCCCGGCATTCGTACGGCTCATCACCGGTCTGGAGCCGGACACATAGAGATCGCGCCGGAACCTTCCTCCGTTACCGGGCCGCCACACTTTGTTCCCGCCAGGTGAGGCCGGGGCCTTCGTCGGGTTCGGGATCGGGTTCGTGCCAGGCGCAGTCGAAGCCGCGTCGCCAGTCACCACCCACGCATACGAACATACGTTTGTGGTGGGCGGGCGGCAAGGGAATGCGATGCTCGGTCCGTTGACCGGGTCAGGCCCGTGCGCGACGTTGAGCTACGACCAGCTGTCGGGCGTCGCGGGAGGTGGGTCGTATGTCTGAGGCCGCTCCGCTCCGTGTCGAGGCCAAATACGACGGCCCCGAGGCCACTATCGTCGTCGAGGGTGACCTCGACATACAGAGTGCCGGGGAGTTGCTGGCATGTGTCAGCGAAGCACTCGAAAGACTCACCCGCGATCGATCGATCACGATCGACGCCCACGGGCTCACCTTCACGGATTCGAGTGGGCTGGCAGCCTTGCTCCGTGCTCGTGCTGCGGCAGCTGAGGTAGCCGTCGCGTTCCGTGTCAGCGGGCCGTCGCCCGAACTTCGGCGTGTAGCTGAGGTCTCTGGGGTCAAGGATCTGCTATCCGACCCGTGACGCCAGCGCCGGCTCCCGGGAGGGGACTCCCCGGGAGCCGGCGGGGATCTGGCACCTCGGGTACCCGACCGACGCGGCCGTTGCAGCCGCTCGCCTCAGAGGGATCTAGGTGCTCGGTCCGCGGTCTGCCCGTTCGTGTCGACGCGGTCGGAGTACGGCTCCCGGGGGCCGAGCTTCGCCAAGCCGCGGCTCACGATGTACGCGACCGCCACCCATGCGATGTACTTCCAGCCCTCGTTGGCGCCGAGGTCTGCGTCGGCGACGTAGGTGGCGATGAGAATCGCCACCATGGCGGCCAGCGCCACCATGAACTCCGTCGTCTTGAACCCGGCCTTGGTCTCCGTGAACGTCCTCCGAGACCCATAGCCACGAGTCCGTCGGCCGGGAGCTACATCGGCCTCATGATTCATGCGATCAGTAGCCATAACCACTCTTTCTTATTGGGGGGTGCCGCCCATCATTCCCGCACTGGAGAGGGCTAAACGGGCGTCTTCGCCTAATCGCGGGATCGTGTTTGCCTCAATGAAACTCGCGGTAGGGCCCCTCCTACTTGTGCAACCGGCCTAACCCTTTTTGCGCGGCGGTATCACCCCAAGTGAGCCGGCGGAACCCCTGGCGGGACCGGAAGGTGGCAGGTGGGGACCAGGTCAGGTCACAGTGTGTAGATGGGTGCCGTTGGCCCGCTCACGGACCCGAACCCGCGCCTCCTCGATGATCATCAATGCCTCAAACATCTGCTCAAGGGCCGCGAGCCGGGCGAACCGGTCCTCGCCGGTCACGGCTCAGGCTCATCCAACGGGCGGGCATGAGCCCGCAGGCGGATCTCGTCGACCATCACCGACGCCATCGTGATGGCGTTCCGGCACGACCGCACACGCTCCGGCTTGAGCAGCGCCGGTCCACAGCGAGTCCTCGGCCCTCCGAGATTCAGCTTGACGACCAGTGACGATGTGAGACAGGACCCTGGTCAGCGGGCGTGTGCGTTGCGCGATTGCAGGTCACGAATACCGAGGGAGCGTTTCTCCACCAAGCGCTGACAACCGGCCTGGGGTCCGTGACCACGCCCGGGAGCGTTCGGCAACTCCCTCCCGCCGACCGTTGTCGACCACAGGTCTACGGTGCTCCGCATGGTGGATGAATTCTCCGAGCGGGATCTCGCCGGCGCTCGATTTCACCGGGTCGACCTCTCGGGCGCGACCTTCGATCACGTCGACCTCGGCGGGGCTAGCTTCCACGAAGTCGACCTGAGCGGCGTGAAGATGCGGGGGGCCTACCTCCGCGACGTCGACATTGGCGGCGACCTGGAGGGCGTGCGCGTCAACGGCGTCGACGTCGGCCCGCTGGTCGAAGCCGAGCTGGACCGGCGCCACCCGGAACGGGCGAAGCTCAGACCGACCGACGCCGCCGGGTTCCGCGAGGCATGGGACGTGATCGAGCGGCTGTGGGGCGAGACCGTCGGCCGGGCTCAACAGCTCGACCCGGCCCTGCTGCACGAGCGGGTCGACGGGGAGTGGTCGTTCATCGAGACGTTGCGCCACCTCGTGTTCGCGACCGACGCCTGGGTCCGCCGGGCCATGCTCGGCGACCCGTCGCCGTGGGACCCCCTCGACCTACCGTGGGATCAGATGCCAGACACCCCCGGGGTGCCCCGCGACCGCGACGCTCGGCCCTCGCTGGCAGAGGTGCTGGCCCTGCGCGCCGACCGGATGGGGACGGTGCGTCGCGTCGTTGACGACCTCACCGACGACCAGCTGGACGGCTCGACCGAGCCGGTGGCGGGGCCGGGTTGGCCGCCGCCGGAGAGCTTTCCCGTGCGCGAGGTCCTGTCCACGATCATCGACGAGGAGTGGTGGCACAGGCAGTTCGCCGAGCGCGATCTCGCCGCCCTCACCGCCCCTGGTGGTCAGCGGTAGTCGCCGGCGCCGGGAACCACTCTACGCGTCCTCAGGCAGGCACGAGCGCGGCGCGCAGGAGCGCCAGCAGCTCGTTGCGGCGCCGCACCAGCGACGCCAGCGTGGGCTCCTCCCCGAACGCCCGCAGGACCTCGACCTCCGCGGCGAGGCCGGTCACCATCGAGTAGGCCGCCAGCAGGATCAGACGGGGCTCGTGACGCCGCATCCGCCCGGCGTCCATCTCGACGGCGAGGAACCCGGCAGCCCGATCCACCAGGGGGGCGACGGCGGCCACCAGGCGCGTCGAGGCGGGAGGTCCCAGCCTGCTCACCTCCCGCACGAAGCCGAGCATCGATGGGTGCCGGGCCGCCAGCCGGAACATCGCACGAACGATGGCGTCGACCCGGTCGAACCCCTGACCGGCGTGGGTGACGGCCCGCTCCAGCCGGGTGGTGAGCTCGGCGGTCGTGCGGTCGATGGCGGCGTCGAGCAGGGACTCCTTCGACGGGTACCAGTAGAGGATCGTCTGCTTGCGGATCCCCAGGTCGCGCGCCAGGTCGTCCAGCGAGGTGGCGCCGTAGCCGCGGCTTCCGAAGGCGTCGAGGGTGGCGTCGAGGATGCGATCGGCGGTGTTGGTCCGGCGAGAACTTCCGACGTTGCCGCGCATCGGCGTCGCCTGTGCCATCTACCAGATGGTAGACAAACGCGGTGGAGTCGGTAGCGGAGGCCCTCGGGAGGAAGCGCATCGCCATCACCGGCGGCACCGGGTTCCTGGGGACGGCGCTCATCGAGCGCCTGCTGCGGTCGGTGCCCGGGTGCGAGCTCGTGCTGCTCGTGCGGCCGGGGAA
>Ga0081538_10005008_pt1 | contig 12065 bp, 12 predicted proteins | sample TabmetS5T2R1_FD_71022 | JGI IMG/M metagenome (GOLD analysis project Ga0081538, IMG submission 71022) | Tabebuia heterophylla rhizosphere microbial communities from the University of Puerto Rico - S5T2R1 | ecosystem: Host-associated > Plants > Roots > Rhizosphere ... | reverse complement strand
GACGATCACGAGCGGTGGCAGCCTAGCGCGACCCGGTGACAACCGGAAGCGACCCGCCGGCATTTGCGTTCATGCCCCTTTGGTCGGTGAAGTACCACCTGAGGTCCGCGACCGAAGGGAGCAGGGCGATGTGCACCGAGAAGTGCTTCGAGCTGACACCGGCGGCGGCCACGACCACGCGCTCCGGCCTCACCCGCCGGGCGGCGCTGCTGGGCGGCGCGGCGGTCGCGGCCTCCGCGGCCCTGGGCGGACCGGCCCAGGCGGGCGAGCGGGGGCCGGCCTTCTCGGGCGGGCGGCACGGCCTGCGTGACCTCACCTACCCGCTGACGACCTCCTTCCCGGCCTTCGTGCCCGGCGAGGAGGCGGTGCGCCGGACCACCGTGACCATCGAGGCCAACGGCTACTACATGCAGGAGTGGCGCATCATCGAGCACATCGGCACGCATGTCGACGCGCCCGGCCACTTCACCCTGGGCGGCCGCCTGGCGCCCGAGCTGAAGCCGTCGGAGCTGATCGTCCCGGCGGTGGTGGTCGACATCGCGGCCAAGGCGGCCCGCGACCCGGACGCGGTCGTGACCGTCGACGACCTGCGCGCCTTCGAGCGCCGGCACGGCCGCATCCCCCGCGACGCCGCCGTCCTCATGTACTCGGGCTGGGGGGCCAGGGTCGGCGACGCCGACGCCTACCGGAACGCCGACGCGAGCGGCACCCTGCACTTCCCCGGCTTCGACCCCGAGGCCTGCGAGTGGCTGCTGCGCCGCCGGAGGATCCGCAGCCTCGGCGTCGACACCCTCAGCATCGACCCGGGGAACTCGACGACGTTCGAGACCCACCTGATCCTCACCGGCGCCGACCGCTACGGCCTGGAAAACCTCGCCAACCTCGACCGCATCCCCAAGCGGGGCGCCACCATCATGGTCGGGCTCATCCCCTACGAGGAGGGCTCGGGCGGCCAGGCCCGCATCTTCGCCTCCTGGTAGGCGGCCCCGCCGGCCCGCGGCGGGCGCCGTCAGGAGGACCCGAGCGCGACCGGGCGGCCGGCGGCCGCCCGGAGGAGGGCGGGGACGGTGGCCCAGCCCTTGGTGGGGGCGGCGGCGGCGGGGGAGTAGCCGGGGGCGCCAAGGGGGATGCGGACCCGCAGGGCGGCGGGCAGGGTGCGGAACCGGATGGGAGGGTCGAGGACCAGGGCCTCGCCGTCGATGCCGATCTCGACGGGCTGGCTGGAGTGCAGCTCGAAGCTGCCGTCGGCCCACTCGACCCAGCCTGGCGGCCGCCAGGTCCTTCCGGCGGCCTGCGACTCGACCAGGCGGGCGATCTCGGACGAGGAGCGGAAGGTGGCGGCCACGATGCCCAGGTTGCCGCCGTCGATGCTGCGTCGCGACCCGAACCCGTCGCCGCTGCCCAGCTCGTAGCGGTCGTTGGAGACCAGGATCATGTGGGTGGAGGCGTGCTCGGTGCCGTCGGGGCCGGTGAAGCGGAGGTCGAAGGGGGTGGCGTCGGGGCCGAGCATGGTCGGCAGCAGCTCCAAGGCGGTGCCGACCTTGTGGGCCCGGTAGGCGGGGGACTGGACGATCTTGGCGTACAGCCCGACGGTGGCGTTGTTGACGAACACCCGGTCGCCGGCCATGCCCAGGTCGATGCGCCGCTCCACCGCCTCCCCGAAGGCGTCCAGGGCGCCGACGACGTCGTTGCGATCAAGGCCCAGGTCCATGGCCAGGTGGTTGCGGGTGCCGGCGGGGATGCAGACGAACCCGACGCCGTGCTTGGAGGCGATGGTGGCGACCAGGGCCTGGGAGCCGTCCCCGCCGGCCATGCCGAGCACGTCGGCGCCGCCGGCCACGGCCTGCTCGGCCAGCTGGAGCAGGTCGTCGCCCGGCTTGAGGACCACCGGTTCGATGCCGCGCCGGCGCGCCTCCTCGACCAGGTTGAACCGCTCCACCTTGCCGCCGCCGGACTTGGGGTTCATCAACAGCACGGGGCGGGTCGCCGGGGCGACCGGGGTGCCCGGGGTCGGGCTGCTCTTGAGCGACTTGATGTCCCGTCCCAGGGCGTGCCTGGTCGCCACCCCGCCGACCACGATCAGGGCCACCACCAGCAGCAGCGCCACCAGGCCGCCGGCGGCGGCGATCACCAGCGCCGCCGCCGTCACCAGGGCGACCACGGCCAGCACCGCGGCGAGGGTGCGGCGGATCCCGGGCCGGGTGACGGCGTAGGCGGCCGCCCCGATCCCGGTGCTGAAGCACACCACCGCCGCCAGCAGGATCAGCGGCCGCTTGAGCAGCACGGCCAGCAGCACCAGGAGCACGGCGACCGGTGCGAGGAGCGCCACCACCGCGCTCACCCGGCGTCCCAGGGGTACCGACTTCATCTGCGCCCTCCTCAGCCGACCGTTGCATCTTGGCCGGGTCGGGGCGAGCGGGACAAGCCGTCGTCCCGGGGGGCCGGTAGGCTCGTCGCGGTCGACGAATCCGAGGAGGACAGGGAGAGGGACCGGGACCATGTGCCGCAACATCACCACCCTGCGGGGGCTGGAGCCGCCCGCCACCAGCGAGGAGATCGAGGCCGCGGCCCGCCAGTACGTCCGCAAGGTCAGCGGCGTGACCCACCCCAGCGCGGCCGCCGAGGAGGCGTTCGAGCAGGCGGTGACGGCCGTGGCCCGGGCCACGGCCGAGGTGCTGGCCGAGCTGCCCCCGCGGCGCCAGCCCCCGAAGGCGGACCCGCCGCTGCGCCGCCCCGAGGTGCGCGCCCGCCTGGCCGGCCGCTGAGCCGGATCGCCCGGTTCTGGAATGTCCGGGGCCGGCGGTAGGTTCATCGGACCATGAACCCTGAGTCGCGAAGCGTCCAGCGCGTCTACCTCGTGCTGATGCTGTTCAACACTCTGGCGGCCTCGTTCATCTGGGGCATCAACACGCTGTTCCTGCTGGACGCCGGGCTCAGCGCCACGGCCGCGTTCGCCGCCAACGCCCTGTTCACGGCCGGCATGGTCCTGTTCGAGGTCCCGACCGGGGTGGTCGCCGACACCTGGGGCCGCCGCACCTCCTACCTCCTGGGCTCGGTCACCCTGGCCGTCTCCACCGTCCTGTACTGGCTGGCCTGGCAGATGGAGGCCCCGTTCTGGGCCTGGGCGGTCACCTCGGTCCTGCTCGGCCTGGGCTTCACCTTCTTCTCCGGCGCGACCGAGGCGTGGCTGGTCGACGCCCTCAAGTTCACCGGCTTCAAGGGCAACCTCGAGTCGGTGTTCGCCAAGGGCCAGATCGTCGCCGGGGCGGCCATGCTGTCCGGCTCGGTCCTCGGCGGGCTGGTCGCCCAGTGGACCGACCTGGGGGTGCCCTACATCCTCCGGGCGCTGGCCCTGGTCGTGACCTTCGTGATCGCCTTCTTCTTCATGCGGGACTGGGGCTTCGTCCCCAAGCCGGGCAAGCACCCGGTACGCGAGATGGGCCAGGTGCTGCGCAGCTCGGTCCACTTCGGCCTGGGGAACCCGCCGGTGCGCTGGATGATGCTGGCGGCGCCGTTCTCCTTCGGCGTCGGCATCTACGCCTTCTACGCCATGCAGCCGTACCTGCTCGAGCTCTACGGCGACGAGCAGGCCTACAGCATCGCCGGCCTGGCCGCGGCCATCGTCGCCGGGGCGCAGATCATCGGCGGCATGGCGGCGCCACAGCTCCGGCTGCTGTTCCGCCGGAGGACCTCGGCCGTCCTGGCCGGCCTGGTGCTCGAGGGCGGCCTGCTGGTCCTGCTCGGGCTCACGACCGCGTTCTGGGTCGCGGTCGGGCTGCTGGTGCTGTGGGGGCTGACCGCCGCCGCCACCCTGCCGATCCGGCAGGCCTACATGAACGGCCTGATCCCCTCCGAGCAGCGGGCGACGGTCCTGTCCTTCGACAACCTGCTCGGGTCGAGCGGCGGGGTGGTGATCCAGCCGGCCCTGGGCAAGGTGGCCGACGTCTGGAGCTACTCCACCTCCTACCTGGTCGCGGCCGGCGTGCACCTGATCGGGGTGCCATTCGTCGCGCTGGCCCGCCGGGAACGGGCCACCGCCGACCCGGTCGTGGCCGAGCCGGCCCAGCAGGGGGGTTGACAGACCGACCGGTCGGTTTTAGTCTCCGGCGGAACACGACCGCTGGAGGAACACCCATGACGCTGGCGCCGACGGCCACGGACCGGGGCGGGGAGACCCGCCGCCGCATCCTCGAGGTCGCCGCCGAGGCGTTCGCCGACCGCGGCTACGCCGGCACCTCCCTGAACGACGTCCTCAAGGCCAGCGGGGTCACCAAGGGCGGCTTCTACTTCCACTTCCCGTCCAAGGAGGCGCTGGCCCTGGCCACCCTCCGCCAGAAGCAGGAGCAGTGGGCGGGCGTGGTCATGGCGGCCGCGATGCGCCGCTCACGCGCCGTCGAGCAGCTCGACGCCATGGTCGAGGCCCTCTGCGACCTGCACGAGCAGGACCCCGCGTGCCGGGCCATCAGCCGGCTCTGCACCGAGCTGGGCGACGAGCACCCCGAGCTGCGCCCGCAGCTGGGCACCCAGCTCACCATGTGGATGGACATGGTCGCCTCGATCATCCGCAAGGGCCAGGACGAGGGCGACATCCGGCCAAGCGTCGAGCCGACGGTCGCGGCCGAGATCGCCGTCGAGTCCTTCATCGGCCTTGAGACCGTCTCCGAGGCCCTGACCGGCCGGTCCGACCTGCGCCGCCGGGCCCGGGACTTCCGCGACCTCTGGTTCGTGGCCATCCGCCAGCCGTCCTGACCAGCCATGCCGCCATCCACCGCCAACACGCACGAGCACGGAATATACCAACCGGTCGGTTTTGACCGGACGGGGGAGGAACGATGAACAGCCTGCTGGGACGACTCGGTGCCTTCACCGTCCGGCGCCGCTGGTGGGTCATCGGCGCCTGGGTGGTGCTGCTGGCCGTCATGGGGAGCTTCGCCTCGGGACTCACCGACCGGCTCGGCTCCGGCGGGTTCGAGGTCCCCGGGTCTCAGTCGCTGGCCGTCCAGCGCGACCTCGAGCAGCGCTTCGCCAACCAGTTCCCGACGACCGCCCTGATCACCGTCCACGACGACAGCCGCACGGTCGACGACCCCGCCTTCCGGGGGGTCGTCGAGGGCATCGCCTCCCGGGTGCAGGCCGTCCCGAACGTCGGCGGGGTGGAGTCGTTCGTCTCCAGCGGCAGCCCGGCCTTCGTCTCGCCCGACCGGCGCACCACCTACCTGGTCGTCGGGCTCTCCGGCGACCAGAACACCCAGCTCGACACCGTCCCCGAGGTCGCGGCGGCGGCCCGCGAGGGCGTCCCGGCCGGGGTCGAGGTCGAGACCGGCGGGGCCGCCGCCTTCTACGAGCGCATGAACGAGATCTCCCGCCACGACCTCGAGCAGGCCGAGCGGGTCAGCTTCCCGATCACCCTGGTCGTCCTGCTGCTGGCCTTCTCCAGCCTGGTCGCCGCCGGCCTGCCGATCATGCTCGCCCTGGTCAGCCTGGGCGTGACCCTGGGCGTCCTGTACTTCCTGGCCGGCGTCACCGACATGAACGTCTACGTCACCAACACCGCCTCCATCGTCGGCATCGGCGTCGGCATCGACTACGCCCTGTTCGTGGTCACCCGCTTCCGCGAGGAGCTGCGCCGGGGCCGGTCGGTGGCCGAGGCCGTCCCGGTCACCCTGGCCACCTCCGGCCGGGCCGTGGCCCTGTCCGGGGCCACCGTGATCGTCGCCCTGGCCGGGATGTTCCTGGTCGACATCCAGGCCTTCCGCTCCATGGCCATCGGGTCGATGAGCGTGGTCGCGGTGGCCGTGCTGGCCGCCATCACCCTGCTCCCGGCCGTGCTCAGCCTGGTCGGCCACTGGGTCGACCGCCTGCGCATCCCGGTGCTGCGTCCGCGCGCCACCGAGGGTGAGGGCTTCTGGCACCGCTGGGCGGTGCGGATCATGCGCCGCCCGTGGGCGTTCACGGCCGCCGCCCTGGTCGTGCTGGTCGCGCTGGCCGTGCCCTTCGCCGGCATCCGCCTTGGTCAGCCCGGCTCCAGCATCCTGCCCGCCGACGAGAGCCCCCGGCTGGCCAGCGAGCGCCTGGCGGCCGAGTTCGGGGCCGGCGTCACCGGCCCCATGGAGGTCCTGGTCGACACCCCGGGCGGGGCCGGGACCAGGGCCAACCTGGAGCGGGTGGACCAGCTCACCCGGGCCCTCCAGGGCGACGAGGCCGTGGCCGGCGTGCAGAGCCTCACCGCGGTCATGCGCGGGGCCGACCTGGACGCCTACACCCGGCTGTACGCCGGCGGCCTCAACGGGGTCGACCCCGAGCTGGCCCCGGCCGTGGCCGGGCTGGCCAACTGGGACCGGGGCGCCGACCTGGCGCGGATCACGGTCGTGGCCCGGGACGAGCCCGAGTCCGAGGCGGCCGAGGGACTGCTCGACCGGGTCCGCGACGAGCTGATCCCCGCCGCCGGCCTGGCCGGGCAGGCCAGGGTCGGCGGGGCCACCGCCAATAACGTCGACCTGGCCCGCGAGATCTCCGGCCAGCTCCCGGTGGTCGTCCTCTCGGTCCTGGCCCTGTCGTTCGTCCTGCTGGCCATGGCCTTCCGTTCGCTGGTGCTGCCGCTGCAGGCGATCGCCATGAACCTGCTGTCGGTGGGTGCCGCCTACGGGCTGATCGTGGCCGTGTTCCAGTGGGGCTGGGGCGAGTCGCTGCTCGGCTTCACCTCGCAGGGCCACATCGAGGTCTTCGTGCCCCTGTTCCTCTTCTCGATCCTGTTCGGGCTGTCCATGGACTACCAGGTGTTCCTGCTCAGCCGGATCCGCGAGGAGTACCTGCGCACGGGCGACAACGAGCGGGCCGTGGCCCGCGGGCTGGAGAGCACGGCCCGCACGATCACCTCGGCGGCGCTGGTCATGGTCACCGTGTTCGCGGCCTTCGCGGCCGGCCGGCTGGTCCCCTTCAAGGAGATGGGGTTCGGCCTGGCCGTGGCCGTGCTGATCGACGCCACCCTGGTCAGGACGATCCTGGTGCCGGCCGTGATGCGGCTGGTCGGGCGCTGGAACTGGTGGATGCCGGCCTGGCTCGACCGCTGGCTCCCCCGGATCGCCCTGGAGACCTCGGAGGAGGACCGTCCGGCCAGCCGGCCCCGCGAGCCGGTCGGCTCCTGAGCTACGGGACGGCGACCGGGTCGGCCTCGGGCGCGACCGCGGGGCCGGGCCGGCGCCGGCGCAGGGCCGCCGCCCAGGTGAGGACCAGCCCGAGGGCGACCCAGGCGGCGAGCACGACGAGGGGGCCGGTGGCGCCGGCGCCGTCGAAGAAGGCGGTGCTCCGCAGGAGGCTGCCACCCGCGCCCGGCGGGAGCAGCTGGCCGATGGCCCCGGCCGGCTGCGGCAGCAGCTCCGGGGCTGACGAGACCCCGGACAGCGGGTTCCCGACCAGCACCATGAGCAGCGCCCCGAGAGCGGCCCCAGCCCGGCCGAACAGGGCGGCCAGGCCCGCGACGGCCGCCCCGACGGCCAGCACGGTCAGGCCGAGCACGCCGGCGTTGACCAGCCAGCTCCCGCCGAGGGCGCCGAGCCACCCCTGGGCGATCCCGGCCGCGACCAGCCCGGCGGCGGCCGAGGCGCCCGCCAGGGCGGCCCAGGCGGCCGGCGCCGGCCCGCCGGCCCGCCAGGCCAGCAGCCCGGCCGCCATCCCGCCCAGCACCAGCGGGAGCACCGAGGCGGCGAGCGCCGCCCCACGCGGGTCGTCCGGGTCGGCGGGCACCACGTCGACCACCCGGGCCGCCTGGGCACCGGGAGCGTCGCCGGGAGGCGACGCCGCCTGCTGGAGCAGCTGGGCGACCAGCGGGCTGGCCGCCGAGGCCGTGAGCACCGTGGTGCCGGACGGGGTGACCACGACGGCGCCGTAGACCTCGCGGCCGGCGATGGCCGCCCGGGCCTCCGCCTGGTCGGCGAACCGGTGCACCTCGACGGCGTCGCCTTCGCGGGCAAGCCGCTGCTCGATCGCGGCCCCGGCGGCCGCCGGCGCCACGACCCCGACCGGCAGGTCGCGGGGCGCCAGCCTGGCCGCCGGCCACGCGAACGCAACCAGGGCCAGCCCGACCAGCACAGGCACCAGCACCACCAGGGCGACGAGTGCCCGGGGGCCGTGGGCTGCGGAGTCGTGGGTTGCGGGGTCGTGGACTCCAGGGTCACGGGGCCCGCGGTCGTGGGGCCCGGGGTCGCCGGCTCCGGAACCGTGGGTACCCGTACCGGGATCAGGGTCTTGCGCCTGGGCCGGCATGGTGGGGCGTGCCATCACAACCTCCTAGAACGATCATTCGCTTTCTTTGGTCAGGTTGACCGACCGACGGCGGCTTGTCAAGAGCGAATGTTCGTTCTATATTGAGGGCATGCCCCGCGTCTCCCAGGCCCACCTCGACGCCCGGCGGCGCCAGATCCTGGACGCCGCCCGGCGCTGCTTCCTCCGCGACGGCTTCCACGCCACCTCCATGCAGGACGTGCTGGCCGAGGCGAACCTGTCCGCGGGGGCGGTCTACCGCTACTTCCGCGGCAAGGACGAGATCATCGCCGCCATCGCCCACGAGGCCGTGACCGAGGTCGCCGGCGCCGTCGAGACCGCTCTTGGCAGCGAGAACCCGCCGCCGCTGGACGAGGTCCTTGGCGAGGCGTTCCTCGCCATCCAGCGGGTCGACGCCGAGCAGGGCTTCGCCAAGCTCGCCATCCAGGTGTGGGGCGAGGCGATGCGCACTCCGGCGCTGGCCGAGATCATCAAGGAGGAGGTCGGACGCGTCCGGGGCACGCTCGCCCGGCTGGTGCGGACCTACCAGGAGCGCGGCCTGATGGCCGCCGACGCCCCGCCCGAGCAGGTCGCGCTGGTCCTCGTCGGCCTGCTGCCCGGCTTCGTGTTCCAGCATGCCCTGCTCGGCGACGTCGATCCCGGCGCCTTCCGCGCGGGCCTGCGGGCCCTGCTGGCCACCGGCCTGGCCTCGGCGCCCCCCGCCCCGACCACCGTCTGAGCGGCGGCTCAGACCACCCGGCTGCGGATGGGGATGTCGCGGACCAGGGCCCAGGTCGCGGCCGCCCCCGGCAGCAGGCCGGCCAGGCACAGGGCGAGGCTCCCGGCCAGCGGGAGGTCGGCCACGTCGACGACGGCGCCCAGGAACGGCAGGCCGTTGAAGCCGATGCCGTACCCGGTGACCATCACCATGGCCAGGGCGAGCAGGATCACCGGCAGCTCCCAGCCCTCGGAGCGGTAGAACCCGGCGGCCAGGAGCAGCCCGATGGTGGCCCAGATCACCAGCATGGCCCAGTAGGAGAGGAAGACCAGCGGGTACTGGCCGGCCGAGTCGAACAGCCGCTCGGCCGGTATCCGGTGGGGCCAGTCCATGAGCCGGTAGAGCACGGACTCGAGGGCCAGCCCGAACGTCAGCAGGGCGGCCACCATGGCGGCGGCGACCAGGAGGAACACGGCCATCGAGCGCAGGAACTCGTGCCGGGTCCGCCCGTGGGCCACGTACACCGGCAGCATGCGGTTGACGAAGTAGAGGCCGTACCCGAGGGCGAACCAACGCACGATCGACGCCGCCGGGTCCCAGACGCTCTGGCTGATGGTGACCCGGAGGTCGATCCCGATGGTGACCACCAGCACCGCGGCGGCGAAGACGGCCCAGCAGAGCAGCAGGAAGGGGAGGTGGGTGACGAGCAGCAGGCGGGCGATGCTCCAGGTCCGGTCCTCGGCGCGGTCGCTCATCGTGGTCCTCCCGACGGCTGGGTGAGGTGGACGAACAGGTCCTGGAGGGCGACCGGGCCCAGGTCGAGCCCGGCGTCGCGGGCCTGCCGGCGGTGCCGCTCGTCGAGCCCGCCGTAGACCATCGCCGACTTGGTCCGGCCGAGCTGGCGTTCCCGCAGCACGGTGCGCCCGGCCACGAACCGGTCCACCGCCTCGGCCGGTCCGGTGACGTCGGCGCCCCGGGCCCGCAGCGCCTCGGTCTCCTCCTGGAGGACGAGCCGGCCGGCGTCGATGATCACGACCTCCTCGAACAGGGGGCTCAGCTCGTCGATCAGGTGCGTCGACACGACGATCGTGCGCGGCCGGGCCATGAAGTCGGCCAGCAGCTCGTCGTGGAAGGCGGCCCGCGACGGCGCGTCCATCCCCAGGTGGGACTCGTCGAACAGGGTGAGCGGGGTCCTGGCGGCCAGCCCGAAGATCATCCCCAGGGTCGAGCGCTGCCCGAGCGACAGCTCGCCCAGCTTCTTGTGCCGTGGGACCTCGAACCGGTCGACCAGGGCGTCCGCGTAGTCTCCGTCCCAGCCGGGCCGCAGCCGGCTCGCCGTGTGGAGCGCCTCGCCGACGCGCTCGTCCCGGTCCCCGATGTCGCCGGTCTCGCGGATGAGGCAGACCTGGCGGGTGATGCCGGGGTTCTCGAACACCGGCTGGCCGTCGACCAGCACCGTGCCGCCCGACGCCTTGCGGAACCCGGCCAGCACCGACAGCAGGCTGGTCTTGCCGGACCCGTTGCGCCCGAGCAGCCCGTAGATGCGGCCGCCGGGGAGGGTGAAGCTGAGGTCGTCGAGGGCGGTGACGTCCCGGTAGCGGAGCCGCAGCCCGGCCACCTCGATGCCGAGGGTCATCGGTCCTCCCTCCCGGCCCTCCTGGCCTGCTCGTCCTGGTCGGCGAGGTGCTCGATCCTGGCGACGACCTCGCCGAGGGGGATGCCGACGGCCCGGGCCTCGGCCACCATCGGGTCGACGACGTCGGAGAAGAAGTGCTCCCGGCGCCGCGCCCGCAGGGCGTCGCGGGCGGTCGGGCTGACGAACATGCCGATGCCTCGCTTCTTGTACAGGACCTGCTCGTCGACCAGCTGCTGGAACGCCTTGGCGACGGTGGCCGGGTTGATGCGGTAGTAGGCGGCGTACTGGTTGGTCGACATCACCTGCTCGTCGCCGTCCAGGGCCCCGCTGACCACGTCCGCCTTCACCTGGTCGGCGATCTGCCGGTAGATCGGGCTGCGGTCGTCGAACACGCCACTCCCAGGTCCATTGGTTCATTACTTCAGTAATGAACCATAGCACCGGTGGTCCCGGCCGTCCACCCCTCAGCCGCCACCGGCCGGCCGCCACGGCCGGCGGCGGGGCCACCAGCCGGGGACGGCCTGCCGGTAGGCCTGGTAGCGGGCGCCGAACTGCCGGGCCAGGGTCGGCTCCTCGTACCAGTGGACGAAGGCGACGAAGGCGGCCGCCACCAGCGCCGCGTACGGCAGCAGGACGAGCCGGCCGAGCACCAGGGCCTGCCCGAGGATGGCGGCGAGGACGGCCAGGTACATCGGGTTGCGCACGTACCGGTAGAGGCCGCCCACGACCAGCTCCTGGGTCGGGGCCACCGGCGCCGGGGTGCCGACGCCCTCGACCACGAAGCGCGCGAAGGCCTGCACCAGCACGACGACCCCGGCGGCCAGCAGGACCAGCCCGGCCAGCCGCAGCGGCAGCCACCAGGCAGGCAGCGCCCGGGCCTCCCAGCCGGTCAGCCACCAGGGGACCAGCCCGGCCACGACGCCCGGCGCCAGCGCGAAGAACGCCGCGCTGCCGAGGGCGGCACCCGCCTTCCGCATCGCCCCAGCCTACCCGGCCCGGCCGCCGGGGCCGGGGCCGTGGGGCGGCGGCTACCAGCGGCCGACGAGCTCCGGCCAGGTCGGCGGGGGACCGGGGAGCGGGCCGTCCCCGGGACCGTGCATGGCCTCCAGGAGCAGGGTCAGGTAGCGGTGGCGGAGCTGGCTGGTGCGCGCCTCGTCCCCCATGCGGATGGACGCCACCTGCTCGAACACCATGGACAGGTCGTTGACGTCGAGGTCGGACCGGATGGCGCCCGACGTCATGGTCCGCTCGAACAGCCGCTCGTTGAGCTGCTGGGCGACGGCGGCGTCGCGGTTCAGCTCCTCGGTGGGGGTGAAGGTCCCGGCCAGGCGCGAGGTCAGGGAGTGGGTGTCGGCGTCGACGATCCGGCGCATGAAGCGGGCGAAGGCCTCCCACGGGTCACCGTCGTCGGCCAGGGCCTCCTCGGCGGCGGCGATGTAGGTCCGCAGCCCG
>Ga0081538_10005007_pt1 | contig 12065 bp, 11 predicted proteins | sample TabmetS5T2R1_FD_71022 | JGI IMG/M metagenome (GOLD analysis project Ga0081538, IMG submission 71022) | Tabebuia heterophylla rhizosphere microbial communities from the University of Puerto Rico - S5T2R1 | ecosystem: Host-associated > Plants > Roots > Rhizosphere ... | reverse complement strand
ACGGGCAGATTAGGGAATGACGACTCTATTCGGAAACCCCACTCCCTCGCTCGTCAGTTTCGCGTTTCGCGTTTCGGGTTTCGAGTTCGCCCGAGACGCGAGACTCGGAACTCGGAACTGTTCACTTGGCCTGAGGAAGGAATTTGTTAGAACTCCATGAGGATCGGTCTGTTCGGCGGCACCTTTGATCCGATCCATTGGGGCCATCTCCGCAGCGCCGAAGAGGTCAGCGAGACCTTCGACCTTGATCGTATCCTTTTTATTCCCGCCTCGATTCCGCCCCACAAGAGAGGGCAAACGGCGACCCCGGCGCGGGACCGCTTGCAAATGGTTCGTTTGGCGGTGGCCAGGAATCCCCGGTTCAAGGTCTCAACGGTGGAGATTTCGCGGCCCGGGGTTTCCTATTCCATCGATACGATCCGCCATTTCGCCGAAAGAAAACGGAAAGGCGACTATCTTTTTTTTATCATCGGTCTGGATGCGTTTCGCGAAATCGGCTCTTGGAAGAATTTTACCGAGATCTTTCCGCTCTGTGATTTCATTGTAACATCCCGGCCCGGCAGTAAAGAGAGCGATCCACTCCGCGGGACGGGCGTTGCCGTAAAAAAACTCTTTTGTTATGATCGAAAAGAGAAAAATTATAAACACTGGAGCGGTACGCGCATCTTCTTCATAAAACTCACCGACATTGCCATTTCAGCATCGGGAATACGCGAACGAGTAAAAGAGGGCAAATCCATTCGCTATCTAGTGCCTTCGGGAGTTGAAACTTACATCAAAAAGCGGGGCCTTTATCAAAACCACCGGGAGGCGCGGTAGGGATCTTGGCCGACATTAGTTCCTGGGATAAAACCCTTCTCCTGGCACGCTTTGCCTTAGAGAAAAAGGCTTGTGACCTTGTGGTTATGGAAGTTCGCGAGCTGACTTCAATCGCAGACTATTTCATTATCTGCTCAGGGCGCTCCGATCGACAGGTGCAAAGCATTGCGCAAGGAATCGAAGAGAATCTCAGCGATTCGGGTCTTGCCCCGCTTTCGGTGGAAGGCGCGAATCGCGGTCATTGGGTGTTAATGGATTTTTCCGATGTCATCGTTCACGTTTTCTATGAACCGGTGCGCGAGTTTTACGATCTCGACGGGCTGTGGGGACACGCCCCACGAGTCGAACTGCCCGAGCCTTACTCGACTTTGGTCGACCAGTTTCAAACCGCAGACCATCAGCTATCCTAAGGCAGCGCATGCGGTCCAGCCACTGCCTTTCGATGAACTCATGATGGTACGTACACCGAGCCCTGGCCGCAGGGCTTGTACCGGAGCGCTATTCCTGGGAAAATTTCACAAGAAAGGAAAACCTCTTGCGCACCAAGCAACCCGTGATCCTTGTGATCTTGGATGGATGGGGAATCAATCCGAGAAAAGAAGGTAATGCCATTGCTCAGGCTTCGACCCCGAACCTCGATAGGTTGAATCGGGATTTCCCGGTATCGAGTCTCTCGATGTCCGGAGTGGATGTCGGTCTGCCTGAAGGCCAGATGGGAAATTCTGAAGTGGGCCATATGATCCTCGGCGCCGGCCGGATCGTCCACCAGGATCTGACCCTGATCCACAACGATATCGATGCGGGTAAGTTCTACCAGAACCCGGTTCTTCTGGCTGCGCTGAGAAAGACAAAGGCTCAGAGCGGCCGACTCCATTTGATGGGCCTACTGGGAGACGGCGGCGTGCACAGCCATCAGCGCCATATGGAAGCCTTGATCGAAATGGCGCGCCGCGAAAAAGTCGGCAAGGTCTATCTCCACCTTTTTCTGGATGGACGGGACACGCCGCCCACGAGTGCCGAGCAGTTCGTACTTGATCTCAACGAGAAGCTGAAGGCCTATCCGGAGGTGCGGGTGGCGACGGTGAGCGGGCGTTATTACGCTATGGATCGTGACAAACGTTGGGATCGAACCGAGAAGGCCTACCTCAGCCTGACCGAAGGCGCCGGCAATAAAGCGGATTCCGCGCTGGAAGCGATTCGCAAGAGTTACGAGCAAAAGATCACGGACGAATTTGTCCTACCCACAGTCATCAACGGTGTGATGCCCGAGGGCTTGATTCGTGACGGCGACGGAGTGATCTTCTTTAATTTCCGAGCCGACCGTGCCCGGCAGTTGACCCGCGCGCTGACGGAAGAGGATTTCAAAGAGTTTCCTCGCAAGCGATCCCTGTCTCTGGCTGCGTTTGTCACCCTGACGCAGTACGACGAGTCTTTCAAGGTTCCGGTCGCTTACCCGCCCCGGGATATCAGAAAAATTTTGGGGGAAATCGCTAGCCAAGCGGGAATCCGCCAGCTGCGCATCGCAGAGACGGAAAAGTACGCCCATGTGACTTACTTTTTCAATGGCGGCGAGGAGGCTGAATTTCCCGGCGAGGAGCGCATTCTGATTCCTTCGCCCAAAGACGTGCCGACCTATGATCTGAAGCCCGAGATGAGCGCTCGCCAGGTTACCGAGGCGCTGGTCAAGCAATTGCGCGAGCAGGATATCGGCCTGGTGATCGCCAATTATGCCAATGCGGACATGGTGGGCCACACCGGAAACTTCGAGGCGGCGGTGCGCGCTTGCGAGGTTATCGACGAATGCATCGGCAAAGTGGTGGATGCTGCGACGGGCATGAGCGGCAAAATGATTATCACCGCGGACCACGGCAACATCGAGCAACTGATCGATTATGATACGGGGATGCCCCACACGGCTCATACCACCAATCGAGTACCGGTGATTTTGGTCGACGAGAAGCGCAGGAAAAGCCGGCTCAACCCAGGAACCGCCATCGACGTTGCGCCCACCGTGTTGCAGCTTCTCGGACTGCCTCAACCCAAAGAGATGACCGGTCACTCCTTGATCGTCGATTCCTAGCCGCAGAGGGAAAGACAAGACACGGTGTCGCTGGAGGGGTGAGACTGGAGGAGTGAAGGCACAGAGACGAATAGCTTCAACGCGTCTTTGGTGCTTGATTCGGCGATCCATTTTTTCCGGGCGCTCGCTCCAACAACTGAGTTTGCAGGCCGCTCCGGGCACAGACCCATTGCCTTCACGCCAGAGGGCTCGCTCCTCCAGCGCTGTCATGAGCGAATAATCAGAGGGCTATGAGGGTTCGCCCGTCCACCGCCGGTTGTCCTCAGTTCGCCTTCGCTAAAGTTTCTGGTAGAGTGCCGCTGTTCTTATGAATACGGTGCGACGTGTTACGCTAAGCGATCGTCTTGATGGGTTGGTTGACTGGCTCTATCCGCCCCGTTGCCGTGCTTGCAGCGGCACAATCTACGGACGGGATGCTGAATACTTTTGTGGTCACTGTTGGCCTCGGATCCAGCTCGTGGCTCATCCATTGTGTAACCTGTGCGGCCGTCCCTTCCCGGACGCGCGCGGGGATGACCATCATTGCGCCGGGTGTTTGACACGCACCCCTTATTTTGTCCGGGCCCGGGCCTGGGCCTGCTACCCTAGAGAGGAGATCGCCGACCATCCACTGCGCCAGGTTTTGCAGAAGTTCAAATATGGCCGCAAGGTTTCTCTTGGTAAACCCCTCGGGAGGCTCATGGCGCACGGCTGTCAGGAATTCTTAGAAGCAAGTCCTATTGATTTGATTGTTCCTGTTCCCCTTCATCCTAAGCGCCTGCGCTGGCGCGGATTCAACCAATCTTTGTTGTTGGCCCGCCAAGTAGGTCGCATGTATCAGGTGCCGGTCGATCCTTTCCTGCTCTATCGCAGCCGGGAGACGCCGCCGCAGACCCAACTTACCGAAGAAGAACGAAGAAGAAACGTACGCGGCGCATTCGCGGTAGATGCTGCTAAACCGCTTAAAGGGAAAAGTGTACTCTTGGTGGACGATGTTTACACTTCCGGTGCGACGGTCAATGAATGCAGCCGCGCTCTGGTCCGGGGCGGGGCCAGGGAAGTCTCCGTATTGACCGTGGCGCGAACGCTGTAAAAGTCGTTGCGACCCGAACAGCAAAAATGGCTTTGGATGATCGAGAAAGATGGGACCGGCGGCACGCGGAAGTGCGCGCAACGCAAGAACCCTCAAACTTTTTGAAGGAGATATTCCAAAGCGACTCGTGGTCGATCCCGCCAGGGAAAGCTTTGGACATAGCTACCGGAAAAGGACGGAACGCGATCTTTTTGGCGGAGCGGGGATTTGAAGTGGTCGGCATCGACATCTCTCCGATTGCGCTGGCAGAGGCGCAGCGATGTGCAAAGCAAAAATCCTTGGCGATTGCCTGGCAAGAGGCGGATCTCGAACAGATCGAGCTGCCACCCCTTCGCTACGATCTGGTTTTGAATTTCAATTACCTGCAACGCTCACTGATACCGCAAATCAAAAAAATGCTCACACCGGGCGGCTGGGTGATCTTCGAGACCTATTTGATCGATCAACAGGCTGTCGGCGATCCGAAAAACCCCGACTACCTTCTGGCTCATAATGAGCTCCTCGAACTCTTTCGTGATTTTCGCGCGCTCTATTACCGTGAAGGACGATTTCGCCAATCGGGCAAGGACGCATTTCTCGCCAGGCTCTTGGCTCAAAAGAAAAGAAGTTACTGAGGAGTTCATAGGTTAATAGATAGACGACACCCAACGGGCGAGTCGTGGAAAGCGGGCATCTAAACCTAAAAGAAAAAGCTCGGGCCCGACCGTTGGAATAAGCGGAATACTACGAGCCTAGATACTGCACGTAGTCACCGGACGAAATCAGCTTGCGATGCCTGACGGACCCCCTATAGAGGTAAATCCAGCAAGCGACGGTCTTGCCGTTATCTAACGAGATGGAGACTCGTTCGCGTCTGAATCGGTGCCCCTCATATTGATCCAAAATTCGCAAGGCGGCTTGGGACGTGCTCAGCTGATAAACCTCGCCGATCACGCGATCCGTACTTGTACGGGACGGCACAACCCCAGGGTAGCGGCCCAGATCAAATAATTTGCCGCGAAAGGTACCGATCCCGATCAACACCGCCTGCTGTTCCAGCAGGCGGTGTAGGGCGGCGTATCGGACGATCCGAGCGCCACGGATTTCAGCATTGTCGAGTATCCCACGAATCCCCACTTCCCGCCCCTGAAGCAGCCCGTCGGCGTCGCCGAGGCCCCCTATTCCTACTGGCAGCGCGGCCTCGATTCCTATACGCAGATCATGACGATCCTCGACCAGAATATCGGATTGGTCCTCGACGCCCTGCCCCCTCAGGTCGCCAGGAATACGGTCATCGTCCTGACCTCCGATCACGGTGAGTACGCCGGCGCGCACGGGTTCGTGTCCGGGAAACTGGGCTCCTGCTATGAGGAGGTCTACAATGTGCCGCTGATCGTGTTTGATCCCAGCGGGCGCTTTACCGGCGACATTCAAGAGATTCGTACTGGGTTGACCTCCTCGGTGGGTATCCTGCCGCTGCTCGTCAGCCTGGGCTACAACGGCAGCCAACGCTGGATGACCGGCGACCTCGCGCAGATGTACGCCCCGCGCCACAACATCCTCCCGATGCTGAAATCCGCGCGCGCGCCGGGACGGCCCTATGTCGTGTTTGCGGACGACGATCCTGCGGCGCAGCTGTTCAACTTCAACGGTTCGCCGGTACACATCATCGGGCTGCGGACACCGGTGGCCAAGCTCGGGGTCTACGCGGACTGGGTGCCCGGCACCACCGACATCGCCCCCAGCACCATCCAGCTCGAATACTACGACTACACGACACCGGGCGGGCTTCTGGAGACCGACAACCGCAACGACGACCCCGCGGCGCAACGCCTTCTTACAGCGCTGCTGACCGATGTGCTGCCGAACGAGCTGCGCGCCCCGCTTCCCGCCGGTTTCGTTCCGGCGCAGACGATCGCGAAAACTGAGTTTCTCGGGTATGTGGAGCTGTTGAATGCACTCGCCACGAGAGAGGATACGGTCGCCGTGTTGCCCCTTACGGTCGGCGATGTTTGAGCCTTGCTGCCGAGCAGAGAACGCTGTGGCGCAGCAATTCGCGGAGACGTCGGAGTCACGGCAGCGCCCGAGCAGGTCCGTCGCGACGCGAGGTGTTGGCAAAATTTTGTGATCGGCAAAAAAGCAGAATAACCCCTTCCGATAGAAACTCTTGCGCGAGGTCCATCATTGCGCCTCGCCCCGCTGCGGGCATTATCAGTCGCGTCGCGGCTTAGGTGTAGCGGCTTGCAAACAGCGGCACACGGACCCGCAACAAGGGCGGTTTTCGGCTCGCATTCCGTGCCAATGAGCTGAGATCTCAGCTTTCGTTGGAACGGCTTACGGAAATGTTTCACCATCATAGCCCAAATCCGAATCGTATGGTGTGTCCGCGAATCATCTCCACGGATGTGGACGAGTTAAGGCTCTTGGCTGAATGGCATGAAGTTAGCCTCCGAGCTCTTGCTGGACCAACTGCTGACGCAGTACTTGCCGGGGTGTGATCATCAACGGGAAGCTCTTGGACCGCCGCTTCTTGACCCGCGGTTCCACACGAGGAGGGTGGTCACGAGGGTGACCTGGCGGGTCCGGAACCCAGGCCTGCCGAGGTGGTAGCGCGCCTCTCGGAGCACGAGTGAATCTGGCAGGGCTGCCAGCGCTTCTCGGGTGAGCCACGAGGGACAGGTCTTGGGCTTCAACCAGAGCACGAGTTGGTCATGGACCCCCAGAGCTGCCAGCCAACGAGAGCGTGGAATGCCTTTGACCACTGGTGTTCGCCGCACACTCGGTTTGACAAAGGGCCGACCGGGCGTGAAGTCCACGATCTGGCGCGCGCCGACGCGCCGCACGGCATGGAGGCCGGCTTGGGCAAGGAGGGCGAGATGGGCATAGGAACACAGCCCCCGATCCGCCACGAGCACATCACCGGGTTGTAAGCTCGGACGGACTGCCTGCACGTGAGCGAGATCGTGGGTGAGGAGGGGGGCCACCACCAGCTTCAGGAGTACCCCGGTGCCGGCATGGAACAGCCCCAGGAGCCGGACTACAGGGAAGCCGCACCCCAGCCGCTGCTCCGTCGATTGCCCAAACGCCTTCTGGAGGGCCGGAGTATCGGGCATAGAGCACCCCGAGCCATCGACCAAAAACGTGCGATGGCCCTGCCACCGCCCTTCGTCCAGGGCGGATCGCTACACCGCAGTGCCGAAGCGCTCGAGGAGGAGAGCGAAAAGGCGGAGCGGGAGTTTGGCACGGGCTTGACAGTAAGCCGCCGCACTGAACCGCAAACCCGACAAATGGGGCAGATGGCTACACGCAGTATTGCCATGCAGAATCTGCAACAGGAATAACTGGATGGTGGTGACCGGCGTGAGCACCCGGTCTCGCCAGGCGATATACCCCACCTCGCCGCACGCGGCGAGAATGGCTTCGGGTTGCAGCAGGGCAGCCCACTCCGTGGTGAAGCGCTGAAGGATGGTGGTGACGTTCGGGACCATTTGGCGACCTCCTGTATGGCGGGGTATGTGATACGCCAGACATACAGGAGATGTTTGAGGATACCAACATCCCTATGGACCTATGACCATCGTGACTTCCGCCTAACTTCATGCCATTCGGCCAAGAGCCTTAAATTGTTCAAATCCGTGGACACAATCCGTGGACATAGCATGACACCGCAGCGCAGCATCTCGCCCGCAGGGATGGCACGAGCCAACCATCGGCATAGGTGGCAAAGATAGTCGGCCCTGGGTGACGCCGTCGTGGGAGGGAAGAATGCGCGCCCGTCATCCGCAAATTTGCATTCGCTCCCGGTATCGATGTTGGGTTCGAGCCTCTAACGACGAAAAAGCTCCTCGAGAATTCTCCCCGGCGAGCGCGGTCGTCGGGGCTGCTCACTGGTTTCTGGCGCGGGCTTCTCGGACTCTTGACTCGGCCGGTCGGGGGCGGATGGTTGGCCCAAGAGCTCGTCGATCTTGCCACCTAAGCGCTTTCGCAGCGTTTCGACCAGCTCCTGCTTCGCCGACCCCCCGAGAGCGCTTTCATCGACTGAGATGCGCGGAGCGTTCACCGTGCCCTGCACCGTGAACGGCAACATGAGCCGGCCGGCGTCATCCTGGCGCAGAATCGCGGGCGCCCCCCGTCGGCCGCTGACCTTGGCGGGCAGAAATAGAGTTCCCCTGTACTCGATGGCTTGATCCAGTCCGACGTGGCCGCTTAACAGGGCCTCGACCCCTTCCCGCCGCAGTCGCAGGTGATCGGTGAGGATTTTCCCCTGGCGCAGGCGCCAATCCCCCTCGATGGTGCGCCAGGGGCCATGCTCCCAACCGCCGGGCAGCGTGAATCCGACCAGTTCACCCATGTTCTGGAGCAGCGGCATGAGCTTCGGCAAGAGGTCGAAGTATGTCAATTGGACCTCGGCGAGCTTGACGTGGCCGTCGCCACTGAGGGTCTTCTGGACGACGTCCCAGGCGAGTCCACGGCCGGCCAGGCGCATGTCGCTATCGAGCACCCCCAGGTGACCGTTCTTGAAGGACGTCACATCGCCGAGGGCCTGCCCGAGAGCAAGGCCGGCAACCTTGCCGTCGAGGGTATAGGCCGGCTCCGACTGCGTCAGGTCGACCTGCGTCGCGCCCTGATAGGAACCGCCATAGAGATGCATTTGCTGCGTCGACTTGAGGATGCCCTCGACGAGGCTGAGGTCAGCCGTCATCTGCTGAAAATTGACGTGTTGAACGCGTCCTTCCGCAACGCTGACCTGCCCGCTGAGGGTCACCGACGGCGACATGGGCTGCGGTGGCGCCGTCTGAGCGGCCGGCCTGGGCTGAGTGTCTGGTGTGGGAGCAGGTGTCTGGGTGGGGGGTGGTGGGTGTGGCCCCTCATACTCGAACACCAGCCGATGTGCGCGCACATCGAGGTGCAGGCGCGGTGGATCGGCCGTGATCACCTGCGCCGCCAGCCTGGCCTCGGTCTTGTCGGTCTCGAGCAGCATCCCCCCGCCCGCCGGTGCCCCACCGTTGAACGAACCGCTCTCCAACACGATCTCCTGGAGGGCGATCAGCGCTTCAGAGCGCAGGTCATGGGGAGCGCCTTTGACCGTCGCCTGCAGTTGCACGTGGCCACGCGCCTCAGTCGGCGTCGGCAACTTCGCGGCCACCACGGGGAGCTGGGTGAGCACTGCTTCAGGGGTGAACGTATTGGTGGCGACCTGCAGGTCGAGTTGGGGGGTCGTGGTGAAGGTCTGCACGACGCCCTTGATGATCGCCTGGATGCCCGCCGCGTTGAGCGCCACCGTCGTCAGTTCGGCCCGACCCGAGGGCAAGTCGACGGTGATATCCTGCGTGCTCGTCAGCGTCGGCAGCGCTGTGGCCGCATCCGACATGATGCCCTCGCGCAGCACGGCATTGGCCAGGGAGAGATCCCCGCCCATGCGCAAGCCGCTGGCGGTGCTGCCAGCCAGCGTGACCTCTCCCCCCAACTGCCCCTGGGCGAGCGGGAAGGTTCGGCCCAGATAGGGCGCGAGCTTGTCCACGCGCACATCGGTGGCTTGGAGCTGGACATCGATCGGCACGTTGTCGACCGCCAGGCTCTCGGGAATGGGGCCGACACTGCCACGTAACCGCACGTTACGGCTGCCCTCGGTCAACAGGGTCGCGGTCATGTCGACGGGGATCGGCGTGCCCAGCGCCACATCGCGCAGGTGCAGCTGGAAGTCGCTGACCGCGGTGGTGATCGCCTGTCCCGGAACGACCATGCGATCGACGAACCTGATCGGCATATTCTGCAAGGTCACATCCGAGAGGCGCAGTGCAGCTAGGGGCGTGATTTCAGGCTGGGCCCCGGCGCCGTCGGGTGCGCGCTGGGCGTCTGGTGGGGGAGGTTGGGCGGATGCTGGGGTGGCGGCCGCGGCGTCGGCGATGTTCAGACGCCCCTGCGCATCGCGCTCGATGACGATTTCGCCGTCGCGCAAGATCATTTTGGTGATCTCGATGCGGCGCTGCAGCAACGGCCGCCAGGCGACTTTGATCGACAGCGTAGCGGCTTTCATGAGATAGGGCTGCTGCCATCCCGGCGGATTGTAGACGGTCAAGTCTTCGAGACCGGCTCCCAGGCCGCTCAAGACCTGCAAGCGCACCGCGCCGACGTCGACCTTGCGGCCCAGCGCGGCCTCAAGGTGGCCGACGATCTGGCCTTTGACGCTGTCCAACGACACGAGGTAAGGCAACAGCGCCAGCACCAGCAGCGCACAGCCGACCAGCCCGAGCAGCACCAGGAGCAGATTCCGTCCCAGACGTTGCGGCGTCATACGATTCCAAGCCTCCTGGGGGGGCCAAGGCATTCATAGGGCAATGGACCAACATATTCAGCCTACTTCGAAATGGCGCCTCGGTCAACGGGGTGGGGCGTGCGGCGCCGCCCCTTGATGTTCTGCGGTGCTTCCGATAAGATTCATGCCTTGGACATACATGCGCTGGGTTCACGGCATTCCCCATGTGTTGCGCCGCCAGGTCACCCCTTCCCGAACCCTCCCCCACGATGGCGAGGGCTGGGTGGGGGCCGTAAGGAGCAGGACATGCAGATTCGTCAGGCCACCATGGCCGACGTCGCCGCCATCGCCAGAGTGCACGTCGACAGTTGGCGCACCACCTACAAAGGCCTCCTGCCGGACGACTATCTCGCCAACCTGGCCTACGAACAGCGCGAGGCGTTGTGGCGCAAAATATTATCGAAACCGGTCGGCCAGGACCTGGTCTACGTGGCAGAAGAGACTCCTGGCAGCATCGTCGGCTTTGTGTCGGGAGGGCCGGAGCGCAGCGGTGACCCGGTCTATGCCGGAGAAGTGTATGCCATCTACCTGCTGGAACGCTGGCAAGGGCAGGGGATTGGCCGGCGATTGATCATCACGCTGGTCAGGCAGCTCGTGCAACGGGGGCTCACGTCCCTGCTGATCTGGGTCATGGCGGACAATCCGTCCCGCCGGTTCTATGAAGCGCTCGGTGGCCGACAGGTCCGCGAACGGCTAGAGATGACGGGTGGGGTAGAGATCGTGGATGTCGCCTACGGATGGCTCGACGCGCGCACGCTCATCGACACCCATGAATGTCAGCTGGGACGGCCTGGAGCGTAAGGGGCTGTCATGACACTTTCACCGCTGCGACCCTCGACATCCAAGTGTGAGCCAGAGGCTGCTCGGCGTTCGCCAGTGAGGTAGGAACCGCATCCATGCAGAACATCATCGAGATCAAGCACGTCACTGCCTATCGCGGGCACACCCGCGTCTTCAACGACCTGTCGCTCGACATCGCGGCCGGATGCCAGACCGCCATCCTCGGACCCAACGGCGCCGGCAAATCGACCCTGCTCAAGTTGCTGTCGCGCGAGATCTACCCCGTCCAGCGCCAGGGCAGCTACATACGGGTCTTCGGCCGGGAGCGCTGGAACGTGTTCGACCTGCGCGCCCACTTCGGCATCGTCTCCCACGACCTCCAGCACGAGTACCTGGGCCACGTGCGCGGCCTGAACGTCATCTTGGCGGGCTACTATTCGAGTATCGACACCTGGTCGCACCAGCAGTTCAGCGCCGAGGACCGCGCCCGCGCCGAGGGCGTCATGGAGATGCTCGGCGTGGCTGAGTTGAAGGACCGCACGTTTGGCGCGATGTCGACCGGCGAACAGCGCCGGTTCCTGCTCGGCCGTGCGCTGATCAACGATCCGGATACACTCCTGCTGGACGAGCCCACCAGCGGCCTCGACCTGAAAGCCTGCTTTCAGTACCTCGACATCGTCCGCGGCCTCATGCAGGCCGGGAAGACCGTCATCCTCGTCACCCACCACATTCATGAGATCCCGCCCGAGGTGTCGCGCGTAGTGCTGTTGAAAAACGGGGCGGTAATCGCCGACGGCGCTAAACTAAAAATCCTCACCAGCGCCCGGCTCAGCCATCTGTTCGACACGCCGATCGAGCTGGTGCGCGCCAACGGCTTTTATCAGGCGATGCCAGGCAAACATTGAGCCATGGTCCCCTCATCCTTGTGGTTGATGGCTATGCTCGCTGTCGCGGCCATCCCATGCCAGATCGCGGTGCTGAGTGGCTGAGGGGTGGCGAATGCCGATCGATTCTCACGC
>Ga0081538_10005006_pt1 | contig 12066 bp, 6 predicted proteins | sample TabmetS5T2R1_FD_71022 | JGI IMG/M metagenome (GOLD analysis project Ga0081538, IMG submission 71022) | Tabebuia heterophylla rhizosphere microbial communities from the University of Puerto Rico - S5T2R1 | ecosystem: Host-associated > Plants > Roots > Rhizosphere ... | reverse complement strand
TCCGACGTGGCAACGACGTCGACCGCCGTCCGCCGCGCCTCGAAGACACCGAACAACGTGCGCATGAAGCCTTCCGTCATCAACATGCGGGGCGTCCGCACTCGGACGAGAGCGACGTTGGTCTTACCGGCAATCGCGGTGACAGGCCTCCGCGGTGTCTCGAAGGCAATGAGGGTGCCGGTCCCCTCGGGACGCTTGGAGTTGAGCACGACTACCGGTATTCCGCGGACGACTGCGGGCGCGATCGTGTTTGGATGAAGGACCTTCGCACCAAATGACGCGAGCTCGGACGCTTCTTCGAAGCCGACCTGCTCGATCAGCCTCGCGCCGGTCACGACGCGAGGGTCGGCGGTGAGCATGCCATCGACGTCCGTCCAGATCTCTATTGCGTCAGCCTGCAGAGCAGCGCCAATCAACGACGCGCTGTAGTCAGAGCCCCCGCGGCCCAGCGTCGTCGTCACCCTGCTCGTCCGCGCAGATCCGATGTACCCGCCGAGCACGGGGACTTTCCCATCGCGCACGAGCGGCATGAGCAGCCGCCGTCCGGCCTCGGCGATGGCATCCGGCAGCGGCTCGCCGGTGCCGGCGGCGTGGCTCAACACCAGGCGGCGCTGCAGCTCGGTCAGCTGATCGTTCTTGATGCGGGTGCGCGCCAGGGCGCCGAAGCCGGTGTTGATGCCGTAGGCGCTCTCGCCCCGGTCAATTACCGCCTGGACCACCGCCGCCGAGCGGTCGATGGCGCCGTGGCTGGCGGGATCGAGGGCGATCGGGCGCGGCTGGTCGAGCAGGCCGCGCAGATCTTTCAGCGTCAGGGTTCCGGGGGTGAGTGTGAACACGCCGGCCATGCTTGGCCTCCCTCATGGCAGGTTGGTTGTATTGACTTGTATATACAAGTTGGCCAGTCAGGCCGCAACCCGCTGCGTGTGGCGTCCCCGCGACAGCAGGCCGACTGTCGCCAGCGTAATCGCGCCGAGGATGGTTAGCCACCCGAACGCATCGCCGAGCCTGACATAGGGCGTCGCGCCCGGACCCAGGACGACGTCCGCGACCAGCGTCGCCGGCGCCTGCTCCGAGGTCGTCGCCTCGGCCACCACGCGGCCATAGGCATCGCTGATGGTCAGCCTGCCCATCGCGGCGGCGCGGGCGACGGCAAAGCCGTTCTCGACGCCGCGGACCACGGCCATGCGCGCATGCAGCCGGCCGTCGGCGACGAAATCCCAGGCCGGCACCAGCATCAGCCGCACATCCCGCCGGCCGTATTCGCGGATCATCGGCGCGAAATCCATGTCCTTGCAGATGGCGATGCCGTAGTCGCCGATGACGAGCGGCGCTTCGCCGGGGATGAAGTCGTGCTCCAGCCCGGGCACCAACCGGCGCTTCTGGTAGCGCGCCGGCGAACCGCGCGGCACGAAGACTCGCGCCAGGTTGAGACGCGCGCCGTCGGGTCGCAATTCGTTGAAGCCGGCGACCAGAGTCGCGGAAATCTCGCCGGCCGCCTGCGACAGCTGCGCCGCGGCCGCGTCGGCCGCTCCCGCCATCAGCCCGAACTCCTTTTCAGGCAACACCACGATGTCGGGATGATCGGCGGCGAAACCGCGGACGAGGTCGGCATAGGCCTTGGCCGCTTCGATGGTCTGGGCTTCGCTTGGGTCATCGTCCGCTTGCAGGGAATCGATTGCCGCCAGAGCGATGCGCGCGTGGTCGCCGGTGCCCGACGACAAACGCGCCGCTCCGAACGCGCAGATCAACAAGAGCGGAATGCCGGCGACGATCGCGATCTTTCGCCAGTCGGCGGGAGATACGATCAGCATCGCCAGCGCCATCGGGACCAGCGCGGCGATGAACGACAGCATGGCGACGCCGCCGATGCTCGCGGCCTGCAGCAGCGGCAGCAGATCGACCAGCCCATAGCCGATGGCGCCGAAGCTGCCATGGGGCGAAGCGAGCGAGAATGCGAACTCGCTGGCGGTTGCGAACATGGGATAAGAGACAATGGCGAGCCACATGGAAACGCGGCGCGCCACCCAGCGGGTCAGCAGGACGATCGCGAGATACCAGATCCCCTGGCCTGTGATCCAGGTTACCAGCACCATCGGCGGAAAGATCGTGCCATAGGCGAAGATCAGCCCCGAAGCGCCGATGGCGCCGGCCGAAAACGCCGCGATGCCGACCGGCCAGGCGCGTTGCGCCGATACGGCGAAGATCAGAATCGCAATGGGCGCGACGAGGACGAGCGGTCCGGCTGGACCGACATCCCGTGAGCACAGAAAGAGTCCGCCGGTCAGGAGCGCCGCAATGACGCCGAACCAGGGCCGCTCGCGCCATGTCATGATGTTGTCCCGCCGTTGGCAGGCCAATCGCATATGGAGAGCGCGCACCAAGAACCTTCTCCCCCAACCTGGGGGAGGTCCGGGAGGGGGAAGCCGCGTTTCGGTGCGAGACAATCATCGCTCGCTTCCCCCACCCCAACCCGCCCCCAAATGGGGGCGGGGGAAGTCATGCTTGATCGCGCGCATGCGATTGCTGCTTCGCTCTGCGCACGATGCACATGATCGCGCGACATCGATTCAAATTTTCTGCATTCGCGACACACGCGCTTGCACGACTGCGATGACGCGCGCCCGCGCGCGCGAGACAGAACGCTCGCATTCACCATTCGTAAACTATCGATTCACCATTTCACGCTACAAAAGAGAGCATCGCGCTTTTCAAGCTATGACATGAGAGGTAAGCTTCTAAGGCGCGAGAATCATTGGATTTTCGTCGTATTTGATCGATCGAGGACTGAAGCCTTTGGCGAGCCGGGCGGAAGAGCAGGAGATAGGCGTCGGCGCCAGTTTGCGGCGCGGCGACGGATTCGGCGCCGCGCCTGCACCGGTCGGCTTCGGACGACGCGCAACTCCGATCCCCTCGACCACCAACGGCACTGCGCCAATGTCGGTTGCGAACGATCGCATCGCGCGCGCCGGTGACAGCATCGACAGCATCGAGCTCTCCTTCGCATCGGAGCAGCGCGTCGAGACGCCCGCCGCTCCATCCGACGACAGCAGCGAGCTCACGCGCGACCTCATCGGCTGGCTGCAGGAAGAACTGCGCCGCGGCCGCGATGTCCAGCGCGAAGCGGTGCTGTGCGCGCTCGGCGCGCTGGCCGGCTATGCGGCGCAACAGGCGATCCGCGAGACGCTGGTGAAGACCGGCGAGCTCACGCTCGACCAGGCCTTCGCGGTGATCGAGACGCGCTCCGGCGAAGTGTTCTTCTTCGGCGAATTGCTCAACGCCGTGATCGTCGCGAAGGATGGCGGCCGCAACAATGGCGGTAACGGTGCGGGTCACGCCTCGATCTGGAAGATCGTGTCCGAAGGCGGCTTCGAGGCCGGCGCCATACACCTGCCCGACATCACCGACATCATCAAGCATTGCGCGGCCACTGTCGGCCGCGACGAATTCGGCATTCCGCGCGTGCCGGACGTGCACATGCCGAACCTCCTGCCGCGCGAGGCGGTCAGCCGCTTCTGGCCGGCAGCCCGCCGCAAGCTGGCGGGCAAGGAGCCGATGAGCTGGCCGCTGCAGCTCGCGCTGGCGGCGCGCTCGCTGATCATCTCGCTGAAGCACGCCATCCGGCCCGACATCGCGGTCCAGATCGTGATGGAGGCCGCGGTACCGATGTCCAAGATCGACCCTGTGTCCCTTCCGAAAGAGTAGGTTCATGCTTGAACGTTTGAAGGGCGCGCGCCCAGACAAGACCGATGGCCAGACCGAAGCCGAGGACCGGAAACGGGACGAGGCCAAGGCCGGCATGCCGCGCTTCGAGCCGCAACCCGGCGGATTTGGCCGGCGCGCGACTCCCGTTGCCAATCCCGCCGCGAACACCGACAGCCCCCCGGCAAAAGGCGCAGGGCCGGCCGCACGCGCGCCGCAGATGGAGATCGAGGTCGGCGCCAGCCCGCAGTTCCGCAAGCCGGAGCCGCGCCCCGCGCTCGAGTCCGGCAGCATGTCCGGCGGCCCATCCGCTGCCGCGTCTGGCGCCCCGGCTGGCGCGCTGGGCGGCAGTTGGAGCGCGGCCAACACGCTGAGCGCATCCGTGCACCAGGGCCTGGGCGATACCCCGACCCGCATCGCCGACTGGCTGATGCGCGAGCTGAAGGACCAGCGCGGCATCCACTGCGAGACCCTGCTGACCGCGATCGGCGCACTCGCCGGCTACGCCGCGCAGCAGGCGCTGTGGGAAGGCATGGTGAAGCCGGGCAAGCTCGCCATCGCACAGGCCTTCAAGGTGGTGGAGACGCCGTCCGGCGCGACCTACTTCTTCGGCGACACCCTCGACAGCCTGCTCACCTCGATGGAGCCGAAGCACGTCTCGGTCTGGAAGATCGTGGCGGGCGGCGTGCTGACCACCGGCGGCGAGCATCTGCCCAACGTGAACGATCTGCTGCGCCACTGCGCGGCGACCGCCGGGACCTCGGCCTTCGGCCTGCCGCGCCTGCCTGACGATCATCTGCCGAGCATCCTGCCGCGCGCCGCGGTCGAGCGCTTCTGGCCGGGCGCGCGCCTGCTGCTGTCGCTGTCCGAGCCGCTGCAATGGCCCATGCTGATGGCCCATGCGGCGCAGAAGCTGATGCTGGCGATGAAGGGCTCGATCGCGCCCGACCTCGCCGTGAAGATCGTGATGGAAGCTGCGGTGCCGATGTCTCGGGTGGATCCGACGACCGTTCCCAACGACTAAGCAGTTCCGCGAAGGACCAACCTCGGCATGTTCGATCGGATGAAGCGCCCGCGCCGAGGCAAGGGTACCGGCGATGGCAGCGGAGGCGGCGACGAGCCGGAAGCCGTCGAATACGCGCAGGCCGAGCGCGACACGCCCAGCTTCGGACGCCGCGCGGTCCCGGTCGAAGGCTCGGCCGAGCCGGTCGATCCCAAGCCCAAGCGCGCCAAGAAGAAGGGCGTCGACGACGAGTTCTTCACCAGCGAGCCGGTCGAGGAGACGCCCGCCACCAACTGGCGCAAGGCGGCGCCGATCGCGCCCGGCGAAGAGGTCAAGCTGGTCAAGGTCTACAAGAAGACCGAGGTCAACGCGCCCAGCCGCCTCAAGCAGCCGGCGCTCGAGGTCCCGCCCGACGAATCCAAGCTGACCTTCAAGCGCGAGAAGCGCTTCTATTTCGCCGGCGACGCTGAAGAGGAAAAAGCCAAGGCCAAGGCCAAGGCGGAAGCCCAGGCCGCGGCCGAGGCTGCCGCCGCCGAGGTCGCGCAGCAGACCGAGGCGCTGCGCGACGCCGACAACGTCACGCCGCTGCCGCGCCAGCATCCGCATGCCGACGCCGACATGGCGAAGCTGGAGGCGGCGCGGGCCGAGGCGGCGCGGCGCGAAGCCGCACGGGTCGAGGCCGAGCGGCTGGAAGCCGCCAACCGCGAGGCCGCGCGCATCGAGGAAGAGCGCCTGGCCGCCGCCAAGGCCGAAGCCGCCAAGCGCGAAGCCCTGCGCCTCGAGGCCGAGAAGATCGAGGCCGCCAACCGCGAACTCGAGAAAAAGGAGCTGGAGCGGCTGGAAGCCGCCAAGGCCACGGCCGCCAAGCGCGAAGCGACCCGCCGCGAGGCCGAGAAGCTGGAGATCGCCGCGCGCCAGGCCGCGCAGCGCGAGTCCCAGATCCTGGAAGCCGCCAAGCGCGAAGCCGCGCGGGTCGAAGCCGCCCGCAAGGAATCCGCCAAGATCGAGGAGCAGCGGCTCGAGGCCGCGCGCGCCCTTGCCGCCGAACGCGAAGCCGCGCGCAAGGAAGCGGAGCGGCTGGAAGCCGCCGCCCACGAAGCCTCGCGCATCGAGACCGAGAAGCTGGAAGCCGCCAAGCGCGAGGCCACGCGCATCGAAGCCGCACGCGTCGAGGCCGAGAAGCTGGCGCAGGCCGCCAAGGAAGCGGCGCGCATCGAGACCGAGAAGCTGGAGGCGGCGCGCAAGGAAGCCGCCCGCATCGAGGCCGCGCGCAAGGAAGCCGAGAAGGTCGAGGCTGCGGCCCGCGAAGCGGCCAAGCTCGAAGCCGAGAAGCTGGAAGCGGCGCGCAGGGAAGCGGCCCGCATCGAGGCCGCGCGCATCGAGGCCGCCAAGCTGGAAGCGCAGAAGCTGGAAGCCGCCAAGGCCGAGGCCGCCAAGCGCGAGGCCGCGCGGCGGGAGGTCGAGAAGCTGGAAGCGGCCGCCCGCGAGCACGCCAAGCAGGAAGCCGAAAAGCTCGAGGCGATGAAACGCGAGGCCGCGCGCCTCGAGGCCGCGCGCCAGGAAACCGCGAAGCTCGAAGCCGCCAAGCTGGAAGCCGCCAAGATCGAGACGGCAAAGCGCGAAGCGGCGCGCATCGAGGCCGAGAAGCTGGAAGCGAGCGCCCGCGAGGCCGCGCGCATCGAAGCGGAGAAGCTGGAATCGGCGCGCAAGGAAGCGACGCGCATCGAGGCCGCGCGCAAGGAAGCTGCCAAGCTGGAAGCCGCCAAGCTGGAGGCGGCCAAGGCCGAGGCGGCGAAGAGCGCGGCCGCGCGCCTCGAAGTGGAGAAGCTCGAAGCGGAGAACCGCGAGACCGCGCAGCGCGAAGCCGCGCGCATGGAGGCGGCGAAGGCGGAGGCCGCCAAGCTCGCCGCGGTCAAGGCCGACGCCGAGAAGTTCCAGGCCTCGCAGCGCGAGGAAGCCAAGCGCGAAGCGGCCAAGCTCGAAGCCGCCATGCTCGCGGCGCAGAAGCAGGAGGCCAGCAACCGCGAAGCCGCCAAGCGCGAAGCCGAGAAGCTGGAAGCGGCGCGCAAGGAAGCGGCCAGGCAGAACGAGGCCGCGCGCAAGGAAGCCGAGAAGCTCGAAGCCGCCAACCGCGAGTCCGTCAAACGCGAGGCGACGCGCATCGACGCCGCCAAGCGCGAAGCCGCGCGCATCGAGGCCGAGCGCGCCCTACAGATCAAGCGCGAGACCGAGCGGGTCGAAGCGGCGCACAAGGAAGCCGAGAAGGCCGAGGCCGCCCGCAAGGAAGCCGAGCGGCTGGCTGCCGCCAATCGCGCGGCCGCGCAGGCGGCGCAGCGCGAAGCCGACCGCATCGCCGCCGAGAGGCGCGAAGCGGAAAAGGCCGCCATCGCCAAGCGCGAGGCCGAGCAAGCCGAGGCCGCCCGCATCGAGGCGGAGAAAGCCGCAGCGGCGCAGGCGGAGGCGGAAAGGGCCGAAGCTGCGAAGCGTGAGGCGGCGCACAGCGAAGCGGAAAAAGCAGAAGCCGCGAAACGGGCCGCAGAAAAGGCGGAGGCGGAGAAGACAGAGGCCGCCAAACGCGCCGCCGAGCAGGCCGAAACCGCGAAGCGCGAAGCCGCGCGCATCGAAGCGGACAAAGCCGAAGCGGCCAAGCGCGCGGCGGCACAAGCCGAAGCCGAGAGGGCAGAGGCCGCCAAGCGCGAAGCCGCGCGCCTGGAAGCCGAAAAAGCCGAAGCGGCCAAACGCGAGGCGGAGCGCCTGGCGGCAGAAAAGCTGGCGGCGGAAAAGGCGGCATCGGCGCAGTGGGCCGAGGCCGCGCGCCTGGAAGCCGAGAAATCCGCGGCGGCGCAGCGCGAAGCCGAGCAGGCCGCTGCCGAACTCGCCCGGATCGCGGAAGAGAAGCAAGCGGCGGAAGCCGCCCGGATCGAAGCGGAAAAGGCGGAAGCGCTCAAGCGCGAGGCTGCAAAGACACCGGAGCCCAAGGCCAAGCCATCCCTGTTCCGCCGCGCCGGCGGATTCCTTTCCGGCATCGTCAAGAGCGCCGACGAAACGCCGCAACGCGCGCCGGTCACGGCGTCCGCGAAACCGGCCGCCCAGCCCATCCCGGAGCCGGTCGCGGAGTTGCCGCAGATCGTGCCGGACGCGGAGGTTCTCGGGCGGCCCGACTATGCGGCTGAGGCGGCCGAAGCGCCGAGCACGCCAGCCGCCGCTGAGCCCGCGCCGCAGGCGCCGGTGCCGCCTTCCGCGCCGTGGCAGCAGAACGGCCCGGTGGAGACCCAGCTCAAGGCCAAGTTCGCCGAGGTGGTGGCACGCAAGGAGCCGCAGCCAAGTCCCGGTCAGCCGGTCGACACCAAGGACCGCATCGCCTCGATCTTCCGCAGAGTGCAGAGCGATTCGACCAAGCGCACGGTGACCGAGCCGCCGCGGCCGAAATCGACCGACGGCGCGACCGACCGTATCGCCAACATCATGCGCAAGGAGCTGCAGCCCAACCAGGCCGGCAGCGCGCCGCGCGCGCCAGCCAAGCCCGCGCCGAAGCCGGCCGAGGCGCCGCTGGCCGCCGCCGCCACCCAGCCGCAGAGCGTCGCCAGCCTGTTCGAGGCAACGCCGGCCGCGCCGACCCAGGCCTCGGGCAAGGTCGCGGCCCAGCTGCTCGACTGGCTGAAGGCCGAGCTCGCCGCCGAGCCGGAGATGAATCACGTGACCGTGCTCACCATCGTCGGCGCGCTCGCCGGCTATGCCGCGCAGCGCGCGATCTGGGAAGGCGTGGTGCAGACCGGCGGCCTCAGCCCGACCGACGTGTTCGAGGTGCGCGAGAGCGACGCCGGCGAGAAGTTCTATTTCTCCGGCGAGACCGACAAGCTGATGGGCTCGCTCGACCCGCGCTATCTCTCGATCTGGAAGATCATCAACGCGACCTCCAAGAGCACCACCGGCGAGCATCCCGACGTGACCGAGCTGTTGGCGCATTGCGCCGCCACCATCGGCACGCCGGAGTTCGGCATCCCGCGCCTGCCCGACGGCCGCCAGCCCAACATCCTGCCGCGCGACGCCGTGAACCGCCTGTGGGCCAAGGCCCGCCAGCACCTCGCCAAGACCGAGCCGACGCTATGGCCGATGAACATCGCCGTCGCCGCGCGATCGCTCATCGTCTCCGCCCAGCGCGCCGTTCCGATGCCGGTTGCGGTGAAGATCGTGATGGAAGCCGCAGTGCCGATGTCCCGCCTCGACCCGGCGACGGTGCCGCGGAAATAGCGCACCCTCTCAATCTCTTTTCTACTGTCATCCCGGGCGAGCGAAGCGAGACCCGGGACCCATGGGACGTATCAGCGTGGCGGTGAGATTGCATAGGCCCCGGCTCAGCCGCTATCGCAGCTGTCCGGGGTGACAGTAATGAGCGCTTTCTACTTCCGCTCCAGCACGCTGCGCAGCCTTGCCGCCAGGTCGCGCTTGCGGAACGGCTTGTTCAGCAGCTCCAGGCCTTCGATGTCGTGGAAGCCGTTGGCCATCGCGCGCGCGGTGTAGCCGGAGGTGAGCAGGATCTTGAGCTTGGGATAGAGCCGCTTGGCCTCGCGCGCCAGCTCGGTGCCGGTCATGCCGCCGGGCATCACGATGTCGGTGAACAAGAGGTCGATCTCCGGATGCTCGGCCAGGATCTGGAGCGCCTGCCTGGCGTTCTCCGCTTCCAGCGTGCGGTAGCCGAGGTCGGTCAGCTGCTTCAGCGTGACGACCCGCAGGTCCTTGTTGTCCTCCACCATCAGCACGACCTCGGTGCCGGGCGCCGGCGTATCGCCCGCCGCATCCACGCGCGCCCGCCCGATCGCGCCGTCCTCGGTGCGCGGCAGGTAGATCTTCACCGTCGTGCCGTGGCCGAGCTCGCTGTAGATCTTGATGTGCCCGCCCGACTGCTTGACGAAGCCGTAGACCATGCTGAGTCCGAGGCCTGTCCCCTTCTCGATCCCCTTGGTGGTGAAGAACGGCTCGAAGCAGCGCTCGATCACCTCGGCGCTCATGCCGCCGCCGGTGTCGCTGACCGACAGCTGCACATACTCGCCCGGCGCCGCCTCGGGATTGGCGGCGACATAGTCGTGGTCGAGCCGGACGTTGTGAGTCTCGATGCTGACGGTGCCGCCCTTGGGCATGGCGTCGCGCGCGTTGATCGCGAGGTTGAGGATCGCCTCGTCCAGCTGCGCGGGGTCGACCTTGACCGGCCACAGCGCGCGGTCGGGATGCAGCTCCACGATCACCTGCTCGCCCAGGGTACGGCGCAGCATGCCGGCGATCTGCGGCAAGCCCTGGTTCAGGTCGATCACCGCCGGCTGCAGCGGTTGCTTGCGCGAGAAGGCCAGCAGCCGGCGCGTCAGGTCGGCGCCGCGCAAGGCGCCGCTCAGCGCCTCCTGGATGATCTCGCGCAGCGCGGGATCGGAGGCGGCGTGCTCCGCCGCGATGTCGAGATTGCCGATGATGATGCCGAGCAGGTTGTTGAAGTCGTGCGCGACGCCGCCGGTCAGCTGGCCGACCGCCTCCATCTTCACCGCCTGGCGCAGCTGCTGCTCGATCGCCTTCCTCTCGGTGATGTCCTCGGAATAGCCGAGCAGGTATTCCGCCTTGCCGCTCTTGTCCTTGACCGGCACCTTGATGGTGCGCAAGAGGCGCGTGCCCTTGTCGCGGGTGCTGATCGGCTCTTCCGGCGTCACCTGGATCGCGCCGGACTGCAAGACCGCGCGGTCCTTGGCGACGAAATGGTCGGCCTGGTCCTTGGGGAAGAAGTCGTAGTCGCTCTTGCCGAGATACTCGCCGCGGCCATAGCCCAGAAGCTCCTCGCCCGCGCGGTTGAACAGCACGAACCGGCTGTCGGGGAACGACTTGACGAACAGCATGCCGGGCAGATTGTCGATCACCGCATCGAGGAAGCTGGTGGTCTTCTGCAGCTGATCGATCACGTCCTGCTGGTTGCGCGCATGCTCGGTGCGCGCCTCCGCCTTCTCCTGCAGGCGCACCATCTCGGTCACGTCCTCGACCCGATGGATGATCCAGGCCACCTTGCCGGCGTCGTTCAGCACCGGCGAATTCAGCGGCGCCCAATAGCGCACTTCGAATCCGCCGCCCTCGGAGTCCGGCCGGCGGATATCGTATTTCTGCACGGCCATCGCGTCGGGGCGGCGGAACTGCAGCACCCGCACCAGCGAGGCGCGCAGGTTGTTGACCCCGGTCGCGCCGGGATCGTCCGGATTGTCGGGGAACACGTCGAACAGATGGCGTCCGACGATCCGGTCGCGCAGGGTCAAGGTGGCGCGGCAATAGGCATCGCTGGCCGCGACGATGATGAGGTCCGGCGACAGCACGAGATAGAGATTTGGCGCCGCTTCGAACAGGGCGCGGAAATCAGGCAGCGAAATCGTCTGGTCGTCCATAATGGAGCCGTTTCACCCTCAGCGGCTCACCGCGTATACGACAATTCTGCGTTGAAATGGGTTAATCGACGCATAATTAGTTCGAATGGGATAGGCCCGCCCCCGCGGCAGCGGAAGCGCATAGCGGCGCTTCGATGCCCAAACGGCATTGCACAAGCGCGCGCCGGATCGGCCAGAATGGCGCCATGGGGAAGACACATTCGACGACCGTCGCATTCGACACGCTGGATCCGCGCTTTGCCCGGATGCGGGACCATCTGGCCGCGCTGTGCGGAGACCGCCGCCTGCCGCGCCGCGCCGACCTCGATCCGCTGGCCTTTGCCGACCAGCTGTCTTATGTCAACCTGATCGACGTGGTGCTGGAGAACGATGCCGTGCGCTTCCGTTTCCGCTTGGTCGGCACCGCGCAGAGCGCGGCCGCCCAGCTCGACTATGCCGGCCGCTTCGTCGACGACGTGGTCGACCCGGTCTTGCGCCCACGCGTGCTCGATGACCTGACGCGGACGGTCGCGACCTGCCTGCCGCAATACGGCCGCTACGGCATGCCCTTCCCCGGCCGCGGCTTCATCACATCCGAGCGCGTGTTCTATCCGCTGTCCGACGACGGCCGCATGGTGGATTGCATCCTCGCCCTGCACCGCTACCCGGATCTGCCGCTCGTCGCCGCCGCCGACTGGCACCTCGCCGCGTGGCAGCGCGCAATGAAACCTCTTCCCCCCTTGTGGGGGAAGGTTGGGATGGGGAGTGCCGCCGCACCACCGAAGAGATCAAGCGCCATTTCCAGCGCTCGTGCGGTAGCTCCCCCCCATCCAGCTCCGCCTAAGCTCACTTCGTTCGCTAAGGCTCCGCATCCTTCCTCCACCCCGCGGACGAATGTCCGCATTCGCGGACGGGCGGGGGAAGAGGTGCATTGATGCCATCGATCCAAGCTGCCGATCCCGAACATTCGCGTCC
>Ga0081538_10005005_pt1 | contig 12066 bp, 13 predicted proteins | sample TabmetS5T2R1_FD_71022 | JGI IMG/M metagenome (GOLD analysis project Ga0081538, IMG submission 71022) | Tabebuia heterophylla rhizosphere microbial communities from the University of Puerto Rico - S5T2R1 | ecosystem: Host-associated > Plants > Roots > Rhizosphere ... | reverse complement strand
GTTTGTCACAGTTGGAATATAGTAGTTGATAACGTCATAGCCTATTGGATAGGGATATGCCATCAGTTCTGGTGCTGCTCTTAATGCAATGCATAGTATAAAGACTAAAAGTACAGCATGCTTTTCGCTTGTAAAAGGCCTAGACTTCGATAGTAATGTTGTATACACAACCGAATCTAAAGGGCAATAACCCTTTTCTTGGTTATTGTGCTGTTTAGAGAAAAAAAATAGTTAGAAAGGCAAAACTTAATAGGCCCATGTGAAGGTTCTCTACACCCTGTGTTAACAGCAACTAGAGGATGCGTCTGGAGGAACCAAGCATCTATACTATCCTCTGGAGCTCAATTTAATAGGTTGTTGCAACATATTCATACATAAATAGCAATTTAGAATACTAATGGGTGAGATGATGATAATAGATGAGTGAATTTGCATACTTTCGCTTCATGAGCAATAATATGCTAACTAATGAAGAGCAGCAGCACAAGGACGAGATCATTTCACTTACTGAGCAGGTACTTGATGCCAAGGGTATAGAATGTGATTCTAAAATATCTAAAATATCTGAAGAACAATTAAGAGAAATACTTGAAGAAGTTAGAAGGCTTCGAAAGAGGAAGAAGAAGAAGATGGTTGAAGAAGATGGTGTAGAGGAGGATGGCAGGCAAAAAGAAGAGCAGATTGATATTGTTGCTATGCAATAGTTAGGACCACCTGACTATGAGAATAATCCGGAAGTGCCACTTGACTTAACAAGTAAGTGGTTATTATCTGAAGGTTTTCTCTCGAATCCATCAAATCGCTTTGCAGAAACCTTTCTACCTTTCCATTACATTCAAAAAGACTAGCAAAGAATCCGCTTTTTTAAGTGATATCACTTCACGGCCTGACGAGCCCTCATGTATTTTTGTTCTATCTTGAATTCAGTACTCCTTTTTTCTAGCTTTTCCTGACAATTCTTTTACTCTTGCACGCACAATTTTCTTAACAAGCGCCGCCTGCAATGGCTTCTCAGGTGTGAAATGAATGGTTGCCCCTGAGACTTCGTAACCCTGTAAATCTTTTTTCATTGCTTTTACTAGTGGTGGACTCATAGTATAAAATGAGCAGAGTCTTTTTCGAGGATCTGTTTGAGCTGAGAACCCGACTAGATCACGCTGAAGCCTAAATATAGGAATTCTGTAAGCAATTCTTTCTTCAGCTTCAGGAACAATAGATTTGATAGTGTACCTAAGTTTCTGAAGCACTTTGCGCACATCGTTAGGTACCGTCACCAGATACTCATCGACTGTTCTGGGAAAATATTCAGATGGTTTGGTCATTGAGTAGTTATCTTTTGTTGATCTTATACTCTTTTTTCTCTGGCTTTGGCTTCTTGACGATCTCGTCTTCTTCACTGTATGTTTTGGGTTTAATTTGTGTGTCATGGTCTTAACGGATAGGTTGCATCATGCTTACCCTATTGCCTTCTGTATCAAAAAACGATACATATAAGCCGACTCCTGGTATATCCACTGGCTCGCCAAGCACCTTACCTCCTGACTTTTCTACATTTGACAGGTGCTCTCTAATATCTTCGACTGCGATAACCACTGATGGATATTGCGCCGGTTTATCATCAGTTTTCTGAAAGAAACCTCCATTTATTGCGCCTGGCTTCTTTGGCCTGCCATTTTCATCAGAATCTGTTGTAGTAGCTAAGACGTAATTTCCCATGTCTTCTCCTAGCTGCTGAGTTTTCCAACCAAAGACTTTAGTATAAAAGTCAGCTATTCGCTTTCTGTCTTCTGCGGGCATTTCAAAATGAACTACAGGATTCATCTTCAATACCTCAAGTAGGATTTATTTAAAAACTTTCTAGCCGATTTTCTTAGATTAGTTTGAAATCCCTTACCGTGTGATCGCTTCTTTCAGGAAGCGCTTCAAATAGAGGTTGCCTAATCTCCGGCCTTTTTTAGAGGCTCGAGTCACACAATGATACCATCAATCTGCGGCTTCTTTCTCTATCACATTTCGCGATGATGTTGCTATCCTGGCCATAAACCCAAGAATGGCTCCAAAGACGAAATGTATCGCCAATGCACCATATAGGATAGAATTAGACATTTGCAATAGCCTCTCAGCTGTTAATTGCTCAGGTGATCCTGCTGACGACGTCATAAGCATATTCTGTAGAGTTGGTTGCATCAGAAATAAGTGCAACGGAACAAATAGAACTGCCCAAACTGCTATACCTGTCGCAACACCTGTCGCAAATGCCTTGAGGGTAGACGAATCAGTTCGAAGCTTTCTAACCCGGTCAGACACTATCATGTAAACAATTCCAATTATCGCGCCAGTTATCATGTGCAGTACAAAACCCACATAAATTGCAGGCCATTCTGCATTTATCCCTAATGACGTTCCAACCATTTGATAGAATGTACCAGGTGGCAGACCCAGCTGAGCACCGACAGCCAGAATCATCCCAAAAATTGCCCAGGCTGCAACAAGTCCAGAAACTGTGCCAGACTTGATGGATCCTAGCAAAGTTAACTCGGATTTAGCAGAACTTTGCGAAGCTTCCATGATACATATAACGCATTGCAAATATTTACGCTTTGAAACTCTTAAAACTGTAATAAATATCAGTATTATTCAGAAAAGCAGCAACAAATGCTCTTCAGATTGGAAGTTCATGTAAATTCTGCAAGCTAAATCATAATTTGTACAGCTATCTTCGTTGTAACGTCACGAAATGCAAAACTAATTTTTTCTTTTTTAAATAATGCTTCCTCTAAATCTTGAAGATTCTTCTGCTGAACCCTTGGTCCACCTTGATGTACACAAGCCTTTAGATAACTGTCTCGATCACAATGTCGAGGCCTAAATTTAGCATTTTTAAAATCAAGGGGCCATTGAGTCCGTCTTTTATATTTTTATGTAGCTCTAAAAATTTTCTAGAAAGTATACTAATTGCGATAATCTTAACTCTTTATATATCTTAGCCTCTATACGAGAGTTTGTGCTAGAATTTTCTATTTTCAGCGAAATTGTTGTACTGTTTTCAGTCGTTCTTCAACAGGCTGGCGTTCAATCATTTATAGAACCTATCACTAACTCTCTGAACCAATTTGCAACCACTATAGCAGAAGCAACACCCAAGATTGTAGCAGCTTTAATCTTGCTTGGAATTGGTCTTTTAGTCGGTAGAGTTATTGGATGGGTCGTAAAGAAGGTTGCCGAAAAAATGAATCTTGACCGATACTGGAGTAGAACAGGTATAGGTGAATCGGTATCAAGGGCAGGATGGAACCTAACTAGAATAATTTCAGTTGCGGCTAGATGGTTTGTCTATCTATTCTTTATCTCTGCCGCAGTAAACGTGCTTGAATTTGCTCAACTATCTCAAGCTATCAATGATGTATGGCTATGGATTCCAAATGTTGTAGCCTTCATAATAATATTGGTGATAGGTGCACTTATTGCAGACTTTGTTGGAAGGTGGATGCAGCGTGAGCTTCCTGCAAGAGGAGTAGTAGGAGGTAAAGCCATCGGGTTGGTCGCGACAGGAATTTTGTATGCCATAGTGTTAGTTGTGGCGACAACTCAACTACAGATAGGTGAGGCTATACTAAATTCTGTAATCTCCGCACTAATATGGGGTATGGCAGCTACCATAGCTATAGGTGTCGGTGTAGGATTGGCATATGGGTTGAGAGAGGCCTTTCCAGCGATGATCAGAGGATCCACGCAAATACAGCCCGCGTTGAAGCGTGGACAAAGAGTAACGATAGGTGGAGCTACAACAGGTACTGTACAGGAAGCAGGCTCATTTAGTGTCATATTAAAAGATGACCAAGGCAAGACAATTGTGATACCTGCCAAGAATATTGCAGACAAAGAAATAGTAATAGAGTCTGGACCGGCACCTGCTACACAGGAGAGAGCAGTGGAGGAAAATAGAGGAGCAGCAGGGGGGTCATCGTCATCCTAGTCATCTCATCCTCTACATCTACTTGAGCAACGCAGGGAATAAGATACCATAGGGTGTAATGAGAAAATAAACACCTGTAGGTGCTCTTTTCTCACCCTATGTTGATATTGCCACATCAATTTCTGGCATTTGTATGTTCTTCGATGCAGTGATCGCACCAACTATACCAAAGAGTACGCTTGGAGCTGCTGTCATAGCAATGACCTGCGAAAGAGTCGCATACATGCTTGGCAAAATGTCATCAATAGAGAAGTTAGGCTGATTAAGTAATTCTGCAAATGCCATTGGAAGCATTGGATAGTTAAAGATGTAAAATGTGATACCAATCAAAGCTCCTGCAATTATCATGCCAGTTCGTGGACCTGCCCTGTGGATCGCAATATCTGCTCCAACGATGACTGGAATAATTGCAAGTAACTGCCAGGGAAGGAATGCCCCTAATGATTGGTATGCCGGAGCAATATTTGCAAGCACATTCATAGCGATTACTACTCCTGCTACTGCGCTTGCCGCGCCCAGTCTGCCTATTGTTCTAGCCGAAATAAGAAATAGCATTGCACTCACAAATGGAAGGGCGATTGTAGCAATCAGTACAGCTGCCGCCGGGTCGGGATTGAAGTTAAAGTGCTCGCCGTTAGAAAGTGGAAGCACAAACATAAAGATGTACCAGATGGATGAAAACCATAGGGCTGCAAAAGCTGGTACCAGAGCAGTTCTCACTATTGTTTGATTTTTCTTAGATTGCATATATGGCAAGATCCTTGCAAGCCCAACTACAGCAGCAATAGCATTGATCAGTATACCTGTGGCAAGCGCCAAGTGTGGCGGGCTCATTAGACCATCTACGCCAAATACTGAATGCCACACAAAGTCACCTGGCCCTGAAACAAGTTGAATGGCTGCACCTATTATCAATAATTTGAAAGCAGTGTAAAATGATCTGCTACGGATTTCTTCCTTATTTCTTAGAGAAATAAATATACCAATTATTGCTGCAATTGTTGCCAGACCAGCTCCAGTATAAAGCACCGTATGAGACGGAGTGAAAAATGTTTCTGGCTGTCTTAGAATATGTGACGTAACGTCCCAACTTGCTCCACCTATCTGCAAGATTCCTCCTGCAGTGGCCACGAGCAAGGCTGCCACTAGCATATTCATGTTCGAAGATAATAATTTTAATGACATAATAATTTACACAGATCGGTCCTTAATAAATATGACTGACCAGTCAGTCATAATAAGTAAGTTTGGTTTTTACTTTTCATAATGAGAAATATATTGTTGTGTCGCTTCCCTAAAACGAAAAACACAATAGATTACAATACTTTATTGATTGCACTACTATTAAACTATTAAATGCCCCAGCCATTGCCACAAATTAGAGAAAGTATTGGGTTATTGCACCTTTTACAAGGTCTCTTCCAGAAAGCTTTTTTTCACGTCCCCATATACAATACCTTAATCCTGTATCATCATAATTGAATAGAGGATGACGCAGCTATAAATTATAGATGAGATAAATGGAGAGAGAAAAAGAGAGAAAAAAAGCACGATGCGCACAAAATTTACTCAAGAGTATAGGACAGAGCTGAAGAAAAAGATTATGCAGGCAGCAATAGAGATTTTTGCTAAAAATGGGTTTGACAGAACAAGAATGGAAGATATTGCTATGGCAGCTGGTTTAGCCAAGGGTACGTTATACCTTTACTTTAAGAACAAAGAAGATCTCTTCTACGCTATATGTGATCACAATCTGAAAGAATTAAGAAATCAATTATCTAGAGTATTCAATAGAAAAGAGAACATTATGCTAGATGCTCGGAAATTCTACGATGAATACCGAAAAGAAAGTCTTGGCGGTGACACCATATGGTTTGAAATGATTGCACTATCGACACGCAGTCCAAGATTAAGGAAAATATTAACTGAAAACCAGAACAAGGTATACCAAGTGGTAAAAGAGGTTCTAAAGACACAAATTGAGAGGGGCTTTTTAAGAGAAGATATCAACGTCGATGTTACCGCTTCAGCTCTTATAGCCCTTTACAATGGCTTGGCTCTAAATAAGCTATTATTGCAAACAACTGATTCCGAAAATCAAAAAGCATGGATTGAAATGATAAGAACATTAATCGTAAGATCGCAATAGGGAGTGTGGTAGTTTTAACACTTTATCTATCTCATCTAAGTTAAAACACGAAGCTTTGATTGAACAAACGATCTTGGTTTCCCATCCTTGAACACAACTTCTGGCATATATCTCATTGAAAAAGCGCCTGCAGCAAGTAGCACTGGCTCAAACGCTTCTCCCAGATCTGTTAGTTCATATTCAACCCTAACTGGATATTCTGATACAATTCTTCTCTTAATAATGCCTAACTTTTCAAGCTCTCTTAAACGCTCAGTGAGAACCTTTGGCGTTATGCCTTCTATATTCTCCAAAAAGCGATTAAACTGCGTCCTGCCTCTAAACATTTCTCTTATGATTAGAACTGACCATTTTTTTCCTATGATTTTGAAGGTTGTTTCAATTGGACATGATTTGAGCTCAGGGCTGTTGTAAACGATCTCTATGATTGAACACTCTCTAGGAGCCAATTTATTCTATTATCACTACCTAAATAGTAACTAACTATAGGTTTGGTTACGTGAGACTTATAAACTATGCTTTTGTTACCAACTATACAAATGAAAGCAATCAGCCAATACTCAAAACAAAGCCAATACAACAAGACAACTGCACTTATAGTAGCTGCTCAAACATACAGGATAGCAGGGATAGCATTCCTCTGGGGAATGACTCAAGGACTCCTAGATCCAGCTTTTGCAATACCTGCAGGAGTTGGAGATATTCTCATAGGAGTAACAGCTATTCCTTTTGCCCTTCTTCTATGGAAAGGATATAGTTGGTCAAAATATGCAGTGGTGGTATGGAGTGTTCTAGGTATTGCTGATCTGGTCAATGCAGTAACTCTTGGTGTTATAACCAATGCGGACTTTAGCACTTCCACAATGGCAACATTTCCATGGATTTTGGTTCCTACAGTAGGTGTGCCTTTAGCTTTAGCCTTGCATGGGATCACACTGTACAGACTAAGAAAATGGGTACCAATGCAAGCACAAGCACAAACACTCTAGAGGCTTTGATGTGTGAGCATACAAAATAGGATGAGGGACTATCAGCCAAGTCCTCATCCTCCCACTTTTTCTTACGCATTATGCATATATAGTCATAACAGGCGACTTTAGCAAACTGTTGTTTTTGATATCTTTTTAACATGCCTTTCTATGATGAGAGAAGGAAAGATGAGGGATAGGAATCATAAAGTGGCTCTCGTAACTGGCTCCAATCGAGGCATAGGTTTTGAGATAGCCAAGCAGCTGGCCATAAATGATATCGAGGTAATTCTTGCTTCCAGAAATTCAGCTAACGGAGACGCAGCAGTAAGGAAGCTTGCCAGAGATGGTGGTTTAAAAAAAGTGGTCTCTATGCAATTGGATGTTTCAAATCAAGTCAGTGTTGATAGTCTTTTGGAAAAAGTTGAAAAAACTTTTGGAAAGCTTGACATATTGGTAAACAATGCAGCCATCCTTATCGATAAAGATAATGTGACTGCATCAAATGCAGACTTAGAAGCTGTAAAAACTACTCTTGAAACCAATCTGATTGGTGCTTGGCGTATGTGCAAAGCCTTTATCCCTCTTATGAAAAAGAACGGTTATGGAAGAATAGTGAATGTTTCTAGCGGTGCAGGCGAATTTGAATACATAGCCACATCAGGTGGATATTGGCCAGCGTATTCTGTGTCAAAGGCAAGCTTGAATGCTCTGACAGTCATGCTTGCATCAGAACTAAGCGATACCAATATTCTTGTCAATGCTGTATGCCCTGGATGGGTGCGAACTGATATGGGAGGGAGCAATGCTCCACGGTCAGTTCAAGAAGGTGCTGTCACACCTGTATGGCTGGCAACTCTGCCTGATGGCGGGCCGACAGGGCACAATTATTTTGACAAGAAGCAAATAAGTTGGTAGAGAATTTCTCTCTCCATTATTTATTAGGTAGGGTGCAAATAACTGCTATCACCTTTTTCTGCTTAGGTGACATATATCTCCCGAGTTTCTACTATTTTGAAGACATTGCGCCTATCTGAGTCATAGGTCAATATTGCAAAGTGACTTTTTTGTTTATGCTAAATTGCCTATGTTGCTGGTGTTATATTTATTTCATATACTACCAAGAATTTAGCTTAGGTAGTTCGGCCGCAACTATTTGATACGGTCTGCCTTACTGACTTGGTGCGCAAAGACTACCAGGTTTATTAGCTAATTTGCCGTATTTACAAGCAACATTATGATCGACAATACTACTACTTCTTCCGTAGGGCATGATTTCAATGTCCATCCAGCCACAAGAATTGGCTATGTGAGCCTGAATGTTTCCAATATCGACAGGTCGCTTGACTTCTATGAAAAGATTCTTGGATTCAAGAAAGTGGGTAGACCTTCCAATGAAAGGGTACTTCTTTCTGTAGATGGACAACCATCCAATCTTGTCGAACTTTTGCATACAAAGGAGGTAGAAGCAGGAGGCTACAAGGCCCGTATGCCTGAGACCAGAAGGGCAGGGCTATATCACTTTGCAATATTACTTCCGGAGAGAAAATACCTGGCAGATATGCTTCAAAACTTGAGCGATAGGCGTGGCGAGGTATGGTTTGATGGCTTGGCCGACCATCTGGTGTCTGAGTCGATCTACATTCGCGATTCTGACAACATTGGTATAGAAATCTATTGCGATAGGCCTTCTTCGCAATGGGAATGGGATGGGAGCTGGGTGAGGATGGCGACAGATAGGCTGGATACAGAAGACTTGTTAAGAGAATCGACACCCTCAGGGTGGAAAGGGATGCCAGCCAAGACAGTCATTGGCCACGTCCACCTACATGTTCGAAACCTTGCAAAGGCTAGAAAGTTCTATCGTGAGATCCTTGGGCTGAATTTTACGGCAACTTATCCTGGCGCTTACTTTTTTGCCGCAGGTACATACCATCACCATATAGCAACGAATATCTGGCTTGGAACCAGCATTCAGCTAGCTTCATCAGAACATGTGGGATTGAACCATTTTGGAATAGAACTTCCGAACAAGGAACAATATGAGTGGATAGCAGAACGGATCAAGCAATACAAGATCGAGACGCCACACTATGCACAATCGGATGGACAATCAAGATCAGTATTTCTGCGCGACATGGATGGCATAACTATGAAGCTATATTCCAGATAGTTTAGTCTATAATAGCAAGATAACTAGGAGAAAATAACCAAGTAGCAAAATATCTATCAAGCGAATAGATTTAGCCTCAGTATTAGTGCTTGTAAATGATATATGACATATCTAAATAACAAAAGCAACAACAACCAACAACTCCAACAGCACCATCAACGCCGCTGACTGCACCATACTGATACTGATATAAGCTACAGCAGCCTCTTGGCGCTGCTGACCTAAACTTCATCTCTCCATGTATCTTCTGGATACTTATCCATTTTCTTTCTTAGCATGATCATCAACTCAAGATCCCTTTCTTCTTGTCTTGCAAGCTGGCTGCTGCATCTCTTGTTGCGTCTTCTTAATGATGATGCAAATTATAACTCTACATTATGATGCCATCATGAATCTTGTCTATACATATAGACATTGATGTATAATACCCGTCGCATAAGTCGTCATATTGTTGCAGATAGCACGTAAGCGAAAGGGGATGTACTATCAATAGAAAGAAAAAACTGAAACTGTTTGACTCAGACAAAGAAAAGAGAATTAAATTTCTAGGGGCGTCACCCTTAATTAACTATCAGAGAGACTATTTTATCGGATACCCGTACGGATACTGGTTGCACAAAGCACTAGCGCTTATGCATTTTATTCAAGATCGCTCTAAATTATCGATACTTCGCTTTCCTAGGGATATTGATAGTGACGAGTTCATAATTGAAAACCTGAAAATGGAAATCCATATGATGGTCTTTCATTCTTCAGAGAGCCTATTCCTTATTGTACTTGGTCATTACTTCTATCCTGCCATGCCTTGGTTTTGGACATCTACCTGTACCCAGAACAAATTTAACAACATCTTGAACCTCTGGCAAGAAAAGGGACTAGACACTATAATTAAAGAACCGGAAAAGTGGCTAAGAGATATACTTTATCCGACCATAAATGAGTCCCATGAGAAGTATCAGAAGACGAACGAATCTGCTATATTCGCCAAAAAATATCTTGACAGGTTGGTCCAGGAATACCTGAGGCACAGGGAATACAATGCATACAAACATGGGTTGAAGACATTTCCAGCACCGGGCCGATTTCAGGCTATTAATGATAATTCCACTAGAGAAGAAGAAGTGGTCTCAGACATTCTCGAATTTCTAACGTATGAGCCTCCACAGGGACATGATTATGAATATCGTATTAAAAATACCTCAAAAAAATACGATGTCAAAGTTGATATCAACATTATCAGCACTACCACGCGGTTATTGCAGAACTTTTTAGAAAGAAAACGCGTTGAAAGTAAAGCAGCTTCGGGTCAGAAAGTTACCTTTAACTTGGCTTTATTTGACAACTTAAAAGTAGAAGATATTTTCCGCTCCGGCTACTCGAAATAGCGTGTAAATGTTCAGTTATTCTAAGGCTAAGAACGCATGATTGTTATCATTGATATCATAATAGAATGAGTAAAACACATGAAGGTGCAACAATAATGCAATCAAAAATACGAGAGAGTGTTACTTAAAATATTTTAGAATCTATACAATCACCCTATGATCCTTCTATCAGAACTGATAAGAGAGCGGGTCCATCAGCCGTGAAGTGATATCACTTCAAAAAGAGGATTCTTCGCTAGTCTTCTTGAAGGTAACAGGGAGCTAAAAAAGTTTCTGCGATATAAGGCCTGAGGGGTTTGAATAACAATTCATTTGAACCTCAATAGTATTTCTTGGACATATACAAATACTGAAATATTGTAACGTCTATGTTTTGGAGATTTTGATATTGAAGCGACAAGAAAAGCCGCAACGTCAACCCTGTTATGCTTTCGACCTGTAAGCCACTAGATAAGCAATACCGCCGCATATTACCCCTACACTTAATATCACAATAAAAAATGCTATAGGAGGTATAAAGGAAGTCAGAATTGCTTCATCTTGGTTCCCTAGTTTTCCTTCGATAAAAAGTGAGAGGACTCCAGAACCAGCTAGGCCTGCAAATATCATAAGTATGGTAGTACCAGCGCCCCCGATATTCATACCAAACAAGTGAATCCAAGCAAGGATATTTGATACCTTGGAGAACTTTCTTTTGAGGTTGATTTCCAAATGGTTATAAAATACAGCAGTTGTTGCTATAGCAACAATTAGTATCAAATATAGAATGATCCCAATAAAGAACCATTTTGCAGGTCCTTCAAATGACAAGGAAAGGAATTGAATTATATCGACATCTGTGGTTAATAGCTGAAATGCTACAGTGGTCAAGGCCATTCCTGTGATTATTCCTCCCTGGATTATAGCTGCGATAATAAACCTATTTCCCCACTTGGTTTTGGGACTGTTACTGTTGCTGCTATCATTATTCTTGTTCCCCATCACTCTATAATGCCTCTAAATCCTCTTTCTTGGGTCAAATGTTATAATTGTAATTATCCATGTGGATATTCTTTAGGGTTCTAAGTCTTTCTGCATTTTATGACGTCTTCTTATGTTCGTTAGTAATGGTTAAGAAGCTTGGGCCTGAGTGGGCTCTCGATAGGCTGACTTATTGAACTAATATTGGATCTCACTATCTAGTAACTTAGGTATTACAGACCTGCCTCCCAAAAAAATTTGACGGATTGTGTACTTTTATTTTGTTGTTTCACTTACTCTCAATTTCCCGATGCGCTGTTCTTCTTATTAGCATCAACGCGAACCCGACTGAGAGTGCTGACAGCAATCCTGCTGTAAGGAATGCTAGATTATATGATCCAGGCGATGGATATGATGACCTTTCAACTCCTTCAACAGTCCCATGATTCTCCATA
>Ga0081538_10005004_pt1 | contig 12066 bp, 8 predicted proteins | sample TabmetS5T2R1_FD_71022 | JGI IMG/M metagenome (GOLD analysis project Ga0081538, IMG submission 71022) | Tabebuia heterophylla rhizosphere microbial communities from the University of Puerto Rico - S5T2R1 | ecosystem: Host-associated > Plants > Roots > Rhizosphere ... | reverse complement strand
CGTTCGGGGCAGGGGGATAGTCAGCTCATCCCGCACGTAGCGGGCAGTGAGCGAGATGGGATCGCGCCATAGCTTGTCGGTCGGGCCGCAGAACATCAGCTCGCCGCCGTGCTCTCCGGCGCCAGGCCCGAGGTCCACGACGTGATCGGCGGCGACGATGACGTCGCGATCATGCTCGACGACGATCACCGTGTTCCCCTGGTCGGTGAGTTGCCGCAAGATGGCCACGAGGCGTTGCGTATCGCGTGGGTGGAGGCCAATGGTGGGCTCATCGAGGATGTACAGCGTGTCCGTCAAGCGGGCGCCCAGTTGGTTCGCGAGGTTGATGCGCTGGGCTTCACCGCCGGAAAGCGTACGGGTGAGACGATCGATGGTGAGATAGTCCAAGCCCACATGGCGCAAGAAACTCAGCCTCGCCTCGAGCTCGGAGAGCAGCCTCTCGGCGATTGCGCGCTCGGACGGCGTGAGCTGGACCGCGTCCAGAAACCCTTCGAGCGCTCCCACCGTCATGTGGCTGAGCTCGGCGATCGAGCAGCCGCCAACTTTCACGTACAGCGCCTCCCGGCGCAGCCGGGTGCCTGCGCACTGGGCACAATCGACGGCCGTGACATAACGGCTCAGGAAGACACGGATGTACAACTTGTATTTCTTCGCCTCCAGGCGTCGAAAGAACGGCAGGACGCCGATGAAACCTCCGCACCCGTGCAGAATCTTCTGTCGCTGCTCCGCGGGCAGCTGATCATAGGGTCGGTGCAGATCGATGCCCTCACGGCGGGCCAGTTGGCGCAGCTCATCGCCGTAGTGACGCACATAACGCGGCAGCGTCCAGGGCTCAATGGCCCCCTCAGCCAGGCTCTTGTGCGGGTCCGGGATGATGAGGTTGAGGTCATAATCCAGGATGTTGCCGAAGCCCTTGCAGAGAGGACACGCCCCGCGGGGGTTGTTGAACGAGAAAAACAGCGGCGTCGGGCGCTCAAAGACGCGGCCACACGGGAGGCAATGAAACTGATCGCTCAGCCGCCAGGTCTCATCTCCCACGATGTCAACCAGCGCCATCCCGCTCCCTTTGACAAACGCCGTCTCCAGCGACTCCGCCAGGCGGCTCCGTTGGTGTTCCTCCACGATCAGTCGGTCCACCACCACCTCGATCTGCGATAATCCCGCGAGGTCGAGGAGCAAATTCGGGGTCAGCGTGTGCACCTGATCCCGCACCCGCACCCGCACGAATCCTTCGGCGAGGAGATTGGCCACCAGTCCCGGCGCGGTTGTCGCCGCGGTAATCGGCAGTGGGTACAAGATCAGCGCCCGTTTCCCACGGTGTGTGGTCAGGAGGCGGTCGACGGTGCCCTGGACGGTGTCGGGCTGCACCTGCGCCCCGCAATCCGGACAGACGGTCACGCCGATCTTGGCGAATAGCAGGCGGAGGTAATCATAGATCTCGGTTGTGGTGCCCACCGTCGAACGCGAGTGCTTGACAGGATTGACTTGCTCAATGGCGATCGCCGGGGAAATGCCTTCCACATAATCGACGTCGGGCTTCTCCACCCGCTCCAGAAACTGGCGGGCGTAGGTCGAGAGCGACTCGACATAGCGTCGATGGCCTTCGGCATAGATCGTATCGAAGGCCAGCGACGACTTGCCCGCACCGCTCAGACCGGTGATGACGATCAAGGCGCGACGGGGGAGATCGAGGTTAAGGTTCTTGAGATTATGGGCGCGCGCCCCGCGAATGATCAGCTGCTCGCTCACGATAGTTCGTCCCCCTGCCGACACGTGCTGTGCCTCTGCTCCACCGCCGGGTCATGCCTGTGAGGCAGCGCCCCAGACGCCTGCCGGACGATTCCCGACGATCGCGGCACTAAGGCGCGTCTGCAATATAACGGCTTGCGTAGGACGTGTAAAGCTGTGGCCGTCCGCCCTCACCCGCGCCCGTCTCCTAGGGAGGGATGGGGCGGACCACCAGCCTTGGTATGCCGGCGCAAAACCTGACGTGCGCCCGAAGCGGGCCGCTGCCTGGACATCCTCTGTGTTTCTTGCTAGATTGCATATCTCCTCTGACGTTGACGATTTTCTACACCGCGAGGCCACCATGGGAAAATCCTTGAGTGCAGGCGAGATTCATTACGGTGACTCCCCGATCGAAACGCGGCTGGCGAAGAGCCTGAGCCATCATGGGCTGGTGCTGAGAGAGCAAACCCCCTCGTTCGCTTCCGTCGCCGGGGAACGCTTGGTGGCCTATCGGACCTTCACCTTGAGTTCGGGATACAGCATCTCGTACGCGCGCTCCGTGCGCAACCTGCTCCTGGAGAACGTCTTCGGGAAACCGACGGCGGATCGGATCGTGTTCGATTTCTTACACCGCGTCTATCCCGATACCGAAGGCACATACTCTGATGTGCGGCTCGACCTCCTCCGGCTCGGCCGCATTCAAGCCGAGCCATTTTGGGTCGGGGAGGAGTTGTTGTTCGAATTCCCCTCGGGGGATGAGCGGCCTCCTGGACGCGTGGTGTTCGAGGCCTGGGCCGATAGCATCTTTCAGGTGAATCTCGAGCACCGCGGCGGTCGTCATCTGCGCGACGCCTATCTGGTCTTCAAAAAGGCTGAGACACAAGACCCCGAACAGGTGCCGGCGCTACGCGACGGCCAGCATTTGCTCCCCGAACGTTACCCCTATGCCCTGCTGCAGCGCGATGAGTTGATCTCGATGATGGTCGATTATCTGCTGAGGCGCGGTTCCGCCGACGGCATGGCCAATTCTCCCTCATAAATCACGGCATCGATGGTCGCGACAGGGCTTTCATCACCCGCTGGTCATGGTTTGACAACACCCCGCCAAACTCCTGCGGCCACCGCGGCCTAGGCTCGTCAGATTTGGCAAGAAACACGGGATATTGACAGGTGAGCGCGGTGTGGAGGCAACGGGGCTCGGCGCCGAGTGCCCCGTTCAGGCCGGGGGTGCCTTGACATTTTCCGCCATCGGCGGTAAGTAAGGCACTGGGAGGAGGTACACTGTACGACGCTATCTGAACCGGCAACCGTGGGCGTGCCAGCTGCAGCCTACGACAGGAGGACTTCCACGATGGCGCAAAACGACAAGGAAATCGCCATTGAATATTGCGTGACTTGATACTACGTCCCACAGGCCGTGAGCCTGTCGGAGGCGATTATGGACGCGTTTGGTGATAGATTCAGCGCGCTCAAGCTCATCCCAGGGGATGGCGGCTGCTTTGAAGTCACGCTGAACGGCGAACTGCTTTACTCAAAGCTGCAGACCGGCGACTTTCCGGAGAACAAGCAGATTCTCGATGAGCTCAAACGCCGCATGTGAGACGGGTCTCAACGCCCCTGGGTGCTTTCTCACCATGGGCGGTGATGCGGTTTCAGCGCTTGACGGCAGGGGGGCAAGGAGGGGAGGCCGATGTCACCTGTACCTCCTCTCCCCCATAGCGAAGATCAGTGCCTATGGCGTCCGCCTTGCCTTGGGCGCCTTAGGTGCGTGGGATCGAAGCAACTGTTCGCGAATCCGCTGAAACTCCTCCAAAACCTGCGGATTCGCCAGCGCCTCGCGGTTCGAGATCTCCCGCCCCGCCAGGATGGCTTTGACGCTCAGTTCGACGGGCTTGCCGCTGCGCGTCACCGGCACCTCTGAGATCGGCATGAGATGATGTGGGACATGCCGCGGCGAGGTCTGCTCGCGAATCGTCTGCCGGATCTTCTCCTCCAAGGGGGCGTCGAGGTGGTGTCCTTTGGCCAGCACCACACACAAGACGATGACCTCGTCGGACTGATCAGGGGGCGTCCAGCCTACCACCACAGCGCCGGTGACCTCAGGCAGCGGATCCAGTGCGGCATAGATTTCGGCGCTGCCGATGCGCACACCGGCAGGGTTGAGGGTGGCATCGCTACGCCCGTAAACGATCGCGCCCCCGTTGTCCGTGAACTCCACATAATCGCCATGTCGCCACACACCCGGATACGTCTCAAAGTAGGTGTGATAGTAGCGACTGCCGTCCGGATCGTTGAGAAACCCCAGAGGCATGCTGGGCAGGGGTCGGCGGCACACGAGTTCGCCCGGCTTGCCCTGGAGCGGTTGCCCATCGTCATCGAAGGCCACCACGTCCACGCCTAGCCCCTTGCACTGAATCTCGCCAGCCACCACCGGCAGATTGGGATTGCCCAGCACAAAACACGAGATGATGTCGGTACCACCACAGATGCCGGCCAGGTGCACATCCGGTTTCACCGTCTCGTAGATCCAGCGATATCCGCTCGGCGACAGCGGGGAACCCGTGTACAGCACGGTGCGCAGTTTCGACATCGACCCAAGGGTGCCCGGCTGTATCGTCGGCTGTTGCTTCATGCAGCTTTCGATATAGCGCCCGCTGGTGCCGAAATGTGTCACGTTCAGGGCCTCGACCAGGCGCCAGAGCGCCGGCACTTCGGGGTAGCCTGGGTTGCCATCGTACAGGTACAGGGTCACACCCAATGACAGCGCGCTCAGCTGCCAGTTCCACATCATCCAGCCGCAGGTGGTGAAGTACAGCAGGGAGTCCCCAGGCTTGAGGTCCGTGTGCAGCTCCTGTTCCTTCCGGTGTTGCAGGAGCGTGCCCCCGGTGCCATGCACGATGCATTTGGGAGCGCCCGTGGTGCCCGAGGAAAACAAGATGTACAGGGGGTGTTCAAAGGGGACCGGGGTGAATGACAGGTCCGGGGCATCGTCCGGCCCGAGAAAATCCTGCCAGGTGATATCGCCGTGGAGATGGGGCTCGTCTACCGGATAAGGGATCGAGACGATGGCTTGCACCGAGGGCAGGCGTTGATGCAGGGTTTTGACCACCTCATCGGTGCGGAAGAGGCGTCCGTTATAGCGGTAATGGGTGCTGGCGAAGACGAGTCGGGGTTCGACCTGCGTGAAGCGGTCGCACAACGCGGCCAAGCCAAAGTCCGGTGAGGCACTGCTCCAGATGGCGCCGAGGCTGGCGCAGGCCAGACAGGCGACGACGGCCTCGGGGACGTTGGCCACGTAGCCCGCCACGCGATCGCCCGGCCCGATCCCTGCAGCGCGCAGGCCCCGTGCGCAGCGGGCCACCAGGGCGCGCAATTGCGCAAAACTGTAGGCGTAACCGTACAAGCCGTCGCCCTCAGACCCGCCGGCGGACGGCTCAACGCAGGCGACGATGGCTGGTCCGGCGAAATTCCGTCCCAGGATGTTCTCGGCAAAATTCAATTGCATGCCGGCAAACCAGTGGGCTCCCGGCATGACGCGAGCGTGCAAGACTTGTTCATGCGGGGCATGCGTGATAACGCCGGTAAATTCCAGGTAGGCCTCCCAGAAATCTTCCAGATGCTCGATGCTCCACTGGTGTAGTGCGGTATAGTCGGGAAAGGCTCGCCCCATGCGCTGGCTCAGCCAAGCGGTAAAGGCCGTCATGCGTGTCCGCCGTATCGCCGTCTCCGAGGGTCTCCACAGAACGTCTGCCATCGGTGTGCTCCCTGCTTCGAAAGACTCATGGCTTGTTGGCTCGTCGTCGTGGACTCAGTATACTCATTCCCCGCTGTTTTGGGTAGGCATGCACAACAGTCATCGCTCCCGTCTCTGCTCTCATCCCCTTCCGACTTGGCCCTGGGAAGCCTTGATGAGGTCCCTTCAGAAGGGCGATTCCGCGGTACCCCATCGCACCGCAGGATGGCCCTTGGGGGAGCAGTCGGGAAGCCAACGGCGTCACCGGTGCCGACACAGGTTCTGGCTATGTGGGAATAAGAATACCCTGTTAATACCACATGATCTTAGCAAATTTTTAAGATCTTACCTGATAGATGATGACGTATCTATTCATCTGGCAAATAATCGCGGGCTCATCGGGGCCCTCAACCGACCACCGCGAGGGCCCTGCGGCGGGACCTGGATGCGATGAATGCGTGGAGCCCGCCGCGTGGGAGACCATGCCTCTGCAGGCCCGATCGCCAGCAGACCCCGACCGAACAGATCGAATCCTCACCGCAATCGAGGCTCCGCACGGGGAGGGAACGCTTGACGCCGCGCGTGCTGAAAGATACATTTGGGATAATTTGGATAATGCGGAGTATACTACCGTCAAGCAAGCGGCTTCAGCGAACGCAGAGAAGGAGGGTCCATGCCGGAATTCGCCACTGAGCGCGACATGTTTGACCTCATGGCGCAAAAGCTGGCGGCATCGGTGATCTCCGACATCCTGGACGCACTCGGGTTTCGTGATCAAGTGATGCGCACAACCATTCGGCCACTCTTCTCGGACGCCTTAGTGGTCGGGCGCGCCATGCCGGTGCTCTACGCCGAGGTGTTCGAGGTCCCCGAGAAACCCTACCAGATGGAAATCGAAGTGGTGGACAGCCTCAAACCAGACGATGTTCTGGTGGCCTACGCGCCCGCCACGGCCAAGGCGGCGCTCTGGGGAGGCCTGCTCTCCACCGCAGCCAAGGCCCGAGGGGCACGTGGGGTGGTCATCGAGGGCATGACACGCGATGTGAAGCAGATCGTCAGGATGGCCTTTCCCGTGTTCGCCAGCGGTCTGTCGCCGCTGGACGCCAAAGGTCGTCTGCGCGTGTACGCCTATCGCTGTGCCATCGAGTGTGGCGGTGTGCTGGTTGAGCCTGGCGATATCGTGTTCGGCGACAGCGACGGAGTGGTGGTGATCCCTCAGGATATCGCGGCGGAGGCCGTCCATGAAGCGCTGAAAAAAGCCGAAGCGGCACATCTCACTGAAGAAGAACTCAAGAAGGGCACCCTGCTGCGCGAGGCGTACGCCAAACATGGGGTGCTGTGAGCGACGTGGCAGTGATGCTTGATCCACAGCGAACAAGATCGCCGATGCGGATGGAACAAAGAGATCGCGAGATGTCTGGCCATCCAGGTGAGGGAGGGTGACATGGCCGTGCCAAAAATCATGGGTACCGAAATCGAGTATGGGGTCATCGTCCCCAATGACCCCAACTTCGATCCGATTTCGGTCTCCCTGCTACTCGTCAACAGCTATCAAGGCGATCCGCAACGGCGGCTCTTGTGGGACTACGATCAAGAAGAGCCCTTCATGGATGCGCGGGGGTTTGAGATCGACGCGGAGTTCGAGCCCCCGGACGACCAGTCCAATATGTCCATCAATACGACCCTTACCAACGGCGCGCGTTATTATCTGGATCACGCCCACCCTGAGTTCTCCACTCCCGAATGCACCAATGCGCGCGATATCGTGCGCTTTGAGAAGGCGGGCGAGCGCATCCTGGAGGTGAGTCGCGGTCGCGCCGAGCCCTTGTTGCCGGCGGGACAACGCATTCTGATCTACAAAAATAATAGCGATCGTAAGGGCAATAGCTACGCCTGTCACGAGAATTACCTGATGGATCGCAACATGCCGTTCAGCCAGATCGTCGAGCAGTTCACCGCGTTCCTGGTGACGCGGCAGATCTTCTGCGGCGCCGGTAAAGTCGGCGCGGAAAATGGCACCGAGGACTGTGCCTATCAGATCTCCCAACGGGCCGATTTCTTCGAGACCGAGGTTGGCCTCGATACGATGGTCAAGCGTCCGATCATCAACACGCGTGACGAGCCCCACGCCAACCGCGACCGTTACCGCCGCTTGCACGTCATCGTCGGCGACTCGAACATGTCCGAGTATTCGATCTACCTCAAAATGGGCACAGCCTCGCTGGTGCTGCAGATGATCGAGGATGGCTTCATCGTGAAAGATTTCTCGCTGCGTAACCCGGTGAAGACCATCAAGGACGTGTCACGCGATCTGCATTGCAAGCTCCCCATCGAACTGGCCAACGGACGGACCATTCTGCCGGTAGATTTACAACGCGAGTATTTGCAATATGCCCAGCGGTACGTGGTCGAGCGTGGCGGTGATGCGGCGACACGCGACGTGCTGCAGCAGTGGGAGCAGGTGCTCGACCGACTGGCGGCGGACCCGTTTTCACTGCGACGTGAGGTGGATTGGGTCGCCAAATGGCACCTGCTGACGTCATACATGGACAGACGGGCCGAGGATTGGGACAGCTCGCGGGTAGCCATGATGGACCTCCAGTACCACGACCTACGGCAGGACCGCGGCTTGTATTTCCTGCTGGAACGGCAAGGGGCGATGGAGCGCATCCTGACCGAACAAGAGATCACCGATGCGATCGAAAACCCCCCGGTCGATACGCGCGCCTATTTCCGCGGCATGGTGCTCAAGAAATTTCGCGATCAGGTCTTCGGTGTGAATTGGGACAGCCTGTCTTTTAATCTCGGCGAAGGGCCGATCAAACGTATTCTGATGGAAGAGCCCCTGAAAGGGACCAGAGCCCACGTGCAGGGCCTGCTGGACCGCTCGACAACGGCCGCGGAGTTGGTGGCGAATCTGTCCGCATGAGTGGGAGACACGGGAGGAGATATGAGTATTCGTCGCAAGGTTTGTCGACCCGCCGGGTTGTCTCTGGCGTGTCTGGCCCTGTTGGTCGGGCTGGCGCTGGGCACCGCCACGGGTGAGACGCCAGATCCCCCGACGGGGTTGGCGGCCGTCAAGCCGGCCGTACCGATGGCCGCGTTTTCCCTGCCAGGGCTGCGGGGCAGCGGGTTCGATTCGGCGGCCTTAAAAGACAAGGTGGTCGTGGTGCGATTCTGGGCCACGTGGTGACCGGTCTGCGAACGCGAGAATCCCTCCGTGCAGAGGGTCGCAGAGGCGCTCAAGGGGAAAGACGTGGTCATCCTCCCGATTTCGATCGACGGCAGCGGCGAGAAGGCCGTGAAGCCATACATGGAGAAGCACGGGTATACCTTCGATACGTTGATCGACCAGCGGATGGAAATCGCTCGGCAGTTCGGCGTGCGCGGCACGCCGACCACCGTGGTGGTCAACCGCCAAGGCGAAATCGTGGCGCGCGGCCTCGGGCCGTTCGATTTAGAGTCGCCGGAATTCGCCCACTATCTCGAGCAGCTGTTGGCGCAGCCGCGCCGCGGCCAGGCGGGCTGAAGGGAAGGCGCGCGGTGAAACGTCGCGAGGAGCTGCGTCAGGATTTGCAGGCGATTTTCCAAGCCGCCCTGCAAGCGGTAGACCCTGGTGAGGCGGTCCGCACGCACGTGCGGCGCGCCGGCAACCAGCTCCAGGTGGCCGACCGGACGTATGATTTACGCCAGTTCGACGCCGTCTCGGTGATCGGGGTGGGTAAAGCCGGGGCTGCGATGGCCATCGCCATCGAGGGCTTGCTCGGCGATCGCCTGCGGGGCGGCCATGTCATCGTCAAATACGGCCATGGGGGGCCGCTCACGCGCGTGACCGTGCACGAAGCTGGACATCCTATTCCGGATGAGGCGGGTGTGCGGGCGACACACGCCTTGATCGACTTCGTGACAGGACAGGGGCGGCACGATCTGCTTCTCTGCCTGCTCTCGGGGGGAGGGTCGGCGCTCTCTCCGGCACCTGTGGAGGGGATCACCCTGGCCGAGAAGCAAGAGGTCACGCGCCTGCTCCTCGCCTGCGGCGCTACCATCCACGAGATTAACGCCCTGCGCAAGCACATCTCCCGGCTGAAAGGCGGCCAGCTGGCGCGCTTGGCGTCTCCGGCCACGCTCATCACGTTGGTGCTGTCCGACGTCGTAGGCGATGCGCTCGACGTCATCGCCTCCGGGCCAACCGTCCCAGACACCAGCACGTTTGCCGATTGTGTGGAGATCCTCCGCAAGTATCAGCTGCTCGACCGAGTGCCGACGACCATCCGCCGCCACCTGGAATCCGGCGTTTCGGGGGCTGTTCCGGAGACCCCAAAGCCCGGCGATGCGGTCTTTGCCCGCACGCAAACCGTGATCATCGGACGCAACTTGCAGGCGCTGGAGGCGGCCAGCCGACAGGCCACGGCCCTGGGATACCAGCCCCTGATCCTGTCGTCCGCCATCGAGGGGGAGACGCGTGAGGTCGCCAAGGTCCACGCCGGCATTGCCAGGGAGGTGCTGGCCTCTGGGCATCCGATCGCAGCACCCGCCTGTATCCTCTCCGGCGGCGAGACGACCGTGACGCTGCGCGGCCAAGGCAAAGGGGGGCGGAATCAAGAATTCGCGCTGGCGCTGGCGCTCGACATCGACAACCTTCCGGGCATCGCAGCCTTGAGCGCTGGCACCGACGGCACCGACGGCCCCACTGAGGCTGCCGGCGCTGTGGCAGACTGGACCACCTGTGCACGCGCCGAGCTGTGTGGCCTCCATCCTCGCACAGGGCTGGAGCACAACGATGCGTATCCGTTCTTCGAGCGCCTCGGTGATTTAGTCATCACGGGCCCCACCCAAACCAACGTCATGGACGTACGAATCATGCTGATCACGACGAGGGTGGCTTGTTAGGGCTGGGATCGAACGCTTGCGGCCGTCACGGCTGGTGTCCACCCCGTCTGCGGCTTGCGCTTGCCGCGTAGTAGCCGGTTGCCCATTGCGACGCCATGCCCCCCACGCGAAGACCGCGCTTAGCTTGCCCGCCGGCGCCCACCCCCGGGCAAAGACTCGACCTTGTGCAAGCTCGTCCAGGAGCGAATAGACCACAGGAGTGGCCAGCAGCGTCAGGAGTAGGGCGAGGGTCTGGCCCCCGATGACGACGACGGCGATGGCCCGCCGTTCCTCCGCGCCCGGACCTGAGCCTAAGGCAAGGGGCAGCATCCCGGCCACGAGCGCCAACGTGGTCATGAGGATCGGCCGTAAGCGATCGCGGTTCCCCTGCATAATCGCCGCCATACGGTCCATCCCCGCGGCCCGCAGGTTGATCATGTGGTCGATCTGCAGAATGGAGTTCTTCTTGACCACCCCGAAGAGGACCAGAACCCCCAGGATCGAGTACAGGTTGAGCGAGTTTCCCGTCAACCACAGCGATAATAGTGCGAACGGCACCGCCAGCGGGAGCGAAATCAGAATGGTGATCGGATGCACCAGGCTCTCGAACTGCGAGGCGAGGATCATGTACATAAACACGATCGACAGCAAGAATGCCAGCACAAACTCGCCCAGGGTCCGTTCCATCTCGCGCCCGCGTCCCGAGACACCTGTCGAATAGGCGGCCGGCATGTTCAACTCGGCAGCGGCGGCCTGTAGCGCCTGCAGCCGATCGGCGAGCCCGTACCCGGGCGCAACCGATGCCCGCAACCGCGCCTCCCGCTGCCGATCGGAGCGATCGATGCGCGAGGCGGTGAGCGCCGGGGTGATGCGGACAAGATTATCCAGGCGCGCCAGTTTCCCCCCTTGACGCGACACCAAGAGGCGCGAGATCGTGTTGGGGTCATTGCGATCCCCATCGGTCAGGCGCAGTTGCACATCATACTCGTCGTTGACCGATAGATCCAGGAAGCGCGACACCTCTTCATCGCCCCCGACCATTAGCCGCAAGGCGGTGCCAATGTCCTGCATGGAAACGCCGAGGTCTGCGGCGCGCGCGCGATCGATTTCCACGCGCAGCTCAGGCTTGTTCAACTTCAGCGTGGTGTCGGCGTCCACGATGCCCAGTTCATCCGATCGCGACCGCAGTTGCTCGGCGTACCGGGATAATGCCACCAGGTCGGGGCCGCGGATCACGAAGTCGATTTCGAAGCTTCCACCGCCGGTGTTAAACGAGGGGATATTGCGCACCGAGGTGCGCAAATCGCGGTACTTTCTGAGGCGGCGACGGACTTCCTGCATGACGTCGCCTTGGGTGTAATTGCCGCGCCAAGCCTGTAACGGATCGCCTTGCAGCAGCCCATGCCACAAGCGGGCGAGCGAAAAGATGCGCTCCTCATGTGGGGCGATGCGCACGTAGGCCCGCCCGTCGCTGACGCCGCCGAGGGAACTCCCGCCGGCCGAGGCCAAGACCAGTCGGACGCCCGGTGTGTTCTGGAGTTCGGACTCCACGGCGCGCATGACCTCATCCATGGCCGCCAGGCTGGTGTTCTGCGGCGCCGTGACGCGGATCTCGAACTCCGCCTCGTCCACATCGGTCGGGATGTAATCCTGTCGCACCACGCCGTACAAAGGAAAGGACGACAGGATGGTCCCGAGCGCCAACACGACCACCGCGATGCCGTGCCGCATGGCCA
>Ga0081538_10005003_pt1 | contig 12066 bp, 14 predicted proteins | sample TabmetS5T2R1_FD_71022 | JGI IMG/M metagenome (GOLD analysis project Ga0081538, IMG submission 71022) | Tabebuia heterophylla rhizosphere microbial communities from the University of Puerto Rico - S5T2R1 | ecosystem: Host-associated > Plants > Roots > Rhizosphere ... | reverse complement strand
TGCGGCCCGACGCCGTTCGTCGAAGCCGTCGCCGGGAGTCTCGTCGAGCTCGGGCACGATCCGCTGGAAGTTCGCACCGAGCGCTTCGGACCGACAGGAGGTTGAGATGGAGAAGATGAAGCTCGATGGCAATGCCGCCGCGGGAACCCTCCAGATGATCTTCGCTCTCGAGGTTACGACTTCGTCCGGGACGTGCGACCACTGCGGAGCGGTGGACGCGATCGGCGCGGTCATGGTGTACGCCCAAGCCCCTGGGCTCGTCCTCCGCTGCCCGACCTGCGACTCGGTGTTGATGAAGGTCGTCACCGACGGCAACCGGTACTGGATCGATCCGCGCGGGCTGCGGACGCTGGAGCTGCGAGCGGAGTGAGGCAGGGTGTCCCGGCGGCTCTCCGGCGGCCGGGACGCCCTGCCGGTCGCGGCGTGGGGTCAGTCCTCCTGCGGCAGGCTGAAGAGCGCCGTGCGTGCCGCCACCGCGACATCGGGGTTGTCAGTGAAGAGGCCGTCAACCCCGAGCCGGTAGAAGAGTTGGAGCTCCGCGGGGAAGTCGCCGATCGCCAGCAGGTAGAGCGGGCTCGCCGGGTTGCCCTGGCGGAAGTCCTCCGGCAGGAACGAGTTCTCGCGGCGGAACGTCCACGGATGAACGACGAGGTCGGCGCGATGCGCGTCCCGGACGAACGTCGTCGGAGCCAGGAGCCGGTTCGCCGAGTCGCGCGGGACGATCAGGTTCTTGTTCGGCCCGACGCCGTCGGCGTACCGGGCGATCTCACGCAGGCCCGCCGGCGTGGCGAGGTCGGCGTAGGTGCGCGGGTCGCCCGAGACCACGAAGTCCCACGGCTTGCCGACGTCGCTGATCAGCTGGACGATGGGCACCTTCGTCATCCGGTTCAGGGCCTTCAGGTTCGAGACCTCGAACGACTGGATGAAGACGGGCGAGCTGCGCTTCGTGTAGCCGTTTCGGTCGAGCGTGGCCACGAGCGGCTCTTCGAGCGAGAGCCCGATGCCGTCGAAATAGCTCGGATGCTTCGTCTCCGGATAGATCCCGACGCCGTGCCGCTGGGCGAGGTCGATGACCTCCTGCAGCGTCGGAATCTGCTCGAGGCCGTCGAACGCTGCGTTCGTCGGGCGGAGCGCCGGAATCCGCTCTTTGGCGCGCAGGGTCTTGAGCTCAGCCAGGGTGAAGTCCTCGGTGAACCAGCCGGTGATGCTCACGCCGTCGATGACCTTCGTCCGCTGACGACCGGCGAATAGCGGACGGGTGGCGACGTCGGTCGTCCCGCCGATATCGTTCTCGTGGCGGGCTACGAGCACGCCGTCCTTCGTCGAGACGAGATCCGGCTCGATGTAGTCGGCGCCCATCTCGATCGCTAGCCGATACGCGGCGAGCGTGTGCTCGGGCCGGTAGCCGCTCGCTCCGCGATGGCCGATGACCAGCGGCTCAGCGCGGTCGTCGTCGTCCCCACCGCCCGACTGCCCACCGGCCGCAGCGGCGACAGTCAGGACGAGCGCCGCAACCAGAGCGAGGACGAGCACGTTCAATCTGCCTGCCTTCACGAAAGGCCTCCCCTCCGATCGTTGACCGCGGGAGAGTCACGCCGGGGCGTCGCGGCGTGGGTAACGCCTCGGTGAGCGAACGGTGAAAAGCTGGCGAGGACGCGCCTCGTCGCTGCGCCGGTAGCGTCCGACGAATGCCCGACTACGGACGCCCGATCGAGTTCGGTGTCAGCCTCGTGCCGAACGCGAGCGACGTCCGTGAGATCAGGCAGGTCACTACCCTCGCCGACGCCCTCGGCATCGAATTCCTCGGACTCCAGGACCACCCGTACCAGTGGCGGTTCATGGAGACGTGGATGCTGATGGCCGACCTGCTGGCGCGCACGGAACGGTTGCGCGTCTTCCCGGACGTCGCGAACCTCCCGCTGCGGCTGCCGGCGATGATCGCCAAGCAGGCGGCGAGCCTCGACGTCCTCTCCGGCGGCCGCTTCGAGCTCGGGCTCGGCGGCGGCTCGTTCTGGGAGGCGATTCGCGCGATGGGCGGTCCCTTCAGGTCCGGACGAGAGACGCTCGAGACGATGGAGGAGGCGATCCAGATCATTCGCCTGTTCTGGAGCGGCGAGCGGACGATCTCGTTCTCGGGCCGGCACTACTCGATCGCAGGCCTCCACCCCGGGCCACCGCCGGCTCACGACATCGAGCTCTGGCTCGGCGTGTACCGGCCGCGTGCGCTCGGCCTGCTCGGGCGGACGGCGGACGGCTGGATTCCGTCGCACGGCCACGCGCCGCCCGAGGTCGCCCGCGGCATGCATCGGCGAATCGACGACGGTGCGGCCGAGGCCGGGCGTGAGCCCTTGTCAATCCGGCGCCTCTACAACGTCAGCGGCGAGCTGACGAGCGGCACGACCTCGGGAACTCTCCGCGGACCGGCCGAGCACTGGATCGAGACGCTGACCGAGTTCGCCGTCGACGTCGGCTTCGACACGTTCGTCTTCTGGCCGGCAGGAGACCCGCTCGACCAGGTCGAGAGGTTTGCGAAGGAGGTCGTCCCAGGCGTGCGAAACGCCGTCGCCGAGCGGCGGCGAGATCGCCCGTAAAACCTTCGTAAGCATCGAGTTAGAGCGGTTAAACCCCGGCTAGCGTGGGCAACCACTCCGTGGTGAAACGCGCCTCAATATTGCTTGCAACACTTGTTGCTGCCGCCGGAGTCGCGGCGGCAACGAGCTCCAGAGCCGACTCCGCCCCCAGCTCGAGCTCAGCCACGTATCGAACGTTGCAATCAGGCATGCTCGTCGGATTTCACGACGACGAGCAGGTCTTCGGCCGGACTGCCTGGGCGTTCCGGCAACTGAGGAGCCTCCGGGCAGGCATCGTCCGGATCACGATCAACTGGTCTCAGGTGGCCAAGCGCAGGCCGAGCGCGGCCGCCAATCCCGCCGACCGCGCCTACAACTGGACGGCGGTCGACAGCGTCGTCTCACAAGCCGCGCAGAACAAGGTTCGGGTCCTGGCGACGATCTACGGCACGCCCCGCTGGGCCGGCCGCGCCCAGAACCGCCTGCCGCGGCGCATCCGGGATCTCCGTCTCTTCGCACACGCCGCCGCCAGGCGCTACAGCGGGACCTACCGCGTCCAAGACGGCGAGAACGAGCCGGCCCGAACGCTGCCGGCCGTGCGCCACTGGCTTGCCTGGAACGAGCCGAACAACCCGGTCTTCCTGAAGCCGCAGTGGAAGCGGTTCCGCGGCGGATGGCGGCCACAGAGCGCGTTCGACTACGCGAAGATCTGCTCGGCCGTCTGGGCCGGTGTGCACTCGACCCGGCTCCGCGGCGAGAAGGTCGCGTGCGGCGGGACGGGCCCGCGCGGAAACGACGCGCCCCGAAGCTCGCGGCCCTCGACGTCGCCGCTCGTCTTCCTGACTTGGCTGCGCCGCGCCGGCGCCAAGCGCTTCGATGCCTACGCGCACCATCCGTACTACGGCGCTCGCACCGAGCGGCCGACGACCGTGCCGCGGTCCAAGAAGGCGATCACGCTCGCCAACATCGGCGTGCTGATCAAGCGCATCAACCAGCTCTACGGCCGAGGCATGCGCCTCTGGATCACCGAGTACGGCTACCAGACGAGGCCCCCCGACCGACTCTTCGGCGTCCGGTACTCGTCACAGGCGCGGTACGTGCATCAGGCGTTCGGCATCGCGCGGAAGACGCGGCGGATCGACATGCTCGTGTGGTTCCTGATCCGCGACGAGCGTCGCCTCTCGGGCTGGCAGTCGGGCGTCGTCTCCGCCCGAGGCGCGCGGAAGCCCGCATTCCGCGCGTTTCAGAAACTGCGCCGATAGCTGGAGGTTTGCGGCAGGCGTGTTGGTTTCTGCCGCCGGATGGGTATCCAGTGGGCGTTAGCACGCGAAAGGAGGCTTGAGATGTACATCGGTGGTGGCGTTCTCCTGCTGATCCTCATCATCCTGCTCATCATCTTTCTCCTCTAGGCCTCGCTCAGCTCCGTTCCTCGGCTTCCCGTTGCTGCTCGGCCGGAGCGCGTAACTCGATTCGGCCGGACCACAGCCAGTAGACGAGGCCAAGAAGCGCGCCCGAGACGGCGAACGCCAGCAGCAAGGCGTTCGTCGACGGGCCGAGCTCGGGCTGGTACAGCACCGTCGGCGGTAGCAGCTTCACTGCCGGGATCGTCACGATCGCGAGCAGCAGCTGGAGAAACGACGCGCCGAGGCTGATCGGCGCCAGCTCCTTCTCCCGCCGGCCCCAACGCACGACGAACTGGACCACGTCGAGGTCAGGCCGGTCGACGCCGCCCCGGGCCAGAACCGCGGAGATCGCGAGGATCGACCACGCGAGAGCCGGGACGAGCAGCAGGAGCCCCGCCGTCGCCGGACCGACACCTTCCTGCCAGGCGGCTAGACCGAGAAAGACGAGCCCCGCGGCGCAACGCGCGAGGCCGCCCCAGTGCGGAAGGAGCAACGCGGACGCCGCGAGCCTCACGTCCGTACGCGTGCTCGTCTGCAGCTCGGCGACGGGGAGCCGCCAGATGTTCGGAGAGATCACGTTCGCGAGCCCGGACGCGACCTCGACCACCCCGTACAGACCGATGAATTGCCAGCGTGACCAGGGCTCGATCCCACCGAGGGCCGTAGCGGTCACGATCACGCCGACGAGGTTCACGAACGAGAGCACAAAGACGATGGCCAGGCCTCGAAAGGCCCGGCTCGATCCGTGCTCGTAGTCGTTTCGCGATTGCAGCTTCAGCGCTCCCCCGCCGACCATAGACGCGGCGCTGCAGCCGTCGACGCCCGAGTGGCAACTTGACCGCCAGTAGTACTCTCAACCGGTGAGCTCCTCGTTCCAGCTTGGCCGGATCTACGGGATCCAGATCGGCGTCAACTGGAGCTGGCTGGTCGTCTTTGCGCTGATCCTCTGGACGCTCGCGGCCGGGATCTTCCCCGAAACCAATCCAGGTCTTTCGGACGGCACCTATATCGCGCTGGCGATTGCCGCGTCCCTGCTCTTCTTCGCCTCACTCCTTCTGCACGAGCTCGGTCACGCAGTGCAGGCGCGACGCGAGGGCATGGAGATCGAGGGAATCACGCTCTGGCTCTTCGGCGGCGTCGCCAAGTTCAAGGGGATGTTTCCGAGCGCCGGCGCGGAGTTCCGCATCGCGATCGCAGGGCCGCTCGTCTCGCTCGTGCTCGGCGTCCTCTTCGTGCTCATTGCCTGGCTCGTCACGGGCGAGGAGAGGGTTGACGCCGTGGCGGCCTGGCTTGGCTACATCAACCTGACGTTGCTCGCGTTCAACTTGCTTCCGGCCCTGCCGCTCGACGGCGGGCGCGTGCTGCGCTCCATCCTCTGGCAGGTCCGGGGCGACTTCCGCTGGGCGACTCACGTCGCGGCCGGGGTCGGTCGGGGTTTCGGTTACCTGCTGATCGCGGTCGGCGTGGCGATGTTCATCTTCCAAGGCTCGTTCAGCGGCGCCTGGCTCGCGTTCATCGGCTGGTTCCTGCTTCAGGCGGCAACGAGCGAAGACCGGTATGTCGTCGTGGCTGAGGCGCTCGGCGACCTGCGGGTTCGCGATCTCATGGTCCGGGAACCCGTGACCGTCCAGGCGGACGCCACGCTGGGCCGCTTCATGGACGACGTCGCCTGGAGCCGTCGGTACACGACCTACCCGGTGATGGAGGACGGACGCGTCGTCGGGCTGCTCTCATTCCGCTCCGTCGCGGAGGTGCCGCGCGCGGAATGGGACCGGCGAACGGTTCGCGAGTCCATGACCGAGCTCGACAAGGTGCCGGTCCTCGACGAAGACGACGCCGCGGTCGACGCGCTCGCCGAGCTCGGCGATGCAGGAATCCACCGCGGCCTCGTCGTCAACGACGGGAACAAGCTCGCGGGCCTGGTCTCGATCACCGATCTGGCGCGCGCTCTGGAAGTCGCTCCGCGCCGCCGGCGGGCCGCGTGAGCACTGAGCTGACGATCCGAGACAATCCCGAGGAGCAGCGCTACGAGGCGCGCCTCGGCTCGGACGTTGTCGGGTACAGCGCTTATCGCCTCGAGCCCGGACGGATCACGGTTGTCCATACCGAGGTCGATCCCGAGTACGAGGGCAAGGGCATCGCGTCCCGCCTCGTCGCGGGTGAGCTCGACGACATCCGCGGCCGCGGGCTCGAGCTCGTGCCCATCTGCCCGTTCGTCCGAAGCTACCTCGAGCGGCACCCTGAACACGCCGACCTCGTCGCGACGACGTGACGGCCCAGCGTCAGCCGCGCGAACGATCCCCACAGGCCGAGCGCGGGCCGCGGCGGGTCTATCGCAACGACGCGATCGAGGTGACCTGGGAGCCGCGGTTCTGCATCCACGCCCGCAAGTGCGTGCGTGACCTGGGCCAGGTCTTCAACCCTTCGGCGAGGCCGTGGATCGACGTCGACGCAGCCGACCCCGATGCGATCGCGCAGACGGTTCTGGAGTGCCCTACGGGCGCCTTGCATTTCCGCCGGCTGGACGGCGGCGCGCAGGAGGAAGCGGCGGACGAGGAGACGTCGGTTCAGCCGGTGTCCAACGGCCCGCTTTTCCTGCGCGGACGGCTCAGGATTGTCGACCGCGAAGGGAACCTGATCCGCGAGGACACCCGCCTCGCTCTCTGCCGGTGCGGCGCCTCCGGGAACAAGCCGTTCTGCGACGGCAGCCACCGACGCATCGGCTTCACGACCGCCGACTAGAAGCCTTAACAGGCGCCAAACCGCCTGGTGATTTCTCGCTGTTAGCGTCGAAGTTCAAATGGTGCGCTTCGCTGTCGTCGTCTGCGTGCTCGGTCTCAGCTTGGCGGCGGCGGCCGTCGTCAGCCCCGCTGCGAACGCGCCCGCACGGAACGGCGAGCTCGTCTTCTCGAGCGTCCGTGTCAAGAACGGCAACTTCGACCTCTACCGGATGCGGGCGGACGGCTCGAGGCTTCGGCGCATCACGAGCGGCCCGGGCTTCGAGCGCTACCCGAAGTGGTCGCCCGACGGCATGTCGATCGCCTACGTCAGCGATCGCTCGAAGCCCCGGACCGACACCGCGTACGAGATCTACGCCCTGACCGGAGCGAGGCTCCGCAGGCTGACGAACGACCGGTGGGTCGACGACCAGGTCTCGTGGTCTCCGGACGGGAGTCGCGTTGCCTTCGTGAGTAACCGGGGCTCAGGAAGGTTCGGGATCTGGGTGATGAACGCGAACGGCACCCGACTCCGTCGCCTCACTGCCGATGGAGCAATCCCTTCCTGGTCTCCGGACGGCGAGCGGATCGCCTTCGTGCGCACCGCCGGGCCGAGCGACGAGATCTGGCTGATGGATCTCGACGGGAGCAGCCAGCGTCGGCTGACAGTTCCTCCGCACAACGCGGAGATCTTCGGGCGCGACTCGATGCCCGAATGGTCTCCGTCCGGGAACGAGCTCGCCTTCGTCCGGCGGTACCGAGGCCGGACGGACATCTACGTCACGCGCGTGGACGGCAGCGGGCTCCGGCGACTGACGAAGGAAGCCGGCGCCCACATGTGGCCCGCGTGGTCGCCCGACGGCAGGCGGATCGCCTTCGTGAGCGCCCTCCGCGGAAGCCAGGGGATCGTCGTCATGAACGCCGACGGGTCACAGAAAAAGCGGGTGGCCGGAGGCGGCATTGCCTACGCCTACCCGGACTGGCAGCCGGTTGGTGCCTCCGGCTAAACGTCAGACGTCTTTCACCAGGCCGAGCCACCGCACAGCCGCCGGCAGCTGCAGGTTGGCGTAGGTCTTGAAGGAGTGACTCCAGGACCCGGTCACGGGCTCGACGCGCCCGCGCGGACGCCGTTTCCTGAGCTCTCGATAGAAGACACCGGATTGGTGAGCCTGGTCGATCACGATCTTGTCCGCGTCGCTCCACCACAGCTGCAGCGGCACGCCTGATCGGGCGACCGCCGGCAGCCAATGCGTGGGGCTGCGGAGGACGTAGCCGCGAGAATTCGTCCGCGGCGTGCCCCCGACCTCCTCCCGCGCGAGCGCCTGCGCCCGGCGGCCGTTCGGGCTCCTCGCGAAGTCGAAGTACCGGCGGTAGAAGTTCGTCACCGAGTCGAACGCGACGGCGCCGGCTAGGAGTCTCGGGAACTGGCCGAGCAGGAGGAGCGTCTCCTGGCCCCCCATGCTCCCGCCGACCGCGTAGATCCTCCGCCTGTTCACTCGAAGCCACGGCAGCGCGTCGCGCACGATCTCGGGCATGCGCGCGAGATCCGCGATCTGCCCGCGATACCCCCACGAGGCCAGCGGCAGGCGGCGCCCCTGACCGCCCGGGCAGACGAGCGCAAAGCGTCCCTGCGCGGGCAAGCTCCGCCAGTTGCTGGCATTAACCGCGGCACGCACATTGCGGCCGTGGGGTGAGATCACCAGCGGCAGTGAGGGCGTCGGCCGGCGCGGGCCGTAACCGGCGGGGAGCAAGACGACCGCCGGACGAACGCGCCCGTTGTGCGCGCGGTAACGGATGTCCCACCGCTTGACGCCGTCGCTCACAAGCCGTTCCGGATCGTGACCTGCCGGTCGCCCTTGCCCATGTTCCCCGCGATGTCCCAGACGCGGACGCGGAGGAAGTAGCGCCCGTCCGGCAGGCGAGTCGTGTCCCAGTACGGCCGCGGGAACGCTCGGAACCAGTAGGTGCCGTCGCAGGACAGGGTCCGGTAATAGAGCATGCAGCCGCTCGCCGGCAGGTTCTGCTCGGTTCCCGGCGCGAAGTGCTGGCCGGCGGGCATGTCGAGCAACTGCTCGGACCAGAACACCTCGCGACGGAGGACGACCCGGCCGGTCGCCACCCGCACGACTGTGATCGCCATGCGAAATGGATGGTGCGGCGACGCGAGCTGGGGTACCTGACGAAACCAGCCGATGAACGACTGCGGATCGGTCGCGCGCACTCGGACGTCGACCCGGCCCGAGAGGTTGATCCGATTCAGGCGCCGGCCCGCCTGCGGGAGGCGGGCGACGTTCGTCGGGCGCCGGCCCCACCGCGGCGTCGCGGGCCTGTAGAAGCGGATGTCGTGAACGACGGGCTTCGCGCGATCCACGTAGGGGCGGAGCTTCCCGCCCCGGCGCAGTGGGTTGACGACGATCCGCCCACCGTCCCCCGTGAAGATGAACTCACTGAGGTGGAGGTGCCAGTAGCCCTGCCAGGTCCAGCCGATGTGCTGCCCGGCCCGGACCCGCTGGCCAGGCCTGACGAGCGCTTCGATGTGCCCGTAGCCGAAGTGTCCGATGCGAGCGAAGCCACGGACCCCCCGTGTCGTCGCCTGGTGCACCACGCCGCCCTCGACCGCATACACGCGATGCGTGCGCCCCGGTGGCGCCCCCCGCTCTGGCCTGTCGTCGCGCACCGCCACGTCGACGCCCTCGTGGTAGATCGCGCCGCGGCGGCGGTCGGGCCGCGGATCGAGGAAGGATCCGCGGATCGGGTGTTGCCGCTTGAGCGGCAGCACCGGCCAGCCGGTCCACGCGTCGTTGTAGCTCTGAAAAGCCTCGAGCCGGCCGGGAATCCGTTGCGTCGCCACGAGCCACAGATATCCCGAAGAGGCTCGATCGAACCGTGACGACGACGGCGAAGGTGTATCCCCGGATGGATCTAGACAGATCCTGTACCGAGCGGTACATTCTGACCGACCGGTACATTTCCGAAAGGAGCGTCAGATGGCCGCCAAGTCCGCCACGCTTGCTCCCGAGCTGTTCGAGCTCGATCCGGAGCGCGATATTCGGAACGTCCCAGGGGCACCCGGCTGGTTCGAGTTAGCGACACCTGATCCCGAATCGGCACAGAACGTCCTCACCAAGTTATTCGGCTGGACGTTCGACGCCCTCGACTCGACCGAGGCCGGGACGCCCTACTTCGTCGCAAAGGTCGCCGGGCACGAGGTCGGCGGCGTGCGGCAGCCGGTGCCCGGCGAGCCGGACACTCCACGCTGGGTCACATACCTCACCGTCGCCGACGTCGACGACGTCGCAACCCGCGCGGAGGAGACCGGGGCCTCGGTGGTTGTCCCGCCGACTCAGCTTGGTGCAGCCGGTCGAATGACCGTGGTCGACTCATCGACTACCGGTCACCTCTACGCTTTCGAGTACGGCAGGAGGTTCGCCTAGGGTGCCGGCAGCCCGGGCCGAAGGTGCGGGTAAGGGCTTCCGGACACGGGAGCGGATCCTGACGACGGCGGCGGAGCTCTTTCACCAGCGAGGCGTCAACGCGACGAGCCTGGGCGACGTGCTGCGCGCCTCCGGAACGGGCAAAGGGCAGTTCTACGACCACTTCGAGGGCCGCGACGAGCTCGTCAACGAGGTGCTCGCCCGCCAGGCCGCGTTCGTGGAGTCATGGCCGGCGATCGAGTCCTGGGCCGACCTCCGTGCCTGGATGGACGGCTACGCGCAGCGGCAGCGCGACTCCGGCTACCTGGTCGGTTGTCCGATCGGAACGGCGGCCTACGCCCTGCAGCCCGACCAGGATCACCCGCGGGAGACGCTGCGCCAGTCGTTCGAAGGGATGCGAAGACTGCTCGCTGCGTTCTTCCGCCGCGAACAGCGCGCGGGGCGCCTACGCCGGGACGCAAGCCCGCGACAGCTGGCCGACTTTGCGATCGCCGCCGTGCAGGGCGCGTTGATCCTCGGCCTCTTGGAGCGGCGCGGACAGCCGGTTCGGCGCGTGATCGACCAGGCGTACCTCCACCTCTCCTCGCACGCGGTACCGAGAGGCAACGACGCGTGACCCGGGACGTATCCCCGTGTCACGCGGTCTGCTTAGAGCGGTCGAGCCCCTTGCGACGTGTTACGGAATCCGCCCGAACCAGAGGGCGGACAGTCCGGCGCCGAGCAGCAGGAAGACGGCGCCTGCTCCGGCGAAGGCCGCAGTCAGCTCCCGGTGCTCGTCCTCGTACGAGACCTGCGAACCGATCTCGCGGTACACGGCTTCGAGGTCGGCCTCCGTCGGGGCCTCGAAGAACCGTCCGCCCGTCTCCTCGGCGACCCGCCTCAGCGTGTCCGGATCTGGAGGGACGTTGTAGGTCTGGGTGAAGCCGGCGTCGTTCGTGATCTCGACCGTCCCCTGGGGCGTGCCGAAGGCGATCGTGTAGATCGGGACGCCTGCCTGCTTCGCTTCGTCGAGCACCTCCAGCGGCTCACGGCCGACGGAGTTCGCGCCGTCCGAGAGTAGGAGGATCGCGAACAGCGGCTTGCCGCCGGCCTGCCCCTGCTCGTCGGGATCGGGTGCAAGCGCGACCGACTCGACGATCGCATCCCCGAGTGCCGTTCCGACGTCCCCCTCGATGGCGTCGAGCGACGAGCGGACTGCGTCGCGGTCCTCCGTCGGCTCCTGGAGGACGCTCACGGTGCTCGAGAACGAGACGAGCCCGGTACGGAAGCGCTCGGGCAGCCGGTCGAGGAACGATGACGATGCCGACTTCGCCGCCTCGAGACGGGTCGGCGGGACGTCCGTCGCAGTCATCGACGCCGAGCTGTCCATCGTCAAGACGACGGTCGCGTCGTCGCGAGGTACCGCGACGACTGTCTGGGGCCTCGCCATCGCCACGATCAGGGCGGCGAGCGCAGCCAGGGCGAAAAGCGCAGGCAGGTGGCGTCGCCGGCCAGGCGATGCGTCGACGACGTTCGCGAGCAGATCGAGGTTCGTGAAGCGGGCCGCGTACTTGATCCGCCGGCGCTGAACGAGCCAGTAGGCGACGAGCCCGACTGGGATCAGCAGTAGTCCCCAGAGGATCAACGGGGTCGCGAAGCTCATCTCCTCCTCCCCTCGCGTTCGATGAAGGCGGCGAACGAGCGAAGCCAGTCGCCGGCCGTCGACAGCACGACGTGCGGGACGCGAAGTGAGGCCAGCTCGCGGGCCAGGTCGGCCCGCTCCGCGTCGGCGGTCTCTGCGAACTGCTCCCGCACGCGCCGGCGCGCCGTGTCGACGTGGAGCTTGCGCCCGGTCTCGGGATCGACGAGCCACACGTGACCGACGTTCGGCAGCTCCTGCTCGCGCGGGTCGCGCACCTCGACGGCGACCACGGCGTGGCGGGGGGGCAGCTGGGGGAGCGGC
>Ga0081538_10005002_pt1 | contig 12066 bp, 18 predicted proteins | sample TabmetS5T2R1_FD_71022 | JGI IMG/M metagenome (GOLD analysis project Ga0081538, IMG submission 71022) | Tabebuia heterophylla rhizosphere microbial communities from the University of Puerto Rico - S5T2R1 | ecosystem: Host-associated > Plants > Roots > Rhizosphere ... | reverse complement strand
TCGTGCCGGCCGCGGCCGCGTCGACCGGAAAGGTCGCCGCCTTCGCCGTTCTCGCCACGACCGCGCTCCGTTTCGCATTGACCGGTCTGTATGAGCTCACCGCGAGCGACGCATGGGAGACGGCGGCGGGCGTGGTCGGTCTCGTGCTGTGCGCGCTGGCGCTGTATGCCGCGCTCGCGATGGCGCTCGAGGACGCCCGGCGGGCAACACTGTTGCCGCTGGGTCGTCGCGGCGCCGGACGCGCGGCGCTCGGCGGAAGGCTCGAGGATCAGCTCGACTCGATCGAGCTGGAGGCCGGCGTCCGCGAGCAGCTCTAGCCGGACTATCGAGATCGGCGCTGCCGAACCCGTGCATGCTGCCTGATCACGAAGACGGCCACGAGCGCCAGCGCGCCGGCGATCAGGAACGCGTTCGCCGACTCGATCGCGGCGGTCACACGCTCCCAGTTGTCCCCCAGCGCCCACCCGGCGCCGATCAGCGCTGCATTCCAGATCGCCGAGCCGGCCAGCGTGAGCGCGGTGAAGGTCACGAGCGGCATCTCCGACATTCCGGCCGGGATCGACACGACGCTGCGGACCCCGGGCACCATGCGGCCGAGGAAGACGATCTTGGGGCCATGCTCGTCAAACCAGGCGTCAGCCCGGTCGAGGCGCTGCCTGGAGAGGCGCAGCAGCCGCCCGTGACGCAGCAGCACCGGCCGGCCCCCGTAGCGACCCAGCGCGTAGAGGATGAGCGCGCCCGCCGTCGACCCGGCGGTCGCGGCCACGAGAGCGCCGACGACGTTCATCTCGCCCTCGGAGACGAGAAAGCCGGCGAGCGGCAGGATCACCTCGGACGGGATCGGCGGGAACAGGTTCTCCGCGAGCACGAGCGCGAACAGCACGGCAAGACCGCCGCCGCTGAGGACGTCCTGGACCCACTCACCCATGCGCCAGAAACGTAGCTGGCGCCCGTCGCCCGGCCAGAGCCCGATGACTTTCCCCGCCCACGACGGTCTCACCAACCGAGCGAGATGCCCAACGACGAACAGCAAATCCGCACTCTCATCGAGCGCTGGGCCGAGGCCGTGCACGCCGGCGACCTCGACACCGTGCTCGCCGACCACTCCGACGACATCGTCATGTTCGACGTCCCGCCGCCCGACGACGGCGTCCGGGGGATCGACGCCTACCGCGAGACGTGGCCCCCGTTCTTCGAATGGCAGGCACGCGGGGCGTCGTTTGAGATCGTCGAGCTCGACGCCACGGTGGGGGACGACGTCGCCTACGCGCACGCGCTCCTGCGCTGCGGGATGCCCGAAGAGCTCGCCGACCGGCCCGAGCGCCGCCTGCGGCTGACGCTCGGGCTACGGCGCGAGCACGGACGCTGGGTGGTCGCCCACGAGCACCACTCGTTCCCGCTCGACTGACGTCGGAATATCCTGTCGCCCGTACTCGTCCTCATTGCGATGTACGGCTACGAGCAGACGAACTTTCCACGGCGCGTGATGCGCCAGTCGGGGGCCGTGCGCCCGATCTCCTGGTTCTATGCCCGCGCGCTCCATCACATCGATCACGCGGTCTACCGGCTCACGCGCGGCCGCGCGACGTTCACGTCGTGGGTCGCCGGCTTGCCGATCGTGATGCTCACCACGACGGGCGCCAAGAGCGGACGCCCGCGAACGTCGCCGGTGCTGGGCATACCGCATGATGGGAGCCTGGTGGTGATCGCCTCGAACTACGGGCAGGATCACAACCCGGCCTGGTATCACAACCTGTGCGCCCACCCCGAGGCCAGCATCATCTTCGAGGGTGAGCAGCGCAAGGTGGTGGCGCGCGAGCTCAATGGTGACGAGCGCGAGCGCTGGTACGCGCGCGGCGTCGAGATCTATCCCGGCTGGACCTCGTACCGCAAGCGCGCCGCTCACCGCACGATCCCTGTGATCGAGCTGCGGTCGTCCGGCAGCAGCTAGAGGGCAGGCGCTCGTGGGGATCGAGGTCGAGACGGAGGTCACCATCGCTCGCCCGCGCGACGAGGTGGCCGCCTATGCCTCCGAGCCTGAGAACGCCACGGCCTGGTACGCGAACATCGAGCGCGCCGAGTGGCAGACGGCTCGACCGCTCGCCGTCGGCTCCCGATTCGCGTTCGAGGCTCGGTTCATGGGCCGCCGGCTCGCCTATGTCTACGAGGTGACGGAGTACGTGCCGGGGGAGCGGCTCGTGATGGGCACGAGCGGCGCGCCTCTCGACATGGAGACGACGTACAGCTGGGCCGACGCGGGGGAGGGGGCCACGTTGATGCGGCTCCGCAATCGCGGTGGTCCGTCAGGGCTCATGGGTCGCCTTGCGCCGCTGACGGCGGGCGCAGTCCGCCGCGCCAATCGGAAGGACCTGGCGCAGCTCAAGCGGATCCTCGAGCAGGGCTCCTGACGCGCCTTGCCTTGACAGGAGCAAGGGTAAGTGAGAACTTACCGTTCGTGCAGACTTACCAAACGGATGGGTTGAGCGCACTCGGCGATCCCACTCGGCGCGCGATCTTCGAGCAGCTGGCCGATCGGCCGCGTTCCGTCGGCGAGCTCGCAGGCGCACTGCCGGTCAGCCGCCCCGCCGTCTCACAGCACCTGAAGGTGCTGAAGGAAGCCGGGCTGGTGGTGGACGAGCCGGCGGGAACCCGCCGCATCTATCAGCTCGACCCCGACGGCGTCGGCGCGCTGCGCGCCTACCTCGATCACTTCTGGGACCAGGCTCTGGCCGGCTACAAGCGAGCCGTCGAGCAGCAAGCGAAGGAGAGCTCATGAGCACGCAGGCATCGGACACCTCCGTTCGTCACTCGATCGTCGTCGAGGCACCGATCGAGCGCGCGTTCTCCGTGTTTACGGACGGCTTCGGCACGTTCAAGCCGCCGGAGCACAACCTGCTCGACGCACCGATCGCGGAGACGATCTTCGAGCCGCACGTCGGCGGCCACATCTACGACCGCGGCGTCGACGGCAGCGAGTGCCGTTGGGCCCGGGTGCTCGTATACGAGCCGCCGAATCGGGTGATGTTCAGTTGGGACATCAGCCCGCAGTGGCAGATCGAGAGCGATCCGGACAAGACCAGCGAGGTTGACGTCCACTTCGTCGCGGAGGGACCGGAGCGCACGCGCGTCGACCTCGAGCACCGCAACCTGGACCGGCACGGCGAGGGGTGGGAGTCCGAGCGTGACGGCGTCGGCGGCGACGACGGCTGGCCGCTCTACCTGAACCGCTTCGCCGAGCAGGTCGCGAGCCCGAGCTGATCCTGCCTCTTGTCGCGAGGATGGCTGGGCGCTAGGAAGCGGGCTACCGCGCCATCATGACGCCGGGCGCCGGGGGGCCGTCGACGTCTTCGCCCGGCGCCCGATCGCGATCGACAGGGAGGCGGCGGTGGCGGCGTGAACGAGGTCGATGTCACCCGGACGACGGTCATCAAGGCCGGCAACGCCTTCTGCATCGCCGGGCTGGACGGCGAGCTGCGCGACTTGACTGATGTCCACGGCCATGGCGGCGATCCTAACTACGGCCGGAGACGGGTGGCGCCGCTACGCGGGCGCCAGCTCCGCCTCGGCCTCGACCGGCACCGGCGCCGGCCCGGTGGGCCGCCCGGGCGCGATCAGCAGCCATGCGAGCAACGCGCCGACCGCGACCGCGATTGCACTGACCAGCAGCCCGGTGCTGAGCGCGTCGACGAACGCGGCGCGCGCCGCGTCGACGACCTGCGGCGACGCGCCGTTCAGCCCTGCGCCCGAGCCGAGGCCCTCGGCCAGGCGCTCGCGCGCCGGCTCCGGGACGCGCGGCAGCGACTGCTCGAGGTCGTGGCGGCCGACCGAGGCGACCAGCGCGCCGAGCGCCGCGACGCCGAACGTGCCGCCGACCATGCGGAACATCGACAGCGTCCCCGACGCGACGCCCGCCTTGTGGCGGTCGACCGCGTTCATCGCCGCCATGCTCATCGGCGACATCACGAGCCCCATCCCGAGGCCCATCAGCGCGAATGCGGGCAGCAGGAAGCCGTAGCTCGTATCGACCTCGATGCGCGACTGCCAGAACAGCGACGCGGCGGTGATCAGCATGCCGGTCACCATCAGCGGCCGCGGCCCGATGCGGTCGGCGAGCCGCCCCGCGATCGGCCCGGCGAAGATGATCACGACCGTCGCCGGCAGGAATCGCACGCCCGCCTCGAGCGGGCTGTAGCCGAGGATGTTCTGCATGTAGAGCGCGAGGAAGAAGAACATCGCGAGCATCCCGAACGAGACCATGAACGCGACGACGTTCGCGCCGAAGAACTGCTTCGAGCGCAGCGCGTCGAAGTCGACGATCGGCGCGTCCGCGCGCCGCTCGATCGCGACGAACGCGCCGAACGCGACGACGCTGAGCGCGAGCAGCGCGAGGATCCCGGCCGAGCCCCAGCCCCACGCGTTGCCCTCGACGAGCGCGAACACGAGCGCGGTCAGTCCGGTCGTGAGCGCGGCAATCCCCGGGAGGTCGACGGTGCGACCGACGGTCTCGTCGCGCGACTCCTCGGCCGCGAACAGGGTGACGATCACCGCGCCGACCGCGACCGGCAGGTTGAGGAAGAAGATCGCGCGCCATGAGACGTCCTCGGTCAGCCACCCGCCGAGCAGCGGCCCGACGGCTAGCGCGATTGCCGACACGCCGGCCCACGTGCCGATCGCCTTGCCGCGCTCCTCGGGCGGGAAGGCGTTGGAGATGATCGACAGCGTGCCGGGCATCATGAACGCGGCGCCGATGCCCTGGAGCGCGCGCGACGCGATGAGCCAACCCTCGGACGGAGCGAAGCCGATCGTCGCGGAGGCGAGCGAGAACACGACGACGCCGGCCAGGAACATCCGCCGGCGGCCGAAGATGTCGCCCAGCCGCCCACCGGTGACGAGCAGCACGGCGAACGTGAGCGTGTAGGCGTTGACGGTCCATTCGAGCGCCGACAACGACGCGCCGAAGTCCTCCTGGATCGACGGCAGCGCGACGTTCACCGCCGTGTTGTCGAGCATCACCATGAACAGCGCGAAGCTCATGGCGCCGAGCGTCCACCAGCGGCGGTTCGACTCGGAGAGGCGCAGCCTTTCGGTCATGGGGCGGGGATCCTTTCGACAATGGGGAGGAGTGCGGCGTGCAGCGCGTCGCGCTCGGCGTCGGGGAGCTCCGAGGCGAACTGGACGAGCGCGGCCTCGCGCACGGCCATCACGCGGTCGAGCATCGCGCGGCCCTCGGGGAGCAGGGCGATCTCGCGCGAGCGCCGGTCGGACTCGGACTCGCGCCGCGCGACGAAGCCGCGCTGGACGAGCCCGTCGACCGCGCGCGAGACGGCGGGGAGCGACATCGAGAGCCGCGATGCGATGTCCTTCACGGTCAGCTCGCGATGCTCGTGCAGGTGGAACAGCGCCTTCAGCTGCGTGATCGACAGCCCGGCCTCGCCGAGCACGCGGAACACGTCCGGCGACGCCGTCCGGTTGACGTGGTTGCTCAGCCGGTGCAGGAGCGCGGCCAGTTGTTGCGGGCTTGCAACTGTTGCTTGCACGCATGCAAGTAAAGCACATGCCGCCGCCGCGTCGTCATCGACCACCGCGGTCTCATCGACCACCGGCAAGCGGTCGCTATCGTTCTGCAAGTGACCACTGAGGCCGAAGCGCTCGACGCCTACTCGCGCGTCGTCACGTTCGTCGCCGAGACGGTCTCGCCGTCGGTCGCGAACCTGCGCATCGGCCGCCGCGGCCGCTACGCCGGCGGCGGCTCGGGCGTCGTCATCACGCCGGACGGCTTCCTACTCACGTCCGCGCACGTCGTCGGCACGCGCGCGAGCCGGATCCGCGGATCGTTCATCGACGGGCGCGAGCTGGGGCTGCGGCTCGTCGGCACCGACCCGCTCTCGGACCTCGCCGTGCTACGCGCCGATGACGAAGCGCCGGCGCCCGCGACGCTCGGCGACGCGGCCGGCCTGCGGATCGGCCAGCTCGTCGTCGCGATCGGCAACCCGCACGGGTTCGAGAGCTCGGTCACGGCCGGCGTCGTGTCCGGCATGGGACGCTCGCTGCCCACGCGCGACGGCGCGACCGCGCGCGTGATCGACGACGTGATCCAGACCGACGCCGCGCTCAACCCCGGCAACTCCGGCGGCGCGCTCGTCGAGGGCCAGGGCCGCGTCGTCGGCATCAACACGGCGGTCGCTGGCGTCGGACTCGGGCTCGCGGTGCCCGTCAACGCGACGACGCGCCAGATCGTCGGCTCTCTGATGCGCGAGGGCCGCGTGCGGCGCGCCTGGATCGGGATCGCGACCGGCGCGCGGCCGCTGCCGCCGGCCGTGGCCGCCGCGGTCGGCCGCCAGCGCGGCGTCGAGGTCGTCGAGGTGATCCCCGACTCGCCCGCCGCGCGCGCGGGGTTGCGGCCGGAGGACCTCATCGTCGCGGTCGGCGACGAGCCGGTCCACGGCGTCAACGACCTGCTGCGGCTGATGACCGGCGACCGGATCGACCAGCGCGTCGAGCTGTCGACGTACCGCGACGGCGCGCCGCGGCGCGTGACGCTCGTGCCACGCGAGCTGCGACCGGGCTAGAGCCGTCCCGGCGTCCTAGTCGAGGTACCACCAGAGCGTGCCGCTGTGCGGCATCACGGCACGCGCAGCCGAAACGCGGCTCTTCAGACAGGCGGCTCGGTCCAGCCGAACCCGCGGGTCTTCAGAGAGGCGGTTCAGTCCAGCCCGAACCGCGGGCCTTCAGACAGGCGGCTCGGTCCAGCCGAGCCGCGCGCCTTCAGGTAAGGGGTTGTTTCAGCCGACCTGCGGGCCGCTGAGCTGCGCGCGGAACGACGCGATCTCGCTCACGGCGGCGGCGGTGTAGGCGACGTGGGCCTGCTCCATCTCCTCGCGCAGGTCGGCGCGGTACGCCGGGTGGTCGGCGAGGCCGGCGGCGACGGCGGCGGCGAGCTCCTCGCGCAGCTCGGCGAGGTGGGTGCGGGCGGATTCGAGGGCGTCGGACATTGTGGGCTCTGGGGATGGGGAGGTCTGGGGCTCGATGGGCACTTTCCCACCGTCTGGCACCCCGGACGATGATGCTGGCCTGCTCATTCCCGAAGGGGTAGGCCGCTACGAGAGGTACGGCTGACCGCCCGAGCCGGATCAGGGCTGTAGGAGCTGATCCTGCGCCGACGGGCGCGGCGCGCCGACCTGCAGCGACGCGGGCTCGATCGCCTCGTTTCTTGCGCTGAGCTCGTAGTCGCCCTCGGGCACGTCGACCTCCATCGTCGTCGTGCCGGACGGCGGGATCTCCTCGGAGGTCCGGGTGATGCCGGGGTCGTTGCCGCCGGTCTCGATCGTCACCGCCTGGGCGGTCGGCGTCTGGTTGGTCACGATCAGCCGGATCGGCCCGGCGCCGAAGCGCGTGGGCGAGACGTGGATGCGGCCGTCGATGATCGCCGCGGTCACGTTGATCGAGGCTGCGGGGCGCTCGCGGTTGACGTAGTCCTCCTCCTGCCCACAGGCCGCGAGGCCGGCCGCGAGCGCCGCTGCACAGGCGGTTGCTCGCATCTCGACGGCGAACCGTATACCCCGCTCCTGCACATAAGCGTCATATGGACGCTTATGTGCAGGAGTCGCGCGCAACGGCGCGTGCTTGCCGTCCGATGGCGGGAGTAGGAACAGCCGTTCGATGTCGACGCTGCTCCTGTCCGAGAACCTGCTCTCCGCGCCGCTGGCGACGGCCGAGTTCGTCGCCGTCGACACGGAGACCAACGGGCTGGCGCGCGAGCGCTGCGAGCTCACCGAGGTCGGCGCCGTGCTGGTCGGCGGCGGCGAGCTGCACGAGCGCTGGTCGTCGCTGGTCGGCGTCTCCGCGCCGCTCTCGCGCGGGATACAGCGCTTCACGGGGATCACGCAGGAAATGGTGGACCGCGCACCGCCGCCCGAGGCGGTGCTGCCGGAGCTCGGCCGGATGCTGCGCGGCCGCGTGCTCGTCGCGCACTCCGCGCGATTCGACATCGGCGTGCTGCGCGGCGCGTTCGCACGGGCCGCGCTCGACTGGCCCGAGCCGCCGGTGCTGTGCACGGTCGCGATGGCGCGCCGGCTTGCGCCGCTGCAGCGCCGCCGCGGGCTCGCGGCGCTGGCGGATGCGCTCGGCATCGACGTCGAGGTGACGCACCGCGCGCTGCCCGACGCCGAGACCTGCGCGCGCGTGTTCTGCGCCCTGTTCGCGCGGCTGACCGCACACGCGGGGACGGTCGGCGACGCGGTCGCGCTGCTGCGCTCGCGCCGGCGCGGCGGTGGCGCCGGCCGGCGGCCGCGGGCCGGCGCGCGGCGGCGGCCGCCGCACGAGCGGCCGGACTTCTCCGCGCTCCCGCGCGATCCCGGGGTCTACGTGTTCCGCGATGCCGACGGCAACCCGCTCTATGTCGGGAAGTCGGTCTGCCTGCGCACGCGCGCGCGGGCGCACTTCACGACGCCGGCGGAGTGGACCGGCGAGGCCGAGCACGTCGACTACCAGGCGACGCAGTCCGAGCTTGGCGCGCTGCTGCTCGAGGACCGGCTGATCAAGGCGCTGCGGCCGCCCGGCAACAAGCGTGGCAAGCGCAGCCCGGACGGCTACGTGTACCTGCGCTGCCGGCTGGACATCGCGTTCCCGATCCTCGAGGTCGCGCTGGCGCCCGCGAGCGGGCACTCGGTCACGGTCGGCCCGGTGCGCGGCCGCGCGGCGGCCGCGGAGCTCGTCGAGCAGCTCAACTCGCTGTTCGGCCTGCGCCACTGCGGCCGCCGGCTTCCGCGCCGGGAGCATCCGAGCGCGTACGGGCAGATGGGGCGCTGCCTGTCTCCCTGCCTCGGCGATCTCGATCCGAACCTCTACCGCGACCGGCTCGACGCGGCGCTGCGGCTGTTCGTCGACGGCCGCGACGGCGGAGCGGCGCTGCTGGCGCACATCGACGCGCAGCAGCGCGCGGCCGTCGCGGCGCAGAACTACGAGCGCGCGGGCTGGCTGCAGCGGCGCCGCGCGCGGCTGGAGGCGCTGCTGGGGCGGCTCGGCGGGATGCTGCGCGCGACGCACTCCGGCGCTCGGCTCGTGCTGGCGCCGCACCCGGCGGCCCGCGGGCGCTTCGACGCGTTCTGGATCGCGGGCGGGCGCGTCGTCGACTGGGGCGCGCTGCCCGGGGACCCCGAGGAGCTCGTCGCGCGCAGCACCGCGGCGCTGCGCGCGGCGCCGCGGCCTGAGCTGGGCGGCTGGCTGCCGCCCGACGAGGTCGCCGAAGCGCGGCTCGTCGGCGCCTGGCTGGCGGCGCACGAGCCACCCGCGCTGGAGCTCGGCCCGGACGCGCTCGACGGCGAGCGCGTCGTGCGCTGGGTCCGCTCCGTAGAGTCCCGCGCATGATCGATGGCATCGACCATGTGGCGCTCGCGGCTCCGCCGGGCAGCGAAGAAGAGGCGCGCCGCTTCTTCAGCGGCGTGCTGGGGCTCGAGGAGCTGCCCAAGCCGGAGTCGCAGATCAAGTACGGCGGAACCTGGTTCGCGTGCGGCTCCCAGCAGCTCCACGTCGGGATCCAGGAGGAGTTCACGCCGGCGCAGCGCGCGCATCCCGCGTTCTCCGTCGACGGCGCGGAGCGGTTGGCCGCCGTCGCCGCGCGGCTCGGCGGCGCGGGCGTGGAGGTCACCTGGGACCAGGAGCTCCCGGGGACCGCGCGCTTCTATGCCACCGACCCCTGGGGCAACAGGCTGGAGTTCACCGCGGTCTAGTCGCGCGGGTGCGCGCCGCGGTACGACATCACGTTGAGGAGCCCTAGGCCCTCGCGCTTGCGCGGCGGCGGCGGCTCGCCGTGCAGCTCCGGCTTCGCCATGCTCATCGCGACGACGTGGGTCACGGGCAGGTCGGTCTGGTGGCCGATCCGGTAGGGGACGTCGCTGCGCAGCCAGCGCGACGTCTGGCCGGGCAACGTCGACACGATCACCTCGTCGAACTTCCCGGGCAGGCACACTTCCGCGACGGCCTGCACGGGATCGCTGTCGCCGATCGTCCCGTCCGCCTTCACGCCCGCCTCGCGCCAGCGCTCCAGCGCCTCGGCGAGGCGCGCCTCGTCGGCCGCGTGATCGGGCGATGACGCCGGCATCACGAGCGTGAAGTCGACTGGCACGGAGCCCCGGCGCGCACGCTCGCTCACGGCGGCCAGCAGGTCGTCCGAGGTTGCGGTGATGGTGGCGACGACGAGGACGTGCGCGGCCATGAATGCCTCCTGGTGGGTTCCCGGAGGGAAGCTTACGCCTGCGCGAACGGCAACTCGACGACCTCAGCGCGGACGCCGTCGTCGCCGACCGCGAGCGAGTCGCCGGGGGCCGCCTCGCGCCGCACGAGCGCAAGGGCGATGCGCCCGTGGACGGGCGACTCGACGACCGAGCCCAGCCGCCCGACCTCGCGCTCGCCGAGCCGCAGCGGATCGCCGTGTCCGGCGGGGCCGCTGAGCTTGAGGCCGCGGAGATGGCGGTTCGGCTTGCCGCGGAAGTGCAGCCGCGCGACCGTCTCCTGCCCGACATAGCACCCCTTCTCGAACGACACGGCGCGGTCGTTGAGGCCCGCTTCCTGCGGGATCACGGTGTCGTCGAGGTCGACGCCGTAGCGCGGCCGGCCGGTCTCGACGCGGCGCACCTCGGCGTCGGCCTCGCTCGCGCGGACCGCGCCCGCGTCCGCGAGCGCCGCGGCGACGCGCTCGGTGTCGGCGGCGTCGCAGAGGACGTCGACGCCGAGGTCGGTCGCGATCAGCCGCACCGGCGCGCCGGCGAGCTCGCCGGCGCGGTGGGAGTGCTCGTCGGCGGGCAGCTCCGCGGCGCCCGCGATCCGGCGCGCGTCCGGCCCGAGCAGCGACAGCAGGCCGCGCTCGAGCGTGCGCTTGTGCAGCTCGACGTCGCGGCCGAGCTTGTAGTGGCGGATCATGTTGAACAGCTCCTGCAGCGCGACGCGCTCGCAGTCGAGCAGCAGCTCGTCGCCGGCGTCGAGGATGCGCAGGTCACCGAGCATCTTGCCCTTGTGCGTCAGGAAGGCTGCGTAGCAGCCGGCTCCCTCGGTCAGGCCCTCGACGTCGTTGGTGACCTGGCCGTGCATGAACTCCTTCGCCTCGCTCCCGGTCAGCGCCAGCTTGCCGCGTTCCGAGCGGTCGACGAGGAGCGTGTCGGCCGGGTTCACCATTCGGTCTCATCGTAGAACCGGTGGCTCCTGATCAGCCGCCGCTCGACCTCGCGCTGCAGCTCGTCGAGGACGACCGTCGTCGGCACTCCGGCGGCGAGCGCGCTGCGCGCAACCTGGCTCTCCTCGGCGCCGTCGAGCCGCTCCAGCAGGTCGAGCAGGCCGTCGAGGCCGAGACCGCGGGCGGGGGCGAGCGGATCGTCGGGATCGGGTGAGGGCGGCGGGCCGGCCATGACCGCTAGGCTGGCCCAGAATCATGCCGCTCGCCGAGGAGTTCCAGCAGATCGTCGACTCGCTGCCGTCCGACTGGACCGACCTCGAGTTCGACCTGCGCGTCGACGAGTCGCGCTACATCGACGCGGCGACGCTGCTCGTCCAGGTCAACGCCCAGCCGTACTCGCATCACGACTGGCACTGGCGGATCCTGGTCGCCCATCAGTTCGGCCACGCCGCCGCGGCGCCGACCGTGCACGGGACGCTGCGGCTGCTCGACGAGGCGGGGATCCGCGGTGAGCTCGTGCTGCGCGAGCTGCGCACCGGGCGCGTCGAGACGGTGCAGATGTGGGGGCGCCCCGAGTCGGTGCGCCAGGAGTTCCGCCGCATGCGATCGCAGTAGTGGCGCGCGTAGTCGCCGTCTTCGACGACCTGCTGCTCGGCTCGAACGTGCTCGGGATGCTGCGCGCGGCCGGGCACGACGCGTTGCTGGCGGGACCATCGGTGGATTCGGTCGAGGTGGACGTGCTCGTGGTGGATCTGGGTAGCGCCGCGTTCGACGGCGTCGAGGTGGTGGAGCGACTGCGCGACTCCGGCGCGCTGGGCGGGGTGAAGCTGCTCGGCGTCTACTCGCACGTGCACCACGAGCTCAAGCTGCGCGCCGAGCAGGCCGGGTTCGACCTGGTC
>Ga0081538_10005001_pt1 | contig 12067 bp, 12 predicted proteins | sample TabmetS5T2R1_FD_71022 | JGI IMG/M metagenome (GOLD analysis project Ga0081538, IMG submission 71022) | Tabebuia heterophylla rhizosphere microbial communities from the University of Puerto Rico - S5T2R1 | ecosystem: Host-associated > Plants > Roots > Rhizosphere ... | reverse complement strand
GAGGGTCAAGCGTCGCCACATAGGCAATATCGACCATCAGCCAGGTTGGGTTGGCTGGGTTGCTCTTTGCGTCGTAATATCTCGCCATGGGGTCAAAAGCCGTGGGGTCCGGATAGGCATTACACGACACTTTGGCAATGCCATAAATACCCATGGGCTGCACCTGACTATGATAGAACAAGACGCCATCGCCCACCTGCATCTCATCGCGCATGAAATTGCGCGCCTGATAATTGCGCACCCCTTCCCAACACGTGGTCCCATCCCGTTGCAGGTCAGCAATGGAGTAAATACCCGGCTCCGATTTCATCAACCAATAGCGTCTTTTGCGCGCCATACGAGTCCGTTGTCGCTCCTCTACCTTTTCCGATATCAGGCCTGTTGACCCATCGCGGTGCGCACCTCCCGCACCGCCCTGGCAATATCATCCACGTCGAGGACCACTTCCATGAGTGCAACGTGCTCTTCGTATACTTCAGGGGATACCTGGCTCTTTACCGCTTCTTCGGTCACGTGGTATACGGGTAACCCGAGCGCAATGCCAGCAAGAGAGCCAGCCCAGGAAGGGTCGCCCTCGGTCACCGTGAGCGCATAGAGACGTGTGCTCTCGGCATTGGGCGTCCCTAGCAACACCACTAAGTCGTCCGCACCATACCGCTCTGCCACCCGCTTGATCTCTTCTTGACCTTCCAGGTCAAGAGCACCGGCAGCGGTTCAAACGAAACAGTGGGTCACCTCCAACACGATCTCTGCACCGGCACTTGTGGCACAAGCAGCAATGGCTGTGCCTTGAACACCGTCCCGCTCTCCCAGAGCCAGGACTTTTTTCCCTCGTAATTTCATTGTTTTCAGCCCTCACCATTACGTTCAACAATGAGCGATACGCCGTCGGCCATCTGCGTCATGCGACCGAGAAAGAGGCTCCCCTTGGCCAGAAACATGGCACGCTGCAGGGTGCCGGCACGTAGACCATCGACAGCATGTCCCAAGAACGGAATGGCCGAGGCGATATGGCCTTGTGTAGGCGAATAGCCAGGCATGCCATGCTTGGTGACAAAGTCGGGAACCTGTGCTGGAGTAATCTCCTTGTGCATTGCTGCCAAACCGGCAATAACACGGTAGTTGAGCTGCGGCACATTGCCACTGCCGGCAGGTGCAGTCACTTCTGGATTGTGGAGCTCTGTGGCGTATTTATCAATATCCGCATAACGCAACCCCAGGCGCTCCAGGGGTTGGCTCACCAGGTGTTCAAAGATGGCTTTCTGCGACGATCCGGCCGCAACGGTATGGCGTCCCAGGGCATCGAGCCGCAGGCGAGGAGAGCGCCCATCGTCGCTACCGATGAGGATGGCAACCCCGGCCAGCACGTCCTCCAGAATCGGCTGATCGTGCTGCAGGTGGCCACGGTATTTCATGCCCAGCTTGGCCAGAGAACATCCCCCAAGCACCGCCACCTGATTAAAGACGCGGGCACTTACCAAGCTACCGGCAATGGCCAGCGCATGTACCGGCCCACAACAAAATCCCTTGATGTCCACCCCGGTAGCGCGTTGGCACTGACTCATCTCTGCCACGGCTTTGGCCAGGTTGCCACCTCCACGCTGATACCGGTCCCCGACCGCTTCCTCACCGCTGTTGAGGAGGTACTCGACCGCGGTAGGATCAACTTGCTCCTGCATGAGCAGGGTGCGCATGGCCATGACTGCAGTCGCCTTACAGGTCAGGTTTTCCAGCAACACATCGGCTGCGAGTGAGGTGTCCTCCTCATGTGCCGCATAGATGGCACCAATGCGGCGGCCATCACGCAGATAAAGCGGCAGCAGGTGCGAGTTGCGGCGTAGATCGGCAGCGATGTCACCCTCTGGCACACCGTTCCCTAACCGTTCCAGATCATGCGGTGTCAGCACTGGATGCGTTTCCAGGGCAGAACGTACCTGCTGCACAAAACTGGCTTCGAGACGCACAAGATCAAACACGTCACAGATCTTCAGGAGGCCATAAAACTCCTCCTCAGGCATGATTTCTCCGTGTGCCCCCCAACGTATGGCCTGCGTCGTACGCTCGAACCACGGCTGAGGCAGGGACGCAAGCGTATCCGGATGAATATGTCCCAAAAACGCCTGGTTGGGCGGATACGCTGCGGCGGCCTCGTAGCGACGCAAATGCGCCTGGATCGCATCCACTAGGGTGGCGTCACGGGCAATATCTCGGCTAGGTTTCGAGCCATAGCGCACCAATCCCGGAGCGTGTGCGAGGAAAAATCGCACGCCACGCACGACGGGTTGCTCAAGCGTCAGTTGCATGCATCTTCCTTATTAATATTCAATACAGCTCAGACTGCCAAATCCATAATGGTCGTCGTAGCGTGGTGGTGGTGGTAAGCTCCCGGCCGTTGGCACGAACTGGTCGCGCAACGGGCCAATGGCCTTTTGCTGCAGGCCAATAACTCGCTCTACCGGTGGTAAGTCAGGTATTTCCAGAGTCTTGGACTTAAAGAAGCTGGTGCTGACAATGGCATTCGCTTCTGGGAGCGGCTCGAGCATGGTTGGGGCTGCCTCTGTCGCGTCGTCTTCGCTGGTGAGAAAGACGGTCTTGATCCCGAGTTGCTCGCAGGCCTGAATCGTCCGTACCACCTCGATGAACTCGTTGCCTCCAGCATCCCAGGTGACGATTGCCCCTTGCGCGCCCAGGAGCTTGGCCAGCTTTGCCGTTTGATTGGCCATCAATTGCTTCTCGTGCTGGGTTGTCCATTCCGTACGCAGGGCAATGACGCCGACGAATTGCCAGTCTATCCCGTGGCGACGGTATAGGTCGAGCAGGACAGGATTGTTGACGATCGTCCATGACATGGCAAACGCGGTGCGATACGGTCCGCTGAGCGCGCCATCGAGAATCTCATTGGGATGCAGGAACCACGGGGGGGTGAGTTGGGTCAACCCGTAGGTCATGGTGCAAAACGCCGTTGGCGATCCCGACATGGCCTGGGGAGAATGCACGCACCAGATGTAGATGACTTTCGGTAGGGATGGATCAGCCTCATGCAGGGCAAACACTTCACGCTGCGGCGGGGTCAGATGCCGCGTGGCCGCGGCCACGTGGTCGTTGACCACCAATGCGGCTTTGTGCACCGCATCATTTTGCGCCTCATTCCCCAGGCCCGGATCCGGCTCGACAACGAGACATAGATTGATCAGTTTGCTTTGGGGAATCATCTCCGACCAGTGACCTGTCATATCCAGACAGATCTCGACAAAATCGCCGCCGGCATCGTGCCAGTTGACACGCGATACCTCGACGATTCCCATCCCTGCGAGCCGATGCGTACGCCCTTCGCCCACCGTGGTAATCGGACGCCCACACGCTCCCGGATAGACAACGCCTGCTCCCTCGACCTTGATACGTGGTTCAATGACATCGCGTACCGGCCAGATGCGGACCGATTCTCCTGGAAAGGCGAGTTCGAGATCGGCGCTGGCAATACGCGGGTCACGGCACACAGCGGCGAGCAGCGCAGCTTTGTTCACTTGCAGATGGCCATCCTCATAGCGTGTCTGGGAGCCAAAACTGACGTGCTGTACCGGAAAGGTCCCGACTTCAAGACGCATGGCTCACCTCCAGGGGCACCGCGTGTTCCAGAGGATCAAAGAGCGTCGGCTCGTGAACCGGAGTACAAATAGCCTCTAAAGCCGTGCGTACGATGCGCATACCAAACGCGTAATCCTTTTCTGGTCCCAGATGCGGGTCACCACACACGTGCTCGATACGCGCCCCACGCACCACACGATTTGCCCCAGTGGTCAGCGCTAAGTTGTAAATGGCCGAAATCATCCCTACCGGAATCCCCGCCCGCTCGATTTCTTTGGCAATCGTTGCGCCGCAACGATTACACGTGCCTCACGTCGCCACCAACAGACAGCCGTCCACGTGCGCATCCTGTAAGTCCTTGGCAATGCTGCGTCCCATCACGCGGGAGGTCGCCACCGGGGTGCTGACCCCAGGCAGCGCATAGATCCACTTAAAAACGCCGCCAATGACCCCCGCTTCCTCGAGGTCGCGGAGAAAATTGAGCGGTAGGATGTAATTCGGATTGGCATTCACAATGTGGTTAAAATATCCAGCGTGGTACGCTTCCCAATCCTTCCCGGAGAGGCTACGCAGCTCAGCCACAGAATGCCGGTAGAAGCGCGTGGCATTGGCCGAAACTTGCTTGTCCGGATTCCCTTTACGCACCAACCCTCCCGTGCTTACCATGGCGACCGTGGCCTGAGTCAGGTCCGTAATAGGCGCAGCTGGGGTGACCCGCTCTGGGAGATGAATAGGCACCTCAGTCGTAAACGGCTCGCTGCGCAGCTTGGTGCGCAACATGTCCAGAGCCCGCTGATACCCCGGACGCTGGCGTTCATACACGCGCCGCATGCCGCGTGGCAGATACCCTTCATGCTCCGCGGGCCCCAATGTCTCACCTCTCGCAAGCTTCAGCGCCAAGCGCGTCATCGCCCTTAAGGCTTCCTGCATCGACGCCGACGTCTCGCCCGTCGGCACCACGAGAACATCGGGTAGCGCACTGAGGACCCCTGGATTATCCGGATGCATCCCCGTCACCGCTGGCAGGTCTCCGGCTTGTGCGACTTTACATACCTGGGTACAGGCCAATCCGTAGCGTCCAGAACCAAAAGCCGGACCGGCGATCACCACGTCTGGTCGGAGGTTACGCAGGTGAGTGGCGATAGCCGCCATCGCCGCATCGCGCTGGTCGTTGGCATAATTGTCACCACACATGAGCGTGGCGATAACCGTCCCTTGTTGACCCAACGCCTGCTGCAAAGCCCTGCTGGCACCCACAGCGCCGTCCGTTAGAGACACTGCCACGTTGGCGACATCCTCGCCACCAAGGCCGCCGAAGAACTGGTTCACATAGTGGACCACACGTAACGGGTTGGCCATAAACCCTGCTCCTTCCCTGCATCCCACACGGCCCGGCACAAACAGTGACAAGAACAATTGTTTTTCGCTCGACAATCCGCCATCATACATCTCATCACAACTGCCATGTCAGACGACTCTACGGGAAGTTCAGCAACAGGTCAAGAGCGAATGACACGAGGAGCCGCTTATGCGCCAGGAGAAGCGCACGCTAGCGTACGGCACATGGCCGAGTCCCATTGGAGCGCAGAGTCTTGCCGAGGGTATCCGGTTAACGGATGTTGCCTGGGACAGCGACGGGAAGACCCTGGTATGGCGTGAGGAACGCTCCGACCGTGGGGTGCTGGTCTGTCTGCCAGTGGCAGACGAGGCGCCGCGTGATCTGACAACAGAGCTGTCCGTCCGCGCTCGCGTGGGGTATGGGGGTGGCGATTTTACCGTGGCCGGGGGCGTTGTCTACTTTGTCGAGGCCAACGGACGTCTGTATCGCCAGTCTCTGGTATACGGTGCTGCCACACCACTGACGCCGGCATTTGGGCATGCTGCGGCTCCCACGATCTCCCCTGATCGTCGTTTTGCAGTTTTCGTGCACACATACGAAGAGCAGGATTGTCTTGCCATTGTCGATACAGAGGGTCGCCATTGGCCGCAAAAGCTCGTTTCCGGTGCGGACTTTTACATGCAGCCGTGTTGGCACCCGCAAGGCCGTCGCCTTGCCTGGGTAGCCTGGAATCATCCACAGATGCCCTGGGAAGGCTCACACTTGCAGATTGGCACCGTGCACTATGATACCCCAAGTCTACCGTACGTCACCGATATCCAAACGCTTGCTGGCAGTGCAAGCATCGGTATTTTCCAACCAACTTTTTCGCCCGATGGGCGTTTCCTGGCCTACATCTCCAATGAGTCGGGATGGGATAGCCTCTACCTCTATGACCTCGAAACGGGCTCTCACCGTGCTCTGCTTGCCGACCATCGTACCGACATTGGACAACCTGCCTGGGCACAAGGCATGCGCACCTATGGTTTTCGTTACGACGCTAAGGTGCTGTACTATCTTCCGAACGAACAGGGTGTACGACGTCTGTGGTCGTATGATGTCGCGACGGGTACGGCGCAAGAACACCACACAGGTCTAGAAGCCTATACCTTTCTTGACCAACCCGTTCTGGCCCCGACGCATCCGATGTTGGCCTGTATTGCGTCTGCAGCAACCTTGCCATCGCGGATCATCACCCTCCATCTCGACGACCCGCCCCGCGTCCGCGTTTGCCGTCGCAGCACCGCGGAAAGCGTGCCACCACAAGAGCTGTCGTCCCCACAGCGCATCACCTGGTCAGCGGGTACAGGGGAGAGCATCTACGGTCTTTTCTATCCACCCCAGAGCACACGCTTTCAAGGTAGAGGCAAGCCGCCCGTCATCATTCTTATCCACGGCGGTCCGACGTCTCAAGCAGTAGCCAGCTATCAAGCAAACGTGCAGTTCTTCAGCACGCGAGGTTTTGCTGTGCTACAGGTCAACCACCGCGGCAGCACTGGCTATGGGAAAGCCTATGTTGACGCCCTGCGCGGCCAGTGGGGCATCGCAGACACGGAAGACGCGGTGAGTGGTGCACAGTATCTCGTCCAGCAGGGCTGGGTCGATGCGACAAAGTTAGTCATTATGGGCGGTAGTGCTGGGGGCTATACGGTATTGCAAGCCTTGGTGCGCCATCCTGGATTTTTTAAAGCAGGCATATGTCTCTACGGGATTTCCAATCTTTTCACCCTGGCCGCCAGCACGCACAAATTTGAAGCACATTATCTTGATAGTCTCATTGGTCCGCTACCGGAAGCGGCCGATTGCTACCGAGACCGTTCACCCCTGTTTGCGGCCCAGCGTATTTGCGACCCGATTGCCCTGTTTCAGGGCGATAGCGATCAGGTCGTTCCCAAGGATCAGGCGGAAGCCATCGTCGCCTCCTTGGCCAAACGCGGCGTGCCGCACGAGTATCACGTCTATGTGGGTGAAGGACATGGCTTCCGCAAAACGGCGACCATTGCCCAGTTTTATACTACAGTGGAAGCATTTCTGCGCCAATATGTCTTGTTTGCTTGACCGTCGCATGATTGAAAAAGTGCGTTTAAAATTATGCGCGACAGTGGTACCCTAGGCCTTGTCTGTGGGGTGTATTTACATTGGCTTAGAGGAGGACAACCGTGGCGAACAAAGTCAAGGGCGTTATCGCTGGAGCCAAGGGAGAGGCGGTCAGGGTGGAAACGATTCTGGTTCCCGATCCAGGGCCAGGAGAAGCGTTGGTGCGTGTCAAGACGTGTGGGGTGTGTCATACCGATTTGCACTATCGTGAAGGGGCGATAACCAACGATTTTCCGTTTCTGCTCGGCCATGAAGCAGCTGGAGTGATTGAGAAAGTGGGGGTTGGGGTCAGCAATGTGGTGCCCGGGGATTTTGTCATTCTGGCCTGGCGTGCTCCCTGTGGGATGTGTCGTTCATGCCTGCGTGGGCTGCCGTGGTACTGTTTTGCCAGTCGCAATGCCCAACAGAAAATGACTTTGCAAGACGGCAGGCCTCTGGCTGCGGCGATTGGCATTGGTGCGTTTGCAGAGCTGACCTTGGTCGATGCGGGTCAGGCGGTGAAGGTCAACCCGGCGGCTCGACCTGAGGCGGCAGGGTTGGTGGGCTGTGGCATCATGGCGGGGTTAGGCGCGGCGGTGAATACGGGGGGAGTCGGCCGTGGCGACTCTGTTGCCGTCATCGGCTGTGGCGGCGTCGGCAATGCTGCCATCGCCGGCGCCAAGTTGGTGGGTGCAAACACCATTATTGGCGTCGATATCGACGATCGCAAGTTGCGGTGGGCTAAGGAGTTTGGCGCCACCCATACGATCAACTCAACACGCACCGATCCGGTACAGGCCATCCGCGAGCTAACGGGTGGCCATGGGGTGAATGTTGTCATCGAAGCCGTTGGTCGACCCGAAACCTATACGCAGGCATTTTATGCACGCGACCATGCTGGAATTGTAGTGCTGGTCGGCGTCCCGAGCCCTGATATGAAGATTGAGCTCCCCTTGTTAGAGATCTTTGGCAGAGGCGGAGCCCTCAAGTCATCGTGGTATGGCGACTGCTTGCCGACCCGCGACTTCCCCATGTTTATCGAGCTGTACCTACAAGGTCGGCTTGACCTCGATCGGTTTGTGAGTGAGACCATTCGCCTAGAGGATGTCGAGGAGGCATTCCACAAGATGGAGCGTGGTGAAGTGCTCAGGTCGGTGGTGGTGCTCTAGAAGAGGCGAGGGAAAATTGGTAGAGACCATGGCAACGCTGCCGTTATAAGGAAGCACCGTATATGCCTCATGTTAGAAGACTTTTGCGTTGACAAGAAACCTTATTCTCATTAAAGTCAAGCCTGGTTCGAGGCAAAGCAGTGGAGTCCCTCACGTCAGAGGGAGAAATATGCATGCAGGTGCGCTGCACATTCTATGGCCTCATCAATGCATCGTCTGGTGTTGAATGCGCGATTGAGCGCGACCTTCTCGAGGTCGGTGAACACGTTCAGTGTAACGACCAGGATTATATTATCGTTTCTGTCGTAGAGAGTCAGGGTCGGTGGTTTGCCAATGTCGTGCCGGAGAGCCAGCGACCATTTGCACGCCAACCACCAACGGCACAGCGACTGCGTGATAGTCTCCAACAACGGGCTTTCCTCCGTGCTTGGCGCGAGCGTGTCGATCAAGCAGAACACGAGCTGCAGATACTCCATGAGGCATGTGGGCACGTTGGGGAACGCCTTGACTATCTGATGCACATGCTTGAGCTCATCACCAAGGAGCCGGAGAAACTGGCGCAACAACCGCTTGCACCAAGACGGGAGCGTAGAGGAGGACGGCATGTACGCCGAGAAGTTTGAGTTGCTAGAGGCGAAGATCCGCGAGACGGCTATGCTTGTGTCACGGTTGCGCGAGGAAAAGCAGCGCTTGGAGCAGGAAAACGAGCAATTGCGTGAGCGTATTGAGGAACTCGAAGAGGAACTCCGGCGTTCTCGCGACGACGAATCACGCTATGTCCCCAATCTGGACAGCCTGCTGCAGCAGCTTGAGACCCTGCAAGGCGAGGAGGGCAGTGCCCCGCATGATCCGGTAACCACCGCGATGCAGGAACTTCTCACCAAAGAGGACAAAAACCCTGAGGACCATTTCCAGATCGGCATCTTGCACGAACAGCAAGGACAATTTGAGCAAGCGATTGGTGCCTATAAACGCGCACTCGAATCCGATCCGGACAACCTAGAGGTCGCGCAACGACTTGCTTTCCTACTTGAAAAGCTCAACCGCGATGCGGAGGCCTCGCCACTATGGGACAAGATTTGGGCGATCCGAGAGGCGCAAGCGAACACAAAGCGGCGACGTCTACGCTAGAGGCCGGAAATAAGCAAGCTCTATCGAGGCACGTACACCCCTGGCGCCATGCGGTTGTCAGGTCTTAGGGAATCGCCTGGGTCGGCCTATCGACGCGAAGTTCAACATGTACCCCATCCGGGTCGTAGACATAGACGGATGTGCTGTTTTGCCGTTCTACAGGCCCCCAAAAGATTTCGACGTTGGCCTGCTGTAACTGCTCGATCACGTCCTCAATTGAGGCCGCATCCATGCACAGGCAAAGATGATCCATACCGACTGGCTTGTCTTTATCAGCCGAGACGAAGTCCGGTCGAGAAAATAAGTCGAGTGCCTGCCCACCAGCCTGTAAAAATGCGGCGTATCCCCCGTGCGCATCAGGACCGGAGGCACGTCGCATCTCGAGTCCGAGTACCTGATGATAAAACCACAAGGATTGCTTCATATCCGTCACTTTCAGGGCGATGTGGTCAAGGGCTTTGGGGCGTAGCATAGAGATCTCCTTCAAGTAGCAATGCGTGAACAAGGGCACGAGCAACCACATTGTAATGTGGACCTCCTTCCTTGACAAGCCCCTGATTTCTTCACGATACACATTGAAGAGTGCCATCTCTCATGGCCACATAAGGAGAAGGAGGAGTGAGGCGTATGAGTGTAATCGACACTGGAGACTCCGATGGAGGTAAGACGACGCCTGTCCCTTCTGAGCTGCACGCTGCTGTTCGTATGGTTTGGCACGGCCACCGTAGCCCTGGCAGGGACGATCGGTTTTCCGGTTCCACGCCAAGAGCCTCTGCATTTGCGTTTTGAGCTCGTTGGGGATAGTTTTCAGGAAGCTCTCGACGATAGCGGCGATGCGGAAGCCACAACCGGCCGTGCTTTGGCGACGGTTGCACTGGGTTTGACGTCCTGGCTGGAGCTCTATGGTCGGGTTGGGCTCGCAGAGTTCAACGTCGACGAGGCATTATTCAGTGGCGGCTTTGGCTTCGCCTTTGGCGGTGGACTACGCGCCCGTCTGTGGCGTTTCCCTTTTGGTCAGTTGGGCCTTGCGGGCCAATATTTGCGCTTTACTAGCGACGACGACGACAGTGCAGGGATACGCATCGAAGGGGAATGGGAAGAGTTTGACCTGGCCCTTGGCATCGGCACGAGACGCTTCGGTGCGTTCCAATTTTACGGCGGGGGCGCGTATCACGAGACGGAGATCACCCTTGATCCTGAAACTGGCTCCCATCGTACCCTAGATACAGAGACGCCTGTGCGCCTTTTTCTCGGCGTGCACATCTACCCCTTAGCCGATTTTCCCAGAGGCGAGTTTGTGGTAGCTGTCGAAGCCCGTTTTATTGGTGAAACGCCGCAATTTACCCTGGGGGTGCAGTATCAGTTTTAAGGGGGAACTCGCGTTCACAGGCACGGTGATGTCTAGACAAACAGGACATGCATGTGACAATCGCTCGTAAATGGCTTTCGTGCTGTTCTCTCCTCATCCACACCACGTTGCCTAGTCTACGGCGGCTCGGGCGCGCGAGGCTATGCCTGCTTCTCGGGCTCGTGCTGCTGATCGTCGGCGGGCTCTTGGCTTGCAATGATGACCTGACGGATCCTGATGATGTGTTTAGCGACGCTGAACGGCGCGTCGAGGAGACTTTACTACCCGAGCTTACCGACGAGTCAGAAGTGGTCCTGCGATATCTGCTCAATGTCCTTGCAGCATTGCCAGAGATATGCGCAACTCCCCTCGCCGAGTTGGGCACGTTTACCTCGTCGCTCCCGGCGCTGCAAAGGGCACAACAGCAGGTGGGTGATACGCCCACGCTCGATGAGGACGATGGCTCTTGGGAGGTTACCTGGCGTGACGCGGTGCTGGGAGACGATGAGGCACCGCTCACTGTGGACACCGACACCCCGAGTGTCAACCTGACTCTCACCTTCTTTTTCCGCGCCTCCAATCTCGCGACTTTAGTGGCAGTTCCATTTACCCTCGCTCCGCCCGCCGTGCTACAGACCGTTGCAGACCCTCCGGCTTGTACCCCAACGACGAATGAAGGGTTTTTCCTCGTCCAGGACGCCGCGACGGGCGAGTGGACACTCAGTTGGTGCGCCGGTGAAACCAAGGTTTTTGAGGGGGAGATTACGGCTCCGGCCATATCACGCCTGATCAGGCGGCGCTCAGCAGACGCCCAAAGTACAGTAACCAGCTTGACGATCAATGATGCGACGACGTCAGTGCGCTTTAACGAAAGCACCTCGCCAAATGACGATAAGGGTTTCAGGTTCTTCGTTCGTCCTGGAGAACGCGTACGCTTCCGGTTGCGTATTGGGGCTACCGCGTCGAGCCTCGAGGAGATCACCATTGAGCAGATACGTCTTGGTCCGCTTCAGCCCCTGCCTGCTGACCTGGATCCAGACGATTTTTCCCTGGCGAGTAATGTGCCGATTGATCCTCGTGGTGACCCCCTCGTAACTCCTGGAACCGATCTGGGGACGTTTATCTGGCAAGACGTTGAGAACAATCAGTGTACACCCGGTCAAGAAGACCAGTGGCGTCTTCGCTTTAGCACTCGGGCGAACGCTACTGTCTTCACTGGGGCGGTTAACGCGCTAGACGACGATAACGACGCTCGCCTGCGTGCCACGTCTGTTGGTGCATGCCCTGATGAAGCGGTCGAAGGTGCGAGGGAATTTGACTATACCTGTACGGTGCAAGACAATACCGAGAGCGGCTATGACATCTGCGTCACGGCGGGTG
>Ga0081538_10005000_pt1 | contig 12067 bp, 10 predicted proteins | sample TabmetS5T2R1_FD_71022 | JGI IMG/M metagenome (GOLD analysis project Ga0081538, IMG submission 71022) | Tabebuia heterophylla rhizosphere microbial communities from the University of Puerto Rico - S5T2R1 | ecosystem: Host-associated > Plants > Roots > Rhizosphere ... | reverse complement strand
TCGACGCTCTTTTCAGTCGCCTCCTGTGGTGTGGGCCTGGATCTCACCAAATTTCACAGTCCCTGCTAACTTCAATGTACAGGTATTTTTACCCTCGTTACAGTCTACAAGGCTAGGCCCAAGGGCCTCAAACAACAGTGGCCCGATGCCCTTCGTGCTGTATTCGAACTCCAGGTCGAAGGTATCATGGCCTTCCCCGGGGATTGCCACGTCGACGCTAACGGCTTCAAAGGGGGTAATTTCCGTGAAAGATCGAAGATCGCCATTTGATCTGAAAACAATGTGAGAGAGCAACGTCCCGGTAATGGTGATGATGTGTCCCTTCTCGGAGGGTTCTACCTTGAAGGAAGTGTTCTCCTTTGCGGACGCGAACAGCTGAAACGACACGGGCTCGCCCTTGTGCACTACTGTACACTGGAACTGCGTCTGAATAACTGGCTCAAACTCTAATTTAGGAGAGGAGACACCCAAAAACAAGAATTGTGCTACTGTCCCAGACGTGATATGAGATTCCACGCCTGCTGCAGTGAAATGTGCAGCATAGACAGAGGTTGTGGTGGCCAGAAAGCCACTGAGAAACACAACGATAAACCTGAGGGTTCTGCCTTTTTTCATCGCCTTCCCTTTCGTCCGCTTGGGAGGCTGCCCTTCTCCAAACATCACTGGTTTGAGATGCGCTTGTGATAGGGGCTCAGCCTATTAGTGTCCTACCAGGTCTGCATGTACGTCGCTACGATTCGTGAGAGTAGGTAGCATCCTACGCCTCATCTACTGCCGCATCAACCAAAAATCGGGTGCCGCGTTGAAACACTCTCCTATAAACCGCATAAGCTACCTGGTCCCGACACCAACCGCGCGGCACATGCCATGCAGGGGGATTTTCTATGGCCACGTATCCCTTGTGCGGATGCGGCGTACTCCGGATCATTGCCGCCATCGACCCTGCGTTACTGCATGGTCTCATCGCGACACTCGCTTTGGTTGCGCCATGTCTATAGTCATGAGGTTAATACGCTCGCCGATGAAGAAGGTACGTTTGCGTGTTTGCGGCGGAGCAGTCGCCCGCAGGTCCGCTTGTCACACGTAGGGCTGCGCTGGGGGCGCACTCCAGAGGGGGCTGTGGCAAAATAGCGCTGGCATTTCCTATCCGTTATACTACACAGCCAGGCTATGGAATACATTGGATGCCTGGCAACCCTGATACTGCTGTGCAGCTGCAGCGTGTGGGAAGCATTTTTCAAGGGGATTGTGGTGCAAGAATACCTGGAGTTAGTGCGCTATGTGCTGGAAAACGGCGCGAAAAAAACCGATCGCACTGGGACAGGCACGTTGTCGCTGTTCGGCCTGCAAACCCGGTATGACTTGCGGAAGGGTTTTCCCTTACTGACGACCAAAAAAGTGTTGTTCGACGCGGTGGTACGCGAACTGCTGTGGTTTCTGCGTGGCTCGACCAATATCCATGATGGCCTCACCCAGTACACACCCATCTGGAATCCTTGGGCTGACGCGCAGGGAGAGCTGGGGCCGATTTATGGCTATCAATGGCGCCAGTGGCCCCAGTATACCCTGGACGAGCGCACAGGACAGTACATCCAGGGGCACATTGATCAGCTGCAACAGGTTATCGACACCATCAAACACGATCCTCATTCGCGTCGTCTCATTATCAGTGCCTGGAACGTAGCTGATCTTGACAAGATGGCCCTGCCGCCCTGTCATCTCTTGATGCAGTTCTACGTGATCGACAACCGTCTTGACCTGCAAGTCTACCAGCGTTCTGCAGACCTGGCACTCGGGGTGCCATTTAACATCGCTAGCTATGCGTTGTTGCTCATGATGGTCTCGCAGGAGTGCGCGTTGCAGCCAGGCGTCTTTATTCATACGCTCGGTGACGCCCATATCTACCTGAATCACATCGAGGGTCTCACCCGCCAGTTGCAACGACAACCTTATCCCCTACCGCGCCTCACTATTGCCCCAAAACCTTTTTTTGACTTGACGTTTGCAGACATAACCTTGCACCAGTACGTGCACCATCCGTTTATCAAATTTCCTATTGCCGTATGACCTCGCGTGCTCCGGGAGGAAAAAGGCGGATGCCCATACACGTGAGCGCTGAATTGTCGCATATCTGCCCTCTGGAGGATATTACTGCGCATGCTGCCGCCCTGGAATCGGGTGGGTTTTACCGAGTCTGGGTGCCTGACACAGTGGTCTCCCCCTGGGAGGCGTGGTTGGCAGCAAGTTTGATTATGCAGACGACCTCGCGTCTACAGATCGGCCTGGGAGTGACCAATCCCTATACGCGCCATCCAGTAGTGATGGCCCAGATGGCGGCAACCATGCAACAGGCCAGTAGGGGACGCCTGACCCTGTCCATTGGCAAAGGGAATGGGCGTTTTCTGGAGAAGGCAGGGATCGTACAGCGCACTACCGCAGTCGAGGAGTGCGTCATTGCAGTACGTGGCTTACTGGCTGGGGAGCGGACGAGTGTGAACGGCACTGCTTTTCAGATCGATGCGATGCTTTTGCGCACGCGTCCTCCGGTAACGCCTGTGTCCATCTTCCTGGCAGCCATTGGCCCAGCCGGGTGGGAGACAGCCCTGCGTGTCGCCGACGGCATTGCGACAGTATGGAGCGATACGGTCATCGAGACGCGGCAGCAGGCTATGGCCCAGCGTCCTCTACCAACGGCCATTCTTGTGCCTTTCGCGCAAACGCGTGCCGATTTCTTCGCGCGCCCCCTCACGACGCTTGCAGCCCTCAAGGATCGTGTAGCCGCGTTGGAAGCCGCGGGTTTCGATGAAGTCATCGTGGCTTATGCAGATAGGGCGGACCTGGAGGCTGCGGCACGCTTGCTGGAGTAGTCTCACCCATGTGCCTGTGGGAGAGGGCACTAACAGACGAGGTTGCATGCAACGTATCTGTATCTTCTGCGGTTCACAAGTTGGTACCAATGGCCTCTACCGGCAGGCAGCCACAGCCCTGGGCCAGCTTCTCGTCCGCCACGGCTATGGCCTGGTGTATGGCGGCGGGCATGTCGGGCTCATGGGCGTAATCGCCGATGCGGTGCTGGCGAGTGGCGGAGAGGTCATCGGGGTCATCCCAGAGTCCCTGGTGGCACGCGAACTGGCTCACACGGGACTGACCCAGTTACAGGTGGTCCCCAGTATGCATGCCCGCAAAGCCCGTATGGCCGAGCTCGCGGACGCATTCATTGCGCTCCCAGGGGGCTATGGAACCTTTGAGGAACTGTTCGAAGTGATCACCTGGGCCCAGCTCGGCATACACCGTAAACCTATCGGTCTGCTCAACGTGGCAGGCTATTTTAACGCGCTCAAAGCGCTCATTGACCAGGCCATTGCCGAGGGTTTTATCAGGGCCGAGCATTGGCACTTGCTCACCATGGCCGATGATGCCAGCACCTTGCTGGAGATGCTAAGCCTCAAGGCAGGCCAGGAGACATAAACATTTGCCGGCGTATACGTTTACGGTAGAGTTTCCAGCTCCACTCGATATTCCGGCGTCACTGGACATCTTCCGACGCACCGGCGATGACGGTATTGATCGCTGGGATGGTCGCGTCCTGGTGCGCACAATACGCGTTGCAGACACCGTTGTCCCGTTCATCGGCACGGCTGTTGGTACTGTTGACGCCCCTGCCCTGGCAGTCACCGTGGCGCACGCGACCCAGGCCCCAGCCGTCGAGCACACCGTGCGCACCATGTTTGTGACCGCACCGGCGCCGCTGGCCGAGCTTATCGCCATTGATCCGGTCATCGCTGGCCTGGAAGCGCGCTACCCGGGACTCCGTCCTGTTCTGCAACTAGACCCCCTCACCGCCCTTATCCGTGCTATCAGTGCCCAGCAAGTGAACTTACGATGGGCTACGACTACCCGCCGTCGGCTCGCCGAGGCCTTTGGGTGTCAGCACACGCTCGGCTCCCACCAGGTCTTCAGCCTTGCTGCTGAACGTCTCGCCGCTGTTCATGTTATGGCCCTACGCGCCTTGCAATTAACCACACGCAAGGCGGAATACATTGTTGCACTGGCCACCGCAGTAGCCACAGGGACGCTTGATTTAGCCGTGCTGCGTGACCGGCCAGACGCCGAAGTGATTGCCTGCCTGACGGCGTGTCGTGGCCTCGGACGGTGGACAGCAGAGTGGTTTCTCGCTCGTGCCCTGGGACGGCCGTGTGTAGTCGCTGGCGATCTGGGTGTCCGCAAAGCCGTTGGCGCGGTGTATTGCAGTGGCAATCTGCCCTCTGAAACCGCAGTACGAGAGCTGACCGCACACTGGGGTACTGCAGCCGGCGTCGCCCAGCAGCTTCTCCTACACGGGCTGAGCCACGGCTACTTGTGATGCCTCAGGAGAGGCGAACAGGTGCTTCGTGTCTGCCATGCTACCTCCATCCGCGTTAGCCAGTATGCCCTACGCCTGGTGCCGAACAGTAGAGAGGGAAAGTAGAGGTGAAGAGCGGGGGAATGGGCTATAAGCTCTGTAAACCCAAGGGGTCTGCAGCCGTTACTCCAGGGCTACAAGCGGGAGCATCACGTGGCATGTTGTACCGATGCCGGGTGTACTGGTTACGGTAATAGCTCCGCCGTGGGCGGCAAGAATCTCGCGCACGATATATAAGCCCAGTCCGGTGCCGTCGGACTTGGTGGTATGGAAAGGCACGAACAGCTGGGACAGCTGGTCTGCTGGAATACCCTGGCCCGTATCCTGCACTTCCAGGTACGCCCAGGAGCCGGCCTGCTGGCCACAGAGTGTCAACGACCCACCCTGGGGCATGGCGTCAATAGCATTTTGCATCAGGTTGATGAGCACACGGCGAAAGGCATTCTGATGGAGATGCACCTGCCCCAGGCTCGGGAGACCTTCTAAGCGGAGTGTAATACCACGGTCGGCGCACTGCTTGTGCATTTCCTGCGCAGAGGTTGCCACGACTGCGCCGAGCGGCATGGGCTCGAAGCGCAGTTCAGCCAGGCGCGCTAATGAGAGATAATCTTGCACGAGATCATCTATACGGCTGAGCATCGTCTTCATTCCCGCCAGAATCTGCGCGACTTGTGCGGCGTGGTTAGGCGTCGGTTGCTGCAGCTCCTCCTCGATCACGTCAACAAGGACAAAAAGAGCTCCCAGGGGATTACGGATCTCATGCGACAAGGTACTGGCGAGGCGTCCCAGCCTCGCCAAGTGTTCGTCAAGCCTCGGGATGTCCAGAGCTGGTGACATACTGTCTACCTCCCGAGTAGGAGCTTAAGTCTACAGAGAAAATCTATGAGGTGAACACAGAATAAGGTGAGCGCCAGGGAAAAACTAGAGAGCCTGGCACGCTTTTTTATGTAAGATTCTGACCGAGCTAGAAGTCAGTCTCCGTCCTACGTCTAGCTCTCCGCAGGAATCGAGTGAGAGGTGGGCTGGCTGAGCAATTGCTGGGAGAGCGCATACCGGATGAGGTCTGCAGTCGTGTTCAAATGCAATTTGTGCAAAATCCGTGTGCGGTAGGTGCTGATGGTTTTCACACTGAGCGAGAGCGCGCCGGCAATCTCCTTTATAGTTTTGCCCTCCCCCAGCATGAGTAACACTTGATACTCACGATTGGCCAGGGTGGCATGCAGGGGTTTATCCGTATCAGTGGTGATCTCCACAGCCAGGCGCTCGGCCAGTGACGCACTGATATAGCGGCCCCCCCGCGCCACCTTACGGAGCGCCGTAATCAAGACTTCGGGCTCGCTATTCTTGGTAATATAGCCGGCGGCGCCGGTCTTCAAAGCGCGTATGGCATATTGCTCTTCGGCATAGACACTGAACATCAGGACGGGTAATGTGGGATAGCGTTGTTTGAGTTCTTTTAAGATATCTAAACCATCTCTACCAGGCAGAGAAATATCAAGTAATATCACATCGCAATCCCCGGCTGCCATGGCCTCGAAGATCTCAGGAGCCGTGCCGGCTTCCCGAGCGACCACCAGGTCGGGGGTATCGGCCAGAAAGCGCCGGATGCCTTCGCGAACGGTGGCATGGTCATCGGCCACGAGCACACGGGTGAGGCCGGTGCTTACCCCCATGGATGCGGTCTCATGCGGTATCCAGATAGTCACCGTGGTGCCCACATCCGGTGTGCTATTGATGGTCACGTAGCCACCCCACAGACGCGCCCGTTCGCGCATCCCCAAAATGCCTAGAGAGTTGCGGTCGGTAATCTGCCGGCGGGACATCCCCTTGCCATCATCCGCCACTTCGAGCAGTACGGCCTTCGCATGCTGCATGAGCCGGACATAGATGTGGCTCGCTTCAGCATGACGTACAATATTCGTGACGGCTTCCTGGAAAATACGGAATATGGACGTGGCGTGTGCTTGGTCTAAGGTCAACTCCTGTGTCGGTTTTTGCAAGGTATAGAGCAGCTCAGTGCGTTGCTGGATTTCCTGCAGTTGCCATTCAATAGCGGCGGTCAGCCCAAGCGCATCCAGGACATTGGGGCGCAGTGCCGTGCCAATGCGGCTCACGTTCTGGTGCAGGGCATCAATGGTGGCCGCTATGCTCGTGAGACGTTCACGCCACACCGCCGGTGCCGTGAGCGCTCGCCCGGCGAGCCAGGAGACGTCCAGGCGTAAGCTGGTGAGCGCTTGCGCCAGGTCGTCGTGCAGTTCCCGCGCAATATAGGCGCGTTCTTGCTCCTGGACATTTTGCACATGTGTGGCCAGCTGCCGGAGCTGTTCGCGTGAACTGCGCAAAGCCGCCTCAGCCTGCTGGGCTTTATCGGCAGCACGTTGGCGCTCGGCAATTTCTACCAGCAACTGGGCATTCATGCGTTGCAGTTCGGCAGTACGCTCTTCCACCCGACGCTCCAGAGTTGTGTGGGCCTGCTTGAGGGCCGCCTCGGCCTGCTTGCGCAGCGAGATGTCGCGCAGCAGCCAGCGCAGACCGACCACGCCCTGCGGCGTGCGTATAGTGGCCACGGTCAGCTCGGCTGGAAAAGTCGCGCCGGCCCGCGGCTGCAGGCGGATTTCCCAGTCCTGCATGCCTTCGCGCTGCCGCAGCTGCGGCAGGAAGGCGCGAAAGGCCTGGCGCTCTTCCTCAGCTATAAAGCCGGTCAGGGGTTTATCGAGCAAATGCGGTTGCGGCACGCCTAACAAGACGGCGGCAGCTCGGTTGGCCTCCTGGATAATGCCATTGGGGTCAGTGACCAGATAGCCGTCTGGAGCAAAGTCGAACAGCTCCTGGTAGCGCTGGCGCTCGGCCTCCGCGGTCAGGCGGGCAGCGGCCAGAGCCTCGTTCTGCTGGTACTGTTCCTCCTCTGCCACATGCAGTTCTTCCAGCGCTGTTTGCAGATCTTCCAGGATCTCTGGCAACACCTCTGCCGCCTGCATGGGCTCTGCCACCACCCGCTGGTGCAAGGTCGCAATGAGCCGATGCAAGGCCGCAATCCGACTGTCCATAAAGCGCTCAGACATGCCTACTCCATTCCTCCATGAGCAAGATGACCCCCTGCGTATCTCGCTCCACACCAGTCAACGGCGTGCAGGTGATGCGGCACTGGATGGCCTTGCCCCGACGATTTGTGGCTTCGAGCATGACCTCCTGGAACGTGGCTCTGCCCGTCAACACGGCCCGCACCGGGGTCCGCAGCTGCTCGACTGGCAGGCCAATGTCCAGGTTCATCAAGGACAGGCCCTGCACCTCATCGTCCCGCAGACCCCATAGCTCGCTGGCCTCGGCATTCCACATAAGGATATGAAAGTTGGGATCAACCACTACTGCCGCCGCATGCAGGCTGGCGAGGATGGACTCTAGAAAAGCCCTGGACCGATTGACCTCGTCGGTACGCTCGCGGAGTTCGTCGTTGATGGTCTGGAGTTCCTCGTTCCCAGACTGCAACTCCTCATTCATCGTCTCGAGTTCTTCATTGGTGGACTGGAGTTCCTCGTTGGTGGTTTCGAGTTCTTCCACCGTGGATTGGAGTTCCTCATTGGTGGTTTCGAGTTCTTCGTTGGTGGATTGGAGTTCCTCGTAGGCCGTCTCCAGCTCCTGGCGGCTTTTCTCCAGATCCGCTTGCAACCGCCGGTGGGACGTCACATCATAGAACGTGATGCTGATCCCCAGCGCGGTGCTATCGGTATCGACTAAGGGCACCAGATGCACGTCCAGACATTGCGTCCGCCCTTCCGGCAGGGACCGTTCGACATTGGTGAGATGCTGCGCCCGGAGTTCGGTGTAGACCTGCTCGATAAGCGCGCGCAGTTCTACTGGCCGATACGAGAGCTCTAACTCATAAAAGGGACGACCCACATCTTGCGGGAGTATGCCAAAGATGGTCCGGGCTTCCTGATTACTCAGCACGAGATGACTGTGCAGATCCAGCACCACCTGGGCCACGGGTACGGCGTCAAAGGCTGCATCCCGTAGGCGGACATGGCTCACGAAGTGATTGTTCAGCTCCAGGTTCCCAGCCTGCGCCACGATCATCAGCCGATCGCGCAACGTGGGCTTGGCCACCTTCATAAAGATACGGTGCTTGAGGTGCACAGGATTGAAGAGATTGGCACGGGTGAGCAACATCTCAGCCTTCCCCAGAAAGATCACACCCGTATCATTGAGGGCGAAATGGAAGCGAGCCAGGATGCGGGATTGGGTCTCAGCGTTGAAATACATAAGCGTGTTGCGACACACGAGCAGGTCCAGGCGCGAGATGGGCGCATCCTGGACGAGGTCGTGGCGGCCAAAAATGACGGCCCGGCGCAGGTCGGGTCGAAACACGAAGCGATCGCCAGCTTTCTCAAAGTATTTGGTGCGCAAGTCGGGAGAGACCGGCTGCAGGTCTCGCGCACTATAACTGGCCTGCCGAGCCTGCCCCAGGGCTTCTTCGTCAACATCAGTGGCATAGATTTTCACCCGTTGCCGGAAGCCCTCCAGGCCTAGCGCCTCGGCGAGCACAATGGCCAGGGTGTAGGCTTCCTCGCCCGAGGCGCAGCCAGCGCTCCAGACCCGAATAGGCTCGTTCTGCGGCTTGCCGGCGATAAGCCGCAGGATGACTTCGGCTGCGAGGAACTGCCAGGATGCCGTATCGCGGAAAAAGCCTGTGACATTGATGAGGATGGTATTAAAAAGCTGGATAAACTCCTCAGGGTGTACTTCGAGGTAATCCAGATAATCGCTATAGCGCTCGATGCGGAGGGTCTGCATGCGCTTACCCATGCGGCGCTGCAGGCTGGAGCGCTTATAACCGCCAAAGTCAAAGCCACGGCTGTTTTTGAGATATTCAATTAGCGCCTCAAATTCCTGCGTGCTTCTGGGCTCTTCTGGGGGGGCACTCATGCCACCTCTCCTTTCATGACCAGGGTCACCAGGGCCGTAGCAATCTCGTCCAGGGGCAGCACAAAATCCACACTACCAGTGTGGATGGCGGCACTAGGCATGCCAAAAAACTCGGCTGTAGCTTCGTCCTGTGCAATGACTGTGCCACCCATCTTTTTGATAGCTTGCACTCCCATTGCGCCATCGCTGCCGGTGCCGGTGAGCACCACGGCAATAGCGCGTTCCCCGTAACTGGCAGCAACCGATTCAAACATGAGGTCGGCGGATGGACGCAGAAAATGCACCAGCTTCGACTGGGTAAGTGACAGCGTACTATCCGGGTTCACCAGCAGGTGCCGGTCTGGGGGAGCAATATAGACCGTTGCCGGGCTCACCTGCTCCCCTTCTTCGGCCTGTTTCACCCGCAGAGGGGTACGCCGACTTAGAATATCGGCCATCAGGCTACGGTGCCGCGGGTCAAGGTGTTGCACCACCACAAGCGTCGCCGGGAAGCCATCTGGCAAGGCAGACAGCACGCGGCTTAAAGCTGTCAACCCCCCAGCCGAGGCGGCTAAGGCCACAATATCAAAGGCAGCATCAGAAATGAATCGTGGACGGTTGCCGGTTTGTGGTTCCATTGTGCGTCCTACGTACCGAGGTGACGACAAAGGTATCGATGAGAGGCAATGAGAACCTGTGCTGTATCGCAGTATCATGGCATGCTCCTCTGAGCAGAGCAACTTTTTTCCGTATTAGGTCGGTATTTTCCCTTTACCACGGTGGAGGGGGCCAAGGTGATTATGGCGTCTGGCACAGAGTTTGCTCATACCTGTGGTTATGCGTAGAGCACTGGGCCCCTTAGAGCACTCTCTTCCTGGAAATTGCATCTACTAGCTTGCTAGCGCAATCTGCGCTCCTCTCAAAATGAGAGGAGCGCATCATCTTGAGAGTAAGGGAGTGAGAGCAAGAGCCAGAGTGCTCGGTAGACATGTACCATGACGGTCATAGCAGCGCAGAGGCTGATAACCATCTCTCACATTCCCAAACCTTGAGGATGATACTATGCAAGGCCATGACATTATTGTTATCGGGGCGTCTGTGGGAGGCGTTGAGGCACTCTCGAACCTAGTGGCGCAATTTCCTGAGGATTTACCGGCGACGATCTTTATCGTGCAGCACATCATGCCCACCGCGACAGGTCAGTTGGCCCAGGTCTTAGACCGTGCCGGCCTGCTGCCAGCCACTATGGCTCGGGACTATGAGAGCTTTGAGCTAGGGCATATCTACGTGGCGCCGCCGGATCATCACTTGCTCGTCAAGCAGGGCTGCCTACGTGTGACGCGTGGCCTGCGAGAGAACCGTGTGCGTCCTGCTATTGATCCTCTCTTTCGCTCTGCGGCTGTTGCCTATGGGGCGCGTGTAGTTGGCGTAGTGTTAACCGGCCTGCAAAACGACGGCACATCTGGGCTCCTGGCGATCAAACGCTGTGGCGGCATTGCTATGGTGCAAGACCCCACCGATGCGCTCTATCCGGACATGCCCCGGAGCGCTTTAGAACACGTCGAGGTCGATTACTGTGTGCCAGTACTCAAAATGGGAGCGCTGCTGTATCGCCTGAGTCAGGAGCTACCCAGGGAAACGCCTCCTATCCCAGAGGAGCTGCATATTGAAGTCAATATCGCTGAAAGCCCTACTGACAATAGTAACTGTGCAGAAAAACTCGGTGAGTCGGTCCCCGTGATGTGTCCAGAGTGCGGCGGTCCATTATGGGAACTCCGCGATGAGAAGCTCCGCCGCTACCGCTGCCGTATTGGTCATGCCTTTACGGCCGAGAGCCTACTAGCAGGCCAGTCGGAGGCGCTTGAATATGCGCTCTGGGCGGCAGTGCGTACCATGGAGGACCGTGTGCGTATCCTGATGACTCTGGCGAGCGGTCGGCAAGAACACGGTCAGAGCAAAATAGCAGACATGTACGAAACGCGAGCCAAAGAACTCAAGTCACATGCGCAGCAGATCCGACAGATGCTGCTAGAGACTGCGAAATCTTCCCCTGCTTCCTTTTTTCCCTCTGTTTCCCCCTTTCCTAAAGGGGAGTAAGGGGTATTTCTTCCGCTGCTACACTCGCCCCCCCTTTCCTAAAGGGGTGGTAAAAACCTATACCCAAGTACTTAGCTTAAGGGAAAAGTAATATACATGGTTGCCTGCTGGCTCTCGACCAACAGGAGCAGCTGCTTGTCCTGCTCCGCCTTCTGCACGGCCTGCCGGAAGTCTTGCGTGTTACTCACCTCCTGGTGATTGACCTCGCGGATCACCATGCCACGGCGCACGCCGGCCTGATAGGCTTCGCTGCGTGGGTCAACCTGCGCCACGATCACACCATCAGTGTCGCCGTAGCCAAGCTGCTGAGCTAATTCCGGGGTGAGATTTTGCACATTGAACCCGAGCTGCACTGGCGGTTGCGCCTCCTCGCCAGCACGTGTCGCTGCTTGCTCGCGCGGCAATTCACCCAGCTCAACAGTTATCTCCCGTTTTTTGTTGTCCCGCAGGATCTGCACTGGCACTTTGGTGCCGGGGGCGCTCATGGCCACGATATTGCGCAACTGCCCAGGGTCGTGCATGGGGCGGCCATTCAAGGCTAGGATCACATCGCCACGCTTCAGGCCGGCTTTTGCTGCCGGCGAACCCTTCGAGACATCCGCCACCAGGACGCCCTCAGTGGTGTCGATATGCATCGACTGGGCTAAAGCTCTGGTGAGTTCCTGA
>Ga0081538_10004999_pt1 | contig 12069 bp, 12 predicted proteins | sample TabmetS5T2R1_FD_71022 | JGI IMG/M metagenome (GOLD analysis project Ga0081538, IMG submission 71022) | Tabebuia heterophylla rhizosphere microbial communities from the University of Puerto Rico - S5T2R1 | ecosystem: Host-associated > Plants > Roots > Rhizosphere ... | reverse complement strand
GTTCTTGGCCGCGAGGCCCTAAGACCCGGGCGCCCTCACAACCCAGCGCCCGGAAGGGTGCAGCGACGCCGTTCGAGATCCTGCGCTCGAAGCTCGATCCGCCGGTCGCGCGGCCCGGCCTCGTCGAACGTCGGGGACTCGTCGAGCGGCTCTCGCGTGCGCGCGGCGAACGCTTCGTCAGCATCGTCGCGCCACCCGGCTACGGCAAGACCACGATGCTCGCGCAGTGGGCGGAACGAGACGCTCGCCCGTTCGCCTGGGTGTCGGTCGACGGTCGCGACAACGATCCCGTCGTCTTCCTGACCTACGTCGCCGAGGCCCTGAACGCGAACGGCCTGGTCCACCCGTCGGTGTTCAAGGCGCTGCTCACGCCGGGCGATTCGGTCTGGACGAGAGGGCTCCCGCGGCTGGGTGCCGCGCTCGTCGAGAGGGAGCAGCCGATCGTCCTCGTGATCGACGACGTCCACCTGCTCGACGACCCACAGTGCCTCGATGCGCTGGCCGCGCTTGCCCTTCATGTGCCGGCGTCGTCACAGCTCGTCTTCTCCGGCCGGGCCGAGGCCCAGGTCGGCCTCGCCTCGATGAGGGCCGACCGCGACCTGCTCGAGGTCGACGCCCCCGCACTCGCGCTGAACGACCGCGAGGCATACCAGCTTCTGACGGCGGCCGGCGCGGAGGTCACCGCCAACGAGGCCGCCGCGTTGAACGAGCGGGCAGAAGGCTGGGCCGCGGGCCTGTATCTCGCTGCGCTCTCGATCGCGAGCGGCAACTCGTCGCCGGCGTCCTTCCACGGTGACGACCGCTTCGTCACCGACTACCTACGCGCCGAGGAGCTCAGCCGAGCCGGTCCGGAGGAGACCGAGTTCCTCCTTCGCACCGCGGTGCTGGACAGCATGTGCGGTCCGCTCTGCGACGCCGTGCTCGAGCGCTCGGGGTCGGCACGACTGCTCGAGCAGCTGGAGAGCAAGAATCTCTTCGTCGTGGCGCTCGACCACACGCGCCTGCGGTTCCGTTACCACCACCTCTTTCGCGAGATGCTGCAGGCGGATCTGCTGCGGCGCAATCCCGCGCTCGTCGCCGAGCTGAACGCGAGGGCCGCCGCGTGGTGCGAGGCAAACGGGCGGCCCGAGGACGCGATCGAGTACGCGACCGCGGCCGGCGACAACGCGCTGCTCGCGCGCGTCGTCGCGGAGAACGCGTTCCCCTACTACCGCAGCGGCCGGGTCACGACCGTCGAGCGTTGGCTGGCCGCGTTCGACGATCCCGAGCTGCTGCGGCTGTACCCGGCCGTCGCCGTGTTCGGTGTCTGGGTGCACGCACTGCGGGGGCGCGCGGACGCCGCCGAGCGCTGGGCCTATGCCGTCGAGGAGACGCAGGGCGACGCTCTGATGCCGGACGGGAGCCCGGGAAGCGCCTGGGCCGTGACCGTGCGCGCGCTACTCTGCCGCGCCGGCATCGAGCAGATGCTGATCGACACGGACCGTGCGGTGAACGAGCTCGCGCCGGTAAGCCCCTGGCGGCCTCCGTCGATGCTGCTGAAGGGCGTTGCACTCCTCCTTTCCGGCGACGCCGACCGTGCCGAGGCCCAGTTCGTCGAGTCGGTGCGGGCGGCGGAGGGCACCGGCGCCGTCTGGGCAGGCCTGGTCGCGCGCTCCGAGCTGGCACTCCTCGCCCTCGCCCGCGGCGACGTGACCGCTGCCGAGGCCGAGCTCGCCCTGGCCGGCGAGCTCGTCGAGGACGCCCAGTCCGGCGACTACGTCGTGACGGCGATCATGCTGGCGGCAACGGCCCGAGTCGCGATCGCGCGCGGGCAGGGCGCAAGGGCCCGGCAGGCGCTCGTGTCGGCTCAGCGCATGCGTCCGAGCCTCACTTACGCGCTCTCGTGGTTCTCCGTCCAGGTGCGGCTGGAGCTCGCCAAGGCTCACCTCGCGTTGAGCGATCCGCGCGGCGCGGCGACGCTCTACTACGAGGCCGAAGACATCCTCCGCCGTCGCCCGAGGCTCGGGACGCTCGTCGCCGAGGCCGACGAGATCCGCGGCCGCATCGGCTCCACCGCCGACGACTCGTCGGGCTGGGCATCGACGCTCACCGCCGCCGAGCTGCGCCTCCTCCCCCTGCTCACGACCCACCTCTCCTTCCGCGAGATCGCCGAGCGCCTCTTCGTCTCGCGCAACACCGTGAAGACGCAGGCGATCTCTGTCTATCGAAAGCTCGACGCCTCGAGCCGCAGCGAGGCCATCGAGCGTGCCGTCGCCCTCGGGCTGGTCGACGCCGCCCCTGCGTCGCGCGCCGCGGATTTCACCCGCACAGGGTGATGATCCGTCCGCCCCGCGGGCGTCGAATAGGGCGGGACTTCTGTTGGAGGATTACAAGCTCACGCTGCGCAGGCTCGCGTTGCGGGATGACCGCTATATCGACGCTCTGCTGAGCGAAGAGCACGCGAACGTCACCCTGGCCGGCATCGACTCGCGCTCACACGCCCTGGCCCGTGTCGCCGCGCTGATCGCCTTGGACGCGGCGCCCGCGTCGTACATGAGCGCGGTGGAGGCCGGGCTGAACGCAGGCGCCACGCACGACGAGATCGTCGGCACGTTGATCGCCGTCATGCCGATCGTCGGCGTTGCACGCGTCGTCGCCGCCGCTCCGAACCTGGGGCTCGCTCTCGGTTACGACGTCAACGAGGCGCTCGAGGTCATGGACGGCGCCTAAGCCGTTTCGGGGGCGCCCACGGGTTTCCTCGGGATGCTCTGGGCGAGGAACAGGGCGACGATCGTCAGGAGGGCCAGGATCGCGAGAGCGGAACGCAGGCCCGTGAGGCGCGCGTCTTCGTACGCAGCGAGCGTGGCATCCGCAGCGGCATCGTCCACGCCCGCCTCGTCGAGCGCTGCCTGGAGGTCTTCGTCCGAGACGAACTCGATGCCGCTGGCCAGCTCCACCTGAGCCTCCTGTTTTGCCGCGTCGGGGATCGCCGGGCTCTGCTGGATGTTCGTGAGGAACGCCGACGTGAGCCCCGCGATCAGGAGCGAGCCCGCCAGCGCCGTCCCGAGCGAGGCGCCGAGGTTCGTCATCGTGTTCTGGACTCCGCCGACCTCCGGGCTCTGGTCCTCCGGAACGGCGGAGACCGTGACCGCGCCGAGCTGCGAGGCGAGCGCCCCGATCCCGAGACCGACGAGCAGAAGCGGCACGGTAACGATTTCCGGCCCAGCATCCTCGTCGAGGGCGGCGATCAGCACGAGGGTCCCCGCCAACAGCGACAGGAGCCCGACCCGGACGACCAGGCGGGGGGGCAAGTGCGGCAAGAAGCGCGGGATCCCGATCGCCGCCACGAGCAGCGTCACTGACAGCGGCAGCAGGCGAGCCCCCGTCGCGAGCGCTGACAGCCCGAGCGCGACCGAGAGGAAGAGCGGCACGACGAAGAAGAGCCCGGCCTGCGCCAGGAACTGGAAGAAGAACATGGTCACACCGCCGACCAGCTGCCGGTTGCGCAGCAACGCCGGGCGAATCAGCGGCTCCTTCCCCGTCGTCTCCCGGCGCTCCTGCCAGCGGAAGAACCCCCAGATCACCAGGAGGCCGGCCAAGATGAGCCAGAGCGACGGCGAGATCCCTGCCCACGACGGCCCATCTGCCTTGGGCTCGATCCACCCCCACTCACTCGTGCGCAGCACGCCGAATACGAGCAGCCCGAGTCCGAGCGCCGAGAGAGCTGCTCCGACGAGGTCGAGCTGCGGGCGCTCTTCGACGGGCGCATCGGCGATCCGCCGGGTGAGGAGGAGGATCGCGAGCACCACGATCACCTCGCCCGCGAAGACCCAGCGCCACGAGAAGTACGTCGTGCAGAAGCCGCCGATCAGCGGGCCCACCGCAACGGCCACGGCGCCCGCAGCCGCAACGAGCCCGTAGGCGGCGGGCCGGCGCTCGGCCGCGAAGTTGCCCGCAACCAGCGCGACGATCGCCGGCATGATCAGCGCCGCGCCGACGCCCTCGAGGAACGACCAGCCGAAGAGGAGGACAGGCAGGCTCTGGGCGATCGAGGTCGTGAACGACCCGCAGCCGTAGATCACGCAGCCGATCGCGAAGGCGCGCTTGCGGCCGATGATCGCGCCGATCTTCGCACCCGTGATCATCAGCGACGCCATCACGAGCGTGTAGGCCGTGATCGCGCCCTGGATCCCGGTCACGGTCGTGCCCACGTCCTCGGCCACCGTCGCGATGGAGACGTTCATCACCGAGCTGTCGAGGGTCATCAGGAACTGGCCCGACGCAAGGGTGAGCAGGACGAGCGACGCGCCCGCGGTTCGAGCGGACGAAGCGTTCCCGGCGGCGCTGGTCACGCCAGGAGCATTCCTTCGGCCCCGGACGGCGCCGGGTCGGGCAGAAGCATCATGCGGAGGCCGGTGGTCATAGCAGCGGCGAAAGCGTGGCGAAGGCGGTCGCCTTGGCCCGCTCCTTCAACCCGGTGAGGCGTCGTCCTGCTCCCGAGACCTCCACCGCAGGCGCGCTGAACCGCTCGTCGAACTGGGCCGCCACGTCCCTGGAGCGCACGCGGATGTCGATCTCGAAGAAGCGCTTCAGGCTCCAGGCTTCGAGGTTGCAGGTGCCGGCCAGCACCTCCTCCCCGTCGCGCACGAACGCCTTCGCGTGCAGCATCGTCGGGTACTCGAGGATGCGGACGCCGGCGTCGAGCAGCTTCGCGTGATGGAACTGCTGCGCGGCCGCGCAGGCCCAGTTGTTCGCGTTCGCGGGCACGAAGAGCCGGACCCGCACGCCGCGTTGTGCCGCCCGCTCGATCCGGCGGATCATGCCGCGGTCGGTGACATATGGGTTGACCACGTCGAGCGTTTCGCGCGCGTCGTCGAGCGCCGACACGATCGCGTCGGTGATCGGCCGATACCGGCCGGGGGCGTTGTGCAGGACGACGGCGGGAATAGCGTCGGCCTCCGCCTCGAGGGGCGGAAACAGACCGTCGAGCTCCTGCACAGGAATCTCGCCGCCGAGCCAGCGGAAGCTCGCGACGAACACGAGCTGAAGCTGGGCGGCGACCGGCCCGGCGACACGGAGGAAAAGGTCGTGGAAGCGGCCGTCGTTGAAGTGATCCTCGATCCCCGCGCCGCCGACCCAGCCGACGCGGCCGTCGACGACCATCAGCTTGCGATGGTCGATATGTGCCAGCCCGGCGAGGTTCCACCGCGGGGCGCCGCCGTCCCCCAGGTACCCGACCGGCGTGCGGAGCTTCGTCGCGCGGACGACGCAGACCTGGATGCCGGCGGCAGTCAGGCGCTCGTAGAAGTCGCGCGAGCCTGCCTCCGGGTCGGTTCCCTGCCGGTCGACGACGAGCCGAACACGGACGCCCTCGGCCGCCTTCGCGGCGAGGGCTTCGGCGAACTGGTCGCCGATGACCCCTGGACGGAAGCCGAACTGGTTGATGTGAATCGTCGACGTCGCCGACGCGATGTCCTCGAGCATCGGTGGGTAGAAGCTCGTTCCCGCCACGAGCACCTCGACGGACGAGGCGCTGCTCTCGGCGAACGCGAGCGCGAGTTCCCCCCGGCTCACCGGGCCGGAGACGAGCCGCTCGGCGTGGTCGCGGATCGCCTCGTTGGCAACCGCGATTCCGGAGGCAGCCGTCATGCCGGTAGAGCCTCCCGGTCGCAGGAGCGGTGCTCATCGCCCGAACGGGATGAATCGTCCGCACCGGATGATGCGTCCGGGCGCCTGGCGGCGAATCATCGCGACGGATGTTCTTCGTGCTCACGATCGTCGTCCTGCTCTTCCTGCCGTCGCCGTGGAACGTCGTCGCCGCGCTGATCAGCGGGGTGCTCTTCGCCTTCGAGGTCGCCTACTGGCACAGGCGCATGCGCGGGGAGCGCATCCAGACGGGCGCGGAGAACCTGGTCGGCTCGGTCGGCGAGGTCGTGGAGCCGTTGATGCCGGTCGGGCAGATCCGCGTGCTCGGCGAGCTCTGGCAGGCGCGCTCGGGCGCGGAGCTTCCGCGCGGGACGCCCGTTCGCGTGCTGCACGTGGACGGTCTGATGCTCGAGGTCGAGTCCGCGAGCGCGCGCTCTGCCAACGGCGCGGCGCCGCAGGCACCACGATGAGCGTGGCGCCGACCGAGCAGGCCGAAGCCCCGGCCCGGGCCGGGCTCGTCCTCATCACGCTGCCGCTGTTCGCCGGCTTCGTCCCCGCGCTCTTCACGAGGCGGCGACGCGGGCTCCCGGATCTGCTGGCGGGAACCGTTGTCGTATACGCAGGCGCGCCTCGGCAAGAGCCGGCCTGAATCACACCGATCGGGTGATGATCCGCTCTCGACGGCTGGAGGATGCTTGCTCGAACGGTAGAAGGAGGGCCGATGGGCCTGCTGCGAGGACGAGGCGACGAGCCGCAAGGGCGCCGGTTCCAGATGCGCGAGAAGCTGCTCTCGATCGGCGACGACTTCTGGATCGAGGATGAGGCCGGCAACCGCGCCTACCGGGTCGACGGGAAGGCGATGCGGCTCCGCGAGACCATCCTGTTGAAGGACGCGGGCGGCCGGGAGGTCGCGAAGATCCAGGAGCGCAAGCTCAGCATCCGCGACAAGATGGCGATCGAGCGCGACGGCGAGACGGTCGCGACCGTCCACAAGGCGCTCGTCGGCATTCGCGACCGCTTCGCGATCGACGTCGAGGGCGGCGCCGAGCTGAAAGCACACGGCAACATCGTCGACCACGAGTACGAGATCGAGCGCGACGGGGACACGATCGCGCGGATCTCGAAGAAGTGGTTCCGGGTGCGCGACAGCTACGGCGTCGAGCTGCGGCCCGGCGAGGACGAGGGCATGCTGCTCGCCGCGGTCGTCGCGCTCGAGGCGCTCACGGACGGGCGCTAGTGGCCACGACGAGCGCGCAGGCCGCGGAGGCGCCGAGGCAGCGTCGTTTTCGCGCCCTTCCCTTCGGCGATCCGTCGCGCCCGAGGCGCCTGACGAAGGTGATCGCGTGGCTGGTCGGGATCGCCGTCTTCGTGGCGCTGCTCGAGCTGCTCGGCGTCGACGTGAGCGGCTGGCTCTCCGACCTCTGGGACCAGATCAAAGCGGTTCCGGCCCGCTACATCGTTGCCGGGGTCATCGTCCAAACGGGGCAGACGGCGTTTGCAGCGCTTTCCTACTACGGCATCCTCAGCGCCGCTTATCCGGGTGAGGTCGAGTTCATGCCCATCCTCACCGCCTACGCGGTCGGCGTGGCGATGAACGGGTTCCTGCCGGCCAACATGGGGACGTTCGTGACGCTGCTGATGTTCGTCGCGATCCTCCCGAGCTGCACGTTCGGCGGCGCGATGGCCGCCTACCTCGTGCAGAAGATCTTCTTCACGATCGCGGGGACGTTCGTCTACCTCTACCTGTTCCTCTCCGTCCCGGGCTCGTTCACGGAGAACCTCGGCAACATCTCGGAGCATCCAGTAGCGAGCATCGTCATCGTCATCGGCGGCGCGCTCCTGATCACGCTCCTGGGCCGGATCTTCTGGCGCCAGGTGAAGAAGCTCTGGCAGCAGGCGAAGCAGGGCGGCGCGATCCTCGCGCACCCGAAGCGGTACTTCACGAGGGCGTTCCTGCCCTCGTTCCTCTCGTGGCTCTGCAAGCTGGCCGTGATCGGCATCTTCCTCGCCGCCTTCGCGATCCCGGTCACCTTCGAGTCGGTCATGTGGGTCGCCGGCTCGGGCTCGCTCGCGAACGTGGCGTCGTTCACGCCGGGAGCCGTAGGCATCACCCAGGCGACGAACGCGCTGGCTCTCGACACCTGCTGTGACGTCGCACGCGATACCGCGATCGCGTACTCGACCGCGCAGCAGCTGATCGTGACCGCCTGGAACGTGCTGTTCGGGTTGATCCTCGTCGTCGCGGTGTTCGGCTGGACGGGCGGCAAGGTGCTCGTCGGAGGCGCGTACAGCGACGCGAAGACGAAGGTGGCCGAGCAGAAGGAGCAGAGGGCCGAGAAGAGAGAGGCGAAGCGCGAGGCGAAGCGAGCGGCGAAGGACGCCGAGTGACGACGATGCCGGCGCCCGCCGCCTACGGCGAGGCAGTCACCTGGGAGCCTGCGCGGCCGAAGTTCAAGCCCGTCCGCTTGCTCGTGTCGTGGGCATTGACCGCGGCGGCGCTCGGGACTGCGGCAGGGCTGCTTCCGGGCGTCGCCATCGACGACGCTCGCGGCGCGTTCCTGGTCGCCGCCGTGGTCGCCGCGCTCAACGCGCTCCTGCCGCCCGCGATTGCGGCGCTGCGGCTGCCGTTCACGATCGCGCTGGGCTTCATCCTCGTCCTCGTGCTGAACGCCGTCGTGCTCCAGCTCGCCTCGGACCTGCTCGAGAACACGTTCGTCGTCGACAGCTTCTGGTGGGCGCTGCTCGGTGCGCTCGTCGTGGCGGCCGTCAGCGTCGTGCTGGAGGTGATCTTCGGAATCGACGACGACAGCACGTACACGGTCCGGGTCGTTCAGCGGATCGCGCGCCGGCAGGGCGGCGCCACGCGGACCGACACGCCGGGGATCATCTTCCTGGAGATCGACGGGCTCGCCCTGCCGGTGCTGAGGCGTGCGATGCGCGACGGCAACGCGCCGAACATGGCCCGCTGGGTCGCGGAGGACACGCACAAGCTGACCGAGTGGGAGCCGGACCTGTCGTCGCAGACGGGCGCCAGCCAGGCCGGGATCCTGCTCGGCTCGAACGAGGACATCCCCGCGTTCCGCTGGGTCGACAAGGAGACGAAGCTGCTCAGCGCCTGCTCGGCTCCGGATGACTGCGCCCGGATCGAGCGCGAGCGCGCCACCGGGATCGGCCTGCTCGTCGACGGCGGCACGAGCCGCGGCAACCTGCTCTCCGGCGAGGCGGAGGAGGTGATCCTCACCGTCAGCCGCATCGAGGCGGAGAAGCGCGCCAATCCCGGCTACCGCGCCTTCTTCGCCAACGGCTTCAACGTCACGCGGGCGCTCGTCCTGTTCTTCTGGGAGGTCGTGCTCGAGTGGGTCGCGGCGGTTCGGGCGAACCGGCGCGACGTGAGGCCGCGCGGTCACCGGGGCGGCATCTATCCGTTCATGCGCGCCGCGATGTGCGTGATCGTCCGCGACCTGATCGTCTACGGCGTTCTCACCGACATGATGCGCGGACGCCCGGCCGTCTACGCGACGTTCTCGAGCTACGACGAGGTCGCCCACCATTCCGGGCTCGAGCGTGCGGATACGCTCGAGGCGCTGCGGAAGCTCGACCAGCAGTTCGGCCGGATCGACCGCGCCCGTCGGTACGCGCCCCGCCCCTACGAGCTCGTCGTGCTCTCGGACCACGGCCAGACCCAGGGCGCGACCTTCAAGCAACGGAACGGCTACGGCCTGGACGAGCTCGTGGCGCGGTCGCTCACGCGCGGCTCGGTGATCGACGTCTCCGGGGGCGACGAGCAGCACTCGATGGTCGCGCACGCCGTCGGCGAGGCGACCGGGCGGCCGGACAAGACGAAGAAATCGAAGAAGGACGTCTCGGATCAGTTCGTCGTCGTGCTCGGCTCGGGGAACCTCGGCCTGATCTCGCTGCTCGAGGAGCCGCGCCGCCTGACCCTCGAGGAGATCGACGAGCGCCACCCGAAGCTCCTCCCCACCCTCCGTGCGCACCCGCACATCGGCTGGCTGCTCGTGCACTCGTCGGAGCGCGGCCCGGTCGCGCTCGGGGCCCACGGCACGAACTACCTCGCGGAGGGCAAGGTGGAGGGCGAGGACCCGCTGAAGCCGTTCTCGCCCACCGCGGCACGGCACCTCCTCCGCACGGACGGCTTCCCGCACGTCGCCGACATCATGGTCGGCAGCTTCTACGACCCCGAGCTCGAAGAAGGCTGTGCCTTCGAGGAGCTGATCTCCTTCCACGGCGGGCTCGGGGGGCCGCAGACGCAGCCGTTCATCCTCCACCCCGTAGGGCTGGCCGTCCCCGACGAGGGGATCGTCGGGGCCGAGTCGGTCCACCGCGTGCTCTCCGGCTGGCGCCGGTCGCTTCAGGGCGACCCGGTCGAGGCGCCCGCCGCCACATGAACGTCGTCTGGGCGGCGCTCATCATCGCCGCAGTGGCCGCCGTGGCCGTCGCCGCCATGCTGCTGGTTCGGCGCCTCGTCGACGAAGCGCTCGCCGCGACCGGCACGCGCCTGGTCCCGCCGTGCGACGAGGGCGGGTCCGCGGCCTCGTGAACGACGGACGGAACTGGGTGGAGCTCGCAGCGACGCTTCTGCTCGCCCTGGCGGCGGTCGCCACGGCGTGGAGCAGCTACCAGGCCACGCGGTGGAACGGCGAGCAGGCGAAGACGGCGAGCCAGGTGAACAAGACGCGCTTCGAGGCGTCGCGGGCCGCCGATCTGGCCAACGCCCAGACCGAAGTCGATGTCGCCACCTTCGTCCAGTGGGTGGACGCTTTCGCGCAAGACCGCTCCGAGCTGGCGGGCTTCTACCGGGCGCGCTTCCGCAAGGAGTTCAAGCCGGCGTTCGCCGCCTGGCTGGCCACGCGGCCGCTGAAGACGCCGGGAGCGCCGCCGACCCCGTTCGCGATGCCGCAATACCGGGTCGCGGCCAAGTCGGAGGCGCGACGTCTGGACCTCGAGGCCGAGACACTGGCTGCGGATGTGCGCAGGGACATCCAGCGGGCGTCGAACTACGTGCTCGCCGTCGTGCTCTTCGCCGTCTCGCTGTTCTTCGGCGGCATAAGCACCAGGCTCGGAACGAGACGCCTCCGCCAGGCGATGCTCGGAGTGGGCTGTCTCATCTTCCTCGGGACTCTCCTTTGGATCGCGACGTTCCCGGTCAGCCTCGAGGTGTGACGGTCAGGATCACCCCGATCGCACGATGAAGACCCGACGTCCGGCGGGTGAAGCTCACCGAGTGCGAAAGGGGATCTGCGTGCTCTTGGCCGTGGCGGCACTCGCGGGCTGCGGCGGCGACGATGACGACGACGGCGACTCGGGCGGCAGCGGTAACGAGGCCAGGCCGTCGGAGACGATCCTCGCGGACGCCGGGCTGGAGATCTGCGGCGAGGCATCGGATCAGATCGCCCAGTCGATCGGCGAAGAGGGCGTTCAGAACGTCCAGGCGTTCGCGGTCGCGAAGAACTGCGGCGGAAGGACGACGTCCCCGAACACGATCGTGATCTTCCAGTACGACAGCATCGAGTCGCGCGACGCCGCGGCGAATGTCGCATCCAATGCCCTCGAGGACGCGGTCGTGATGACCTCAGGAGCTCTGTTGATGGTCTCGGCCGGCCCCGACGCGGAAACCAACGCCGACGCCCTCGGGCAGGCGTACACGGACTCGACCGGCTCGCCCGTAGAAACCGTCTAGCCTCGACTCGACGAACTGCTACTCGACGACCAGCACGTCGCAGCCGGCGTCACGCTTGACCTGCTCGCCGACGTCACCGCCCATCAGGCGGCTGAACATGCTGTGGTGGTGCGAACCGAGGACGATCAGCCGCGCCCCACGCTCCTTGGCCGCCCCCACGATGGCGGCGGCGGGCTCACCGGCAGCCCAGGCATAGTCGGCAGCGACGCCTGCCGCCTCGACCTTCGTCCGCGCCTCCGCGAACACCGGCTCGAGTTGCGGTGGCTCGACGAGCGGGATCATCGTCGCGCGCGTGTCGTCGAGCGTGCCGAAGTTCTGTGGTCCCTCCGGGTTGAGCGGCATCTCGGCCACGGAGACGATCAGCAGGGCGGCATTGGACGATCGCGCCTCCGCGATCGCACGATCCAGCGCGCGATCCGCCGCGTCCTCGCCGTCGTACCCGACGACGATGGTCGAGCTCACTCGCCCTCGTTCGAGAGCTCGTCGCAGGACTCGGCGTCGCGGAATGCGTCCTCGAGCTCGCCGCCCGCGTCGAGCTGTTCGAGCGAGCTGAACGCCGCGGCGAGCTGCTGTCCCATCGCCGAGAGCGCCGAGGTGATCGCGGACACGGTGGCAGCGAGCCCGCTGTCACCCTCGACGGCCTCCTCGATCTCCTTGACGTTCTCATCGACCGAGTCGGCGAGCTCGTCAATCTCCTCCTTCGCCTGATCCCCGGCCTCCGTGTCGGGGGCGCCGAGACCCCTCAC
>Ga0081538_10004998_pt1 | contig 12070 bp, 15 predicted proteins | sample TabmetS5T2R1_FD_71022 | JGI IMG/M metagenome (GOLD analysis project Ga0081538, IMG submission 71022) | Tabebuia heterophylla rhizosphere microbial communities from the University of Puerto Rico - S5T2R1 | ecosystem: Host-associated > Plants > Roots > Rhizosphere ... | reverse complement strand
TCGTGCAGGCGATCATCGCCGGGGGCCTCGTCTTCCTGACCGTGCTGGCCGAGCGCTGGTTCGGCTTCACGGTCGGCACGCGGCAGTGGGCGGGCGTCGGCCTCACCGCGCTGGGCCTGGTGCTGCTGGCCGTCACGCTGCCCCAGCACGGCGGCGCGCACGCGAGCTACTCGCTGGCCGGCATGATCGCCTTCGAGTCGGCGCTGCTGGTGATCGGCACGTTCCTCGTGCTGTCGAAGAAGCTCGGCTCGCACGAGCACCACGGCGTGATGCTCGGCACCGCGGCCGGAATCCTGTTCGGCGTCTCCGACGTGGCGATCAAGGCGCTGACCGGCGCGGTCGGCGACGGCGTGACCGGGCTGCTGTCGCCCTGGCTCGTCACCTGCATCATCGCTTCCGTGATCGCCTTCTACGCCTCGGCGCGCGGCCTCCAGAAGGGCGAGGCCGTCCCGGTGATCACCCTCACCAGCGCCGCGGCCAACGTCACCGCGATCAGCGGCGGGATCCTCGTGTTCGGCGACCCGATGCCGAGCGACCCCGTCGGGATCGTCCTGCAGAGCTTCGCCTTCGTGCTGGTGATCGTGGCGGCCGCCCTCACGCCGGCGCCGCTGCGCGCCGCCCGCGCCACGTCGTAGGCGCCGCCCCTTCCTCCCGCGCCCCCGCGGTTGCACTGCCGCCCGATTTGGGTTGTAATTGGGCTCGTGTAGGAGGTACGCCCTGGTGCGTGGTTTCTACTTGGGGGTGTGCCGGAGGTCGTAGGGGCCGACGTGACCTGGACATCACGGCCGGCCCCTACGGCCCCGGGTTCCTTGCCGCGAAGTCGCCGATCGCCCCGGCGAGCAGCTCGGGGTCGTCCGACATCGGCGTGTGCCCCAGCCGCTTGACGTAGCGGAGCTCCGCGTTCGGCAGTAGGCGCTCGAAGCGACGCCCCTGGCGCGGCAGGAGGAGCAGGTCGAGCGTGCCCCACACGAGCAGGACCGGCACGTCGATCGCGTCCAGCCCCCGCGGCTGCCCGTCGAAGGTGTGCGGGAGCGTGGCGTCGAAGCCCGGGGAGTCCGCGAACAGGCGAAGGACCTCGGCGAACTCGTCCGGATCGAGCCGCCACGGCCGGGCCACCACCGGGCCCGCGAAGAGGAACGCGCCGAGCGGCGTACGCAGGAGCGAGTCCGGCGCCCGCAGGTTCCGGGCCGCCCAGCGCATCGCGAGCAGCATGTTCCTGCCCCATGCCTTCTCGCGCGCGTGCTGGAGCCCGGCCGGCGAGATCGCCGTGACCGTCAGGGCGCGGCCGCGGCGGGCCAGCTCCAGCGCGATCCAACCGCCCAGCGAGTTGCCGGCGATGTGCGCCCGGTCGAACCCCGCCTGGTCCATCGCGCGCTCGACAGCGTCGGCGAGCGCCTCGGGCCTCGGCTCCGTGCCCGGCGGGAGCGGCGGCGAGTGACCGAACCCGGGCAGGTCCACGGCCAGCACGTCGAAGCGGCGCTCGAGCAGCGCGAGCATCGGCTTCCAGCCCCGCCAGGTGTGGCCGATCCCGTGTAATAGAAGGAGCGGCTCGCCGCTGCCGCCGCGGTGATGGTCGAGGGCGCCGCTCTCCACGGCGCGGGAACCTACAGCCGCGCGGGCCGAGCCGCCAGCCAGCCGATCAGACCGCACACGAGGGCCGCGGCGGCGCCGCCGAGCGCGAGCCACCATCCGATCTCGAGGGAGTAGTCCTCGTCGAGATCTGACGGCGCGAAGACGAAGAAGAACGTGACGCAGCCGGCGAGCGCCGCGATCCAGGGCAGGAGGTGGCCGCGCGAGAGCGCCGCCGCGATCCCCGCGCAGACGACGGCGGCACCGAGCAGGACGACAAGGACGTCGTAGATGCCGGTGCTGAGCTCCCAGACGTCCCACGTCTTCCCATCGATCTCGTAGTACGCGAGGAACGGCGACGCGATCACCAGAATCCCGCCAACCACGACGCCCACCTGTGACAGGCGCGTCGAGCTCGTAGGCATCCGCTCGGCCCGGCCGCCACAGGCGACCACGAAGCCGGCGGAGGCCGCGAGAGCCGCGACGCCCGCGGCCTGGAAGAGCCACAGGCTCCGGTCGGTCGTCCCGGTCTCGCTTGCCAGGACGTCGACGATCGGGAGCAGCCCGGTCCACCCGGCCAGCGCCGCGGCGAGGAAAGCGCCCAGCGCGAGCATCGCCGGCGTTCTGCGGAGAAGCGCCGCCGCCGCGGCGACCAGGAGGCCCACCACCAGAACGGCGTCGACCGCCAGGGTCGCCCTCCCGAGCAGATCAAGGTCGCCGGGCACCTCGAAGGTGCCCCACGCGTACAGCCCCGCGGCGAGCGCGGCGACGATGGCGGAGCCGATGACGGTCATTGCCTGCGCATTTTCGGCTTCGCCGCCGCTGCTACCATCACGCGCCGCACATGCCAAGCATCAATCAGCTCGTACGAAAGGGTCGCCGCCGGCCCAAGAAGAAGGTCTCCACGCCGGGCCTGAAGTCCGGCCAGGGCCGCAAGAAGCGCATCGCGGCGCCTCAGCGGCGCGGGGTCTGCACCCGTGTCTATACCACCACGCCGAAGAAGCCGAACTCGGCGCTCCGGAAGGTCGCGCGCGTGCGGCTGACGAACGGCATGGAGGTCACCTCCTACATCCCGGGCGAGGGCCACAACCTGCAGGAGCACTCCGTGGTGCTCGTGCGCGGCGGCCGCGTCAAGGACCTGCCGGGTGTGCGCTACAAGGTCGTGCGCGGGACGCTCGACGCCGCCGGCGTGTCGGACCGCAAGAAGGCCCGCTCGCAGTACGGCGCGAAGGCCAGGTAGCGATGCCGCGCCGCGCCGCCGCCGGGGTCCGCCCGATCGAGGCCGACCCGATGTACGGGTCGAAGCTCGTCCAGCAGGTGATCAACAAGGTGATGGTGGACGGCAAGAAGTCCACCGCCGAGACGATCGTCTACGACGCGCTCGACATCCTTTCGCGCCGCACCAACAACGACCCCGTGCCGGCGCTCGAGGAGTCGATCAAGGCGCTGACCCCGGTGCTCGAGGTGCGCTCCCGCCGCGTCGGCGGCGCCACCTACCAGGTGCCGGTGGAGGTGCCGCAGCGGCGCGCCCGCACCCTGGCGGTGCGCTGGCTGATCGAGTTCGCGCGCAACCGCCGCGAGAAGTCGATGTCGGAGCGCTTGGCGGGCGAGCTCGTGGACGCCCAGTCGCAGCAGGGCGGCGCCTACAAGCGGAAGGACGACATCTTCCGCATGGCGCAGGCGAACAAGGCGTTCGCGCACTACCGCTGGTAGCAGAGCGCCGATAGCCGTCGCATGGCGGCGTCCTCGGTCGCTCGCGTGCCAAGGCACGCGTCGCTCCCTGCGTCCTTGCCCTGCTCGGCTCTCGGCGCTCTGCAACCAGCGGTTTGCTTCTCGTCCGCGGGCGTACGATTCGTCCGTGCCCCTCTATGAGTTCGACTGCTCCGTCTGCGGGGCCCGGTTCGAGGAGATCGTGCCCGCCGGATGCACGGCGCCCTGCCCGGCGTGCGGCGGCGAGCGGGTGACGCGGGCCTTCTCGCAGATCGCCGCTCGGGGCCCGGCGGTGGGCCTGAGCGGGGCGGCCGCGCGTGACTCGGATGCGCGCCGCGCTCAGCGCGAGGCGGAGAAGAAGGAGCGCTTCGTGGCTGAACGGAAGCGGAAAAGGGGGGAGGGCCCGCCCGGGGGCTGAGCTCCGGAGCGCGGGGCACCGCGCCCGGCGCCGAGTGTCGAGTTTGTCGGCGTGGGGCCGACGAAGTCGACACTCGATGCGTCCGGGGGCCGCGCTACTCGCGCGCGGGCGCGAGTAACCGAACAGCGCCCGCGAGCACCGCCAGCACCCCCGCCACGATCTCGATCGTCAGGCCCGGGCCCGCCGCCGCGGTGGCGCCCTCGAAGTTCCGGCCCAGCACGCCGGTCTCGTCGGTGACCGGCAGGTCCACCAGCAGCGCCCAGGCGAGGACGCCCACGCCTGCCACCACCAGCGCGATCGCCGCCGGCCGCGAGCCGCCCAGCCCCGCGCCCCAGCTCATCGCCGCCACCAGGACGGCCACCAGCAGGAACGAGCCGCCGTTGCGCTCGAAGCCGGTCAGCTCGCAGCGGTCCGCCAGCTCGGGGTTCGTGTCCTGGATCACCTGGCAGGAGCCGCTCGCCACGTCGACCGAGGCCACCACCGCGAACTCGGTCACCACCAGCAGCACGGCGGCCACCAGGCCCACCACGGCAACCCCGATGGCAAGCGGGCTTGCGCCCCGAATTGCCCCTCTGAACGCCTCCAGATGCCTGCTACCATCACGGGTCGTTTCGCGGGTGGACCCTCTCCCCCCGCGATCCCGCTCCGTCACGCGGCTTGCCGCCACGTGAAGGCGGGTTCTGACACGTCGATGGAGACCCCTACGACATAAAGCACTTCCGGGCGAGCACAGGACGCAGCACCGGGCCCGGACAGGGCCTTTTTTCTGCTCGGAATCAGCACCACATCAGGAAAGTTCATGGCACGCACAGTTCCACTCGAGAAGACGCGCAACATCGGGATCATGGCGCACATCGACGCCGGAAAGACGACGACGACCGAGCGCATCCTCTTCTACACCGGACGCACCCACAAGATGGGTGAGGTCCACGAGGGCGCTGCCGTCATGGACTGGATGGAGCAGGAGCAGGAGCGCGGGATCACCATCACGTCGGCCGCCACCACCGCCGCCTGGCGCGACCACCGCATCAACATCATCGACACGCCGGGCCACGTGGACTTCACCGTCGAGGTGGAGCGCTCGCTGCGCGTGCTCGACGGGGCCGTGGCCGTGTTCGACGCCGTGGCCGGGGTCGAGCCACAGTCCGAGACCGTCTGGCGCCAGGCCGACAAGTACCGCGTGCCGCGCATCGCCTTCATCAACAAGATGGATCGCATCGGGGCCGACTTCGAGGGCTCCGTCCAGACGATGGTCGACCGCCTGGGCGCGCACCCCGTGCCCGTGCAGCTGCCGATCGGCGCCGAGGCCGACTTCACCGGGGTCGTCGACCTCGTGAACATGAAGGCGATCATCTACAAGGACGACCTGGGCCAGGAGTGGGAGGTCACCGACATCCCGGCCGAGCTCGCCGATGCCGCCCAGCAGGCGCGCACCGAGCTGGTCGAGGCCGTCGCCGAGTACGACGACAAGCTGATGGAGGACTACCTCGAGGAGAAGCCGATCGAGCCCGATCGCCTCATCGAGGACATCCGCAAGGCCACGCTCGACATCTCCATGACGCCGGTGTTGGCCGGCTCCGCCTTCAAGAACAAGGGCGTGCAGCCGCTGCTCGACGCGGTGATCGACTACCTGCCGAGCCCGCTCGACGTGCCGCCGGTCGACGGGCTCGAGGGTTCCCAGATCCAGGACGGCGAGGGCACGCCCACCGTGCGCGAGCCCTCGGACGATGCGCCCTTCTCGGCGCTCGCCTTCAAGGTGATGGCGGATCCCTACGTCGGCAAGCTCACCTACTTCCGGGTCTACTCGGGCAAGCTCGCCGCCGGTGGGCGCGTGCTGAACTCGGTCACCGGCCGGACCGAGCGCGTCGGCCGCATCCTGATGATGCACGCCAACTCGCGCGAGGAGGTCGACGAGGTCTACGCGGGCGACATCGCCGCCGGCGTCGGCATCAAGCAGACCTCCACCGGCGACACGCTCAGCGCGCCCGACGCCCCCGTGGTGCTCGAGGCGATGACCTTCGACGACCCAGTGGTCCACCTCTCGATCGAGCCGAAGACCAAGGTCGACCAGGAGAAGCTGTCGGTCGCCCTCCAGCGGCTCGGCGAGGAGGACCCGACCTTCCAGGTGCGCAGCGACGAGGAGACCGGCCAGACCGTGATCTCCGGCATGGGCGAGCTGCACCTCGAGGTGATCGTCGATCGCCTCAAGCGCGAGTTCAAGGTCGAGGCCGCCGTGGGCCGCCCGCAGGTGGCCTACCGCGAGACGGTGCGGGCGAGCGTGGACAGCGTCGAGGGCAAGTTCATCCGCCAGACCGGCGGCTCGGGCCAGTACGGCGTGGTCTACATCGACCTCGAGCCGGCGCCCGGCGAGGGTTTCGACTTCGTCAACAAGATCAAGGGCGGCGCGGTGCCGTCGGAGTTCATCCCGGCCGTCGAGAAGGGCATCGAGGAGGCGCTCGAGTCGGGCGTCAAGGCGGGCTATCCGATGGTGGACGTGCGCGCCACGCTGGTGGACGGCAAGTACCACGACACCGACTCCTCGGAGGTGGCCTTCAAGATCGCGGGCTCGCTCGCGCTGAAGGAGGCGGCCCGCCGGGCGAAGCCGGTGCTGCTCGAGCCGATCATGGCGGTCGAGGTGGTCACGCCGCAGGACTTCATCGGCGACGTGATCGGCGACCTCTCGAGGCGCCGCGGGCACGTGGAGGGCCAGGAGCCGCGCGGCAACGCGGTGGCCGTCAAGGGGAGCGTCCCGCTGTCGGCCATGTTCGGCTACGCGACGGACCTGCGCTCCTCGACCCAGGGGCGGGCCACCTACACCATGCAGTTCGACCGGTACGACGAGGTGCCGTCGAGCATCGCCGAGGAGATCGTCGAGCACCGGACAGGCGAGCCCGTCGGGGCGGGCGCTTAAGTAGTACGTTTCCGAAGACTTTTAGAAAGGAGCAGTCCCAAAGTGGCGAAGGAGAAGTTCGAGCGGAATAAGCCGCACGTCAACGTCGGCACGATCGGGCACATCGACCACGGCAAGACCACGCTGACGGCCGCGATCACGAAGGTGCTGTCGGAGAAGTACGGCGGCCAGAGCATGAGCTTCGAAGAGATCGACAACGCTCCCGAGGAGAAGGAGCGCGGGATCACGATCGCCACGTCGCACGTGGAGTACGAGACGGAGAACCGTCACTACGCCCACGTGGACTGCCCGGGCCACGCCGACTACGTCAAGAACATGATCACGGGCGCCGCCCAGATGGACGGCGCGATCCTGGTCGTGTCGGCCGCCGACGGGCCCATGCCGCAGACGCGCGAGCACATCCTGCTCGCCCGCCAGGTCGGCGTGCCGTACATCGTCGTGTTCCTCAACAAGGTGGACATGGTCGACGACGAGGAGCTCCTCGAGCTCGTCGAGGTCGAGGTCCGCGAGCTGCTGTCCGAGTACGAGTTCCCGGGCGACGACATCCCGTTCGTGCTGGGCTCGGCGCTGAAGGCGCTCGACGGCGACGCCGAGCACGTCGAGAAGATCATCGAGCTCGCCGCGCATCTCGACTCCTACATCCCGGAGCCCGAGCGCCCGCTCGACCGCCCCTTCCTGATGCCGGTCGAGGACGTCTTCTCGATCACCGGCCGCGGAACGGTCGCGACCGGCCGCATCGAGCAGGGCGTCGTGCACACCGGCGACAACGTCGAGATCGTCGGCATCCACACGGAGACGCGCACCACGGTCGTGACCGGCGTCGAGATGTTCCGCAAGATCCTCGACGAGGGTCAGGCGGGCGACAACGTCGGCTGCCTGCTCCGCGGCGTCGGCCGTGAGGAGATCGAGCGCGGGCAGGTGCTCTGCAAGCCGGGCTCGATCACGCCGCACACCAAGTTCAAGGCCCAGGTGTACTGCCTGAAGAAGGAGGAGGGTGGCCGTCACACCCCGTTCTTCAACGGCTACCGGCCGCAGTTCTACTTCCGGACGACCGACGTGACCGGGGTGGCGAACCTCCCCGAGGGCACCGAGATGGTCATGCCGGGCGACAACGTCGAGATGACCGTCGAGATGATCCAGCCGATCGCGATGGACGAGGGACTCCGCTTCGCCATCCGCGAGGGCGGGCGCACGGTCGGCTCGGGGGTGGTCACCGAGGTCATCGAGTAGCGACCTCTGACAACGATTTCTCGGGGGCGGGCGGCAAGGTCTGAGCCCGCCCCCGAAGTCTGTCTCGGGAACCCATGGCGACACTCACGCAAAACAAGATCAGGATCCGGCTCAAGGCCTACGACCACTCGGCGATCGAGACGGCCGCAAAGGAGATCGTCGACACGGCCGTGCGCACCGGCGCCTCGGTGTCCGGGCCGGTCCCCCTGCCCACCGAGAAGAACGTCTACTGCGTGATCCGCTCGCCGTTCAAGGACAAGGACTCGCGGGAGCACTTCGAGATCCGCACGCACAAGCGGCTGATCGACATCCTGCAGCCCACGCCGAAGACGGTCGACTCGCTCCAGCGGCTCGACCACCTCCCGGCGGGCGTCGACATCCAGATCCAGCTGGTGTAACGCGATGGCCGGTCTCCTCGGAAGAAAAGTGGGCATGACCCAGGTCTTCAGCCCCGAGGACGGCCGGGTCGAGCGCGTGACCGTGATCGAGGCGGGTCCCTGCTTCGTGACCGGCATCCGCCGCGCCGACCGTGACGGCTACGACGCGATCCAGCTGGCCTTCGGCGAGACCGGGGAGAAGCGCCTCAACAAGCCGCATCGCGGGCTCCTCAAGAAGGCCGGGGTCGGCAACCTGCGCCACCTGCGCGAGTTCCACGGGGAGGCCGGCGAGCTGGAGGTCGGCGCCGAGGTGAAGGTCGACGCGGTGTTCGAGCCGGGGCAGACCGTGAAGGTCTCCGGCATCTCGAAGGGCAAGGGCTTCGCCGGCACGATCAAGCGGCACAACTTCAGCCGCGGGCCGGTCACCCACGGGTCGCACAACGTGCGCGCCCCCGGCTCGATCGGCGCCTCGGCCGACCCGGCGCGCGTCTTCAAGGGAATCCGAGGCCCCGGTCAGATGGGGAACAAGCGCGTGACACAGCGCGGCCTCGAGGTGGTGGACGTGCGCGCCGACGAGAATCTGCTGCTCGTGCGCGGCTCGGTCCCGGGACCGAAGGGGTCCGTCGTCGAGATCAGGAGGGAGGACTGATGGCGGCCGCGAAGTACATCGGCGGCGGCTCCGGCTCGCTCGACCTGGACGACGCCGTCTTCGGCGAGAGCTTCCACGGCCCGCTCGTGCACGAGGCCGCCCGGGCAGAGCTGGCCGCGCGGCGGCGCGGCACGGCCTCGACCAAGACGCGCGCCGAGGTGGCGATGACCGGCGCCAAGGCCTGGCGCCAGAAGGGCACCGGCCGCGCCCGCGTGGGCGCCCTGTCGAGCCCGCAGCGGACCGGCGGCGGCGTGGCCTTCGGGCCGAAGCCGCGCGGCTACACGGTCAAGGTGAACCGCAAGGCGCGCAGGCGCGCGCTGCGGGCGGCGCTGTCGCTGCACGCCGAGCGCGGCACGATCGCCGCGATCGATCCCTCCAAGTTCGACGCGCCCTCCACGAAGTCCGCGGCCTCCACGCTGGCCGGCTTCGAGGGCGACGGCAGCGTGCTGGTGGTGCTGGCCGACGGCGAGGAGGCGTGCGCCAAGTCGTTCCGCAACATCGCCGGGGTGTCGGTGCTGCACGTCGAGCAGGTGGGCGTGGCGGACGTGGTCGGCAGCGGCCGGATGGTCGTGTCGGAGGCGGCGCTCGGCCGCCTGACCGAGAAGGCGGTGGCCAAGTGACCGCCCGCGAGGTGATCGTCCGCCCGGTGATCTCGGAGAAGAGCTACGCCCTGCTGGCGGCCAACAAGTACACGTTCCGCGTGCACGAGCGCTCCAACAAGACCCAGGTGCGCCAGGCGGTGGAGGAGATCTTCGGCGTGCGGGTGACCGGGGTGCGCACGGCATGGGTCAAGTCGAAGCCGAAGCGGCGCGGCTGGACCACCGGCAAGCGGCGGCAGTGGAAGAAGGCCGTCGTCACGCTGCACCCCGACGATTCGATCGAGCTGTTCGAGGGCCAGGAGGCCTAGTGGCGATCAAGAAGCACAAGCCCACCACGCCCGGCCGCCGCTTCGCGACCTGGCTCCAGCACGACGCGGTCACGAAGAGCGAGCCCGAGAAGGCGCTGACCGAGGGGCTCAAGAAGTCCGGCGGGCGCAACACGCACGGGCGCGTGACCTCGCGCCACCGCGGCGGCGGGGCCAAGCGGCGCTACCGCAAGATCGACTTCAAGCGCCGCAAGGACGGCGTGCCGGCCAAGGTGGCGGCGATCGAGTACGACCCGAATCGTTCGGCGCACATCGCCCTGCTCCACTACGCCGACGGCGAGAAGGCCTACATCCTGGCGCCGGGCCGGCTTCGCGTGGGCGACACGGTCGCGTCCGGCCCGCAAGCCGACATCGCGCCGGGCAACTGCCTGCCGATCGCGAACATCCCGACCGGCACGACGGTCCACAACGTCGAGCTGACCCCGGGACGCGGCGGCCAGCTCGGCCGGAGCGCCGGCACCTCGATTCAGCTGGTCGCGAAGGAGGGCCGCTACGCCACCCTGCGGCTGCCGTCGGGCGAGATGCGAATGGTGTCGGTCGACTGCCGCGCCACGATCGGCGTGCTGGGCAATGCGGAGCACGAGCTGGTCGAGCTCGGCAAGGCGGGCCGCTCGCGCCATCGCGGCAAGCGCCCGCAGACGCGCGGCGTGGCGATGAACCCCGTCGACCACCCGCACGGCGGGGGCGAGGCGCACCACACGCCGGGCGGCCACCCGGTCACGCCCTGGGGCGTGCCGACGCTTGGCTACCGCACGCGCAAGAAGAGGAAGAGCTCCGACCGGTTCATCGTCCGCGGCCGGCGGCGCGGCAAGAAGGGCAGGCGATAGGTGTCGCGTTCATCCAAGAAGGGACCGTTCGTCGAGGAGCGCCTGCTGAAGCGCATCGAGGAGATGAACTCCTCGGGCAGCAAGCAGATGATCAAGACCTGGTCGCGGGCCTCCACGATCTTCCCGGAGATGGTGGGGCACACCATTGCCGTGCATGACGGGCGCAAGCACGTCCCCGTCTTCGTGTCCGAGACCATGGTGGGCCACAAGCTGGGCGAGTTCGCGCCGACCAGGGTCTTCCGAGGGCACGCGGGCAGCGACAGGGTGAGGATGCGGTGAGTCCGCCGGACCGGAACGCACCCCCGGAGGACGGCTGGGGCTCGCTCAAGGTCGACGAGCTGAAGGAGGAGCTCGAGGCCCGCGGGCTGCCGAAGAGCGGGAACAAGGCCGAGCTGATCGCTCGCTTGGAGGAGGACGACGCCGCGGCCCCCGAGGAGGGTGCCACCGAGGAGGTCGCCGCTCCGGAGGAGGCGGCCGAGGAGCCGTCCGCCGAGGAGGCCGAGGAGGCCGAGGAGGTCGAGGAGGCCGAAGCCGCACCTCCTGCTCGCCCCCGCGGCTCCGCCGAGACCTCGACCGGCGAGCGCAGGGCCGCGCCGCGGCGTCCCGACGGGGACGTCGTCGTTCGTGCGCGCTCCAAGTACGTGCGCAGCGCGCCGCGCAAGGCTCGCCTCGTGATGGACCACATCCGCGGCAAGGAGGTCGAGCAGGCGCGGGCGATCCTCACCCATGCGCCGCGTGCGGTCGCGGACGACATCCTCAAGCTTCTGAACTCGGCGGTCGCGAACGCCGAGTCGAACTACGAGCTCGGGTCGGACGAGCTGCGCGTCCGCAAGGCCTTCGTCGACGAGGGCCCCACGATCAAGCGCTTCCGGCCGCGGGCGCTCGGGCGCGCCACGCGCATCAACAAGCGCACGAGCCACATGACGATCGAACTTACGACCACCGAGAACGGCGGTAACTAATGGGCCAGAAGGTTCACCCGGAAGCGCTACGGGTCGGCTACATCCACGACTGGAAGTCGACCTGGTTCAACGAGAAGGAGTTCTCCGACTACCTGCTGGAGGACATCCGGATCCGCGAGCACATCGAGAACAAGCTGGCCCACGCCGGCCTCTCGACGATCACGATCAAGAAGAACAAGAACGAGGTCGAGGTCAACATCCATACGGCCCGGCCGGGGATCGTGATCGGCAAGTCCGGGTCGGAGGTGGACGCTCTGCGCAAGGAGCTCCACCGCATGACCGGCAAGGCCGTCAAGGTCAACATCCTCGAGATCAAGCGGCCCGAGCTCGACGCGCGCCTCGTGGCGCAGTCGATCGCCGAGCAGCTCCAGAACCGCGTGGCCTTCCGGCGCGCGATGAAGCGCGCTCTCACGAGCGCGATGCGCTCCGGCGCGAAGGGCGTGAAGATCCAGGTGTCCGGCCGGCTCGGCGGGGCGGAGATGGCCCGCACGG
>Ga0081538_10004997_pt1 | contig 12070 bp, 12 predicted proteins | sample TabmetS5T2R1_FD_71022 | JGI IMG/M metagenome (GOLD analysis project Ga0081538, IMG submission 71022) | Tabebuia heterophylla rhizosphere microbial communities from the University of Puerto Rico - S5T2R1 | ecosystem: Host-associated > Plants > Roots > Rhizosphere ... | reverse complement strand
GCGAGCGTTTGCTCGGCCGGCGTGCCCGGCATGTGGCAGATCACGACGACCGTCTGGGCGCGGGCCCCGCCCGTCAGCAGGCCCTGACCGAGCAGAGCCCCGAGCGCGAACAGCCCCATCAGCGCGAGTGTGGCTATCGCAAGTCGCGTCTGTTCGCAAAGACCCCCGGAAACGAGCGCGCCTGAAGCTTAGCCCGACTCTGCCTTGGACAAGACATTCACGCTACGTCGCTCAGACGGCCCGGTCGGCGGTCAAGGTTCCGTCGGCCGGGCCGTTCTGCGTCCAGAGGATGCCTCGCGTCCCAGGATGTAGCCTGACGACCGCCCGGCCTGCGCCGGCCGCGCTGCGGCAATCGCGCCGGCAGACGGTGCCGAGGAATGCCAGCTCACGAGCGATCCCCGTTCGGCTCCCGCCGGTGCCAGGGCCCGAAGCGCCATGAGCGTCCCCGCGTCGCAGGCCTCCGGCAAGAGCACGTAGCGCCCGAGGCGGAAGGCGACCCGGCTCGCTGTACCTCGTCTCGGAGGACGAACTCGAGCGCCTCCTCGGCCCGCCAGCCGTTCACGCCCTGCCGCCTCCGGTAGTAGCTCGGGCCCGCCCTCGGCCACGGGCCGAGTCTGACCGATCCGATGCCCGAGCCGTAGACGTTTCGAGGTATCTGCGGGTGTATGTAGTCCGCACGCTTTCAGGGCCTTCACGGCACCTATGGCCCCAGGCTTCATGCGGGTTCCGCTCAGCCGTGCGGAGCGAAATGGGCCCGCCTGGACTCAGACGCCCCTGCAAACCGGCGCTTTTCCCCCCGGCCTGTGTGCACCCGTGCGTGCACGCCGCGAGCATGTTTACGCCGTCAGGCGGCGCTCGACACCTCGTCACCATCCGCCCGGATCGGCGAGAATTCGTCTGGTGCAGTGCGCGTTGCGGGAGGTGCGGGACGAGGATCTGGCGGTGCTGTTCGACCAATGGGCCGATCCGGTTGCCGCGCGCATGGCTGCCTTCACGGCGGCCGATCACATGGACCGCGACGCATTCGAGCGCCGCTGGTCCAAGCAACGAGCCGACGAGACGGTGATTGCCAGGGTCATCGTCGTCGACGGCGAAGTCGCTGGAACGATCTCGTCGTGGGGCAACCCTGACGAGCGCGAGGTCACGTACTGGATCGGCCGCTCCTACTGGGGCAAGGGGATCGCGACCTGCGCCCTCGACGCGTTCTTGACCGTTGACCCGTCGCGCCCGCTCCACGCACGGGTCGCTTCCGACAATGTCGCGTCGCACCGCGTCCTCGAGAAATGCGGCTTTCGCGTCATCGCGACCGAACGAAGCTTCGCTGAAGCACGTTCCCGCGAAATCGAGGAACTCGTGCTGCGGCTCGAGGAGTCCGGTTCCGCTTGAGGTGACGCAGCGCCGCAGCGTTCGCCGCGCTGCGTCCAGCAAAGTATCGTCTTCGGACTGACGCGCAAGAGTTCGGCGACCTCGCGCGCTGTCAGGAACTCGGGCTCAGCTTCGTCGCGCGTACTCATCCGACGAGTTCGGCGTAGACTTCGCGGCCGTCGCTGAGGACGTGGATATAGGTGTCGGCGGTTTCGCTTAGTTTCCGCTGGCCGACGAACCGCGCGATTTCGGCCCACGTTCGGCCCTGCCGGTGGAGCAGGCTGATTCGGCGGTGGCGCAGGTTCCTTTAGACGCAGGCGCTCGTCAGAGGTCGTCAGGGCAAATGGGCCCGCCTGGATTCGAACCAGGGACCAACGGATTATGAGTCCGCTGCTCTGACCAGCTGAGCTACGGGCCCGCTCCAATCGAGCTTAGCGCCGCCGCACGTGGACGGTCACGCCCCGACCGCTGACGGGATTGGTAAGAATAGGCCCGCATGTCCCGGAGCTTGAGGGTGCCGTCCTCGCGCCCGGCGCGGAGGGTCGGGGAATGAAGGTCTTCCAGGCGGAGCGCAGCCTGCGCACGCTGGGCGGCCTCGAGGTCCGCGACATCACGGACGACGTGCGTGAGGCGGTCTACGAGAGCGGCGTCACCGACGGCATCGCCTGCGTCTACTCGCCGCACACGACCTGCATGGTTCGCGTGAACGAGTTCGAGGCCGGCTTCCTCGAGGACTTCATGAGGATGCTACGCCGGCTCGTTCCGAGCGAGAAGTACTACGCCCACGACGACTGGGACCGCCGCACCGAGAACATCTGCCCGGAGGACATGGACTCCGGCAACGGCCATTCCCACTGCATGGCGATGCTCCTCGGACCCGCCGGCGAGTCGATCCCGGTGCGGGACGGCGAGCTCTGCCTCGGCACCTGGCAGCGCGTCCTCTTCCTGGAGCTCGACCGGTCGCGCGACCGCCGCTGGCTCGTCCAGGTCGTCGGCGAGTAGCCGTCACTGAAGCGAGGCAGGGGCCGCGGTAGGCGCCGTCTCCGACCGTGTCCGCCGTCCTTCTCGCACTCGCGTCCGCCGTCTGCTTCGGCGCGATGACCGTTGCACTCCGCGTTGGGCTCCGGGGTCACCCGGAGCCGGACGTCGCGGCAGTCGCGACGACCGTGGTCGCCGCCCTCGTCGCGCTGTTCGCTGCCGTGTTCGATCCGGGCACCGGTGAGCTCGCGCGCCCGAAGGAGCTGGCGGTCTTCGCACTCGCCGGTCTGCTGGCTCCGGGCCTCTCCCAGATCTTCCTGGTGCTCGCGATCCGGGACGTCGGAGCGGGTCGGACCTCGGTCGTCGTCGGCAGCGCGCCCCTGTTTGCGGCCACGCTGGCGATCTTCCTGCTCGACGAGCCTTTCGAGTGGCCACTCGCCCTTGGAGCGATCCTCATTGTGGGCGCCGGGGTCCTGCTCGCCGCCGAGTCCACGCGGCCCGCCCACTTCCGCCTGGTCGGGGTCGGCTTCGCCCTGGCGGCGACGATCCTCTTCTCGACCCGCGATCTCGTCGTGCGCTGGTACTCGGCGGATACGGCGCTCGGGTCGGTCGAGGCCGCTGCAGCAGCGTTCGTTGCGGGCACCCTGGTCATCGTCGCCTACGCCGCGGTGCTCAGACGCGGGGAGCTCGGCACCGCGCTGGCGAGCCTTTCGCTCCTTCGCTTCGTTCCCGCCGGCGTTTTCTTCGGCCTCTCCTACGTCCTCCTCTTCGAGGCTTACTACCGCGGCAAGGTCACGGTGGTCTCACCGCTCGTGGCGACCGAGTCCCTGTGGGGAGTCCTCCTCGCTGCGCTCATCCTGGGAAGCAGCGAGCTCGTCGGGCCGCGCCTCGTTCTCGGCGCCGCTCTCGTGGTCGCCGGCGGGGCGCTCATCGGCGCCTCTCGCTGAGAAAACCCCAGCACAGTTTGGCTTTTGACTCCCCGGGTTGGACTCGAACCAACAACCCTCCGGTTAACAGCCCGTCCTCGTAGCGGATGGCGCTCGAACGCGAAGGCTGGCTCGCAGTCGAGCGCGGCTCCGGGAGGCGGTCGAATCACTACACCGCGCGTCTCCCCGTAGTGGCGTCAGAGCTGCGCCACAAGGAATGGCGCAACTGACGACCGTAGTGGCGCAACTGACGACCGTAGTATCTCGTGTTGGTGGTCGGGGTCCCCTACCCTGCGCGGGGACCTCGATGGATCACCTTACGCATCTGTGCCTCCCATCGTCTCGTCATCGCGTCCACCGACCAATCGGGCAACCGCTCGCGCGAGACCTTCTGTCGGCCACCAGGTCTTCATGAACAGTTTCCCGTTGGCCCGTCGTCCCTCCGCCCACCAGCCGAGATGACGGCCGCGACGGACGATCACGCTGCGAGTACTCATGCCCTCCTCCACAACGCCCTACCACTCTCGCATCTGACTTCCAGTGAGTCAGCGATTCCTGCGCCGGTCAGAGCGGTTGGAGCGACTTGGCAATCCTCACGATCTCCTCCTCGGCCTGCTCACGACTCATTCCCGGCGCTGAGAGTTGAAGCGTTAGCCACTCGCAGGAAGGAGCGCCGACGAGGAACCACACGATAGCCGACACCGTAATCCCCGCTCGTGGCCACCAGCCGAAAACGTCGCCCGAGTGCAGCCTTCCTGGCTCGGCGGCGTGTGGCAGACGCGTGCCGGGGACAAGCCGGCCGGGACCTGTCGTGAACACAGAGTCACTCTTAATAAACCCGACGTAGTCACCGTAGTTGTACCTCGAGCCAGGTCGCGGCCAGTAAAACCAAGCCGAATTGTCCGGCCCGTGGAAGGGGTGCGGCGGATAGACCTCCTCACCCCGCTTCAACCACGGTAGGTAGGCGGGTCTCACGGAGGCGTACTCGCATCGCGCTTGCCCGTGCGCGACCCGCTTCCTATAGCGCTCGCGTCGAGCCGCCGACGCCGACGTTTTCGCCGGGCGTGCCGCTGTCGTCTCAGCAGGCTGCGTCGTGGCTGACTCTGGAACCGTGCGCTGCTGTGAATCGGCAGATCCGGTCCAGCCCATCAACCCGAGAATCAGTGCAAGCGAACCGACCGCTGGTCGAAGCATCGCTCTCTTCATACGGTACCGGCGGGTAATCCGATCCCTCCGCCTTCCCACAATCCTCGCTCTGGCGTCGGGGCATCGAGGCTCCTTCTCGGTGCCGTGGGGCGAGGCCAATGCTGCGGCGCTCGCCCGTCCTATTCCGTCCTCCGCGCGGGAGCCTAGACGACGAGAGGCCCCGCAGGGCCTCCCGTGTGCCGACGGACAGCGACGAGGTTAGTCGTCGTTTGGGTCGTCGAGGTCGACCTCGCGCAGGTCGTCGCCGTGGCGCTGCGCGACCGACGGACGACCGCGAGCTCGTCGAGCCCCGAGCGAGCGATCATGATCACGATCTCGTCGACGAGGTTCTCGACTTTCGACTCCTGGCGCAGCGCGTCGTCCATGATCCGAATCGTCGCGGAGAGCGGGCGAGGCGTCGATGGTCAGGCGATCCGGCGCAGCGCCTCGACGACGTCGTCGGGCAGGGCGCCGTTCAGCCGGTAGTAGCGTCCCTGCACGAGCTCGACGTGGCCGGCCGCGACCTCCTCCCGCATCACGCGCCGAAGCGTCGCCCCGCCGGCGTCCGAGTGGTCGACGGCCGCGCGCTCGCGAAGCTGGCTGATCGTCAGCGCGTGATCACGCAGCCGCTCCCGGTAGCGACGGCTCCGGTCGCGCACGTGCTCAGGGTCGGCCTCGAGCGCGCGACGGTAGCGCTCGCCGGCTCGGCGGATCGCCCGCTCGCGCCACTCAGGATCCCGCTCGGACCTCCTCCGGTAGTAGCTCGGGCCCGCCTCGGCCACGGCCCGGAGTCTGCCCGATTCTGGGTCTGCTGACCTAGCGCTGACCTGGAACCGGCTTCCACGAGAACCTGTGACAAGGGCGGGAGCCGCAAGCCCGCATGGCTCTTGGGCTTGCGGCGTACTCCCCGGGTTGGACTCGAACCAACAACCCTCCGGTTAACAGCCGGATGCTCTGCCAATTGAGCTACCGGGGATCGCTCGGCCGGAAAAGTCTACCGAAGCTCGCTTTCGACCCTTCCCAGTGCGTCCCGGATCCGCGCGAGCACTCCCTGGAGCTCGACGGTGCGCGCGAGGTCCTCGCCGGAGAGCTCCGCGAGCTCACGCCGGACCAGCCGCTCCTCGAGCCGGAGGACGAGCTCGCGGGCGACGTCCTCGTCGAGACCCTCCTCGGCAACGGTGGCGTCGAGCTCGGCTCGAAGCCCGACCAGCTCTTCGTCGGCCTCGGTCTCGCCGGCGAGGTGGGCACGCAGACGGCGGTGGAGCGGATTGTCGAAGTGGCGGTCGTCGAGCCCGCTCAGGTAGCGCTCCGCGAGATCGGGGCGGGCCGCGCAGATCGCCAGGAAGTCGCGCTCGAGCCGTTCGCCCGCGCCCAGGAGCTTCCGGCGCGCCTCGCCGACCATGACTGCACTCCCCCCCGCGAGCCGAAGCGGCACCTGGAGCCTGTCCGCTGCGTAGCGCGCTGCCTCGTCCCGTTCAGGGCCCGGCGGCGCCTCGTCGATCATCCGCTGGATGCGCTCGAACGCCTCCTGGCTGGACGGGTTGGCGAGCTCGAGGTCTACCCGGTGGCGAAGGTAGCCCACGGCTTTCCCCAGGCGCTCCCCGAAGTCGTCGACGGCGTCTGCGGGATCCTTGCCGGGTGGAAGGGGGACGATGCGGACCTCGAAGCCGGAGCGGACCGCGAGCTCCATGCCGCGAACGGTCGCGGCCTCGCCGGCGGCGTCGGCATCGAAGCAGAGGTAGAGGTGGCCGGTCAGGCGGCGCAACTCCTTCAGCTGCGGCTCGGTGAGCGCCGTCCCCATGGAGGCAACGGACGCGCCCAGGCCCGCCTGATGGAGCGCGAGGACGTCCGTATAGCCCTCGACCACGACCGCCCGGTCCTCCTTCGTGATCGCGGAGCGCGCGCGGTCGAGGCCGTAGACGACGGAACCCTTGCGAAAGAGCTCGCCTTCCGGGGAGTTCACGTACTTCGCGGGGATCGGGTCGTCCTCGCGGATGCGCCGCGCGCCGAAGCCGAGAACTCTGCCCCGTGCGTCGGCGAGCGGGAAGACGAGCCGCCCGGCGTAGTAGTCGTTGCCCCGCCGGTTGACGAGGCCGGCGGCGACGAGCTCCTCTCGGGAGAAGCCCTTCGCGCGTGCCTTCTCGGCGAGCACCGTCCCGCCGGGCGAGAGCCCGAGGCGATACTCGCGGCATACCGTCTCCTCGAGGCGGCGCCCCGTCAGGTACTCCCTCGCGCCGGCGCCCGCGGCGGAGTCCCAGAGGTTTCGCTCGTAGTAGGCGGCGGCCTGCTCGAGCAGCGACAGGAGCCGAGCCCGCCGCTCGCGCTTCGCCTCGGCCTGAGGCGACGTCTCCTCGTAGGAGAGCGGGATCCGGTAGCGCTCCGCGAGCCACTCGACGGCGCCGGCGAAGTCGAGCCCCTCGGTTTCCTTCACGAAGGTGATCAGGTCGCCCTTCATGCCGCAGCCGAAGCAGTAGAAGAGCTTGTCCACGGCATTCACGGAGAAGCTCGGCGTCCGCTCCTCGTGGAAGGGACAGCGTCCCGTCCAACGCGCGCCGACCTTCCGCAGCTGCGTGCGCGTGCCGACGATCTCGACCATGTCCGCCGCAGCCTTCACCTGGTCGATCGAGGCCTGGGCGATTATGGCCATGCGAGCGCGAAGCGGTCGGTCATGCCGGCGATGTAGTCGGCGACCCGGTCCGGCACCTCGCCGGGGCGGTCCGGGGGTAGCTCTTCTGGATGCTCGACGAGCCGGTCGAAGATCCTCCGGATTGTGGCGATGGCGAGCGCCCGCTGTTCCTGGGCCGCCGGCCCGAGGTAGACGCTCTCGAACATGAACGCCCGCAGGTCGAGCATGGCGCGGCCGACCTCCCGGCTCTGGACGATGTCGTCCGCCTCGGCCGAGGCCTCGACGATGTCGTGGACGAGCGTGTCGATCCGGCGCGAGCCGCGCGACCCGAGGAGCGCGAGCTCCTCCTGCGGCAGCTCCTCGGCCGAGAGAACCCCGGCCCGCAGGGCATCGTCGATGTCGTGGTTGATGTACGCGACCCGGTCGACGAGCCGCACGATCTTCCCTTCGAGCGTCGCAGGCTCTCCGGGGCCGGTGTGGTGGAGGATCCCGTCGCGGGTCTCCACCGTCAGGTTGAGGCCGCGGCCGTCGCGTTCCAACACCTCGACGACCCTCAGCGACTGCTCGTTGTGGCGGAACCGGCGCCCGAACCGCTCGGCGAGCGCCTCGTCGAGCGCCTCCTCCCCCGTGTGCCCGAAGGGCGCGTGGCCGAGGTCGTGCCCGAGCGCAATCGCCTCGGCGAGGTCCTCGTTCAGCTTGAGCGCCCGCGCGACCGTGCGGGAGATCCCGGCGGTCTCGAGCGTGTGCGTGAGCCGTGTGCGGTAGTGGTCTCCCTGCGGGTCGATGAAGACCTGGGTCTTGTGCTTCAGGCGCCGGAACGCCTTGCAGTGGACGATGCGGTCGCGGTCGCGCTGAAACGGTGTCCGGAGCCGGCATTCCTCTTCCTCGGGGTACGCCCGGCCGCGCGTCTCGTAGGAGCGCACGGCGAGCGGGGAGAGCCGGCTCTCCTCCTGCTCGCGGACGTCCGCCTCGAAGGCGTCCGCCACCCTGCCTGCAAGATCGGGCATGCCTCCTACGCTACCGCTAGATGATGATGGGAACGGTGCCCCCGTCGGCGCTCCACGCGGATCCCGTTACGTAGCTGGCACGGTCCGAGCACAGGAAGACGATCACCGCCGCGATCTCCTCCGGCTCGGCGAGCCGTCCTAGCGGGCGCCCCTCGGCGACGCCGGCGAGAACCTCCTCCCTGCTCTTACGCGTCCGGGCTGCGGCCTGGTCGGCGAGGCCTCCCGGTGCGAGCCACGCGGGCGAGGCGGTTGGCCCCGGGGTCACGGCGTTGCACAGGATGCCGTCGCCCGCGTAGAGGTCGGCGACGAGGCGCGAGAGCGAAAGCACTGCGGCCTTCGTCACGCTGTAGTCGGGCATGGACGTGGACGGCCGCTTGCCCGCCGTCGAGCTGACGTTGACGATCCGGCCCGAGCCGCGTCCGCGCATCCCCGGCAGCACTGCCTGGATCGCGCGAACGTAGCTCATGACGTTCAGCTGCCACATGGCCTCCCACTCGGCCTCCGTAACCTCGTCGAAGCCCTTCTGCGCGGCGATGCCGACGTTGTTGACAAGGCAATCGACCTGCCCGAGCTCCGCCTCGGCACGGGCGACGAGCGTGGCCGGCGCCTCGGACGCGCTCAGGTCGCCGGCGACTCCGAGCGCCGCGCCGACCTCGGCGCGTGCGGTCTCGACGCGTTCCGGATCTCGGCCCGAGACGACGACCCTGGCGCCTTCCTGGGCGAGCATCCGCGCGGTCTCCAGCCCGATCCCCGCGGTCGAGCCCGTGACGACGCAGACGCGATCACGGAGGCCGAGCTCCACGGCGCGGAAGCCTAGCGCCTAGGGAGCGGTGACTTGACGGACCACGCTCACCGTCCGGTTGCCGTGCTTGTCCACGGCGACGACGCGGAACTCATCGACCTCGCCGGACGTCGCCTCCGTGAACCGGAAGCTCTTCGTGCCGAGCCGCGACCCGGTCCGGAGGGGCGTCCACGCAGCCGTGTCGGAGTCGCGGTGCTCGAGCCGCCAGAAGTCCAGGCCCGATCCACCGGCGTCGGCGACGGTGAACTCGAGGTCGTACGGGTTCGTGGTCGGCTGCGGCTGCGGAAAGGAGACCGTGGGGTCCCGCAGGTCGTGCCGCACACGCCCGGATCCGTTCGGCGCCCGGTCGACACATCCTCGACCACATCCGCCCGACCCCTGGAACGACGAGAAGGCCTGCCAGCGGTAGCCCGCCGGGTTGCCGAGCCGGCTCTTGCGAAAAGTCACCCGCAAGGCGCGTCGGTCGGGTCGAGAGACGTCCGCCCGCCCGAGGAAATTCCCGTTCGCGGTGAGGACGCCGGCCGCTAGACGGCCTCGCGTCGTGATGATGAACACGATTCGCTCGACCACGCGGTCCGAGTCGGTGTTGAGCAGGATCAGGAACGAGTTCGAATGCTGCTCATCGAGCAGCGAGCTGGGCCACCTTCCGAAAGTTTTGATCGTATGAGTGAGCTTCGCGCCTGAGTGCCCCTGGGACACCGAGCGGATGTCCAGACGCCCGGAAGTGTCGTTCCCGTCCTGGACGGTGCTCTTGCCGGCCCGCGCGACCTCGGCGCCGACGAGTGCAACGAGCGCAGCCGCTGTCACCACGAGCGCACGAGACCACCGACCCCTGATCATGACCCTCCTCCGCAGTTTCCCGAATCTTCCTGTATCACAGTACAACCCCACGCCTGGGGGGCAAGCCTCCGCGCACCCGGTTGGACCTCCTACCATTTCTCCATGGCTTTCGCCTACGGCTCGCTCGACGATCTCGGGACAGGCGTCTTCCGGAAAGTTCGCCAGGCGCTCGGCGTCACGGCGTTCGGCGTCAACGGCATGGTCCTCCCTCCCCAGACGGGATGGTTCGAGCATTTTCACGACGACCAGGACGAGCTCTACTTCGTCCACCGCGGCCTCGCCAGCTTCGAGGTGGAGGGAGAGCGCTTCGACCTCGGCCCGGGAGGCGTCTGTCACGTCGAGTCGACCTCGCCGCGCCGCGTCTGGAACGCGGGCGAGGAGACTCTCGTCCTGCTGATCGTCGGTGGGCAGGGCGGCTACGTGGGCCGCGACGGCCACATGGTCGATCCCGCGGACGAGGAGCGGCGCCGCGCCTTCAGCGCCGGCGAGGAGGCCGTCATCCGCCGGCTTCCGGAGTGACGACCGTCTACCTCGCCCGTCACGGCGAGAGCGACTGGAACGCCGCCAACCGCTTTCAAGGGCACAGCGACCGCCCTCTCACCGCGCGTGGTCGGCTGCAGGCCGAGGCGCTCGCCGCCGAGCTCGCGGAGATTGCGACCCTGGCCGCCGTCTATTCGAGCCCGCTCCGCCGGGCGCTGGACACCGCGGCCGCCGTCGGAGGGGTGACCGGGCTCGAGCCCGTCGCCCTTGAAGGGCTGCGCGAGGTCGACGTCGGATCCTGGACGGGACTGAGCCGCTCCGAGGTCGCGCGACGCTTCCCGATCGAGCTCCAGCGTTGGCTCGACGGCGGCGAGGGCTGGCAGGACGGCGAGAGCTACGAGGAGATGTCCTCGCGCGTGCTCTCGACTCTCTTCTCGCTAGCGGAAGCGCATCCGGGCGAAGAAGTGCTGGTGGTCTCGCACGGCGGGCCGATTCGCGCCATCCAGGCCGCCGCGGCCGGGCTCGACGTGCACTCGTACCGCAAGCTCCACCGGGTCGAGCCGAACGCCCGACTTTCCCGGCTCGCCGTCGAGGACGGCAAGATCTCTCGCCTCGACTGAGCTCGTCCGCGTGAGAAGCAGCCTCCAGGCGCACCGACAGAACGGTGTATCGTCGCGAGGGGGCGAGCCAGAAGCTCTCGAGGTCCCGAGCGCGGATTTGGCGCCTGTTCGCAACCGGTTCGGCTCGAGCGGGTAGGCGGGCCCGCCAAGGATGGGGCGTGCCGGCCAAGGCCGACCCTGTCATGATCGGGCGAGCGGCCCGCGGGAGACCGGCGTCGGCTTCACCGCAACCCGGCGCTTTCGCGTCAACCGCGGGCCGCTGTCCCTTGTATGTACAGACGCTTGCGCCCGGGAAAACTTGCGGAGTTTCTAGATCGGAGGGCGATTCTCGATACAGGTCGGGGGAAAAAGCGCACCAACACGGGGGCCGCTTTGCGCCGCGGCGCCCCCGTTTCGCGGGAGTGTTGAGTCCCGCGTGAACGCCTCGGCGTCCTCACGCACGTGACCCGTTATCTTCTCGTTCCACACGTTTGGTAGGTGCGATCGCGCTTCTGCTGCTCGTTGCAGCCGCTCTCTCGGGCGGCTTTGGCATTCTGATCTGGGCGAGCATCCCGACCTCCGACACGCAAACCTTCTCGCTGCTGCTCATCGGGCTGCCATTCGTGACGGGAGGCTTTGTCCTCGCCTCGGTCGCTTGGATTCTTCTGCGCCGGGGTCGAGGCCGGCCATAGACAGTCCTTCGGGTGGTCGTCCCGGCACCCGAGGTGCCGAGTCCCCTTCCCCAGCTGCGCTTCCTTCCGACTCGGCTGTCGCCTTCCGTGCTGCTGACAGGGACGCGGCAACACCGCAGGGGCTCGGGTGCTTTTTCGTGGCGGTGGAGCCGACTACCTGCCCCTAATGCTTGGCCAACGGGTGGCCCCTCCCCACCCGCTCGCCGCCCTGGCATTTCCGCAGCGCCGGTTGACCTATTTCTGCCCAACGACTCTGACCAACAACGGCCAGCTCATCTTCAACAACCACTCCGGAAGCGTCGTGAACGTCTTCGTGGAAAGCGGCGGCGCCAATCCGACCTACTCGGTCGTGGGCGACAGACTCGATCTAGCTGCCGCGGCCAGCGGCGACTCGTTCCACTTTCAGGTCCAGGGGTCGTTCGGCGTTGCGACGATCGAAGCCGCATCCGTCCACCGCACGACTGACTGTCACGCACAGGCGCAGGCGGTGATCACGAGCTAAACGCGCGTAAATAGGGCTGGCGACAGCTGGGGCGGCAGGTTCCTCAGTCCGCCTCAGCCCGTCGCCAT
>Ga0081538_10004996_pt1 | contig 12074 bp, 13 predicted proteins | sample TabmetS5T2R1_FD_71022 | JGI IMG/M metagenome (GOLD analysis project Ga0081538, IMG submission 71022) | Tabebuia heterophylla rhizosphere microbial communities from the University of Puerto Rico - S5T2R1 | ecosystem: Host-associated > Plants > Roots > Rhizosphere ... | reverse complement strand
GCGGGCCCTTGGGCCGCCCCCAGCCGCAGCATCGCCGGCGACAGGTCGAAGCCCGCCACCCGGTAGCCGCGCCTGGCCAGCTCCACGGCCGCGTTGGCGGTGCCGCAGGCGGCCACCAGCACCCGGCGGACCTCGGTGCCGTGGGCGGCGGCCGCGGCCAGGCACAGGTCCACGAAGCGGTGGTAGGGGGCCGCGCTCCAGACCAGGTCGTAGACGCGGGCGTAGCGGCGGTAGGCGCCCGTGCTGGCCCCGGTGGTGGGAGGCACGCAGTCTCCTGAAAGAGATCCGAACGTGCGGTCCTGCGAACCTAGCTCATTCGGCGGAGGGCTCACAAGGAGCGCCGACCGCCCGGGAGTAGACTGGGCCGCCATGGCCAACGGGCGCCCTCTGGAGCGGGCGCGCACCACCAGGCAGCGGACCGCGGTGCTCGCCGCGCTGCGCCGCGCCTCCGAGCCGGTGTCGGCCCAGGACCTCCACGCCGAGCTCGGCCGCACGGTGGGGCTGGCGACCGTCTACCGGACCCTCCAGGGGCTGGTGGACAGCGGCCAGGTGGACGTGTTCCGGCGCGACACCGGCGAGGCGCTGTTCCGGCTCTGCAATCCCGTGCACCACCATCATCTGGTCTGCCAGCGCTGCGGGCGGGTCGAGGAGATCGACGCCTGCGAGGTCGAGCCGTGGGCGGCCCGGGTCGGCAGGCGCCGCGGGTTCTCGGTCACCGGCCACCAGGCGGACATTTTCGGGGTGTGCGCCGGATGCCAAAGGGCGCGGGCCACCTGACACGCTGGCCCGCGCCCAAACTGCCGCGCGGCTATTCCGCCTTGTTGTTCTGGCGGGGGGCCCGGCGACGGGCCGCGGCGGCCGTCCGGGTGGTGGAGCCGGGCTTGCGGCCGCGCTTCTTGAGCGTCTTTCCGAGGCCCTCGAGCTTGAGGTCGCGGTAGTTCTTGGCGGAGATGTCGAGCTGCTGGGTGGAGCCGTCGGGATGACGGATGGAGAGCTGGTACGCCTCGCCGGCGCTAATCTCGGTCTGGTCGATGTCCGAGACGTACATGGTGATGGTCTTGGTGCCCATGCAAACTCCTTTCAGGCCTATCGGCGCATGCCGAAGAGTAACCACAGCAACCAACCGTGCGCAACATCATCGGCTGAAAAACCTTGGTCCTGTATTTCCGGCGCGTGGGCGGCGCGGACCCGGGACGACGCTGGCCAGGGCGGTGCCGCCGGCCTCCCGGCACGAGCAAAGCCGCGGGTTGGGGAGGCGGGGTGGCAGGCGAAAGGGGCGCCTGCCCGGGTGGCGGCAAATCGCCGTGCCGCCTTCCGGTCCCGGCGGGTCGCCGATGGCCGAGGCAATTCCGCCGCGGCCTTGCCGGCACGGGGCGCGGCCTTTGCGGATCGATGCCCGGGTCAGACCGAATGTGCCGATCGGGACCGCAATTGGCGGTCTGATTTGGCGCCGGTCAGCGGGCGCCGGCGGCCCTGCCGGGCGCGACGCGGCCGTCGCGGGTCACCAGCCGCACGCGGGACAGCGCGGCGAGATCGGTGAGCGGGTCGCCGGCCACCAGCAGCAGGTCGGCCCTGGCGCCCGGCGCGACCCGCCCGGCGTCGGCCAGGCCCAGGTGCGCCGCTGCCGCCGAGGTGGCCGCCACCAGCGCCCGCGCCGGCGTCAGGCCCGCGGCGACCAGCAGCCGCAGCTCCTCGACGTCGACGGCCGGCGGCGGCCCCTGGTTGCCGAGGTCGGTCCCGTACAGGACCCGCCCGCCGAGCTCCACGAACCGCCGCACCCCGCGGCGGCGGGCCCGTGACGGCTGGATGTGGAGCGTTGGCACCACCGTCACCGACGCGGCCAGACGGGCGATCAGCCCGTCCGGGAGGGTGCGCCGGTCGAACGGCCAGTGGGCGAGCTCGCCGACGCCGGCGGCCAGCGCCTTGTCCGCCTCGCGGGCGCTGCCGACGTGGGCGGTCACGCCCAGGCCGTGGGCGCGCGCCGCCGCGACCACGGCGGCCAGGAGCGGCTGCGGCAGGGTCGGGCCGACGCGGTCGTCGAGGGCGACCTTGACCACGGCGGCGCCGGCGGCGGCCAGCTCCGCCACCGCCTCGGCGGCCTCGGCGGCGCCGGCCACCGGCCGGGCGGTGCCGGGCGGCGCCCACGCCGCCCTGGTCGGGTAGCCGCCAGGCACGGTCACGATCTGGCCGGCGGCGAGCAGGCGGGGCGACGCCGCCCTCGGCGCCTCGGCCTGCTCGCGCAGGGCGGCCAGCCGCCCGGCCGGCCAGCCCAGGTCCCGGACGGTGGTCACCCCGCCGGCCAGGACCTCGGCCGGCGGGTAGAAGTCGAGGTGCACGTGGGCGTCGACGAACCCGGGGAGCAGCGTGCAGCCGGCCCCGTCGACGACCTCGGCGCCGGCCGGCGGCGCGACCTGGCCGGCGGGGCCCACCTGCTCCACCCGGCCGTCGCGGATGACCACCGTCCGCGCCGGCGCCGGCGGGCTCCCGGACCCGTCGAACACGGCGGCCCCCACGATCGCCAGCGAGCGGCTCTCTGGCCCCGCGTTCATGCCGGCAGTGTCGCCCACGGCCCCACCGACAACAAGCGGACACCCGGTACCATCCAGGCCATGAGAGGTTCGCTCGACGGCGGCGCTGTGGTGCTGCACGGGCCGCCCGGCGGCGACGCCCCGCTCCGGCTGGACCGGAGGGTCACCCTCTACGTCTGCGGCATCACCCCCTACGACGCCGCCCACGTCGGCCACGCCTTCACCTACGTGGCCTTCGACACCCTGGTCCGCTTCCTGCGCTGGCGCGGGCACGAGGTGGTCTACTGCCAGAACGTGACCGACGTGGACGACGACATGCTCCGGCGGGCCGCCCGCGACGGCGAGGACTTCCGCGAGCTCGGGCGGCGGGAGACGGCGGCCTACCTGCGCGACATGGACGCCCTCAACGTCGCCAGGCCGACCTTCTTCCCGCGGGCGACCGGGGAGGTCCCGTCCATGCTCGAGCTGGCCGCCCAGCTGGTGGCGGCGGGCAACGCCTACGCCGTCGACGGAACGGTGTTCTTCGACGTCGCCAGCTACCCCGGGTTCGGGGAGCTGTCCGGGCTCGACCCCGACCAGCAGCGGGCCCTGCTGGCCGAGCGCGGCGGCGACCCCGACGACCCGCGCAAGCGCCACCCGCTCGACTTCGTCGTCTGGCAGCGGAGCGAGCCCGGGGAGCCCTGGTGGGAGAGCCCCTGGGGCCGCGGCCGGCCCGGCTGGCACCTGGAGTGCTCTGCCATGAGCCGCCGGTACCTTGGCGCCACCGTGGACCTGCACGGCGGCGGCGCCGACCTGCTGTACCCCCACCACGAGTCCGAGCGGGCCCAGTCGGAGGCGGTCGGCCAGGTGCCGTTCGTGCGCCGCTGGCTGCACACCGGGATGGTCCGCTACCAGGGCGAGAAGATGTCGAAGTCGCTCGGCAACCTGGTGTTCCCCAGGGAGCTGTTCCGCGACCACGAGCCCGCCGTGGTCCGCCTGGCGCTGCTGGCGCACCACTGGCGGTCGGAGTGGGAGTGGGATGGCGGGGAGCTGAAGGAGGCGGGGGAGCGGCTGGTGGCGTGGCGGCGGGTCGGCGCGGGCGCCTCGCCGGGGGAGTTGCCGGAGCGGGCCGGGGCTGCCTTGGCCGATGATCTCGACACGCCGGGGGCGCTGGTGGTTGGGGACGAGCTGGCCGAGGCCGGGGATCGGGCGGGGGTCGCCGCGACCGCTGCGGTGCTCGGGGTCGTGCTGGGCTGAGCTCGCCGTGGTACCGGGCCGGCCGGGCCGCCGCCCTCCCTCCGGGAACTACAGTCGGTCGGGCGAGGCCCCGGCCGGCCCGTTCCTGGGAGTTCCGGCCGGGCCGCCGTCGGCGGCGGGGTGCTCGACGATCGCCACCACGCGGGAGGTCAGGAAGCGCGCGGTCCGGACCGGCTGGCCGGTGCGGGTCACCTCGGCGACCTCCATCATGTTGCGGACGGTGGAGACCTCGACGCGGCGGCCGCTCTTGGTGGCGGTGATCTCGAAGCTGCGCACACCGCCGTTACCGGTGTCGACCAGGATCTCGACCTTGTCACCGCGCATGCGGGCAGCGTAGCCGTTCCGGACCCGCAAGGACAGGCCGGCGGTCAGCTTGTAGCTGGTTTGCGGCCGGTCGCCAGGCGGCGGGCGAGGGCTTCCAGGAGGGTGCGCTGCGCCTCCTTGGGCCAGGTGTAGGTCTCGCGGTCCTTGTAGGCGGCGCGGACGGCGGGGTCGACCTTGCGGAGGGCGTCGGTGATCTGGGTGTCGGTCAGGTCGAGGACGGCGGCCTCCAGCGCGGCCTTGGTGGGGTTGACGGTCGGGGTGGCTGGCATCGGTCCTCCTGGCAGGTGATGCGCCAGCTTAACCCGGCAGCCATCCAGAGGCGGCGTGAGGTGGCTTGCCGTACGGGCAGCCCGAGGTGGTGATGATCAGTGCATCGGGAATGAGGGCCGAGCGCCGGTGGCCACGTCGGTGCGGCGCAACGCCACGACGGCCAGGAGCGCGCCGGCGAGCGCTATCACCGCCGCCGCACGATAGGCGCCGGCGAAGCCCGTGGTCAGCAGGCCAGCGTCGGCGACCGTCGCCGCCTCCAGGGCACCGGCCCCGATCCGGCTGGCCACGATCGTCGACAGGACGGGAAGCATGAGCGCGACGCTCAGTTCGTGCGCGGTGGTGGTGAGCCCGGACACCAGGCCGGCGTCCTCGGGGCCGGCACCGGCCATGGCGGTGACCGTCACCCCGGCGGCCGCGAGCCCGCCGCCGACGCCGAGCACCAGGAAGCCGGGCAGGACGTCGGTGGCGTAGCTGCCGCCCGGCGACAGCCCACTCAGCAGCAGGGCACCGGCCGCGCCCAGCGCCAGGCCCGTAGCGATGACCGCCCTGGCGCCCAGCCGTGAGATCAGGTGCCCGCCGAGGTGGGCGGCGGCGACGATGGCGACCGCCACCGGGAGGAACTCCAGGCCCGTGCGCAGGGCCGAGTGGCCCAGCACCTGCTGCAGGTAGATCGAGGAGAAGAAGAAACCGGAGAACACCGTGCCCATCCCCAGGATGAGCAGCACCAGCGCGGTGACCGTCGGCCGCCGCCGGAAGAGCGACAGCGCCACCAGCGGCTCCCGCACCAGCCGCTCGACCACGACGAAGGCGGCGATGCCGGCTGCGGCCAGTGCGAACAACCCGAGCGGCCGGAGCGAGCCCCAGCCGGCGGAGCCGGCCTCCGCCAGCCCGTAGATCAGCGCCACGAGGCTCCCCGCCGCAAGCAGCGCCCCGGCTACGTCGACGCGCCCGCGGGTCGCCGGCGGTGTGGCCGGCACCAGGCGCACGGTCGCCACGGCCACCGTGATGCCGACCGGCACGTTGACGAAGAAGACCGCCGCCCAGCCGAAGGTTGCGGTGAGCACGCCGCCGGCCAGGACCCCGACGGCGCCGCCGCTGGCGGCGACCGCCGCCCAGGTGGCCAGCGCGCGGTGGCGCTGTGGGCCCTCGGTGAAGACGGTGGTGATCAGGGACAGCGCCGCAGGGGAGAGCATCGCGGCGCCCACCCCCTGCAGCGCCCGCGCCGCGATCAGTGCCTCGGGGGAAGCGGCCGCTGCCGCGGCGAGCGAGGCGGTGGTGAAGACCCCGATGCCGGCCAGGAACACCCGCCGCCGGCCGAGCAGGTCGGCGGCGCGGCCCCCGAGCAGGATCAGCCCGCCGAAGGCGAGCGTGTAGGCCGTGACCACCCACTGGAGGTCGGCGATCGCGATGCCCACGTCCGCCTGGATGGACGGCAGCGCGACGTTCACCACCGTGATGTCGAGGATGAGCATGAACTGCGCTGCGCACAGCAGGGCCAGGATCATCCACGGCCGGCGATCCACTGGGGCACCAGGACGCGGGAGATGGTGGTTGGTGATGGGCTTGTGCATGCGGCTGCCCTTCTGTGGCTTCAGGGGTGGGTGACGAGGATGCCGTGCGCCCGCAGGTCGTCGAAGAACGCGGCGGGCTCGACGAGCTGGTCGATGTGGAGCACGCCGGCGGGCGCCTTGCCGGTGTGTAGCTGCCGCGCCACCTGCGCCGTGACGATGCCGGTGGCGTGGCCTTGCTGCCGGCCGGCAGCGGCGGACTCCACGGTGTGGCGCCCGTCGGTGGCGGCGGCGTGCACCACGTACCGGTCCCCGCCGCAGTGCAGGCGCGAGAAGCCCCAGGTGAGCAGGGGTCCGGCCCCGAGCCGTCCGAGCAGTGCGAACACTCCGACCGCCCGCAGACCGAACACGACCCTGGTCAGCGCGGCGGAGTCGAAGCACAGCCGCGTGGTGGCCTGCACCCCCAGGGTGTCCCGCAGGGTGTGCTGGTCGGAGAACGGGAACGGGTAGGCGCTCCGCGTCCCGACCCCGGGCAGTCGCACGCTCTTGGGGGGCGGAGTCCCCCGGCGGACCGGCTCGGTCAGGTGGTCCACGATCCACTGCACCGCTCCGACGCCGTGGCGCTCCCCCAACCCGACGAACACGGTGAGGTCCACGGCGTGCGCGGTCGGCAGCTGGTCGACGCAGTGGCGGGCGAGGAGGTTGGTCAGCCCGGGCGCCAGGCCGACGCTGAGCACCGCGGTCGCGCTCCGCCGGACGGCCAGCCCGTCAAGAGCGGCGATCGACGTCAGCACCGGCGCAGTGGCGCTGATGTCGACGTAGTGGATGCCGCGTTCCAGGCAGGCCCGGGCGAGCGGCTCGTTGGCCTGTTCCACGCACATGACGACCACGCTCACGTCCTGCAGCGCACCCCGGACGTCGTCCTCGCGAGTCACGTCGAGCTGCTGCGCCGCCAGCGCTCCCGGCATGGACCGTGCGACGGCCTCCGCGCGGCGCCGGTCCCGCCCCGCGACGACCACCTGGCCGGGGAACCACCCCGCGAGGGTGCGTGCCACGACCCGCCCGACGGCACCGTAGCCGCCGACCACGACGATGCGGCCGTCGGGCGGTACCTGGGCTGCGCCTTCGGCTTGGCTCTGGCTCATGCCATTCCCACCTTCCGCGCCTCACCCATGGAACTGGACGAGGCACTACAGAACAGCTTGTATGTAGTTGAACACAGCATCTGTTATCTGACAGACTGTTCCAGTGTTCGGGCGGAGGGCGGGCAGCGTCAACCGACAATCGGCGCCAACCATGCGGTACTGGACAACGACCCGGAACTGTCCCGAAGGGAGGCACGCGAATGCCGGAGGAGAAGGTCGACCGGCGGGTCCGGCGGACCCGGGAGCTGCTCCGCGGCGCGCTGATCGTGCTGATCCTGGAGAAGGGGTACGAGCGCGTGACCGTTCAGGACATCATCGACCACGCCGACGTCGGCCGGTCGACCTTCTACGCCCACTTCCGCGACAAGGAGGACCTGCTGTTCTACGGGCTGGAGGAGCTGCGCGCCGCCTTCCAGCCCGAGCAGCAGGCCGCCGCGAGCCGGCCGGGGAAGCCGGCGCGGTTGCCCACCCTGGCGGTCTTCGAGCACTTCGACCGCTCACGCCAGGTGTGGAGGGCGATGGCCGGCAGACGCGGGGCGGAGGTGTTCAGCCGGTACCTGCACCGGCTGCTCTCGGAGCTGCTGCGGACCCAGCTCAGCGCCAGGGCGCCGAAGGAGGCGACGCAGGTGCCCCTGGACGCGGTCGTGGAGTTCGCGACCAGCGCCCTGGAGGGGCTGGGCGTGCGGTGGTGGCTCGAGCACGACCTGCCGTACTCGCCGCAGGAGATGGACGACCTGTACCACCGGCTGACCGAGCCCGGCATCCGCGCCGGCCTGCGCCCGAAGGGCTGAGAGCGCCCGGCGGCCTGCTGGACGATCTGCGGCTGTCGGGCTAACCGAGGCGGGAGCGGAGCAGGTCGATGTCGGCGCGGTGCTCGGCGACCCCGCCGGGGGTCTCGCAGATTACCGGCGCGCCGGCGGCGCGCACGACCTCGACCAGGGTGTCGAGGTCGATCCGGCCCTTGCCCAGGTTCTCGTGGCGGTCGCGGCCGGAGCCGGCCGGGTCCTTGGAGTCGTTGGCGTGGACCAGGTCGATGCGGCCGGTGACCGGCAGCACCCGGTCGACGATCCCGTCCAGGTCCTCGCCGCCGGCGTGGAAGTGGCAGGTGTCGAGGCAGAAGCCGAGCCGGCTGTCGGCCACGTGCTCCCACAGCCGCGCGATGGTGTCCAGCCAGCGCGCCATCGCGTGGTTGCCGCCGGCGGTGTTCTCCAGCAGCACCGGCACCGGCGAGTCGAGCTGGCCGAGCGCCTTGCGCCAGCGGACGAAGCCTTCCTTCTCGTCGTCGTCGGCGGTGACGTGGCCGCCGTGGACGATCACGGCGGCGGCGCCGATCGCCGCCGCGCCCTGGCAGGTGTCGGCCAGCAGCTTGCGGGAGGGGATGCGGATGCGGTTGTTGGCCGAGGCCAGGTTGATCCCGTAGGGCGCGTGCACGTAGACGGCGACGTCGGCGGCCGCCAGCTCCTCGGCGTCCGGGCCCGGTGGCGGCACCTTCCAGCCCTGCGGGTCGCCCAGGAAGAACTGCACGCAGTCGGCGCCCCTGTCGGCCGCCGCGGCGAGCGGGTCCCGGCGGCCCAGGTGGATCCCGATCCTCGCTACCGACATAACCGGACCCTAGCACGGGAAGCGGACGGCCCCTCCGGTGGTTGTCCCAGTGTCTCCTCGTGTCGGCCGACCGAAAGGAGCAGCGGAATGCGCAGACGCGCGATCGTCGCCGCCGTCACCGTCGTCCTCGTCTTCGGGCTGTCCGCGCTGGTGGCGCCCGGTGCCGCCGCCTCGGGCGGCCGGGCCACCGTGCTCGCCGCCTCGCTCACCGGCGCGCAGGAGGTACCCGGGCCGGGCGATCCCGACGGCTCCGGACGCGCCCTCGTCCGGCTCTCCGGCGACCAGGCCTGCTTCCTGCTGAAGTGGTCGCGCATCACCGCCCCGGTCGCCGCCCACATCCACGTCGGCCGCCGCGGGGAGTCCGGCGGCATCGTCGTGGGGTTCTTCATGGGGCAGCTTCCCGACACCCTGAACGCGGTCGCCGGCTGTGCAGCGGCCGACCCGGCGGTGGTCGACGCCATCGTCGCCAACCCGCGCGGCTACTACGTGAACATCCACACCGCGGACTTCCCCGGCGGCGCCATCCGCGGCCAGCTCCACCGCGCCGACGACGTCGATCTGGACGTGCCGGACCAGCTCACCGCCCGGCTGCTCGGCCGCAACGAGGTGCCGCCCGCCGACCCGGACGGGCGCGGCCGCGCGTTCGTGGACACCGGCCGCACCCGCGTCTGCTTCGCGCTGCTGTGGAGCGACATCGGCGCGCCCATCTTCGCCCACATCCACCGCGGGGCCGCCGGGGTCAACGGCCCGGTGGTGGTGCTGTTCTTCGACGTGCCGGAGGCGCCGGGCAGCCCGCCCGCCGCCTTGCCCGCGGAGATCACCGCGGTGGGCGGCTGCGTCGACGGCCAGAGCGCCGCGGTGCTGCGCGAGATCCGCCGCCACCCCAGCGGCTTCTACGTGAACGTCCACAACGTCGAGTTCCCCGGCGGGGCCATCCGCGGCCAGCTCCGCCGGCTCGACCACTAGCGGCTCCGAACCACCCGGGGAGCTTTCGGTTCGGTTCCCCGGGGTCCCTCCGGGGGGAGGGGGGAAAGGAGGGTCCGGCGGCGGTCCCCGCCGGGCCCTCCTTGTTGGGGCGCTACGGCGCTCCGTACTCGGCGCGGCGGCGGAGCATGACGAGGAACGTCAGCGGCAGCATCGCCACGTGCTCCAGGACGAGCAGGGCGTCGCCGTCGATGGCGCCCAGCCACAGCAGCGGAAGCAGCACGGCCAGGGGAGCGAACATGGCGGCGGCGACCATCTCGAGGGTGGCCGCCCAGCCGTGACCGCGGTAGCGCATCCAGACGACCATCCCGACCGACATGTCGACGGCCATCTCCAGCGCCACCAGCTCCGGGTACCGGGTCGGGTACGCCAGGCCCGCGAGCGCCAGCACGCCGCGCACCGCTCCACCCAGCACCAGCATGCCGGCCAGCATCGCGGCGACCATCTCCAGGTAGTGGCGCAGGAACCGCCACCAGCCGGTCCGCGCCCGCGCCGTGCGGACCTCCTCTGCCGCCATCATGTGCCCTCCTTCCGATCAGGTCGGCATACTATACCCCGGTGGGGTATATGCGTCCAGTCCAGCCGGCCGGTCAGCGGGCGGCCCTGGCGAGCAGGTCCCGGTTGCTGGCGCACAGGGCCGCCGCCGGGGGCCCCTGGCCGCGGCGGGCGGCGCCGGCCGGGTCGCCGGCCAGAGCGGCCACCACCGAGCGGACCTGCTGGTAGCCGGTGGCCAGCAGGAAGGTGGGCGCTCGGCCGTAGCTCTTCATCCCGACGATCACATAGCCGGGTTCGGGGTGGGCGAGCTCGGCGATGCCGTGGCTGGGCACGGTGCCGCAGGTATGGACGTTGGGGTCGATCAGCGGGGCCAGCGCGGTCGCGCTCTCCAGGGCCGGCTCCAGGCCCAGCCGGAGCTCGGCGGCGATCGAGTGGTCGGGCCGGAACCCGGTGGCGGCGATCACCTGGTCGGCCTCCACCTGCAGGAGCTGGGCCTCGGCGAGGTCGTCGTCGAGCAACTGGTCGCCGACCAGCCGGACCCGGTCACCGGCCCGCTCGACCGTGTGGATCCGGAAGCCGCTGACCAGCTCGATGCGGCCGTCCTCGACCAGGGCGGCCAGGTCGGTGGCGAGCCGGCCCCGGGCGGGGAGCTCGTCGACCTCGGCGCCGCCCTTGCCGACCAGCGGCCGCGGGGTGGCCGAGCGGACCGCCCACACGACCTGGGTCCCGGAGGCCTGCTGCTGGAGGTCGGCCAGGGCGAGCAGGCTGGTCGCGGCCGAGTGCCCGGCCCCCACCACCACCGTGCGCCGACCGGCGTACCGGCCGCGGTCGCGGCCCAGGACGTCAGGAAGCCCATAGGCGATCTGGGCGCCGGCGTCGGCCTCGCCGAGGGCGGGCAGCCCGGAGGCGCCCAGCGGGTTGGGCTGGGTCCAGGTCCCGGAGGCATCGATCACCGCCCGCGCTTGGAGGTCGCGGAGCTGGCCACGGCGGTCGCGTATTCGGACCAGGAAGGGAAGCCGGTCCCGGCCGGGGCTGCGGACCTTGTCCAGCTGGTGACGGGCGACCGCCACCACCCTCGTATCGAGGCGGATGCGGCCGGCCAGGGCGGGCAGGGCCGCCAGGGGGTCCAGGTAGTGCTCGAGCAGGTCGGCGCCGGTGGGTAGGGCGTCGGGATCCAGGCCGGTCCAGCCCGCCTGGTCGAGCAGACGCGTGCTGACCGGGTCCAGGGCCAGGCACCAGGGCGAGAACAGCCGCACGTGCCGCCACTGGGCGATGGTGGCCCCGACCTGGGGGCCGGCTTCCAGGACGAGGGGTTCCAGGCCACGGTCCAGCAGGTGGGTCGCGGCGGCCAGGCCGACCGGACCGGCCCCGATGACCACTACCGGCAGCCCGGCCCGGGGGGTCGGGGCGGCGTCGGGGTGATCGACCCAGACCGGCTGGTCATTGCTGCTGGTCATGTGCTGCTCCTCGCACCTCAGATCGACAGATGTCGATGTATCAGGTCGTGTTGATCCCTCGATGGCCTCGGAAACAGGCAACAGCCTCTTGCCCAGACGAGGGGGGTGCCCTGTCCGGACGTTGGCTCGGTCAGGTCAGCAGCAGCCGGACTGCTGCACGACCGGAAGCTCGCGGCGGACGGCCGTGGGCCCGGCCACGTCGGTGGCGTCGGCTGGTCGGGTGGCCTTAATGATGGCCGAGTGCAGGCCGTCGCCGACCGGGTGGGTGAAGCTGACCGAGATGCCGGTGAACCCGGCGGCGGCCAGCTGGGCCTCGTACTCGGCCCTGGACAGGGCGCCGGCGATGCAGCCGACCCAGGCGCCCCGCTCGGCCCGTTCCTCGGCGCTCAGGTAATCCTCGGCGACCACGTCGGTGACGCCAACGCGTCCGCCGGGCCTGAGGACCCGGAAGGTTTCACTGAACACCGCCGGCTTGTCGGTCGAGAGGTTGATCACGCAGTTGGAGATCACCACGTCCACGCTGGC
>Ga0081538_10004995_pt1 | contig 12075 bp, 14 predicted proteins | sample TabmetS5T2R1_FD_71022 | JGI IMG/M metagenome (GOLD analysis project Ga0081538, IMG submission 71022) | Tabebuia heterophylla rhizosphere microbial communities from the University of Puerto Rico - S5T2R1 | ecosystem: Host-associated > Plants > Roots > Rhizosphere ... | reverse complement strand
GGCGTTCGAGGACAACGCCCGGACGAGGGAGCCGGGACATGAAGCGGACGCCGCAGCTCGCTGTCGACAGGCTTCGACTCACCTGCCGCTCGCGCCGTTGAAGGTGCTTGCGTTTCCCCGCTGACGCACCGAGAGCTCAGAACAGCGAGAACGACAGCCAAGGCAACCAAGCCGACTCTCTTGCCGGTCGTCCGCGGGCCACCATCCTGTAAGCGTTCCCGCTCCGGCCCCGTCGCACGGGAGCTGGCTGCGGGCAACTTCTACCCCACCGCTTCGAATGTGATCCGGAATCGGACCGTCGCGGGCGGGCGGGAACGCTTCTCGACTCGTACTGTCCACTGGCCGGCTGACGGGGCTTCGTGCGTTGGGAAATGGAGGACGCAGATGTCCTCGTTTCCTTGCCTGACGCAGTCGCGGCGGCTCGCCCCGTCGAGGACGCGCAACACCGGGCCGGTCGTCTGGATCGAGACGGCCACGCGCGCATCGTGCGGCAGCCGGATACGAACCGAGAACATGTGTCTCGTTGGGTCGGGAGCCTGGATCAGGAAGAACCGTCCCTCCCGCCCGGCGCCGAGGCGGATGACTCTCGATTGTGTCTGGATGCAGCCTCGAATCGGGAGCGTTCCGTTACCGGTCAAGGTGCCGACGGTTGCTGTCGCCTTCAACGGTCCTTGCTGGTCACACGAGGCCAAATAGACGAGACCGCCCACCAACTCGACGTTCCTTCCAATCTCTCCGGCAAACCGCTTGCGCATGCTCGAAATGGGCACCGGCTCGCCGCGTTGGTCGCGGATCTTGACCGACGCGCGGAGTCTTCCAACCTTGCAGCGAGCCCCGCTCACGTGGCGGAGCACAACGACCGGCGATCCGCCGAGCGTCTCCAACGCGACCCGCAGCTGCGAGCTTCGACAGCGAGGGGGAGGCCGATCCGATGCAGAATTCGGACCGGAGCCCGCTTCCCGACTACCACCAGACGGCCACAGCTCGACCGCCAGCCCCGCGAGGGCAATACCAGCGACAGCGACCAAGACCGCCAGGGAAGCGGCGCGTCTCATCTTCCCCATCTACGAGGAGAACAGCACCGAAAATCCCTCCGCCATCATCCATCCGGCAACCCTTCCCGCCGGCCTCCCGGCACCTTGCGCCGTCCGCCCTGTCCAGCCTCCTTCGGCCCTGCCCGTGCTGGACAGGCTGAGTCCATTCCCGGGTTTAGGAGGCTCTCCGGCGGTCTCCTGCGCCTGGGCGGCAGATCAGGCTGGCTCGCAGTATCGGGAGGCGTAGTAGATGCGCGAGGCGACCGAAGCGTGCTCCTCGCTCTTGAGAACCGCTGACACGATGGCCTCGGGCTTGCTTCCGGACGGGACGGAGACGAGGAGGACGCTGCCCCCAACTTGGCCCACGTATCCGTCCCAGACCGGGTGTACGTGGATTTCGATCCCATCCCGTGCGGTGCAGGTGAGCTTGGCGTCGCCATAGACGCCCTCCTCCCCGAGATGACCGTACGCGTACGAACGGGTCGGCCCCTTCACGCTGCAGGTCGCGCCGATGCCACGGTCTGTGTACGACGCGAAGGCGAGTTCTTGCCCGCCGCTCGTGACCGTTATCGCCTCGTCCTGGTCGAAGACGACCTGAACGATCGAGGCCGAGCAAGCCGCCGTAGCTTTGAACGAAGAGGGCGGCGTCGAGGCGCTCACGGGCTTGGACGCGCTTTCTGACTTGGAGGCGCTTGCCTCGTCGCCTCCGACGCTGTCGTCGTCCGAACCACCGCAGGCGGCGAAGGCGAGGAGTGCGACTACCACCCCGACGTGAACCCAAGCCCTTCGCAACAACTACCCTCTCTTGGTTGCAGCTGCATCTTAGCTGTCAGAAGGGCGAGAGGCTGGACAGTTTCTGGAGAGTCGCGGTCAGCGAGGAAGGAGAGCGAGAAGCCGCGAACTCGCTTGGGTACTAGGTCGGGGCGCCCGGATTTGAACCGGGGACCTCTTGTCCCCCAGACAAGCGCGCTAACCAGGCTGCGCCACGCCCCGAACGGGCCACAGTCTAGCCGCATAGGAGTCCACCCAGTGGAGCGCTCTGTCCGGCCGCTTTCGGCCGACTTTCCGTTGCGGGGCGCGACCGGTATCCTGGCGGTGCGGCGCGCGATTCGGCCGCAGGTCGTGTGTCGCCGGGACGTAGCTCGTTGGCCGCGTCCCTCCGGGTGAGCGGGCCTCCCTAGGCCAAGGGGGAACGGCCCGCTTGCCCATCCCTCTTCCCACGCGTACCCAGGCAGGAAAGCGCCGTCGGGGGGCAAAGGACCCCGCATGCGAACCGGAAGGTATGTCGCGTTCGCATCCGTGCTGGCCCTTCTGGCCGTCCCCGCGTCCACCGAGGGCGTTGTGACGCCCTATGTCGCCGGCGCCCAGGTCGCGTTGCGCTCCCACGGTGTCTACGCGGGGCCGATCGACGGTGTCCGCGGTCCGCAGACGGCCCGAGCGGCGCGAACGTTCCAGCGGCGGCATGGGCTGGCGGTCGACGGCATCGTCGGGCCGCGCACGCGGGCGAAGCTCGGCAGGCTCGGCAAGCCGCTATTCGGGAAGCGCCTGATCAAGCGAGGGATGGTCGGGTGGGACGTCTCCGTGCTCCAGTTCAGGCTCGCGAGGCGCGGCGTGCCCCCGAGGGGGATCGACGGGTTCTTCGGCCGGAACACCCTGGGAGCGGTCCGCACGTTCCAGAGCCGGAGAGGACTTGCCGTGGACGGGCTCGTCGGGCCTGCCACCCGCCGGGAGCTCAGGGAGAGGCGGCACGGCGGGAGCCCGCAGGCCTCCTCGCCGCGGGGCGCGAGCCCGGAGGAGGTGTACCGGATGCTTGGACGCTGGGCGCGCTACTACGGCGTCGGCTCCCGCCTCGTTCGCGCCGTCGCCTGGATGGAGTCCGGGTTTCAGTGGAACGTGACCTCGTCGGCCGGCGCGTGGGGGGTGATGCAGGTGATGCCCGGGACCTGGCGCTTCGTGGAGAGAGTGCTCATGGGCTGGAACGTCAAGCGCACGGCACGAGGGAACATTCGGGTGGGCATCGTCTACCTCCGCTACCTCCTGCGCGGATTCGGAGGCAATACGCGGCTAGCGCTGGCCGGGTACTACCAGGGGCCCAGAGCGGTCCGGCGGCACGGACTGTACGACGAGACGAAGGTTTACGTCCGAACGGTCCTCTCGCTCCGGCAGCGCTTCTAGAACTCGTTTCAGAGTGATGCTTCGCCGTCGCGTTGCGATGGTCGTTCCGAGACAAGGACGCAGGGAGCGTCCATACCCAGATCGGTATGGGCGCGACTGAGGGCGCCGCTCTCGGGGCGAGCAGCGCGGCCCGAGGGCACAAGGCTTCATTCTGAGACGAGTTCTAAGAATCCGAGCCCAGCCGCGCGGTAGGGTTCGCGCCATGGCAGACGCCGGACGAACGTTGGCCGTGCTCGGTGCGGGCAAGGCGGGCGAGGCCTTGATCGCCGGAGTGATCAGTTCCGGCTGGCGCGACCCGGGCGAGATCGTTGCCACCGCCCGCCACGAGGAAAGGCTCCAGGAGCTCTCCGAGCGCCACGGCATCACGACGACGCTCGACAACGCCGAGGCGGTCAAGGGCGCGGGCATCGTCGTGATCGGCGTCAAGCCGCAGGACATCGAGAGCCTACTCGGCGACATCGCCCGCGCGGTCACGCCGGAGCAGACGGTTCTCTCGATCGCGGCGGCGATTCCCACCGCGTTGATCGAGGAGCACCTGAACGACGGCGTCCCGGTCGTGCGGGCGATGCCGAACACGCCCATGACCGTCCACGAGGGAATGGCGGGCATCGCACCGGGGGCCCACGCCGCCGAGGAGCACCTCGCTCGCGCAGAGGAGGTCCTCGCGAGCGTCGGGCGCGCCGTGCGGGTGGACGAGCCCTACATGGACGCGATCACAGCGGTCTCCGGCTCGGGCCCCGCGTACTTCGCCCTGCTCGCGGAGTCGATGATCGAAGCCGGGATCCTGCTCGGGCTCTCGCGCGAAGTCTCGACCGACCTCGTCGTCCAGACGATGCTCGGGACGGCTAAGCTGCTCCGCGACGGGCAGATGCACCCGGTGGAGCTGCGGGAGGCCGTGACCTCGCCGGGCGGGACGACGATCGCCGCCATTCGCGAGCTGGAGCAGGCCGGTGTCCGCGCTGCGTTCCTGAACGCGATCCAGGCGGCGATGGTGCGCTCCAAGGAGCTGGCGAAGGGCTAGCGGAAGACGTCGGCGCCGCAGCCGTGGACGAGCGCTGCGGGCACGTCCCCAGGCTCGACACCTGTCAGCGACCGGTGGCCGAGGTCGACCTCGACGTCGGGCCATTGTTCGAGACCGAGGGCTCGGGCGCCACCCGCGGAGCCGATCGCCAAGAGCTCGTCCACCGGGATGACGTTGCGGCGGAACGTCAAGCGCCGGGCCACGCCCTCGAGCTCACGCAGCTCTTCGAGCGGGTCGATGCGGATGTTGGAGTCGGAGCCGATGGAGAGCGGGATGCCGCGGGCGAGCAGCCCCTCGAGCGGCGGAAAGCCGTCGCCGAGGTTCGCCTCGGTCGTGGGGCAGATACAGACACCGGCGCCGTGCTCGGCCAGGAGGTCGAGCTCAGGCTCGTCGGCATGGGTCCCGTGGACGATCGTCGTCCGCGGCCCGAGGCACCCCGTCTCCGCCAGGAGCTCGACCGGCCTCAGCCCGTGCTCGGCGAGGCACTCCTCGATCTCCCGGGGCTGTTCGTCCGCGTGGACGTGGAGAACGAGACCCTCGCGCTCGGCGTAGGCGCCGATCAGCTCGAGCCAGTCCCGCGGGCAGGCGCGGACGGAGTGGGGGGCGACGCCCACGCGCACGCCCTCGTTTCGGAGGGCCTCGACCTGACCGAGGTAGTCGCCCACCGACGCCTGGCGGAAGCGGTCGAGCCCGCCCCGGCCGTAGGCGGCCAGCAGGAGGAGGAGCTCGATGCCCGCTTCGCGCGCGGCCTCGACGGCCGCCCCCGCCTCGGCCAGGCCGACGTAGTGGAACTCGCCGACGGCCGTGTACCCGGCGGCGAGGAGCTCGCGGTACGTCCGCGCATAGCCCTCACGGACCTGTCCCGGGGTCAGACCCCCGGCCAGGTCCAGCATGGACTCCCGCCAGGCCCAGAAGTCCCCACCCTCGACCCTGCCGCGCAGCGCGCGCTGGAACCCGTGGCTGTGCGCGTCGACGAAGCCCGGGAGGCGAAGGGAGCCGGACATCGCGGCGACGTTACCATTCGGTCCGAGAATGGCCACACGCGTGGTTCCCGCACCGCTCGCCCAGCTGCCGAACGCGCTGACGATCCTGCGCCTTCTCGCCATCCCGGTCTTCGTCGTCCTGCTCTACCGCACGGACGGCGAGGGGAGCTACGGCCTCGCGGCGTTCTTCGCCGCCGTGGCGTTGACCGACCAGGTCGACGGCTTCCTGGCCCGCCGCTGGCACGTGGAGTCCGAGTTCGGCAAGTTCGCCGACCCGCTCGCAGACAGGCTCATGATCGACGCGGCCGTCCTGCTGCTCTGCGTGGACGGCCGCCTGCCGTGGCTCGCGCTCGCGATCGTGCTCGGCCGGGACGCGCTCCTGATCGGCGGCTACGGTGTCGTGAAGGACCGGGGTTACGACTTCTCGGTCTCGACGCTCGGGAAGGCCTCCACGTGGGTCCTCTACGCGGCGGTCCTCGGGGTTATCGCCTCGGACGAGGGCACCGACTGGCCGCTCTGGCTCTTCTGGAGCGGCGTCGGGCTCGCGGTGCTCGCCGCGGTCTTCTACGTCGCCGGCGCTCTCGGGGAGGTCGAGCGGTGAAGGCCGTCGTCATGGCGGGCGGCGAGGGCACGCGGCTGCGCCCGCTCACTTCGAACCAGCCGAAGCCGATGGTCCAGATCGTCGGCAAGCCGTGCATGGAGCACATCCTCGACCTCCTGCGGGAGCACGGCTTCGAGGACGTCATCGTCACGCTCGCCTTCATGCCGCAGGCGATCCGGGGCTACTTCGGAGACGGCGAGGCCCACGGCCTCTCCATCCGCTACTCGGTGGAGGAGTCTCCCGCCGGCACGGCCGGGTCGGTGAAGCTCGCCGAGGAGGCCCTGGACGAGGCCTTCCTGGTCATCTCCGGGGACGCGCTCTGCGACATCGACCTCGGCGCCCTCGTCGCCTTCCACAGGGAGAAGGGCGCGCTCGTGACGATCGGCTTGAAGAGTGTCCCAAACCCGCTCGAGTTCGGGATCGTCGTCACCAACGACGAGGGGCGGATCGAGCGCTTCCTGGAGAAGCCGAGCTGGGGCCAGGTCTTCACCGACACGATCAACACCGGCATCTACGTGCTCGAGCCGGAGGTGCTCCGCCACGTCCCGACCGACACGCCCTACGACTTCTCGAAGGAGCTCTTCCCGCTCCTGCTCGAGATGGGGAGGCCGCTCTACGGCTACGTCTGCGAGGGCTACTGGCAGGACATCGGCAACCTCGACCAGTACCGGCAGGCGAACTTCGACGCGCTGGACGAGCGGGTGCGGCTGAGCGTTCCCGGCATCCGCCTCCGCGGCAACGTCTGGGTGGGGGAGGGAGTCGGCCTCGACGACCTGGAGGCGGTCGAGGCGCCCGCATTCATCGGCAATTACTGCCGCATCGCGCCACGCGCCTTGGTGGGCCCCTATTCCGTCCTCATGCCCAGCGTGACGCTCGGCGACCATGCGCGCACCGCGCGCTCGGTCGTCGACGCCTCGACCTCCGTCGGCCGGAGCGCGGTGATCGAGGGGGCGATCGTGGGCAGGGCATGCGACCTCCGCCCGCACGCGCGGCTACACGAGGGCGTGGCGATCGGGGACAACTGCACGATCGGGGAGGAGAGCGTCGTCATGCCCGGCGTCCGCATCTACCCCTTCAAGGAGGTCGAGTCGGGCGCGCTGGTCGACCGAAACCTGATCTGGGAGTCGCGCCTCCCCTCGCGCCTGATCGGCATGGACGGGGTGTCCGGCCGGATCGACGTCGACCTGACGCCCGAGACGGCGCTTCGCCTCGGGCTCGCACTCGGCACCGCGCTCGACCGCGGCGACCGTGTCGTGACGAGCCGAGCCGCATCCGCATCGTGCCGGCTGCTCCGTCGCGCGCTCATCGCCGGGGTCAACTCGGCGGGCGTCCATGCGACCGATCTCCAGGTGATGCCGGCCGCGGTCAACCGCCACTTCCTGAAGACCGAGGGCTTCGACGCCGGCATCCACGTGCAACCGAGCCCCAACGATCCCGAGGTCGTCGAGATCCGCATCTACGAGCCCCCGGGCACGCCCGCGACGCCGGGGCTCGTGAAGGAGCTCGACAAGCACTTCTCGCGCCAGGAGTTCCGGAGGGCTTCCTGGAACGAGGTGGGCGAGATCAGCTACTCGGCCCGCACCGCCGAGACCTACGTGCAGGACCTCCTGGCGATGCTCGACAGCGAGTCGATCCGAAAGCGCGGTTTTCGCATCGTGGTCGACTACGCCTTTTCCGCCGCGTCGTTCGTCCTTCCGCAGGTGCTCGGCGCCCTCGACGTCGAGGCGGTCGCCTCCCACGGCTACGTCAGCGAACGGCGGCAGGCGGGCGAAGCGGTCACGCTCGCCGAGTCGCTCGGCCAGGCCAAGCGCCTGGTCGCGGCCGTCGGGGCCGATCTGGGCGCCGTGCTCGACCCGGCGGCGGAGCGGATCTTCCTCGTCGACGACCGGGCGCGCGAGGTACCGGTCGAGCAGGAGCTTCTCCTCTTCCTTCGCCTGCTCGCATCCGACGGCAAGGGCGGCAGGCTTGCGTTCCCGACGACGGTCACGCGCCTCGTTGACGAGCTGGTCGAGGGCACCGAGCTCGAGGTCGAGCGGACGCCGCACTCGCTCTCCGCCCTGACGATGGCCGCGGCCGGGGACGGCGTCATCTTCGCCGGCTCGGTCGGCGGGGGCTTCGTCTTCCCCGAGTTCGTGCCGGCGTACGACGGGATGGCGAGCCTCTGCAAGCTCCTCGAGCTCCTCGCGCCCGTGGGGAAACCCCTCTCGGAGATCGTCGGCGAGCTGCCGCCCTCTGCGGTCGTCCACCGCCAGGTGCGGTGCCCCTGGGCCCGGAAGGGCGCCGTCATGCGCCTGCTCACGGAGCGGACGAAGGGCATGGAGGTCGACGTCACCGACGGCATCAAGGTCTACGACGAGCGCGGGTGGGCCCAGGTGCTCCCAGACCCGGACGAGCCGCTCGTGCACATCTACGCCGAGGGAAAGACTGCCGAGGACAGTGCCGCGCTCGAGGCGGAGTTTCAAGGCCTCGTTGAGGAGATCGTGGCTCGGGACGAGGACGGCGGCGAGATCTAGAACCCTCAACCCTCAAGTCGAGGTTGATGGATGGCCGCGCAGCTGGTTTACTGTGTAGGCGCCTCCGTTCCCGATTCTCTGGAGCTCTGTGGAAGCCCTCCCCGACCTTGCCAACTTGTCCGACCAGGAGCTACGCGACCTGATCCGCGAGCTGATGGCCGAGGAGCACCGCGTCTCCTACGAGCGGCGGATCCTGCACGGGAAGATCGACATCCTCCGGGCAGAGCTCCAGGCGCGGCTCCAGAAGCAGGTAGGTCAGGCGGACAGCCCGCTCCACGAGATCGACGTCGACAAGCTTGCGGCAATCCTCGCGTCGAAGGCAGCGCCTCCGCTCGACGAGGAGCTCGACACGGCCGGGCGGTGACTCACGTCCACTGCCCCGAGTGCGGTTTCCAGAATCCGGAGGCCGCCAACTACTGCTCGAAGTGCGGAGCGCTGCTCATCCGCGAGGACCAGGGAGATCACACGACGATGACGTTCACGCCCGAGGAGGACGTCGAGGACGAGAGCCTGGCGCTCGAGGGGCTCCGGATCGAAGGGCCGGCGCTCGTCGTCCGCGCGGGAGGCGGCAGAGCCGGCGAGACCTTCGCGCTCGTCCACGACCGCACGTCGCTCGGTCGAGCGCCCGAATGCGAGGTCTTCCTCGACGACGTCACGGTCTCGCGTCGCCACTCGGTGATCACGCGGGGCCCCGAAGGCTTCACCCTGCACGACGAGGGCAGCCTCAACGGCACGTACGTCAACCGCCGTCGGGTCGAGAGCGCAAAGCTCGAGGACGGCGACGAGGTCCAGATCGGCAAGTACAAGCTGACCTTCCTGGAGAGTTAAGCGTGGCAACGGTAGAAGCCGACATCGATGTTGGAAGACCAATGACGATCGGAGCGGTCTGCAACCGTCTCCGCGAGGAGTTCCCCGACATCTCCATCTCCAAGATCCGCTATCTCGAGGACCAGGGCCTGCTCGCGCCCCGGCGCACGCAGGGCGGCTACCGGCTCTACTCGGAACAGGACGTCGAGCGGCTGGAGACGATCCTCCGCCTGCAGCGCGACGAGTTCCTGCCGCTCCGGGTGATCCGCCAGGAGCTCGCGGCCGGCGCGCCGCACCGCAGGGAACGGACACGTGCGGCCGGTCTGCACGTCCCGGAGGACGAGGTCGACCTCGCGACGCTCTGCGCGCGCGCGGGCGTCGAGGCGGCGTTCGTCCACGAGCTCGAGGACTACGGGCTCGTGGAGCCGCGCGCGACCGACGGCGACAAGCGCTTCCCCGAGCGCGACGTGGACGTCGCCGCGGCCTGCGCCCGGCTCGCCCGCTACGGCGTCGCCCCGCGGAACCTCGCCACCTTCAGGCGCTGGGCGGACAACGAGGCAGACCTGCTGGAGCGGATCGTCGCGCCTGAGTTGCGCTCGTCGAATCCGGACAAGCGGCACGCGGGTCTCGAGAACCTCGAGAATCTCGCCGCGCTCTCCCAGGAGCTCTCCAACCTGCTCTTCTGGCGGGCCCTTCGCGGTATTGTGCCGCGCGGGTGACGGTCGACCTCGAGTCCAAGATCCGGGACATCCCGGACTTCCCCAAGCGGGGCATCGTCTTCAAGGACATCATGCCCCTGCTGGCCGACCCGGAAGCCCTGCACGGCACCGTGGAGCAGCTTGCCGAGTTCGCCGAGCCGCGCAAGCCGGACGTCGTGCTCGGAGCGGAAGCGCGGGGCTTCATCCTGGGCGCGGCGCTCGCCTACCGGCTGGGCTGCGGCTTCGTCGCCGCCCGCAAGCCCGGCAAGCTCCCCTGGCGGACGATCAGCGCCAAGTATGCCCTCGAATACGGCTTCGACGCACTCGAGCTGCACGCCGATGCCATCTCGGGCGACGCCCGCGTGCTGATCCACGACGACCTGCTGGCAACGGGGGGGACCGCGAAGGCGAAGATCGACCTCGTCGAGCAGCTCGGCGGCACCGTCGTCGGGCTGGCGTTCGTGATCGAGCTCGAGTTCCTGAACGGCCGTGACAAGCTCGCGGGCTACGACGTGTTCTCCCTGATCCGGTACGCCGAGTAGGTCTCCGCAGGCCGCGCTGGGGGATCGGGATGTCCCGTCCGCACGGCCGATTCATAATCGGGGTCTGATGTACGACCAGCTGACCGGGCGCTACACCTTCGCCTGCCCGGCGCGCGGCGAGGTCAGAGTGACGCTCTCGCGCTTCCGGATTCTCGAGCGTCTGCCCGGCTCCGTGCACCCGGCCGTCTTCAAGGTCACCTTCGCCTGCGATTGCGATGCCGAGCACGAGGGCCTCGTCACGCACGAGGAGCTCGACTGGGCGCCCCTGGCGGGGTCCGAGCTCGCCTTCCTCAACCTCATGACCGCACGGCTCGAGCCCGCCGGCGCCGACCTGCTCGACCTGGCCGCCGGCCGGATCCGGGCCGGCGTATGGCCGTGGAGCTTCTTCTGCTATCCGGAGGAGCGCCCGCGGCCGGTGACGCCGTCCGCATTCCGCGTCCTCTCGGGCGGCGAGCGCGAGCTCGGGCTCGCCGTGGAATGCCCGGGCTGTTCCCAGACGAGCGTCAACGTCGTGAGCGAGGAGCACGTCGACGTGCCGTTCTACAACGATCGCCGCGTAGGAGTGGTCGAGCACGTCTTCGCGCTCGATCGCGAGCGGGCTCTCTCCGCGTTTCGGGACGAGCTCGACTCCGGCACCTTCGACGCTATCCGCCGCGACCTCGCCGCGTAGAGGAGGCGGTTACCTCTTCGCCCGAGTGGGCACAACCTCTCCTGGAACCGACTCAGCGAGGTGAACGACAGCATGGTCGACAAGGACGAAACCGTGGTCGAGAAGCAGCACGCGTGGGATAGCCCGCCGGTCGTGCGAGGTGTGGCGACGCTTCTGGGGGTCGTGGCCGCAGGCTTCCTGGTCTGGCTGGCGACGGGCTTCGACCTCGGAGCGACCGGCGAGTACTGGGCGGCGATGGGAATCCTCGCCGGCGCCGGCATCTGCCTCGGGCTCTCGCAGCTCCTGGGCGGCTGGACGAAGTGGGGGGCGCCGACGATCGATCTCGGAGTGCTCCTCCTCGCCTTTGTACCGACGCTCGTTGTCGTCGGCGGGATCCTCGTCGCAACGCGCCCGACCGGCACGGAGGAAGGCGAGCAGGTATCGGGCTGGATCCGTGACATCGGGCTCGGTGGCCTCGCCGAGGATCTGATCGCCTTCCAGGGTGTACTCGCCTTCGGGCTCGGAGTCGTGTTCGCGCTCACCTTCGACACGCGCGGCCCGCGCGCCCGCCCGCTCGAGCGGGAGACGACCACGACGGCGCACGACGGACGCTACGATCGCGGAAGCGTCATCGCCGCCGAGGACGAGACGGTCGTCGTACCGCAGGACCGCCGCCTCTAGTCACGCCGGAGCTGATCTTCGCCGCGTAGGCGGACGAAGAAGAAGATGAGCACGGCGGCCACCACGCCGAACAGGAGCGCGCTTCCCGCACCGATTCCGATCGCAAGCAGCCCGATCCAGACATAGGCGCCGAGCAGGACTCCCCAGACGAAGGCCTGGAATCCCGGGCTGAACGCGGGTGGCCTCGGGGGGAAGTCCATCGCCGACGAGTCTAACGGCCTCGAATCCCGGCACGCATTGGACCAAAAAAACTCGCCGAGCCGGTTGCGCTTTCGTCCACCACTCCGACCAACTTTCGGCTTCCGCCTACGGCCGCCCGGTGGGGCTTCGACCTACTCGCGCTCCGTGCTCGGCGCAAGCGGGAATCTAGA